>FTKL01003425.1_pt1 | contig 16321 bp, 14 predicted proteins | sample 2434061 | NCBI WGS metagenome assembly FTKL01 (sample SAMEA3914816, study PRJEB12502) | metagenome | biome: forest; material: soil | place: USA | collected 2011-09-16 | depth 0.3 m
GACATGGACTTCAAGGTCACAGGTACAGAGAAGGGCATTACTGCTCTCCAGATGGACATGAAGGTTCACGGCTTAGCTGTCGACATCCTGAAGCAAGCCCTCTTGCAGGGTAAGGAAGGCCGTGCGCATATCCTCAAGCACATGCTCGAGACTCTGCCAGAAGCCCGCAAGGACCTCAGCCCATACGCACCTCGTATCGAAAAGATCCAGATCAACCCAGAAAAGATCCGCGACGTTATCGGTAAGGGTGGCGAGATGATCAATAAAATCATCGCCGAAACTGGTGCCGAGATCGACATCCGCGACGGCGGCTTGGTCATGGTGGCTGCACCCGACAAGAGTGCCATCGACGCTGCGATCAAGTGGATCCGCGACCTCACTACTGAGCCAGAAGTTGGCGCTATCTACGAGAACTGCCGCGTGGTAAAGATCATGGACTTCGGCATCTTTGTCGAAATCATGCCTGGCCAAGAAGGCCTCGTCCACGTGAGCGAAATGGCTGACAAGCGTGTCGAGCACCCAGGCGACCTCGTGAAGGAAGGCGACACCGTAACCGTGAAGCTCGTCGCTGTTGACGACCGCGGTCGACTCGTTCTTTCGATGAAGCAAGCCAAGCAGTAAACTACTATTGCTTAAATCTTTAGAAAGTACTATAGTAATCGTCGCTACAAGAGTAGCGGCGATTTTATCATCGCCTTAGCGGAGGGGGAGTCTCAGTTGTCGCGCCCAGAACATCGGTCGCCGATGCACCCAAAAGCAATGTCCTTGACAGCCCTCAAGAGAGTACCACGTGGTAACACGGTCATGTTGTGCCGTCACGAGGCGAAGAGCTTCGTGGCCATGGACGCTGTAAGGTTTCTGGGGATCGTAGAGATTTGGCGAGGACGCCAGCGTCTCGACAGCGATCGGATCGTGCTCTATCCTGCGCCGGTCCACCTACGGGATGCTGTAGATAGAGCCTATGACTACGGTTGGTATCCTCTGGGGAGGAGTATTTCTCCCATGAGGGACTACCCCGGGATGACTCGCGACCAGATTCCGTACAGCAGGCCCTACTTACCACGAGGCTTCGCGTTCAACCCGTCTAGCCTCGGGCTGCGACCAAACTTCGAAGGCAAGTGGTCACCCTACTGGCTTATGAGAGTCGGTGACATGTAAGGATGATGCTGCAGTCGGACACCCTCCGCCTGCACCCCAAGAGATTTATATGATCTTTTAGGGTGCAGTATGAACTTATTTTGTGTAAAAACTGGAAAATACAGGGGTTATAAGATATAATAGTAAGTACTAAATTATTAAATCTTGATTTTGGAGCGGATAATTCGCTCGGTATGAATAAATCACCGTGCAATCTCTACGGCGCACATGAACAAGCAACACCTTCTTGATCAAATCACAGCAGACATGTTGGAAGACAATGTCTGCCCAGATTTGGCCAAGACGGCCACGAACATTGTTCCAGGCGCAGGAAGTCCTGATGCCGAAATCATGTTTGTTGGGGAAGCTCCAGGCAAGAACGAGGACCTGACCGGAAAGCCATTTGTCGGCGCCGCAGGCAAAAACCTCGATCGTCTCCTAAGTAGTATCGGTCTGACGCGCGATGACGTATTCATTACGAGCATTGTGAAATATCGTCCGCCGAACAATCGCGACCCCAAGCCAGAGGAGAAAGCAGCCTTTTTGCCGTACCTGGTCCGCCAGATTGACGTCATTCAGCCAGCGCTGATCGTCCCGCTCGGACGTCACGGTATGCAGTCATTCCTGCCCAACGCCAAGATTGGTGAAGTACACGGAACGTTGCAGCACGACGCAGAAGGTCGGCCAATTCTCCCCATGCTGCACCCCGCAGCATCCCTCTATAACCACAACCTAAAAGTGGTGATTGAGGAAGATTTTCTATCGATTCCTAAAATTTTAGAGAGTATTAAGAAAGGAACAAACGCTCATCATGAGTGATAACAACGGAGGCAACCAGCCTCAACAACAAAACCGCGGCAACAATCGCGGTCAACAAAACAACCGCCGAGGCAATGGCCAAGGCAACAACCAACAAAACGGCCAACAGGGCCGGGCGCCACAAGCACAGCAAAACAGCGTGCTTGCTCGGACACAAACTCGCCGTGGCGAAGTGCAGCGTGCTGCCCGCCGCAACAGTGAGCTCGTCACGCAGATTGCCGGCCAGCACGTCATCGACGTACCGGTGAACAAATCTGTCTATAACGGCTACGACGGTGAACAGTTTACGCTGCTTCAGCAGAAGCGCCTCAAGCCAACCAAGGCTCCAGTTCTGCGCGTGATCCCAATCGGTGGTCTCGGCGAAATGACCATTGGTAAGAACATGATGGCGATCGAGTACGACAACGATATTATCGTCATCGACATGGGGCTTCTGTTCCCAGGTAGCGACTACCCAGGCATCAACTACATCGTGCCAGATCCAACATACCTCGAGGAGCGCAAGCATAAGATCCGTGGCCTTATCTTTACGCACGGACACCTTGACCACATCGGTGCCTTCAAGCACCTAGTGCACCGTATTCCGGCTCCTGTATATGCCAGTAAGTTTACGACCGGCATGCTCCAGAAGGCTATGGAAGAAGCAACGAGCGGCTACCAGCCTCAGCTCAATGAGCTAAACCCAGACACGCACGAACGTGTTCAGTTGGGTGACAGCTTCAGCATCGAGCTCGTTCGCGTGAACCACTCTATCCCTGACGCAACAGCGGTCGTTATCCGCACCCCAGTCGGCGTTCTTGTCGACACTGGTGACTGGCGCTTCGAAGAAAACCCAGTCGACGGTCGCAAGTTCGACTTAGAGCGACTCGAGCAGATCAGCCGCGAAGAGGGCATTACGCTCCTCATGAACGAAAGCACCAACTGTGACTCAGCTGGCACGCACACCCACGGTGAGCACGAGATTGCCGAAAGCTTCGGCAAAATCATGGAGCACCACGCTAATAGCCGCATCATGATCAGTACCTTTAGCTCGCAGATTCACCGTATGCAGATGGTCCTGGAACAGGCGAAGCTGCACAATCGCAAGGTTGCCTTTGCCGGTTACAGCATGCTGCAAAACCTCGAAGTTTCGCTGCGCGCCAACGCGATCAAGATTCCAAAGGACGTGATCGTCCGCATGGAAGACATCGTCAAGCTGCCTGACAGCAAGGTGATTATCGTCTGTACTGGTTCGCAGGGTGAGTTCAACGCGGTCCTGAACCGCATGGCCACTGGTGCGCACAAATACATCAAGATCAAGCGATCTGACATCATCGTCTTCAGCTCGAACCCAATTCCTGGTAACGAAAAGTACGTCGTCCGTACTGTCGACGGCCTGATGCGCGAAGGCTCTGACGTGGTTCAGAACAAGAAGCCTGCACTCGACGACTTTGGTCCGCTGCACGTTTCTGGTCACGGCTACCACGAAGACCACATCAAGCTCATCAATGCATTGAAGCCAAAATACTACATGCCAATTCACGGTGAGTTCCACATGTTGGTGCACAACGCCGAGCTAGCAGAGAAGGAGTGTGGCATTCCACGCGACAATATCTTTGTCTGCGACAGCGGTGACGTCATTGAAATTCAGCCTGGTGACGGCGGCGCCAAGAAGACTGGCCGCGTGCCTGTTGGCGGCATCATGTACGATGACTCTGGCGAAGAAGTCTCAGAAGTGGTCCTGAAGGATCGCATCCATATGAGCAACGAAGGCATGTTCGTCGTTGTCCTGACTGTCAGCAAGAAGACTGGCCGTCTCTTGACCAGCCCGGACATCATCAGCCGTGGGTTCATCTACTTACGCGACTCTGAGGAGCTCATGAATACCATTCGTCAGTACCTCAAGCAGAAGATCGCTCGCAGCTACGGCGCTGGTCGCAGGGTTGACCTGGACGACTTGAAGCGTGAGATCAAGGACGATGTCGCGCATGTTCTGTACGACCAGACCAGGCGTACACCGATCGTGATCACGGTGATCAACGAGATTTCGGCAACTCCAGCCAACGGCAATGGCGGCACTGGCATGCCACAACAGAATCAGCAGCGCGAACAAGCACCTCAGGGTGTATAGTTGGAAAGAGTAGGGCGAGGCCCGGCCTTCGTACTACTTTCCCCAAAAGAGCCAAATCTTCACGCGGTAATCTGATGGCACGGAATACTTGCCATCAGATTCCGGTTCCAAAGCCTCTTTATGTGAAAAGAGTGCGAAGTCGGCTGACGCTAACCTCGGAGTTCCTCAGCCAAGCATCACACGTCCAGACCAGAAACATCCCGTTCCCCGGGCGAACGGAGCGAACTGCTTGTGAGCGAAGAGTTTTCTGGGCGGAGGTGTGATGATTCGGCGATCCGAATCAAGGAGCGTAGTACTAATTGCAACATAGGGTAAAACCTGCTATAGTATTATAAGAATAAGCATTATGGCCAAAAGAAAAAGACGTTCCAGTAAGAAGCAAACTGCACCGCAGCACAACCTGCCAGAGGGGTTTTGGCAGCAAGCGACCGCGGTCGTTCTTGTTGTTGTATCGCTTCTGCTCGTTATCGCTATGTTCGGCGCTGGCGGCCCACTTATGGAAGCCGTACTGACGGCAGGGAAGTGGTTGCTTGGTTGGACTATTTTCTTGGTGCCAGTTGTCTTTGGCTACATCGCATTTGAAATTTTCCGGGCAGAAACGAACCGACTGCCATTTGTGATGGAGTTCGGCACGGCGCTACTGCTCGTCTTTGTTGCTGGTTTCCTCCATCTATTCTTGCAGGATCCTGCCGATCTACAGCTTGCCATGACTGGCGTAGGCGGCGGCGTGGCGGGGTATTCCATCGACCGCGTCATGTTGAGCCTGCTCGACACGAAGACGTCGGGTCTTGTCCTGTTGGTCCTGGCGTTCATTACGAGTTTATTTATCCTGCGCGTATCACCACTGAGTGTCTTTAGGGCTCTGGCCAGCCTGTTTCGCCGTGAGCAGATCGATGACGAAGGCAACCGCGCCGTCGCCGATCGTGCAGCTGCGCTCGATCAGAAGAGCAGCCCTATTGGCGAGCTTAAGATGAATGAAGGTGTGCCGACCCTCGCCTCGATGCGCGGTGGCCGTGGCCTCAAGAACAGCTTCGAGAAGCCAACTCAAGACGAGCAACAAAGCGCTCTTACTATTGCATCTGACCCGAACTGGAAGTCGCCAAGCCTCGACCTCCTTGAGAAGAAGCAGTCGCCAGCTGACGCCGGTGACGTGAAGCATAACGCACAGGTTATTAAGGATACGCTGGGCGAATTTAGTATCGATGTCGACATGGAAGGCGCTAACATCGGTCCGAAGGTCACGCAGTACACCCTGAAACCACCAGCCGGCGTAAAGCTGACACGTATTACACAGCTCGAGACAAACATCGCGTTGAACCTAGCCGCCTCGGCTATTCGTATCGAAGCGCCAATCCCTGGCCAGCGCGCTGTCGGTATCGAGGTGCCAAACGTAAAGGCAGCCGACGTGCGCCTGTACGGCGTCCTGAACTCAAACCAATGGCAGCACGCTGGTTCGCCGCTGAGTTTTGCTATCGGCCGTGATATCGCAGGGGAACCAATGCTTGGCGAGCTCGACAAGATGCCGCACCTTTTGATCGCTGGTGCGACTGGTTCTGGTAAGTCGGTCATGATTAACACGCTGCTCTCATCCCTGCTTTACCGCAATAGTCCGAGCGACCTCAAACTTATCCTCGTCGACCCAAAGCAGGTCGAGCTGACGCCGTACAACGATATCCCGCACCTTTTGACCCCAGTTATCATCGAACCAGAGAAGTGTATTAGCGCACTGAAGTGGGCGGTCAATGAAATGGAGCGCCGCTATAGCTTGCTCGCCGAAGAGAAGGTCCGTAACATTAAGAGCTACAACGACCTCAAGAAGAAAGACGGCGAGGGCATGCCGTATATCGTGATCGTCATCGACGAGTTGGCCGACTTGATGATGTTGGCTGCCCGCGATGTCGAATCGCTGATCGTGCGTCTAGCCCAGAAGGCTCGTGCCGTCGGTATTCACCTCGTGCTTGCGACTCAGCGCCCAAGCGTTGATGTCATCACTGGTCTGATCAAGGCGAACGTGCCTGCTCGTATCGCATTTACCGTGGCGAGTCAGGTAGATAGCCGCACCATCCTCGACCAGGTGGGCGCCGAGAAACTGCTCGGTCGTGGTGACATGCTTCTTATGACGCCGGAATTCAGCAAGCCAAAGCGTATCCAGGGTGCCTTTGTGGGCGACGACGAAGTAGTGAAGGTGACTGATCACCTGCGCATGCAACGTCCTCCGGATTACGACCCAGAAATTATTGCACAGCCAGTCCAGCTTAATGGTAAGGGCGGTATCGTCATGGACTTTGACGGTGGCGGAGACGACGATATGTACAAGGATGCTGTCCGCGTCGTGGTAGAGAGTGGAAAAGCCAGCTCCAGTCTGCTTCAGCGCCGGCTGCGCGTGGGTTACGCCCGTGCCGCGCGTCTCATTGAGACTATGGAAGAGCAGGGCGTTGTAGGACCTGCAGACGGCGCACGACCACGCGATGTGCTTATTAGCACTCCCGAAGAAGCCTTCGGTACACCTGAAGCGTAGGGGTTATACAGTTGATTTAAAGAGTTAATTATGGTATTGTTATGTAGATGCTAAGTCGACGTACAGAGTTGTACGCCGATTTTTCGTAGCACACCACATCACTGTCATCACTTCACGTAAGGGTGGGGAATGAAAAACGAACTCGCAACAACGAGTCGGCTGCGAAAGTATCGCCCGGATATTCAGGGGCTCCGCGCACTCGCGATCGCCATGGTGGTCGCGTGGCACGTCGGGCTGTTGAACATTCACGGCGGTGTCGACGTCAGCTTCGTGCTGTCCGGTTTCCTGATCGGCAGCCAGTTGTTGGCTGAGATCGGCAAGACCGGCAAGGTGTCGCTCGGCAAGTTCTGGGCGCGCCGCATGCGGCGGTTGGCGCCGGGAATGGCGGTTGTGGTCCTCGTGACCATCGCCTTCTCCTGGCTCTACGCTTCGCCGCTTCGCTTCCGCGGCTACGTCACTGACGGTATCTACTCGGTCTTCAGCGCGCTCAACTGGCGCTTGGCCGAGAACGGAACGGACTACTTCGCGAACAACGGCACGCAGACGCCGTACCAGCATTTCTGGTCGCTGGGCATCGAGGAGCAGTTTTACCTCATGGCCCCGCTCGTGCTGGTTGCGATCGCCTGGCTGAGCCGCAAGATCTTCCGGAACCGCGCGCTCATCGCCGTGGCGCTGGTTGCGATCATTGCTGGTTCGTTCTACCTGTCCGTAACTCAGACCCAGTCCAACCAGCCGTTGGCCTACTTCGGGACGCACACACGCGCCTGGGAGCTGGCCATCGGTGTCCTGTTGGCGCTGAGCGCTGAGTTGCTGTCGCGGATGAACGTCGCGGTCGCAGCGGTCATGTCGTGGGTGGGCCTGGCTGGCATCATCGTCACTGCCATGCTCATCACCGACCAGACGCCGCTGCCCGGCTATGCCATCGCGGGACCCGTCCTGGGTGCCGCGTTGCTGATCGCCGGCGGCTGCGCCAATCCGACCTTCGGGGCGGAGTGGCTCCTGGGGCGCAAGATTCCTGACTTCGTCGGCAAGGTCAGCTACGGCTGGTACCTCTGGCACTGGCCCCTGCTGATCCTGTGGCCGAACATCGTCGGGCACGAGATCACGACCTGGGACCGCCTGCGAATCGCTGCGTTCTCGCTGTTCCTGGCGACCGTCATGTTCTACGGCATCGAGAGCAAGATTCGCGCTAACCAGCGCCTCGTCACGATCCCGTGGCGCGGCCTGCTGGCCGGTGCTAGCACTACGCTGGCAACGGCCGGAGCGCTGGTCCTCGCCCTCGTCGTGGTACCGCTGAACCTCCAGACGTCGCCGGCAACGGCGGCGAGCGACACCAAGACCGTCAGCCTCGACTCCGTCAAGCTGGCAGCCGGTCAGCAGGACCTGCCAAGCAACGTGCAGCGCAATCTGGTCGACGCCCCCAAGGACATCGCCAACTTCGGCTGTATCGATCAGCTCGAGGACAAGACGTTCAAGCTGCGAAGCGGTTGCGTCATCGGTGACATCAACTCCAATCGGACGATGGTGGTCATCGGTGACTCCCACGCCTGGCAGTGGGGCGACGCCTTCGATGAGGTCGGTAAGCGGCTCAAGGTGAAGGTTGTCACCATCACCAAGAGCGGCTGTTCGGCCGAGGACTACAAGATCCACAACGATCAGCTCGGACGCGACTACACCGAATGCGCCACGTGGCGTCAATCGGCCATGCGTGCCATCGGTGAGCTGCACCCGCAGGTCATCGTGGTCACCAGCCGTGCCCGCCGCGAAGCAACCAAGGAAGGGGCCGAAACCACCTTCAGCCAGCTCCGGAACACCGGGGCGAAGCTGATCTACATGACCGACACTCCGCACCCCGGAGTCAACATCCCGGACTGCCTGGCCACCCACACATCAAACATGGCGGCCTGCGACCGGCCGGTCAGCGAGGTGGTGGGGTACCCCGAAGCTCGCGCCATGGAGCGTGAAGTAGCGCAGAAGTACGGCGCAGTCGTCATGGACGTCCTGCCGGCCTTCTGCACGTCCACGACCTGTCCACCGGTGATCGGCGGTCGGATCGTGTACTTCGATGACAGTCACGTCACTGCCAGCTATGCGCTCGCCCTGGCTCCGTACCTGGAGCCGGCGATGCGAGTCGCGCTGTCCTGACACGAACGTGGCCCGCCCGAGGAGATACAACCTCGGGCGGGCCACGTAAGGAAAACTTTGAACTTATATTTTACTCATAGATAATTTCAGTGAATGGGTCGCCCCGCACCCGGGCAGATGTTGCCCAGGTACGGAGCTGTACCCCACAGCCAGTCGTCTTGATCAGACCGGCTTTGCGACGCCGTCGAAGGTCCTCTTCACGTTCAGGAAGTGCTTGGCCGCTCCGTAGGTGCCGCCCCATCCCTCCAGGAGGGAGAAGTAGGCGATGCCCGGGATCAGCAGCAGCTTGTCCCACAGGGATGCGGATGTGCGGCCGGACGCCAGGGCGTTCTGTCGCAGACCCTCCCAGTAGGCCCAGTAGGTGTAGGACACGGACACGACCCAGAAAGGTGCCAGCCACGGTGTGACCGGCGCGACGTTGAAGTCGCCGACCATGAAGGAGATGAAGGCCACGATCAGAACCGGCTGGAAAATCCCGGTGGCCCAAACGAACATGTTGTGCAGGATGAACAGTCGCTCACGCAGCGGGATGCTGCGGTTCAGCGACAGGCCCATCATGCCCCAGGACCAACGACCCCGCTGCTTGCCGGAGAAGTCCCAGGCGCTGGTCGGCGGGGCGCCGAAGCACCGCGCCGGCACCCAGGCCGAACGGCCGGGGTAGCGGTGGCAGAACACGAGCGCCTTGTGCGAGTCCTCGACCAGCTCCTTGGGACCGAAGTCCCAGCCGATCGCGGCGTCGACACGAGCACGCCACAGGGCGTTCTCGCCGTGCAGACCTTGCCTGGGCGTACCACTGGCGGTGGTCGCCGGGAAGCGGCCCATGTCGTCGAAGGTGCGGATGGCGTCCGCGCGCCACAGCCACAGGTTCTCGGCGTCCTGCCGTCGATAGGCCAGGATGCCTTGAGCCAGGTGCTTGCGCTCCGGGTTGTCCGGTCCGTTCGCCGCGATGAACGTCGCGTACTTGCGCGACGTGCACTCCGCGACGGCGGTGTCGTCGTCCAGGTAGTAGTTCCACTCGTTCTCGGGGATGTTATCGATGCCGCCGTACTTCGCGATCAACTGATCGGTGTAGTACTGCAGTGCACGGCCCTTGAACTCGGTGAGTTGGGGGGTCCGGTAGCCCTCGGGGACCACGACGAGCGTGGCGTTGATCGAGAGCGCGAGGCGCTCGATCTCGGCCATGGCCTCGCAGCCTTCGTCCGTCAGGATGTGGATGTGGCAGTTGGTCAAGTGGGTGGCCATCGCCGGTGCCGAAGCCACGACGCGACTGAGCGCGCCGAGCGCGGTGTACTTGCCGACGGTCGTGATGACGGTGTTGACGCGCTCGTCGGACGTCACCGGGTCTCCGGGATCCGGCTGCTCCTTGATGAGCCGCCGGCCCTTGATCGCGCCGATGATGCCAACGATGCCAACGCCGAACGACATGGTCCAGATGACGGTCGTGTACCAGTTGATGATGCCCGTCGCGGGACGGTAGAAGAAGGCCGCAACCAGGCTCCAGATGAGGAACCAGGCGGCCAACGTCCACCATCTCGCCGGCTTCACCTCCAGCGGTTGTGCCTGCATGCGATGCGTAGCCACGTGTGTGAGTCCTTCGTCTTGTGTCCGATTGCTCGGAGTTGTGGGGTTCAATTATAGCGCCCGACCAGTGATGACCGCGCGCTACGTTCAGATATATTTTAACATTTTTATTGGATGATGGCAATACTATATGAAATGAAAAGGCGTTTGAGGCGAATGGCAGGCAAGCTAGATATGTTTTTTACAACACGTGACAGATTGAATTTGATTTTACAAACTGAGGCAAACATTCGTACTCTGTAGGTGGTCTTGAACCTCATGAGATAAAGATTTTTACATTATAAGAGAGTTAACTCTAGCTTAAACTGAGGTAGTTTTATTAATGATAAGCATTTGCGTTTTGTAGGGAATCTAGGTACGATATACTACGTTTGCTAAACAAAATATAAACGTTATAAAAAACGGCTCCTTTAGTTTGGTGTGAGAAACTGGAGGATTCAAAAGACCCTACGCGCCAAGAGGGAGTCTATTTACTATGTCTCGTTTGCCAATGCCCGGCGCGGACCACGGAGTGTGGGGAAGTCTCCTAAATGATTTTCTCCTCACAGAGCACAACGTCGACGGCTCGCTGAAAATGCGAAATGACGTCGCAACATTAAAAACTAAAGTCGAAACGGCCTTACAGGTAGCCGACAAAGGCCAGCCCAATGGAATTGCATCCTTGGACGGGGCAGGACGGCTCGCGCCAGACCAACTGGGCGCCGGTGCGGCCGATCACACCAAGTTTCTGCGTGGTGACCAGGCTTGGGTCGAAATGCCTATTGCTGGCGACGCCACCGCGTATGAACGCGGTCTCGTGCAGCTTACGGGAGACTTGGGTGGCACAGCGGCTATACCGCTCGTGCCCGGACTAACCGGTAAGGTGGACAAGCATTCGCTGGTCCATAACGTCAAAGATTACGGAGCGACAGGGGATGGGATAACCGACGATACGACGGCGATCACTGATGCGCTTGCCGCCGGCGGTATCACGTATTTTCCGGCTGGCACATATATCCATACCGGCCTGACGCTCTCGAGTGGTGCGCATTTGCGCGGTGTGGGCGCAAGCGGTTACGTCAAGAACTACGCGCCGGCATTCCAGGCGTCGGTACCGCAAGGAGCTCGTTCTACGCTGAAGCTCAAGAACGGCGTGAACGCACACTGTATCACCCTTCCGGTTGGCGTGGCGCACGGCGTGATAGAGTGCTTGGACATCGACGGCAACAAAGCCAACCAGACGGCTGGCGGTGGCTGTGGCATCTACCTACCAAACGCAACCAACGCCGAAGAAGCTCAATGGAAGTTCAACAAAGTCTATGTGCACGACACACGACTGCACGGACTGTATATCGGGACCAATCGCCAGGGCTGCAGTACCTCGCAGTCGGTGTACTTTTCATGTGGTGCGAGCGACGCGTCGGCCGGGAGTGGTATCGTCATCGCTGGTACGGATACGACGGTAGATACGTGCCTAGTGGGTGTGGCTTGGAGCGACAGCATCAAGATTCTTTCATCAGTGAATCGTATTGTGAATACTGAAGTATTTTCGAATATTACCTCTGGGACGACAACCGGCGTGGGTATCGCTATTGCCGACGGTTACGGCTGCTCGCGCAACATCATTATGGGTTGCACGATTGACCGTTGCGCCGGACACGGCCTGTATGTGGGCACGACAGCGGTCGGCAACACATTGGCTGCGAATATTTTTCACTCCAATAGCCAGAAGACAAACGGTGGCGCTTTTCACCTTACCGTGAAGGAGAGCGGCAATATCATCACCGGTAATCAGTTCTACAAAAACGACGGCGCGGCGAGCGCGAATAAGCCAAATTATGCGGTGAATATCTCGGCAGGAAAGACGCTCTACGGTAAAGGTCTGAACGTCGTCGACCCTGCGGCATACAACACCGCGGCGATCAACGACGTGACATTGCTCGTGGCGCCGAATTTGTAAGAGCGGCTTGCTTGTCAGGGAAGGCATTTTATAGTACAATTACATCTGTTAACAACCTAACTCAGCTTGGGTTCAAAGCCCAAGCATCCCGTTTCACCGGGATTCCGAAGGAGGAGAGAGTATGAAGCGCGACTACGAACTCGTAGTTCTGCTACATCCAGATCTGGAAATTGATCTGGAGAAGCCACTCGCCAAAGTTCGCCAGATTCTGGCCGACAACGGCGGCGAGATTGTCAAAGAAGACAACTGGGGTAAGCGAAAACTCGCTTATACCATCAACAAAGAAGACTTTGCCGTCTATGTCTACATGGAAGTCAGCCTTCCTGCAGAGAGCGTCAAGAAAGTCCAAGGCATCCTCAACATCACTGATGAGGTGCTCCGCTACCTGCTGACTGCCGTCGACCCTAAGCTCGAGGCCGCAGCCAAGGAAGCAGCCGAACGTGAAGCGGCAAACGAAGAGAAGGCTAAGGAAGAAGAGTAAACAAAGCGAGGAGTAAAGGGGTATGTCAAAAAGTATCAACCAAGTCATTCTGATGGGTAATCTGACGCGCGACCCAGAACTGCGCACCACACCAAGTGGTCAGAGCGTTTGTAGCTTTTCATTAGCCGTAAACCGCAGCTGGCAGGGCCAAGATGGCAGCCAACAGGACGCGGTTGACTACTTTGACGTTACCGCCTGGGGTAAACTCGGTGAGCTCGTCAACCAGTACATGGCCAAAGGCCGCAAGTGTCTGGTACAGGGCCGTTTGAGTCAACGAAGCTGGGAACAAGAAGGTCAGAAGCGCAGCAAAGTAGAAGTCGTTGCAAACGACGTCACCTTCCTCGATGGTGGTGGCGCAGGCGGTGAAGGTGGCGGTTCGTCCGCACCACGCAGCAGCGCCCCACGAAAGAGCAGCAGCAAATCTGACGAGCCAGTTGTCGAGGACATCGACGACAAGCCGATCGACCTCAGCGAAATTCCTTTCTAGATAACTGGAGTACATGAAGTATGAAGAACAAGCGATTCAAGAACGATGTTGCCTACTTTGACTACAAAGACGTCAAGGTTTTGCAGCGCTACGTGAACGCCTACGGCCAAATTGAGCCACAGGCAAAGACTGGCCTCAGCGCCAAGCAACAGCGACAGCTGGCTACCGCTATCAAGCGGGCACGCCACCTGGCACTGCTACCATTTGTAGCAACCAACTAGCTCAGAATTCCTACGCGGTGCACTGCTGCGTTAGGTCCTTGCGGTCCTCACTTGCGGTATGTTAAATACCGCTCGCTGTGGTCCGCAGACCTGCCTGGCAGTGCATCTGCGTAGAAATCCTGCTAAGCGGAAAGGACTTATTCATTATGTATGGTGTAACAGACCTCAAAAAAGGCGTACTTATCACCCTGGACGGCAAGCCGTACCGGGTTGTTGATTATAATCAGAAGGTGATGGGCCGCGGTGGTTCGATCGTGAACATCCGCATCAAAAATTTGCTCGACGGCAGTGTTATCCCTAAGACATTCAAGGGCGCTGATAAGATCGAGCCGGCTCATGTGGAGAACCGCACGGTGCAGTATTTGTACCAAGACGGTGATAACTACAACTTCATGGACGGTGCGACCTTCGAGCAATTTGAGCTGAACGGCGATATCGTTGGCGATGTTGTGCCGTATCTTAAGGAAGGCAATGAAGTGTCACTGCAGTCGTACGACGGCAAAGTGATCAACGTTGAGCTGCCAAACAACCTATTCCTCGAAGTGACTTACACCGAAAACGTCGTGAAGGGTGACACCACGAGCAGCGTTCTGAAGGACGCAACTCTCGAGACTGGCTTGGTCGTCAAAGTTCCGTCCTTCATCAAGCTCGGCGACGTTATCAAGGTAGACACCCGCACGGGCGACTATCTCGAACGCAAAAAAGATTAGTTCAAAAGTTCCCCGGAAATGACTCAGGGGCGGTCCGACTGCGGACCGCCCCTTTTGAGTTCGTACGTCTCAGTCGTCGGACAGGATCTTGATGGCCGCGGCCAGTTGGATCCCGTCGGCGACGGCGTCCACGACGCGGACCAGTGCTCCCAGCATCGGGCCGTAGTCCCGGCCGGAGCTTCTCCGTGAGCCACCGCTGTTGCCGGATGCCTGCCACGTGGCGGCGACCTGCTGGCCGGTGATCTCGGCGAAGATGCCTTCGAAGTGCTCCAGCTTGGCACCGACCAGAAGCGTGTGTCCGGCACGGTCTCGCTGCGCGAGGCGTAGTTCCATCCGTGAACCGTAGCTGACGGCGCACTGGGTGATGGCTCCGCGCTCGAAGAGCTGCCGGATGAGTGCCTTCAGGCCGCCCGGCATCTCTCGACGCTGGAGCTGTGCGGGGTAGTCGCTGACGTCGGCCCTGAATATGCTCATGCCGATCGATGTCGGCAGGTTGAGCATGAGGGTAACGCCATCGTATGTGGCCTGGGGGCCAGCCGATTGTCCCATATCTCCATCCGTTCGTGAGGTCGAAAACTCAGGGGTAACTCTACCATCTTAAAGTGTTAATGTCAATATAAGTTCAAGTGTCGGGCGGGCGACGGGCGGTCCAGAGAAGGCCGCCCATCGCCCGCATGCCTAGTGCCGCGAGGTCATCGGCAGACGTGGTTGGGTGGTGGCGCGGAAGACGTCACCGATCATGTCGGCCGCCAGGACGAGGTTCACTGGCCGGCCACCGATCTCCCACGGGTCGTAGACCGCGCGGTGTTCCGGTCGCCTGGACAGCCGGTAGGCGAGGTGACACAGCAGGTTGATCGGTGGAAGCCTGTCACGCTCGGCCAGGACCAACGTCAGGGTCTGGCTGCGACCGCGACCGCGGTCGCGAAGGTACGAGTCCTCCAGAAACCGGTTGTCTAGTAGGTCGAGGAGGATGTCCGGCGACGGGTCGCAGTGCCTTGGAATGCCGCTGATGATCAGCCGACGTTCCGACACGACGAAGTGCGTACGTGTTCTGCTCAATTGTCCAGCCCTTCCTGATTTGGCGCGGTTAAGGCATTGGTAAATTATCATCTTTTCTGTATACTGTCAATGAATGACAAAGTTCCGACTCGATCAGTTAATGGTCCTCAAACGTCTCGTTGATACCCGCTCTCAGGCCGAGAGTTGGATTAAGCTTGGTAAAGTTTCGGTAGATGGCAAGGTGAATACTAAGCCTGGGTATTTTTTGTCTGCGGACGCGAAGGTCAAACTGAAGGCAGAAGAAAAGTATGTCTCCCGCGCGGGACTCAAACTAGCCTCTGTCGCAGAGCTGCTCGGCTTGGACTTTAGAGATAAGGTCGTGCTGGACGTCGGCTCGAGCACGGGTGGCTTCACGGACTACGCACTGCAGCATGGCGCGCGAAAGGTAATTGCCGTCGATGTTGGCACCAACCAGCTGCACCACTCGCTCCTGGGTAATCCCAAGATCGAGCTGCACGAACAGACCGACATCCGCAATATGGACTATGTGAGCGATACTCCGGACATTGTGGTGATCGACGTGAGTTTCATTAGCCTGCGCGAGATTCTGCCACACGTGGCGACGCTCTGTACGCCGAACACGCAGATTGCCGCGATGCTAAAGCCGCAGTTCGAGGCAGGGCATAGCGCCAAGCACAAGGGTGTGATCAAAAATGATTCAATGCGCCGCGATATCCTGAAGGATTTCGAGGCTTGGGCAAAGACTTTATTCGTCGTGCACGACAAGCGCGACAGCGATGTGGCTGGCAGTAGGGGCAACCGCGAACGATTCTATCTGTTGCGACCCTTGCTAAAGAAGTAGAATTTATGGTATAACTGCCTGAGTTCGACTGCAGAACCACCTGAAGGGCAAAGCCATGGTTTTCAGAAGAAATCGGTTACCCGCAGTACCGCCTGATCCCGAGCAATTACGGACTCAGGAGGGGCGGCGACGCTTTGACGCCCAGCAAAACCTACGAGTCATGATCAACACCAGGGTCCTGCCACGCGTGAACAAGCTGCTGGGCTCTCAGAAGTACATCTCGACCCATGTGGAGAACCTCTCCATTGGCGGATCGATCAATGGCGCGCATGTGTACGAGGTTTCGGGCACGACCAACTGGGTTGCGCCGCT
>FTKL01543541.1_pt1 | contig 16319 bp, 15 predicted proteins | sample 2434061 | NCBI WGS metagenome assembly FTKL01 (sample SAMEA3914816, study PRJEB12502) | metagenome | biome: forest; material: soil | place: USA | collected 2011-09-16 | depth 0.3 m
GTCCAGGCACTCCTGGCGGTAGCTGCGGTAGTTGACGTCGGCCTCGTTCACGCCGTGGGCGGTGAGTTCGCCGGAGCGGACATCGTCGGCGGTGACGGCGATCTGCCGGAAGTCCAGGTCGAGACCGTCCTGGCCGTAGCGCTGCATGCGCTCGACCACCGAGCGGGGCACCGCGCGGCCGCTCGGGTCCCAGTCGCCGGCGAACACCGTGCTGACTCCGGTGCCCAGTCGCGCGTACTCCTGCGCGGCGAAGTGGACGAACGTCTTGCTCGACTGGCCGCGGCACGAGTACAGCCCGACCCCCCCACGCCGAGGTCACCGGCTCCAGCACACCCGCCAGCGAATCACTCTCGACCCACACCTCGACCCGCCGGGCCTGCGAGGCCCACAGGTCGCGCCGGTAACCGTCCGCCAGGCGCCCCAGCGCGTCCTCGACCGAGTCGAACTGGGTCTCCTGGCGCACGCTGCGGGTCCCGTCCGTGATCCACTCCCACGGCAGCATGCCGTGCTCGCGCATGTGGCCCAGCTCGCGCACCGCCGTCGAGTAGTTCCTGCGGGAGCGGCCGGTGTCCTTCTCCCACAGGACGCCGATCCCCAGGTAGTAGCACTGTTCTCCACCGTTTCGATGTCTCATGAGACACCTCGGGTGGTGATTGACCTGGGCGGATCTCGTGGTTCGGCAGCCGGGGCAGTCGTCCTGGCGGCGAGTCGTGGTGAGACGTTCAGCAGGGCCCGATGGTGTCGGTTCGGGCAGCTCGGCGGTCGTTCAAGGTGACGACGGCTCTGCGGCTGTTCAGTTCGTCGCGGAGGGCTGAGTTGTCGTGGTGGAGGGCGGCGATGACCGTGGCGGAGGCGTCGAGTCGGCCCTGGAGCTGGGTGCGTTCTCGTCTGATATTCCTCAACTCGACTCGCAGGGAATGGAGTTCGTCATCGCGGCGGGCTTCGCCGGGGGTGCGGGCATCGGTGGCGGCCGTGCGCCGGTCCCATTCGGCGAGGATGTGGTGGGCCCGGTTCATCGTGGCCCGGCTAACGCCGGCCTCGCGGTAGAGGTTCTCCTTGACCAATCGTCCATCGGTGCAGGTGGGGCGGCCTGCGAGGAGCCGTTCCATCGCGGCTCGCAGGGCCTTGGCGGTCGCGGCGGAGACATCGTCCCTGCCCGTCTCGGCGGCGGTGGGCTGGGTTGTCACTTCTCGGCCCTTCGGATCACTGAGCGGACGTCGTCGAGCTGTCGGTTGATCTGGTCCCGGCGGCAGGAAGCGATCTTGGGTGTCTCCAGCAGGGTCAGGAGGCTGTGCTCCTCGCTCTTCCAGATCTTGAGGTGGTCGGGGGTGATGACGCTGTTGTGGCAGCGGCCGGGCTGGCAGCGGTCGATCAGCGGGCCGGTGTGTCCGGCCGGGATGACCGCTTCTTCGAGGCACTTCGCGCCCTCGGGGTGGTTGTGGTCGAGGGTGCAGTGGTTGAGCTTGCCGAAGCGGAGGGTGACGCGGGCCTTGTGCAGCAGGTCGTACTCGGTCCGCTTGTCACCGGTCTTGGCGGCGCGGGTGGCTGCGAGAGCGGCCTTCTTGACGCTGTTGAAGGTGTGGGTGAGCTTGTCGGCGCCAGGTCCGTAGCCGATCACGGCGCCTTCGTGGTGCTGGTCGTAGAGGTCTCGAAGGCGCATGAAACGGGCGTCCTCGATGGCGGTGTCCAGCAGGCGGGCCCAGTTCGCGTCGGAGGCGCCGTAGCCCTGGGTGGACCGGTTGGCCAGGGCCCTGGTGGCCGCGTGCTTGAGCTGCAGGCCCAGAGCGATCTCGGCGCCGGGCTCGGTGGCGACCAGCATGGACATGGTCTTGCGGAACATGTGCGGAGCGACCTTGTCCAGCGGGATCTTCTCCAGGCCGGTGCGGTCAGCGGTCTCGTTGACGTGCTCGATGAACTTCTCGATCAGCTTGCGGCTGACGCTGTGCTCGTAGCTGTTGCCGCCCGGCGCGCTGCCGGGCAGGCCGGGGTCGGCGAAGACGAGTTCGGGATGGCCGGACAGTTCCTCGGCGACGAGGATCGCGCGGGCGACGGGCTCGATGACCCACCAGTGCTCCATCGGGCGGCCGGGGTCCTGCTTGCGCTTGCGGGAGACGACGGCCGGCGCCCCGTAGAACTCGGCGACGACGCTGCCGCGTACGACTTCACGGATCTCGCTGTCGCGCATCATCGACAGCGCGGCGACGAAGATGTAGCAGGCGGCCCGCAGGGCCCGGCATTCGTGCCCCAGGACCCAGGGGTCGATGCCGGGGTGCCAGGGGCCCCGGCTGCCGTCGGGGCGGTCCACTTCGGCTGCGGGGCGCCCGGTGAGGCTGCCGGGACGGCCTCGGCCGGCTTCGAGGGCTTGCCGGACGATCTCCCGGGCCCTGCTGATCCGGTTCCCGGCATGGGCGGCCCTGGCGGAGAACGCGTTGCTGCGGCCTCGGCCCATGAGCTCGGCCAGCAGGGTCCAGTTCGGCTCCCCGGCCGGCCCGGACCCTGTGTGGTGGTGGAGCGGGACGGTGTGGTCGGCGTCGGCCAGCCACCGGCTCACGTGCTCGGGCAGCGGCTCCAGCGGATCGATGGTCCGCTGGGCCAGCCGCAGGTGGGTGTCGCGGGCGGCGAGGATGTCCGCGGAGAAGGTGTCGATGTAGGTCCAGGCCGCTTTGATCAGCGGGAACCACACCTCGGGCCGGATGTTCGGGGTGGAGACCTCGTCGGATCTGGGGTCCTTGGCCACCGCTCGGGCCGAGCGCCCCGGCCAGGGGTCGGCCGCCAGGCCGCCGCCGGTCAGCGCCGGGGCGAGCTTGTGCAGCAGCCGGATCGAGCAGACGTAGTTGCGGACCGTGGCTGTCGAGCGGGCCTCGGACTTCTCCGCGATGAAGCGGTGCATGTCGCTGCCGGTCCAGGCGGCGGGATGCAGACCCAGGCCCGCTTCGCGGGCCCATGCGATCAGGACCCGCAGCTCGGAGAGCATGCCGTTCACCGTCCCCGGCTGGTAGGGGTCTTGGTCGAGGCCGACCCCGGTCTTGGCCAAGGCCGGGTGCTGCGGGTTGAGCACGGCCATGCTGATCTCGCGGGCCCGCAGGTTCCACTCCTTGGGGAAGCTGTCGAACACCGAGACCCAGCCCGACGGCGCGATGTTCGCGGGACGCCGTTGGGCTTCGAACGGCCACCGGTCCGTGCGGCCGAAGGGCGGGATCTCGACGCCCGGCAGCAGCGGCCGGCCCTGGAGGACCGGCTCGTCCTGGCCGAAGACGTCGGAGAGGCCGAGCGGGGCGGTGAGGTATTCGTGCAGGCGCGACGGTGCCGGATCGCGTACGGCCTCGTGGCCGAAGTCCGCTGGTGAGGTCATGAGTCGAACTCCACGAACGAGGACAGGGGAAGCTGCAGCCGCAGGCCCTGGTCGGTGATCTGCCGGCGGGCCCGCTCCAGGTCGGCGGGCAGGACGTCGGCCAGGACCGCCGTCAGGTTCGCGCGGCTCTGCCCCCAGGCCCGGTTGAAGACCCTGGGGTCGAGCCGGGCCGCCAGCGACTCCAAATGCTCGGCGAACAACAGGAGTTGGGGCAAGTTGGAGGGCAGGATGAACGCGTTCGCGCACTCCAGGCAGCGGAGCGGGGCGACCGCGCAGAGCTCGCCGACCGGGCTGTAGGGCGACTGGTAGGGGTCGCGGCAGCTGCTGACGCCCATGTCGAGCTCGCCCTGGACGATGTCCTCGGCCTGCTTCGCGTCCAGCCCGAGCGTGTCGAGGACCGCCGGCTCGGCGAGCCGGTCGGCGGCCTGCTCGTCCAGCACCACCGGGCCGGCCAGGGCCCGCTTCAGCCAGTCGGCTTGCGCCCGGGTGACGGTGTGTCCGGCCATCGTCCGCAGGGTCGTGCCGTGCGCGTAGTGGCCCCAGAAGACCTGCTCGGTGTGGTCGTCGGCGGCATCGCTGACCAGGCCGCGGAACGCGATGGTCTTCTCGACCTTGGTCGACTTCCGCAGCCGCCGGATGTCCATCTTCCCGGCGACCGTCACCCCGGTCCGCTCCACCCACTCGTCCAGGCCGCCCCCGCGGCCGACCGGCTCGAAGGGCCGGAAGGACAACTCGCCGCGCGTGTGCGAGTCGTCGGTGCCGGGGACGACGTTGGCGCGGATGAACAGGTAGGGCTTCGCGGCGGTGCTGAGGCTCCGGGAGCCGACGGTGACCTCGATCAAGGTCCGCAGGATCTCGGCTGTGCTGAGCCCCGCCCGGTCCGGGTGCATGACCTGGCTCTCCTCCCCCATCTCCTTGAACTCGCGGTAGCGGATCTTGTGAGCGCGTCGCTTCACCAGCCGCAGCCGCACTCCACCAGGCACGAACTCCACGTCGTCCTCGGTCAGGTAGGCGACCTCCTCCGGAGCGTGCCCGGTCGCGGCGACCAGCAGCACCCGGAACGACTGCAAGTCGACGTTGCGCGGATAGAGCAGGGACGCGACCGCGATCGTCAGCAGGTAGCGGCTCTGGTGCGGGTTGAACCGCACTCCGGCGAAGTCGAAGACCTCCTTCAACTCGGCAGGCCAGGCCCGGTGGCCAGGCAGAGCCCTCCAGATCTCCAGCGGGGTGACCAGGCCGTTCGCCAGGCCGAAGGCGAGGTTCGCCAGGCTCGTCCAGCCCGCCGCGCGCGGGTCGGCGCCCGCGGCCACCAGTTCCCGGCCCCGCTCCAGCCGCCGCTTCAGCCCGCGGATGTCCGCCCAGGCGGCCCTGACCAGCTCACGCTTCTCCGCCCGGGTGAACTCCTCCAGCTGGCGCTGCGTGCGCGGGATGCTCGCCGGGATCGCGGTCGTCAGCACCCGCTGGACCGCCGGCGCCAGCACCCGCTCGGGGTGCTGGCCACGGAAGCGGATCAGGGCCAACACGAAGGCGGCCCGGAAGTAGGGCCTCGTCGAGCCCTCCTCGAACTGCTCTGGCAGAGCCCGGATCCACTCCCGGATGTAGAAGCTGACGTCCGGCTCCGAGCGGGCCAGCGAACACGCCGCCGCATCAGGCCCGGCCTCCCGGTCCACGAACGAGCACAAGTCCATCAGGCCCCGCCGGTAGGTGAACACCCCGGTCGGATGCGGCCGCTTCAGCTCGGCGTAGTCGGCCAGCTCGGCCGCGAGCTCGTCCGCCAGGCGGCGGCAGGCGAAGCCCGTCGTGTCCACCATCACTCGCGCCTTGCGGCCGTGCGCGGTGGACACCTTCAACTCCCAGACACCACCGATCCGTTGGGGACGCTCCTCCTCGGCCGGCTCGGTGAAGTCCCGTGTGCGCTCACCCCTCCTGGGCATGGCGTTCCCCCTCCAGCAGCCAGACGGCGATGTCCGCATAGGAAGCCCCGTCACTGTCGGCCCAGGCGCGAAACGCCTGGTCGACGTAGGTCATCGGGTCCTCCAGGTAAGCGAGGTACTCGTAGGTGGTGCGAGGGCTCGCGTGGCCCAGAGCGCGCTGGACGACCAGCAGCGGGTTCATCGAGATGTGCTCGGCCAACGTCACCAGCGGCCTCGGGTCCACCCGCCGCAGCTCCGCCTCGATCAGCATCTGGGTGAGGTGCTTGAGCAGCCGCAAGGCGAAGGTGTGCCTCAGATCATGGAAGCGCCAGGGCCTGCGCGGCAGCACCGGCACCGGCCCCCGCTCGGCGAACGCGGACATCCTCTCCCAGGCATGGCGCCGGATCCGGTCCCAGGACGAGGGCCCCAGCATCAGCCCGCCCTGGCCGAGGAAGACCGCCATCGCCTCCAGACCGCCGGCGCACTCGCGGACCGTGATCCGCCGCAGCTCGGCGGGCATCCGGGCCAGGGCGAACGTCCGGCGCCGCCCCTCCAGCACCCCCGAAAGGCGGCCGAAGCCGTCGATGTCGTCGACGACGAACAACTCACGGTGCCGGCGGGCGAGCCGGGCCGCCGCCCGCTCGACGATCTCCGCCCGCTCCAACAGCCGGTAGGTGTCCACCAGGTCCAGCGGCGCCGCCGGAACGTAGACCTTCCGGCGCCGCCCGCCCTTCGCGCATGCCTGCAACTCGAACTCCGACGACCCTTCGGGCCGGCGGGCCAGCTCCGGCACCAGCACCGCCGACCACTCCCGCTTGCGCATCCCCGTCATCAGCGCGAGCTCGGCTCCGGCCCGGTTGCGGTGCGGGAACCCACCCCGGAAGACGGCATCGACCTCGCCGTCAGGGCACTGCCCGCCCAGCCCGACATCGCGGAAGAACAGGTACTGATCGAGCGCGAGATGCCGCACCTGCATGCCGTGCGACATCCCCGAGCCGTATGCCTTCGGCATCCGCAACGGCCCGGCCGAGCGGTGCCCGGCCTCGGCCAGCCAGGCGAACAGCCCGTTGACCGTCGACGCCTCCCGGTCCCACGTCACCGGGTCGATCGGCGCCGCCTGGACGTCCAGGCGCTGGCGCCGGTAGGCGAGCAGATCGACCTCGCGCGCGGCGAGCAGGTCCGTCTGCCGCGAGGCGAGGTACTCCACCAGCCGCAGCACGACATAGGCGTACGAACGCATCGTCTCCGGGACCCGCCCCAGATAGGCGAGGTGACGGAACCACGACGACAGCGGCTCCACCGGCCGCATGTCCGCCCCGAGCACGATCGGCGTCCCGTCCGGAATCACCTGCCGGTCCAGCAAAGCCACCGCAGTACCACCGGCGAGCCCATCCCCGTACCGCTCCACCAGCGGCCGGCGTACGAAGAACAGGTCCAACTTCCCTCCCTGGAACATCAACCCAGAACAGAGAAGAACAGGACAGACGCGACACTCCAGAGGAAGTTGGTCAAACCACTCGTTGCAGTGAGACAGATCAGAACTATGGAGAGAACACGTGCCTCACGCTGCACGGGCGCGCGGCCTCCACCATCGCGTACAACGCGCCGCGCAGCGCCTCCACCTGCGCCTTCGTACGCCGGGACCGCTTTACGGGACTAGCGCCGTAATCCATACCCCAGTGAACCGCCCCACAGCCGCTGGCGTCACCCCTTTGTGGGCGATCCGGCTCCGCGGCTGTCGGCCGTTGTCCGCGCGCAGGGACCTGGACCGTCCGCGCACCCGCGCCAGCCTCCCCCGGCGGCCGGACCCGTTGAACGTGCGGGCAGCTCACACGGGCTTCTTATCCTTGGCGGACAAGATTAGTCTGGGTGCGCACGTTCGAACTGACGGTGCGCCACTTCGTGATCCCGCACGTTCCGTGCACCGCACCGCTGATAGCCACCGCCGCCCTGCGGGCAGCGGTCCCGCATCGTGATCAGTCGGATTGAGGGGGGACCTCATGCGCTTCGTTCGGTTCATCGGATTGCTCGCCCTGGCCGTCGCCGCCCTGCTCCCGTTCGGAGGGCCGAACGCCGCAGCGGCGGAGCCGGGCCCGCCGCCGCACCCTGACAGCACGGCCTCCGCCACTCGGCAGGGCGTGGTCGCAGACACCGTGGTGTGCTCCATCAGCGCAAGCCAGCCGCAGCTCGTCTACGCCGGAACCTACCGAATCGTGGGCACCGGCCTGCTGACCAGTTGCGCGCCCCACGCGCCATCCACGTGCAGCACCCACGCTGAGGTGTTCATCTACAGCAAGGGCGACGCGACATGGCTCCCGGCCGCCTGGGGCAACACCAACTACTCGTGCCCGCCGCCCGCGCAAGGAGCCTCCGCCTCCGTCGGGTGCACACCGAGCTCGACCACCTACCTGTACCGCACCCGCGTCCTGACCACCATCATCTACGGCTCGACCGACACGAAGTCGGCCGAGAGCGCCGCCCTGAGCGCGTACTGCCTCTGACCGAGGACCGATCGACGTTTCGGAAGGAGAAGCGATGGCAGGAGCCGGCATCAGCGCGCTGATCGCTCGTTCGGGCGGGGGCGACGACGACCTGGACCCGCCGCCAAACGAGATACCGGCACCGGTACCCGGACTGCCGTTCGTCGCGCACGGGCCCGGGATCGCGGTTGCCGTCACGCAGGTCCGGGCCTACTCGACCGGCCTTGAAATCAGTGTGGAGGTCCGCTTCAACGCGCAGGACACACCCGCTGAGGCCCTGGTCGAACTCAACCGCCTCATGCGCGACGTCCGCGACCCCGGCCCGGAGCGACTGCACCTGGCCCTGCGCCGCACCGATGGCGCAGGAGCTCAGAACAACAGACCCGAAGGTCCTCACCAGTCGGCGCCCGCGGCCTCGCCGATGCTCATCCAGGACGCCTCATCACGGGGCCCCGCCTGGCGCCTCGCATACTGGGCGCGCCTGCGGCCCGACAGCGGCGCCGCCCTGTCCGTCCAATGGCCGGCACAGGGAGTCCAGAGCGCCACCGTCGACCTCGCAGCGGCCGACGTCACGCAAGCCGCCGCCCGAATCCAGCGTCTCTGGCCACCGCAGGAACCGTAGCCAGGTGAATACCGCGGCCCCCGCCGACACCGGGGGCCGCGGTACCGCGCGTACCGCCGCGCCGCACACCTTCCCCGACCGAATCAACGACCCGCCGCCCGGGAAGACCCCGACGCTGTGCGCTGGAACGGAACCCGCGCACAGCGCCGCACCGAGTGCAGACCGGCGGGCAGAGCCCATACCATCGCGGGCCGCACCGGCCGGACACCCGCCACGGACGCAGTCCCCGCCTCCGGCCCGCCGAAGCCCGACAGGACCGGATCCCCAGGCGCGACACGCAGCAGCGCCTCCACGTCCCCGGCCCCGAGCGCGGGGCGGCTGGGGCACGGCCACCCCGCACACGTTCCGCTGCGGGTCCACTCCACCACCCTCAGACAGTCGGAGCACGTCATCAGCTGCGCCGCCCGCTCGCCCTCGGCATCCACCGCCACCGCCACCGCCACGTTCCTTCCCCTTCTCGGCCTGGTCCTCATCGACCGTACGGGCCGACGAACCAGAACCGGCGCTCTGAGCGGGCGGACGTGGCGGGCCTCACTCGGCACCCCGCCTGGTCCGGGCGGGGCGCCGGCGCGGAGCGGAGGAGGAGCTCCATCGCCGGGGCCCGTCCGGCCCCGGTGGCCCGGGTCGCGCGGGGTGGACCGCACCCGGGGTCAGATCACCTGGTCCGGTTCGTCGAGCCAGGCGTTCCAGCCGTGCGGGGTGACGGTGAGGCCGAGCCGGTCGATGGCGGGCTCGCCGGCGTCGTGCCACCAGGCGAGGGTCTGCTCGAACTCCTCCCATAGCCGGCGGCCACCGTACTGGCGGACCTGGTGGGCGCTTTCGCCGTCGCGGAACGTCGTGGCGGCCCAGGCCGGGGTGGTGAGGGAGTACAGCCACAGGGTGTGGCCGTCCTCGTGCTGCTGGACGGCGTGGGTCATGTCCCCGAGGCGCAGTCCGGCGGTGAGGGGGAACGGGTCGAACTTGCCGTGTGGGGGGAGGGCGGCGGTGGTGAGGTCTTCGGCGACGGCGTGGCCGTCGGCCGGGTTCTCGGGCCAGGTGAGGCGCTGGGAGCGCATCTTCATGAACTCGGCCGGCCGGAGGAAGGGGCCGCTGGCGGTGCCGTCGGCGTGGACGGTGAGGCGGACCAGGGCGTCGGCGTTGGAGTAGTGGGTGCCGAACGGCGCGAGGACGATGCCGCCGGGGCGGGTCTGCTCGATCCAGGCGTACGGGATCTCGCGCAACCCGTAGGTGGCGGTGATCCGGTCGTAGGGGGCTCCTGGGGGGTGGCCGAGGGCGCCGTCGCCGCACACGGCTTGCGGGCGGTAGCCGGCGCGCGCGAGGGCGGTTCGGGCCTGGGCGGACACCTGCGGGTCGATCTCGAGGGTGACGACGTTCGCGTCGCCGAGGCGGTGGGCGAGCAGGGCGGCGTTCCATCCGGTGCCGGTGCCCTGCTCCATCACCCGCATCCCCGGTTCGGCCTGGAGGTCGTCCAGCATGGAGGCGACCAGCGAGGGCTGCGAGGCGGAGCTGGTCGCCACCGTGCCGGGCCGCTGTCCGGTGTGCGCTCCGTCGTCCCACTGGGTGACGACCGGGATGTCCGCGGCGGCCGCCTGGAGCCAGCCCCGCTCGTCGCGGGTGCGGTCGACGGGGCGGCTGGTGCCGGTGGCCATGTCGTGCGCCCACACCAGGTCCGGCAGGAACAGGGAGCGCGGGACGGCGTCGAAGGCCGGCGCCCAGTCCACGGGAACGGGGGCGGGCCGCCCCGGCGCGGGGCGGCCCTCCTGCTCAGGTGCGAGCGTCACTTGCGGTGCCCTCCGTCGCCGGGGGGCGGGGTGCCGTCGGGGGACGGCGGGGTGGGCGGCGGCGTCCAGGGCGTCCCCGGGTGCCCGTCGCCGCCGTTTCCTGCGCCACCGCCGTGCCCTCCGTCGTTCGCGGCCTGCTCCATCTCGGGGTCTCCTCTCCCTCACGGGTGGGTGGCGCTCCGCGGGCCCCAGGACCAGGGGGATGCCCCCGGTTCACTTCCCGCGGAGCGCCCTGACATGACAGTAGGGAGTAGCGGCCCGACTACTCAACGCGCTTGCGGGTTCTTGCGGGCCTTCATCCGAGAGCGTCGATCGCGTCGGTGATCAGCCGGCGGGCGGCCTCACCGCGCACGGCCATCTGCGACAGCTCCGCGAAGGCCTTGGCGTAGTCGGCGAGCTCGCGGGGCTGGGTGACACTGATCTCCGCCGTCAACGTCTCCACCGAACAGCTCGCCGTGTCGAAGAGGTAGAACGCCTCCAGCGGCCACACCGCGCGCTCGACGGCGAAGGGGATGACGCCCAGGCTGAGCGAGGGCAGCGGCATCACGGTGAGCAGGTGGCGCAGCTGGCCGGCCATCGCCGCCGGATCGCCGATCCGGTAGCGCAGGGCGGACTCCTCCAGTACGACGACGAAGCGGTGGCCTCCCTCGTAGAGGAACCGGCTGCGGGCGACGCGGGCGGCGACCGCGTCGGTGACGTCGTTGACGTAGCCCTTGAAGCGGGTGATGCCGCCGAGCAGGGCGGTGGCGTATGCGGGGGTCTGGAGGAGGCCGGGCACGACGTTGGAGGCGTAGACGCGCAGCAGCGCGGTCTTCGCGTACCGGTCGAGGCTCTGCTCCTGGGTGTGGGCCAGGCCGGCGCGGTGCAGGCGCCGCCACTCCATGTACATCGAGTCCACGGCGCGGGCGGTGGCGATGAGGTCGGCCACCTGGTCGTCGGCGTCGCTGGCCCGGCACCAGGCGCGGATGTCGTCCTCGGAGGGTGCTCTGCGGGCGTTGAGGATGCGGGAGGTCTTGGACTCGTGCCATCCGCAGCGGGCGGCCAGCTCCTGCCCGTTGAGGCCGGCGTCCAGCATCAGTTCGCGCAGGCGCGCGGCGACGGCGCGCCGCGCGCCCTGGGCTGCGGAGGACGGGGAGGAGGGCATGGGCGGGCGGTCGGGCCGGGGTCAGACGGTGTACTGGTCGTGCGGGACGCCGCGCTCCCACACCGCGTCGAACGCCGCCGCGCACAGCTTCGCCACGGCCGGGTCCTCGGTGTAGGTCAGGCGCGGCTCGGCCCAGGCCCCGTCCCCGGTGAAGTGGTTGAACAGCACCCGGGCCTCGTCGAACAGCCAGCAGTCGTTGCCCGGCAGCGCCAGATCCGAGGCCAGCCGGCGCGGCAGCCACCGGACCTCCTCCCCCAGCTCCACGTTGGCCGCCGTCAGGGCGTGCTCGTAGCGGATGTAGTCGGTGACCGGCTCGGAGACGATCCGCGCGCGGCGCAGCAGCACACCCCGCCCGGCGGCCTCCCCCACCACGGTGCCCCAGCGCGACCAGTGCGCCGACGCGGTGTCCGTGTTGGCGTGCCCGCTGTGCAGGTACTCGGCGAAGCCGCCGCTGTCCTGCCCGGCGTAGGTGTCGCGCATCTCCAGGTGCACCGCGGACCGCTGGGCGTCCTTGAGCAGCTCAGCGAAGCTCGGTACGTTCAGCGTCATCGCACGCCTTCCTCAGCATCGGGATCATCCGGGCGGGGATGCGGACCACGGCCTCCGACTGCGGAATCCCGGTGCCGTGGCCCGGAACCCACTCGGTGGCGCCGATCGTGGACAGCATCGCGTCGTCCGGCGTCCAGCCCTGGAGCACGATCTCCCCCGCGTCCCTGTCCACCCACACGGTCGGTGATCCCTCGTGTTCCGTGTTGGGGTCGATCCCGACGAACTGTAGGTCCACTGTGCCCTCCCGTACCAAGCCGGTTGCCACATCTTGCGCCACCGTCGCGCAGGGCTGACAGGCCGTCAAGAGCGCGCGGGGGCACAACCGCGGCGCGCCCTGCGGGATCCGCCATTCGACATCCCTGGCTCTGTCCGTGAGAACGGCAGCGGATGTACATCGGTTTGGGAGGCACCCGACCCCCGCGAAGGAATCGAAGTGTTCACGGGTTTCGACAGCAGCACGGGTACGGAGAAGCTGCTGCTGGGGGTGCTGGATGGCCGTGGTAGCCGGGTGTCTAAGGTCGCGTCCATGACGAGGACCACGCCCCCGCGCCCGCTCGATATCGAGGTGCTCTTCCCGGAACTGGCCGCCCACCGGGGCACGACGACGCGCCTCCATCCGCGGCCGGGGAGCCCGGAGGTGTCGGCCAGCTCGGTAGGCGGCCCGATGCTGTGGCCGGCGAACGAGCCGTGGCCGGTGTGCAGCGAGGCACACGGCCGTCGGCGGGGGCGGCGCCCGGCCGACATCCACCAGTGGCGACAGGTCCTGTCTGCCGCATGGGCCCGGGAGCAGGACCCTGGCCCCACGGATGAGGAGCGGAAGCTCCTGGACGAGCTACGGCTGGAACACCGGCCTCCCGAGGTGTCGGAGACGGACCGGCTGCCGATGATCGGCCTCGCGCAGCTGTACCGGCGGGATGTTCCCGACCTGCCGGTCGGGCCAGACAACTTCGACCTGCTCCAGGTGTTCTGGTGCCCCTTCGACGCGCACGGCCCGGGCCGGTACGACCTGGAGCTGCACCTGCGCTGGCGGCAGTCCTGGGAGGTCGGCGAAGTGCTGACCGCACCACCGCAGCCGCTGGTCGTCGGATCCGCCGGGTTCGTACCCGAGCCCTGTGTCCTGTACCCGGAGCAGGTGGCCACCTACCCGTTCGCCGGCCTCCTGCCCGAGGACCTGTGCACCCAGCTCGACGCCTGGGACGAAGCCCAGGAAGAGGAGGCCGAGCAGTCGGCGGACGAGAATGCGGCTGATCCGGTCGGCTACCAGTACGACCTGTCCATCCCGCCCGGCTGGCGTGTCGGCGGCTTCGCCTCTTGGCACGCCACCGACCCATACCCCATGGACTGCCAGACCTGTAGGACGCCGATGCACCTCCTGCTGACCATCGACAGCTCGGAGTGGGACGGCGGCAGCGGCAGCTGGAAGCCGCTGGAGGACCGAGACCTTCCCACCCATCGGTCCGCCACCCCCACCGAAGTCACCGTGGGCCGATTCGGCGAGCTCAACGTCTTCGTCTGCCCCACCGATCCCGACCATCCGCACCGCTGGAGTATCCAGTAGCTCGTACGGCCTACCTGGTGCGGCAACGTTCTCGTCGGCGAGCGCGGGTGCTAACGCTTCTCGTGAACATCGAACACGCCGCAGTCCGGGTGCATCCCGAAGCACTGAACAACTGCTGTCGAAACCAGGTTCTGGCACAGATCTTGGGGAGCGGTCGCGGAGTGTCACCTTGGTGTTCGATTGTGAAGGGCTGGGTCGCGTGAGACCGCGTACGCCTGGGTGCCCGGCAGCCGGAAGTGACGCTCCATCAACTCCTTGGTGGTCTCTGTCGTGGTCGGCCGGTGGCGGTGATCGTGTTGGTCATGCAGACCAACGCATCGTTCTGGGACTCGCTCGTGTTCGACGGGATCGACGACGTGGACGTCGAGGCGGTGACCGCCTTGTTCGGCACGGTCGAAGTGGTGGCACGGGGCCGGGGTGCCGGGGCGGAGTGTCCGGACTGTGGCCGCTTCTCGGACCGGGTGCACGACCGCTATCGCCGCAGGTTGAAGGATCTTCCGCTCGCTGAGCAGGGCTTCGTGATCCGGTTGGTGGTCCGGCGTTTCATCTGTGGGGCGGCGGACTGTCCGCGTCGGACGTTTGCTGAGCGGTTCTCGCGGCTGGCTGCCCCGTACGCCCGGTTCACCACCCGGCTCAACCATGCCCTGGAGCGCGTGGGGCTCGCGCTCGCCGGTCGGGCCGGCGCCCGGCTGGCAGCCCAGCTGGGCTTCGGCGCGGGAAGGATGACCTTGTTGCGCAGGGTCATGGCATTGCCCGATCCCGCGTTCAGCAATCCGCGTGTGCTGGGCGTGGACGATTTCGCGATCCGTCGCGGCCAGACCTACTCCACCGTCTTGACCAGCGTCGAAGACCATCGCGTGGTCGATGTGCTCCCGATACGTGAGGCCGGGCCGCTGGCTGCGTGGCTGGTCCGTCACCCCGGCGTGGAAATCATCTGCCGGGATCGGGCGGGCGCCTACGCCGAGGGCGCACGGCGCGGTGCCCCTGACGCTCTGCAGGTCGCTGACAGGTTCCATCTGTGGCAGGGCCTCGGCCGGGCCGTGGAGACCTGCGTCGCCGCCCATCGCGACTGCCTGCGCAACCCATCGCCCAGCGGCATGCTGCCAGAGGCCACCGGACTTGTTTCCGGTCGACCGCAGGACGACTCGGAGCCCGTCGGTCGACGCGCCGAGCGAAAGAAGGCGGCACACGCCCTGGTTCACGAGCTCTTGGCCCAAGGCCACTCACGCCGAGCGATCGCCCGACACCTGGGCTGGGGCCTCAACACCGTCCTCCGGTACGCAAATGCCGCACGCTGGCAGGACACCTTCCGCGAGAACCGCCCCCGGCCCAGCAGACTGGACCCCTACAAGCCCTACCTGGAACAACGCTTCGCCGCGGGATGCACCAGCGTCACCCACCTCCACAATGAACTCGTTGCAGACAACGCGCCCGTCACCTACCAGATGGTCCGCTCCCACATCGCCACCCTCCGCCGGGCTCCGGCCGGTGCGCCGCCCCGGCCGCCGACGGTCCGGCAGGTGACCGGCTGGCTCACCCGACACCCCTCGACGCTGAACAAGGAGGACTGGGCCACCCTGAGGAAGGTCCTGGCCCGCTGCCCCGAACTGGACAAGGCCGCCGGACACGTCCGCGACTTCGGCGAGATCCTCACCGATCGCCTCGGCTCCACACTCCCCACCTGGATCGACGCAGTCGACGCCAGCCGGCTACCGGGCCTCACCGGCTTCGCACTCCACCTGCTCCGAGACCTCGACGCCGTGACAGCAGGGCTCACTCTCAACTGGAGCTCCGGCAGCATCGAGGGCGCCGTCAACCGCATCAAGAAGATCAAGCGGCAGCTCTACGGCCGCGCCGGCTTCGAACTGCTCCGCAAGATGATCCTTCTCCAGTAGCACTTCGCGTTCCCCAAGAGCTGGGCGAGAACCGGATAGTAGGGACCCCTGCCGCGGCCGGCATATAGCCAGTGCATGCAGGTGCCCAGCCGTGGCAGGATAACCTCATGTTGATCCGAAAGGGCGATGCCGCGTAGGCGTCCCAAGGCCGTCCGTGCAGAGCGGTCGCGGCCACGATGGCAGTATCCGGTCCTGAGGGTCGCCGGTGTCTCCGCGCGGACTCGTGCAGCGATCCGCCGGGTCGAAGACCAGGAGATGCGGCCCAACGCGGTCGCCAAGGCAATCTTGTGTTTCGAGTGGGCTCTTAAGCAGCCCGGACGCTACCTGGACGCCTCCGTGTTCGATTCGCCGGGGGTGGGAGATGCCCGTGATGACCTGGAGTGGGCGATGCTGTACCTTCCGCCCGGAGCCAAACGGGACTTGAGCCGATTGATCACGCGTATCGATGAGGAATTCGAGCGCCGCACCTTGCCGGAGCCCAACTACAGCGAGCGGGCGACGACGCGCTGGTGGTGGACCAGAATGCGTGAACGCTGACGGTCTCCAGGGTCGTGTCCCTCCCTGCGATCGAACAAACCTGTCACCCTCCGCGACTGCTCCCCAAGATCTGTGCCAGAACCCGAAACCAGTGAACAAAGCCACGACATCCCCGGCCACCGGTACGCGGCTACCTGTCCACCGCCGCGAAGCACGGCAAGAACCCGCTCGACGTGGTCACCCGACTCTTCGACGGCCGAGGCGCATGGATCCCCATTCCAGCCTGACCACCAAACCAGTGAAACTTCCTCAGCACTCACGGGTCTCGGCGGCGGGTAGGGTCGCCGGGCGACTCGGCCCCACGGAAGCGCGCACCCATGCTCCTCGACTACCTGGCACTCTTTGCCCTGACCGCCACGACGATCGCCGGCGGCATCCACTGGGCCCGCTTCGTCCGATCCGTGCTCGCGGGACGCTCCTGGTACACCCGGCTGTCCGCGACGGTCCTCAGTTACACACTGTCCACCGTCGCCCTCGCGGTGGCGCTG
>FTKL01000674.1_pt2 | contig 16125 bp, 18 predicted proteins | sample 2434061 | NCBI WGS metagenome assembly FTKL01 (sample SAMEA3914816, study PRJEB12502) | metagenome | biome: forest; material: soil | place: USA | collected 2011-09-16 | depth 0.3 m
TCAGTAGAACTGCGGGAGATTCCCGTGGTGCTTCCTGCCAGCAGTCCGGGGCCGTCCGCGACGCGGAGTGACCAGCCGTCAACTCTGCTGCCGATGAGCTGTGGTGGCGGGCACGGTCCGGGCCGGGCCCATGTGATGGGTCCTTGGATTCATTCTCGTGCGCATTTTCGGCACTTCTCCCGATCCCGCTTGACAGCCCCATGCGGCCTTGCGGACCCGAGGTCGTGGCGCCTGCGCGTGTGGGCGCCTCGCCGGCTGCCTCCACCCCGGCCCTGCTGCCGGGAGCCCCTCTCCTCGCAGGCACGTCAGTGCGTCCGATCGCCCCGCCGGGCCGATCCCGCCGGGGTGCTGCCGCCCTGGGCAAACTCCGCTACGTCGTCGAGCAGACCTTCGCCCTGCACCACCAGTTCAAACGGCTCGCCGTCCGCTGGGAACGACGCCTCGACCTCCACGGCGCCTTCGTCTCACTGGGCTGCACACTCATCTGCTGGCGACGCCTCAAGAGAGCCACCACATGATCGTGTTACGAGCTCTCAGCGCGCCCGCGGCCGGTCCGGGGGCCTGGCCACGTGCGCCTGTCGTGCCGGGGCACCGGAGTCCAGCGGACTGCAACGGGCATGTGCTGACCCCCATGCGGGGGTCCGAAAGCTATGTGCTGCGGCTCCCTTCCGAGGGCGCGGACCTGTCTGGCCCCAGCTGTGCGGGCCCCTCCGGGCTCGCACAGCCAGTCCCCAGGTACCCCACTGCAGGGAGGAACGTCACTCAGTTGTAGAACCGGAGTCCGGCCGAGGCTGTTGAAGCGGTGGCGACACTGCCGGCAAGCAGAAGAAGCGTGGCAATCGACATGTAGGCGAGCCTCTTGAGCGCGGACATGGCTACTCCCTGTGTAATTTGCCTGAAGGAACGCCGGAACTGGGCGTGGAACACGGTGACTTCCTACCTGTGCCGACGTCAATTGCCTGATCGAGAATTGAGCTCACGAGCCCAATCCCGGGCGACGCCCCTGGCCGCATACTGTCGATGGAGGCGCGGACTCACGCCGGGACGTCGATGCGGCCGAAGTTCCGAGTACACCCACGGCGGCATCCGGTGGTGACCTGCCCTGTGGACGATCCGCAGCAACCACGGTCCCTCGTTGGCCTCGAGCTCTGCGACGCGTGTTTCCTCTGCCGCCCGAGCAGAACCGTGATCCGCCCGGAGGTCGACCACCTGAGCGAACGGCGCTGCTACCGGATCGGGCCTGCCTCTGGTGCACCGAAGCCGCCCAGCAGAGGCGGACCACCCTGGCTACGCCGGGGGCGGGGCGGGAGGTAATGCATTCGGTACGCCTGCGCCAGGAGGGCACCGCGGTCAAGACCGGTGGCTTCGGAGAGCTGATCGAGGAAGTGCTCCGACAGTGTGGACAGCCACAGGATGAGCTGGTTGAGCGCGCCATCGGGGTCCGGCCCGTCCTTCGCCTCCGCCAGGACCCTTCGCAGGGTGCGGCCGAAGACCTCCCTGCCGCCGTTGGCCTGGCCGATGGCGGCCATCAGCTGAAGCGACGCCCGCAGCCCGGCCAGGTGCTCTTCAGGAACAATCCCCACGATCCAAGCCCCCAAGTCCGTCAATCGGCTCCCACATGACCACAGGAGCCTCCGCAGTGGACACGTATCCCTCCCCGCAGGGGTTCAGCGAGACTCGGCTGCCTCACCGACCGACCTGGCGGCCTGTGAGAACTGGTACCCAGCCGGGCGTTCAGGCCGTACATGTGGTCGCACGTATCGGCGCTGGGTTCGAGGCTCTTCGCGGCTGCGGCCAGCACGGGGTGACTTCGCCCGGCCGCGTCATCGTCGCCGCGTTCTCGGTCGCGCCTTCGAGCGGCTCTGTGAGGGCCTGGCCGGACCGCGAGCCGAGAAATGGGTAGTTCCGGATCGCGCGGAATCTGTGGCACCAGACGGATTGGGTGATCGAGCCGGCGGTCGACCGCCCCCGCTATTACGGCTTGAACAACGTGGCCGCCAGAATCTCGTTGGTCGGACCGTGGGGCGGCAGATCATTCCGATCCCGACCGCCGCGTTCCGCGCACCGGCCGGGCCGCTTTTCCGTGCACCGGGGACCTGGATCACTTTAATCCGGGACGGACCGGGATTGATCACGCGGTCCTCGCCCGCAACCCAGACCGGACTCGGCAGGAGCTCGTCAGTATGTAAGGACATGTTTCATTCCGGCTTGACATCAACGGCATTCTGGAGCCGGACCGGGAGGCCGTGCTGGACGGACTGGAACGCCGTGAGAAAAATCGTCCAAGTCATGGAATACACGCCGGCCGGGAGCCGGTTGGAGGGTCACCCAGCGGGTCGGGTGGCCCAAAACACCTCAACGCGGGTGAGGCTGCGGGCAGCGCCACCGAGACGGGCATCTGCGGGAGATCGTGGTGCCGTGTGTCCGCCCGGTGGAGCGGGCGAAGAGCCTGCTTCGATCCGCCTCACACCACGGCGATAGTCCCCGTCGACAGGTATGGTGCTGATCGGACGTCAGCGGTGCTCACCGGGAGCCCAGGCACGGCGATCAGGCAGTGGACGGCCCCAAACCAACCCTGGCCGGTCCCGGCCCCGGGTGACTTGCCGCATCGGGGACAGGTGGCAGAGCACGGTCATTTCTCGCCGACCGTCGGGTTGGTCCGTGGGGCCGGTTCCGGTGAACTCGGCGGGTCCACCTTCTGGCCTGCGGCGCTGCCGGTGGAATGGGTATCCCGACGATCGGAAGGCGTTCTCAGTCGGCCAGCAGGAAATGAGTTTGCGGACCTATGGACGGCCGGGCTCACTGAGGACGAGTATATGGCAACGGCTTCCGGAGACGATCCGCCGGCGAGGTGTCCGGGAAACTCGGGAGCCGTCGATCGATAGTTGATGTTTTCTTGGACGGAGTTCGAGATGAGATTCCTCAACAAGCTCGCCATGCCCATCCTCGTCGGTCTGCTGCTCGTTGCCGGAGGCGCGGGTATCGCCAGCGCAACCGCCTCGGGGCAGGACAACGGACACGGATCCTCGACGGTGCAGGCCGGATTCCGATACTACAATTTCTAGTATCTTGGGATGGCCGTCGTCCGTCCTTTCACTGCAACGTCGGATATTTTCCCGGAATGAGTCATGGCGGAGTTTAGCCGCGACCCCTTCATGAGGGCCCGTCAGGTCACCTGGCGGGCCGTTCCGGCTTGTCCGGCGCGTCCACCCGCCGTAGGGCCCAGTACATGCCCGCCTGTTGCGGATTGTTGGCTCATCAGCTCCGAGCCAACCCGCTTCTCATGCTCAACATCTGACTGGGCGTTTTGTCCCTGACTTCGGTGGTCAGGTTCCGCGCCAGGTCGGGGTGGATTCGCTGGTGAGCCGGCGGGTCATAAGGCCGATCATCGCGACGTGGACCATGGCTTCGGAGCGGGCGGGGAGGGCTTCGTAGTCGCGGGCGAGGCGGCGGTGTTGCATGAGCCAGCCGAAGGTTCGCTCGACGACCCAGCGGCGGGGCTGGACGACGAATCCCCTGGTCGTTGGGCCGCGGCGGACGATCTCGACGTCGATGCCCAGGGTGGCGCCGTGCTCGATGACGGCGTTCTTGTAGCCCATGTCGGTCCAGGCCTTGCGGACGGTGGGATGTTGGGCGGCGACCTGGGTCAGCAGCTGCCGGCCGGCGGTGCCGTCCTGGACGCTCGCGGCGGTGACCAGCACCACGAGCAGGAGGCCGATCGTGTCGGTGACGATGCTGCGTTTCCTGCCCACGACTTTCTTCCCGGCATCGGGGCCCTGGCTGGCGGCGGGAACGTTCGTGGAGGTCTTCACGCTCTGGGAGTCGATGATGCAGGCCGTCGGCTCGGGATCGCGGCCCTCGTGGGTGCGGACCAGGCGTTGCAGAAGACTGTTGAGCTGCTTGAACACGCCGTCGCGCTGCGCTGCGGCCGTAGACCTCGTCACCGGCCGCCCGGTCTACCTCCACGCCGGCGGCCACCACCCGCTTCGCCTGCTCAAGGGCGGATCCCGGCCCGGGCGTGGAACCGGCTCTCCTGCGGCCAGGGCGCCAAGGGCCCGCGCCTCTACGACTGGGCGATGGTCGCCACCTCCAGCTCGCGCCATCACCTGCTGGTCCGTCGCTCCCTCGCTGACCCCACCGAGCTGGCCTTCTTCTACGCCCATGTCCCCGAGGGCCGGCCTGCGGCGCTGACCGACCTGGTGAAGATCGCCGGGATCAGGTGGGCGGTGGAGGAGGACTTCGCCAATGCGAAGGACGCGGTGGGCCTGGACCACACGCAGGCCCGGTGCCACCGCTCCTGGCGCCGCCACGTCGTGCTCGCGATGGCCGCTCTCGCCCTGCTCGCCGTGATCGCCGGCCTGGACCGGCGCACCCATCCCGCCCCGGTCCTGCCCGCCGACGGCAAACGCCGAGCCTCCCGCCGACTACGGCCGAACCGCCCTGACCGTGCCCGAGACCAGACGCCTGTTCCAGCTGTTCACGACCCTGCTGCGGGACCTGCCGGCCGCCCTCGCCGCCCGCCGCATGGCCTTCCACCTGCGCGGGTCCGCCTGGCGGCGACGCCACCAGGCCCGCTTCCGCTGGCATCACCACAAGCGACGTCTCGCAGCCCTCACCTGAACCACAACCCATGACGGCTCGTCAGATCACGAAGTGCGGCTGGAGTACTGGTTCGACCTCGATGTGGCGAAGTGGAGCGCCTACAACGTCGGATCGCCGGAAGTCGTGATCCGGGCCTGCGGGACGGCCTCTCCACCAGAGAGAACAGGGACCGATGACGCGGGGCACACAGCTCGGGCGTCACGAAGCCGGGTCGCCGGCCGCCGGTGGGTCGGCGGCCGGCGGGGACTGGGAGCATCAGCGGGGCGGTACGCGCCGCGCCCACCCCGGTGTTGTTGCCCCAGTGGCGAAGGGCGGGGGTGGCGACGACCATCAGGTTCATGACCGACAGCGACACCGCCTCCCCACTCAGTCACGACGCGCACTACCTTGTGGCGACGGCAGGCTTGTACGGGTGGCACGTCGGACAGCAACCGAACGGACCGCTCCGGCTCACACGCCCCGACTGGGTCCTCACCGTCGCCTTCACCTCCCACGGTGAGTTCCGCCACGGACGCGCACACGGACCCGCGGTGGAGAACGAGGACGTGAGCCTCGTGGAGATCCTGGAAATCCTCGAGCAGTCCGGCAGCCCGGCCCTGCCCGCGTAGCCGCCCACCCCAGAGGCACCCGTCCCAACCCGGCCGCACACCAGTCCATGGCATGGGCGCTGCGCCCGGGTGGGACGGGCGAGCCCGTCCCACGGTCGTGGGCCGTGCCGCTGCTGTCGACCGCGTGGACGGCCCGCCTGCGGTTCGCTTCCTCTCCAGGCGTCCCGCCAGGGCACCGGCATCGAGGTGCAGTACCACCAAGGCCGTCGTGAAGTCCTTCGTTGGGCCCTGACAGGTGCACCGGCGCAGCGGCTCGTCGGGGTACCCCGTTCGGACCCGCTGTGAGGGGTGTCGAGCGTCAGAGCCTCGGCACCCTCATGGGACGTGAGTCGGCGGTCAGATTCGTTCTGCGGCCTGTTCGCTCAGTCGCACAGCTCGATTTGAATCTCGATCTCGACGGGAGCGTTGAGTGGGAGGACCGCGACGCCGACCGCGCTGCGGGCATGGACGCCCTTGTCTGCGAGGACTTCGCTGAGCAGTTCGCTGGCGCCGTTGATGACGCCGGGCTGGCCGATGAAGTCCGGCGCGGAGGCGACGTATCCGACGACCTTGACGACGCGGGCGATGCGATCGAGGTCACCGGCGATCTGCTTCACGGCGGCCAGAGCGTTCAGGACGCAGGTGCGGGCGAGTTCCTTGGCCTGCTCCGGGGTGACGTCGGCGCCGACCTTGCCGATGAGCGGCAGTACGCCGTCGATGAGGGGAAGCTGGCCCGAGGTGTGGATGTAGGGGCCGGACCGGACTGCGGGGACGTATGCGGCAAGGGGGGTCGCGATCTGGGGCAGGGACAGGCCCAGGGCTTGGAGGTTGTTCTCGACGGTGCTCATGATCGTGTCTTCCGGGTGTGGGTGGGAATTAGCCGGCGCTGGGCAGGGCGAACCGGGCCGCCGGGATCGACAGCGCCATGAGGGTGTCGGTGTCCAGTGCGGTAACCGGCGTCGGGTGCGTTGTCGGCGGTACTGGCTGGGGGCGTGGGGTTCGGCTGCGGTTTAGGAACAGAAGTCGGCGATGGTGCCGGTCAGGACATCGGTGAGGATGCCCAGCGAGGCGAGGTCGACGTACTCGGTGGCCGCGTGTGCGCCTGCGCCGTCGACGCCGAAGAGGAGACAGGGGATGCCCGCGCGGTCCAAGAGGGCGCAGTCGGTCCAGAAGGGTTCGGCGCGCACCACGGGTGGACGTCCGAGGGCCTCTTCGGCGTGGCGGGTGAGGGTGCGGACAATGGGGGTGTGCGGGTCGGCCTCGAAGGGATCGCGGTGCAGGCCGCGGGTGAGCCGGTAGTGGAAGTCGGGAACTGTGGCAGCGAGATGGTCGAGAGTGGCGGTCAGTTCCAGCTCGATGGTGTCGACGCTCTCACCGGGGACGGTACGTCGCTCGAGGGTGATGCGGCAGTGCGCCGGGTAGGTGGAGGGTTCTTCACCGCCGCGGATGACGGAGGCGTGCACGGTGCCGGTGCTCAGGAGGGGGTGCGCCGGTCCCTGTGCGAGGCGTTTTCCCTGTTCCTCCAGCGCGACCAGGAAGTGCCCGGCCTTGGCGATCGCGTCGAGGCCGAGTTCGGGCCGCGAACCGTGGGCGGCGCGGCCTTCGATCTCCACGTCGAACCAGGCGAAGCCCTTGTGGGCGAGGGTGACTTCGAGGTGGCTCGGCTCGGTGACGATGGCCGCGTCGGCGGTGAAGGACTCCAGTACCTCCTCGGTGCCTGAGCTGCCGTACTCCTCGTCGGCGACGCAGGCGAGGATGACGTCGCCGCGCAGGCGTCCGTCAGCGGTGGCGCGGGCGGCAGCGACCATCATGGCCGCGATGCCGCCCTTCATGTCGAAGGTGCCGCGGCCGTACATCCTGCCGTCGCGGATCTGCGGGTCGAGGGGGTTTCCTTCGTATCCGGCGAGGCTGACCGTGTCGAGGTGGCCGTTGAGCATGAGGGAGCGGCCGCCGCCGGTGCCGCGGGCGATCGCGACGAGCGAGGGCCGGCCGGGGCGCTTTTCCAGGCTGTGCACTTCGAAGCCGCGGGCGGTGAGCCATTCGCCGCAGAAGTCGGCGATGACACTCTCGCCGGCTCCGCCGGGAACGAGGGCCGGGTTGACGGAGTCGATGGAGATCAACCTGGCCAGCAGGAGGCCCGCGTCCGCGTCCTGGGGGTCGAGAGCCGCTGGGGTCGAGGGGGTCTCAGGGAGCATGAGGGCCTTCCGAAGTTCTGGTGCCGCCCCGAGGAGCGGGGCGGGGTGGTGGGGACGGCACGTGGAGTGGCGGTGTTTGCCGGGCGCTGTGTCCCAGCCGTCTCATCGGGCTGCCGACTCTGCTTGGACGTTGTGGCCGGTGCCGGAAAGCTCGACGCCGATCTTCGGGTTGAGGACGTTGCCGACCGGGCCGGTCCGCCACGGCTACCGGCTAGCGGGCGGGGTGGAGTGCGGGTTGGCAGCCGGGCCCTCCGTGCTCAGCAGCACGACGACCGAGTACGGGCCGAGTCCCAGCGCCATGCGGCGTTCTTCGGCTCCCACGCCAGTGAGCGCCGCACGCAGACCGGCAAGCGCCGCGGCCCCGCAGGGACCGGAGGAGACGCCGAGGTCGGCGAGGCGGGCGGACGCACCGGTGCTGGCGGCGTCGGGGATGGCGACGGCGGCATCCAGCCCGTTGTGCAGGTAGGGCCAGGCAATGCTGGACGGGGTGCCGCAATTCAGCCCCGCCATGATGGTCTCCCCGGTGGTGACACTGGCGGGTTCACCGAGAGTGAGGCTTTCGAGGACGCAGGCCGCAGCTTCCGGCTCCACCGACAGCAGCGCCGGGGCCCGCCCTGTCTGGCGGCTGCGGTAGTGGGTGATGACGGCTTGGGCCAGGGACCCCACGCCCACGGGTACGGCGAGGAGGTCGGGTCCCGCTACGCCTTCGGCCGTCAGCTGCTCGTCGATCTCGGTGCAGAGAGTGGAGTAGCCCTCGACGATCCATCCCGGGATCTGCTCGTAGCCCGGCCAGGCGGTGTCCTGGACCAGGACCGCGTTCGGCCTGGCAGCCGCCTCGGCCGCCAGGCGTACCGCCTCGTCGTAGGAGCCGGAGACCTCGGTGACCTCCGCCTGCTCGGCGACGATGGCTGCCACGGCCTGCGGATGCACACCCTGCGGAACGAAGACGTGGGCGTGCTGCCCGAGCAGCCGTGCCGTGCGGGCCACCGCCCGGCCGTGGTTGCCGTCGGTGGCGGTCACCAGGGTGACCGGGCCCGGTTCCATGCCGTTCAGGGCCCGCTCGGTAAGGGTGCGGTGGACCGCCCAGGACGCACCCAATGCCTTGAAGGCGGGCAGCCCCAGGCGGCGCGACTCGTCCTTGACGAAAACCCGACCAACCCCCAACTCTGCTGATAGCAGTGGGAGTTCGGTCAGCGGGGTGGGTGCGTAGTCGGGTAGCGAGAAGTGGAAGCCCCGCACTTCGTCGGGGGCGGGTTCACACCGCCAGCTGCGGGCGGCGGGCCGTGCAAACCACGGCAGCGTTCGGGGGGAGGAAGCGTTGTCGGACACACGATCAGGGTGCGGCGCCCTCCCAGGATCGGTCCAGCGAATGTTTTCTACCTATACTCATCGGGGAAACCGATGATTCAATTCGCTCCGCGACGGCGAGGGGAGAGGTCCGGCAATGTTCGATCTGCACCGACTGCGCCTGCTGCGCGAACTCAAGCACCGTGGCACGCTGGCGGCCGTCGCCGCCGCCCTGTCCTACGCCCCCTCCTCCGTCTCCCAGCAGCTCTCGCAGTTGGAAGCGGAAGTCGGCGTCCCACTGCTGGAACCGGTCGGACGGCGGGTGCGGCTGACCGAACAAGCCGAGATCCTCGTCGCCCACACCGAAGCCGTCCTCGAACGTCTGGAGCGCGCGGAGGCGGAGATCGCCGCCTCCCTGACCGATCTGACCGGCACGCTGCGCATCGCCTCGTTCCAGACGGCCGCCCTGGCGCTGGTACCGACCGCGCTCGGCCTGCTGCGTGACCTGCATCCACACCTGCGCGTCCACGTCACGCAGATGGAGCCGGAGAGGGCCCTTCCCGCCCTGCACGCCCGCGACTTCGACCTGGTCATCGCCGAGGAATACCCCGGCAATCCCAAGCCCCGGCCCGCCGAACTCGAACAGGAGGACCTGCTCAGCGACCCCTTGCACCTCGTACTGCCGAAGCCGGTCGACGGCTCGGACAGCGACGGCCCGATGGCGGCGCTGCGCTTGCTCGCGGACCACCCCTGGGTGATGGAGCCTGGGGGCACCGCCGCGCGGCACTGGGCCATGACCCTGTGCCGAAACGCCGGATTCGAACCCGATGTGCGGTTCGAGACCGCCGACCTCCTGCTCCACCTCCGCCTCGTCGAGCAGAACCACGCTGCCGCGTTCCTGCCTGACCTCGTCTGGAGCGGACAACCGCCGACCGTCACCCTGCGGCAACTCCCCCGGGGGCAGCGCACACGGCGCATCTTTACCGTCGTGCGCCGCGGCCGCGGCCGGCACCCTGCCATCCAGGCCTGTCGCAACGCCCTCCTCCGGGCGGTGGCCGTGCCAGCCGGCCGGGCGTCGGGAGCTCACAGTTCGCCGGTGTCCTCTTCGCAGCCAACGCCGTGGCTTTGATCGCCGCCTGTCCGGCCCGGATCCCGGACCCGGGTCTGCGCGCCCTGCCCCCCTTCCCGCGTCGCCGATCCGCGCACCCGGGGGTGACCACCACGGCGACGTCCTGGGGGGCTTCGGCCGGCCTGGTCCCCCCGAGCCCCCCATCACCGCTCCGGGCCCCGACGAGCACGAGATCACGTTGCGCCACGCTGCGGAGCGAGGACGGTGCCCGAAGGAGACGTACAACTCCACCGCTGGGCTTGCCCGTGCAAATCGGGGGCTGGCCGCGCTCGGGGGTCCGCGGCCAGCCCTTGTGGGCCAAGCCTCGCGCCCAGCGGCGCATGCCGCCCGGCCGACTGCACCACTCGGAGCATCTGGTCGCTCTCCCGTGCGATCGACGGTCCGCCGCCTGGGCAAGTCGGTGCGAATGGTCGGCAATCGTTGGACGCGTTCGAGAGAGCCTCGTTCCTCACCGCTCCCTGTCGGCACCGCGCACCGGCAACGGTAGGGACACCCTGTGGTCCGGTTCCAGGCCCCGCGCTGAAACCGGAGCACTCCCCCGGCACCCGTTCGTCTGCCGTCACCGTGCCGGCAGACGAACGGCAGCCTGTGGCCACCGCCCCCCGACTGACCAGGTACGGAAGGGTCCAGGCACAGGTTCCGAGCGTCGGCGGGGAGCCCGGGGTTGCCAAGGGACTCGGTAGGGTGATTCAGCAGCCTTCAGGAGTCCTGGTCGGGCCTCTGTACCGGCACCGTGCGGGTGGTACCGGGACGGGCCAGGTTGTCGGGGTGGAGAATCTCCCGGAGCTGCTCGCTGCTCAGCAGGCCCCTTCGCGACGACGAGGTCGAACACGGTGGTACCGGTGATCAGGGCTTCCTGGGCGACAGCGGTCGCCTGCTCGTATCCGATGTGAGGGTTGAGGGCCGTGGCGAGGCCGATGGAGCGGCCGACCTGGTGGAACAGGTGCTCGCGATTGGCGGTGATGCCGGCGACGCAGCGCGCTCGGCGAGGGTGAGGCAGCCGGCGCGCAGGTGGGTCAGGCTCTTGAGCAGGCTGTGGGCGATGACCGGTTCGAAGGCGTTGAGTTGGAGCTGGCCGGCTTCGGCGGCGAAGGTGATCGTCACGTCGTTGCCGATGACCTCGAAGGCGATCTGATTGACGACCTCGGGGATCACGGGGTTGACCTTGCCGGGCATGATGCTGGAACCGGCTTGCACCGGCGGAAGGTTGATCTCACCGAAGCCGGCACGGGGGCCGCAGGACAGCAGCCGCAGGTCGATGCACGTCTTGGAGAGCTTGACCGCGATCCGCTTGAGGACTCCGGAGAGCTGGACGAACGCGCCGACGTCCTGGGTGGCCTCGACGAGATCGCTGGCCGTCGTCACCGGTATGCCGGTGATCTCGGCAAGGTGGCGGCAGGCCAGTGCGGCATACGAGGGATGGGCGGTGAGGCCGGTGCCGATGGCCGTGCCACCGAGGTTGATCTCGCGGATGAGTTCGCACGTCTCGCGCAGGCGCCTGCGATCCTCGTCCAGCATGAGGGCGAAGGCGGCGAATTCCTGACCGAGGGTCATGAGAACGGCGTCCTGGAGTTGGGTGCGTCCGATCTTGAGGACGTCGGTGAACTCCTCAGCCTTGGCGGCGAAGGCCTGCTGCAGCAGGTCCATGGCGTCCAGCAGGCGGTGGGCGGCCACGTGCAGTGCCACGTTGACGGCGGTCGGGTAGACGTCGTTGGTGCTCTGCCCCGCGTTCACGTCCTCCAGGGGGTGCAGGTGCTTGTAGGCGCCCCTCGGGTGGCCGAGTAGCTCCAGCGCCCGGTTGGCGATGACCTCGTTCGCGTTCATGTTGGTGGACGTTCCGGCGCCGCCCTGGATCACGTCGACGACGAACTCGCCGTGCAGGCCTCCGGCGCGGATCTCCTCGCAGGCGGTGATGATCGCCTCTGCCCTGGTCCGGTCCAGCAGCCCCAGTTCGAGGTTGGCCCAGGCCGCAGCTTGCTTGATGCAGGCGAGCGCGACGACCAGATCCGGGTAGGCGGCGATGGGGGTGCCAGTGATGGGGAAGTTCTCCACCGCACGCAGCGTGTGGATGCCGGAGTAGGCGGCGGCGGGAACCTCGCGGTCGCCCAGCAAGTCGTGCTCGCTGCGGAACGTCGGGCGCGTGCCGGGTGCGGCAGCCGTAGCCGGGCGGCCGTCGAGGTGGGGGGACATGTAAGAGGGTCGCCGTATCCTGGGTAACTGCGATGGTCAGACGGCTCGTCAGGCGATTCAGGGCGCGGTGGTATGGAGAGCCTGGCGCAGGACCTGTACGCGGTCGGCTGGGTCTTCGCCGGCCAGCACGGCGGCGAGGACGGCGATCCTTGCCTGTGCCGTGCGGAGGACTCCGGTGGGTACGGCGCCTGCGGCGATCAGGTCGACGGCGCCGCCCCCGGTGTACAGCGGGGTCACCGGCCCGGCCGCGACGCGGGTGGTCAGGGCGACGAGTACGCCTGCTGAAGCGGCGCGGGAGACCGCCTCGACCATGGCCGGCGTGGCGTTCCCGGCACCGGTGGCCGCCAGGACGATCCCCTGGGCGCCGGCCGTGACTGCGGCCTCCAGAAGTAGCGGGTCGCCGTCGCAGTGGTGCATGACCACATCGACCCGCGGCGAGGGCGTGCCGGGCACCGGCAGAGGCAGTGCCACCGGGCGCTCCGCTCGCCGTTCCAGGAGCACTCGGCCCTGCTTGACCACGCCTATCCGCCGCCCGGACGGGTCGGCGAACGCGGCCCGGGCCAGCGTGTGCGTCTTCACGGTGCCACGGGCCGCGTGGACCAGGCCGTCGAAGACGACCAGGACGCCCTGGTCGCGGAGCGTCGCGGCGGCGAGCACGGCATCGCGCAGGTTGCCCTGCGCATCCCCGTCAGGGTCGTCCAGTGGACGTTGGGCGCCGGTGAACACTGCTGGGCGTCGATCGCGGTGGTAGAGGTCCAGGAGGAAAGCCGATTCTTCCAGGGTATCGGTGCCGTGTGTGACCACGACGCCGTCCACGTCCGGATCGGCCAGCACCTCGTGCACGGTGTGCAGCAGGGTGAGCTGGTTCGCGGTGGTCAGGTGGGCACTGTTCAGCGTGAACAGGTCGAGTACCTCCACGGCGTCGGCGCCGGGAGGGGCGAGTGCGCCGAGGACCTCGTGCCCGCGGGCCTCGGCCGCGTATCCGTGCTCCTGCCTGCGGCTGGCGATCGTCCCGCCGGTGCTCACCATGACAACGCGTCCCATCCGGTGCATGCCTCCTCTTGTCCTCTTGATCGGGTCCGTTCGATCCGGCTCGTCCCGGTGGATCTGTCGGCCTGCCCAGTACTCCAGCCGCACTTCGTGATGTGACGGTCCGGTGGGTGTTGGGCATGGGCGAGACCGCCTGTTGACCATGGTGGTGTGAGCTTGCTCCGCTTTGACGGACACCATCGGTGTGGTGGTCAGGCTGCGAGGACGGTCTCGTACTCGGCGGGACTGCGGTAGCCGAGGCTGCTGTGCAGCCTTCGTAGCACTGACCGGTGCGGCCGACCGAGAGTCGGACGTCGAACTTCGTTGCCAGATCAGCGAATTCGCGACTGGTGTATTGGGCGGGTTCAATCGGTCGTTGCAACACCGGGCTGTTGTAGTGAGCGTAGTTGCTCGGTGAAGACCTCGGCGGGGGTCTTCCAACCGAGGATTTTGCGGGGCCGGTTGTTGATCGCGAGGGCGACGGCTTCGAGGTCCTCGGCCGACCACCGGGACAGGTCGGTGCCCTTCGGGAAGTACTGACGTAGCAGGCCGTTGGTGTTCTCGTTCGTCGGTCGCTGCCAGGGCGCGAGTGCGGGTCGGCGACCGACTTGAACGTCCGCCTGCCCGCCGAGGCCCGCCACAGCGCGACCGCGTCGGCTCTGAACTCCGGACTGTACTTTGATGGCCTTGCCACGCGGATCTTCACCTTCCTGGATCAACAAGATCCGTTGTCAGGTGTGTCCACATCGCGGGGGTCACCTCAATCCGCACCGGCCACGCTCCGGAAAACATGGCCACCGTGCGCACCTTCGCGATCAACGCCTTACGTGCCGCCGGGCATACCAACATTGCCGCCGGCCTCCGCGAGATGTCCTACGAGCCCTTCACCCGCCCGCTGGACCTCCTCGGCATCGGCTGACCTGCACCCCCACATGATCATTCAGACTTTGCAACAGCCCTGGGGCCAACGCCCGTATGCCACCAAGGTCGCCCAGGTTCCCTTCTCGACCTGGTACAGCGAGACCGCCTGGTTGTAGTTGTTGCCGTAGTCGTCGAACGAGACGTCTCCGGTGACGCCGAAGAAGTCCACGCTCTGCATGGCCTTCGTCACGGCGTCCCTCGTGTTCCGGCCGGCCAGCTGGCCGTGTTTCTCGGCCGCCACGTTCCCGACTGCCAGCATCAGTGCCCAGGCCGAGTCGTAGGCATAGGGGCCGAAGGGGCCGTGCGGTTCCGAGTAGCCTGCCGCCTTGTAGGCGTCCAGATAGGCGTAGGCAGAAGCGAGGTTGTCGATCGCGATGCCAGCCGAGGTTGCCAGGGCCCCGTCGGCGACGGACTTGCCGGCCAGGTTGAGGAAGTCGTCGTTGTGCATGGCGTCGCCACCCGCTACGGGTATCTGGAGCCCGGCCGCCCTCAGCTGGGCGGTCAGCGGCCCGGCCTCCGGGGACTCTCCGCCGTAGTAGACCAGTTGGGCCTTGGAAGACCGGATCTGGTCGACAAGCCCTGCGAAGTCGGTGGTCCCGGGCTCCACAGTCTTGCGCAGCACCACCTTGCCGCCCTCGTACTCGAACTCGCCGGCGAACTCCTCTGCCAGGCTGATGCCGTAGGCCTTCGTGTCGCTGACCACGGCGACATTGGTCACTTGCATATCCTGGCGGAAGTGGTTCGCCATGTAGGGACCCTGAATCGCGTCTGTGGTGACGGTACGGAAGTAGGTCGCGAATGGGCGCTTCCTGCCCTTGCTGCGATAGTCGGCGCCCCAGGTGAGGGCTGGCAGCGTATTGGACGGAGAGACTTGCGCCAGACCGGCTTGCGCCAGCACCGGGGTCATCTCCAGAGCGACCGACGAGTTGTACGGGCCGACCACGCCGAGCGTCGCAGGATCCGCGATGAAGGCTGCCGCGTTGGCTTTCGCGCGGTCCGGGTCTGCGACGTCGTCCCTGGCGTCGATGACGAACCGCACGCCCGGTACCAGGTGCTTCTCGTTCGCCTTGGCGACGGCCAACTCGACGGAGTTCTTGATTCCGAGGCCTGCCTCGGACAGGTTGCCCGACAACGGGGCGTCCAACCCGATGGTGACCACCTGGAGCGGCTGTGGGTCACCCCCCAGAGCGGAACAGCCGGACAGCAGGACCGCGACCACGGCGAGTACGGAGGCTCCGCGCACGGCATTGGCTCTTCGATGGTCACGACAGGGGCGGCCAGGCAGGCGCAGCCGGTGAGTCTGATGGCCGAATGACATGGCGGTAGGAGTCTCCAGATCGTGAGAAAACGTCTGATACTCCGCAGAGGTCCGAGAGCATGCCGACGCTTGTTGCGGCTGACCGGGATGGAGGCGGTGATGTTCCATTTGACGGACACTCTGAGCCGCCGAGGGGAAGCGGCGGCCGGACCGCCGAAAGCGGCTGGCAGGCTGCGATCCGGCCCTTCGTCACGGGGCCCAATCGTCGAATCGCTCTCACGGATGTCCCCGTGAGGCCAGCGGAGTACGCGTGACCGACGTGAAGGCCGTCGACTCATACTCCTTGTGAGATGGAGGTGGTCTCAAATATGGTCGGGATGGCTGACTATTACTCGGGCGCCGTAGATCGAATGCCCCACAGATCGGTGGAGCGACTGCGGGGGCATCAGAGGACAGCCTGATCATCCGCCGGACGGGCGATCTCGAAGTAAGAGATCGATCCCACGGACCGTCAGCCACTGTGGGGCACTTCGGACCTTCCCTTCGAAGGAGTCTGTAACCCGATTGAACGGACCCCGCACCACATCCGACGGGACGTCAAGCCGGTGCTCGGATGTCATTGGAGAGTCGGAGATCAGAATATTGACGACTGCCACGCTCAATACCCGGCGACCGGACTTTAGTTCATCGCTGGAGAGCACCCATAGAGCCCCTGGGCCCAAGTACCAGGGACCTGTGGATCCGGATCCGCGAAACGCTCCCAGGTCACGCGATGGACCCTGATCGGCGGCTCCGGGATCGACTCGTCGAGTTGCCTCTCGGCTCAGCCACGAGCGGTCCGAAGTACGTCTCTTCGGTGTGCCCACTGACAGCGGCTCCCGCCGGAGTCGGCCCCGGACCAGGCCCGACGCCCTGACGCTCGACTAG
>FTKL01000766.1_pt2 | contig 16120 bp, 16 predicted proteins | sample 2434061 | NCBI WGS metagenome assembly FTKL01 (sample SAMEA3914816, study PRJEB12502) | metagenome | biome: forest; material: soil | place: USA | collected 2011-09-16 | depth 0.3 m
GCCGCCGTCGCCAGCCTCGGCCTGCCCGGCCTGGCCGGCTTCTGGGGCGAGCTGCTCGCGATGTTCGGCGCCTTCGACCCGGCCGCCGGGCTCTCCCGGCCCGCGTTCGTCACGTACATGGTGCTGGCCGGCCTCGGCACCCTCCTCACCGCCGCGTACCTGCTGATCGTGGTCAGGCGCGTGTGCATGGGCGACCCGAAGCAGCCCGCCGCCGTCGCCGGCATCGCGGACCTGCGCCCGTACGAGGCCGTCAGCTGGACGCCGCTCGCCGCACTCACCCTGCTCGCCGGTCTGTGGCCCGCCCTTCTGCTCGGTCTCTCCGACCCCGCCGTCCAGCACCTCCTCGGAGGTGGCTGACCATGCCCGGCACCCAGCTCAGCCTGCCGCTCAGCGACCAGCTCAGCACTCACCTCACGGGGCAGCCCACTGTGACCTCCCTCGCCGTAGCCAACCCGGGCGGCCTCATCCAGTCCGTCGACTGGGTGGCCGTCGCGCCGCCGCTGATCGCCGGCCTGGCCGCCCTCGCGGTCCTGCTCGCCGACCTCTTCCTGCCCGAGCGCCGCAAGAAGCTGCTCGGCTGGTTCTCCGTCGCCGGACTCGCCCTCGCACTCGTCGCCCTCCTCCCGCTCACCGGTGGATCACCCCGTGCCACCTTCTGCGTGCAGAACGTAACAGTCGCCACCGACAACGCCGGCTGCAGCTACGTCGCCGACCACTTCGCCCTGGTCTTCCAGCTGCTCGCGCTCGGCGGCGCACTGCTCGCCGCGCTGCTCTCGGTCCACACCGTGGACGAAGAGAAGCTGCCCGGCGGCGAGTACTGGTTCCTGCTGCTCAGCAGCGCCACCGGCGCCGCCCTGCTGCCCGCCTCGCGCGACCTGGCGACGCTGGTGATCGCGCTGGAGGTCGCCTCGCTGCCCGCGTTCGCGCTGGTCGCCCTGCGCCGCGACGGCCGGGGCGCCGAGGCCGCGCTGAAGTTCTTCCTCTCCTCCGTCACCGCGACCGCCGTGATGCTGCTCGGCGTGAGCTTCGTCTACGCCGCCACCGGCAGCCTGCACCTGGGCGTGATCGCCGACGGCCTGACCCACACGCCCGGCCAGCTGAAGCCGCTCGCCGAGGCCGGCGCCGCGCTCGTCCTGGTCGGCTTCGCGTTCAAGGTCGCCGCCGTCCCGTTCCACTTCTGGGTGCCCGACACCTACCTCGGCGCCCCGCTGCCGGTGGCCGGCTACCTCTCGGTGGTCGGAAAGGCCGCCGGCCTGTCCGGGCTGGCCCTGGTCACCAGCATCGGCTTCCGCCCGTACGGCCACACCTGGGGCCCGGTGCTGGCCGTGCTGGCCGCCGCGACCATGACCGTCGGCAACGTGGCGGCCCTGCGCCAGCGCTCCGACACCGCGCACAGCGCCGTCCGCCTGCTGGCCTGGTCCTCGATCGGCCAGGCCGGCTACCTGCTCGTCCCGATCGCCGCCGCCGGGTACGCCGGGACGGGCGCGCCGATCGGCGCCACCGCCGCGTACGGCCTGATCTACGGCGTGGTGAACCTCGGCGCGTTCGCCGTGGTCGCGGTCGTCGGCCGCTCGGCCGGCACCCGGCTGGACGACTTCCGCGGCCTGTTCGCGCGCCGTCGCTGGACGGCCCTCGCGCTCGCCTTCTTCCTGCTCTGCCTGGCCGGGCTGCCGCCGGGCGTGATCGGCCTGTTCGGCAAGGTCGTGGTCTTCCGCGCCGCCGTCGACGCCGGCCTCGGCTGGCTGGCCGTGGTGATGGCCGTCAACGTGGTCGTCGCGCTCTTCTACTACCTCGTCTGGACGGCGAAGCTGTTCGCCCCGGCCGAGGCGGCCGAGGGCCGGGAGGCGCCCGCCCGCCGCCTGCCCGCCCCGCTGGCGGCCACCCTGGCCCTCACCGCCTCCGTCGCGGTGGTCCTCTCCGTCGCCCCCCAGCTGGTGCTCCAGGTCGTCGGCGGCAGCCTCTTCTGACCCGGCCGCCGGGCCGGCCGCCCGGGGCCCGTGGGGCGGCCGCGAACGCACAAGGGAACAAGGCCCCCGCATCCGTCCGTTGAGCGGGCACAGGGCCGACACAGAGAAGGCTTCCCACCGCACCACCTGGAGGGCCTGCCGTGCACAGCCGGCACAACGGACTGAGGACCGCCGTACTGCTCGGCGGCCTCTCGGCGCTGATCCTGCTGATCGGCAGCTTCTTCGGCCGTACGGGCTTCGTCCTGGCCCTGCTGGTCGCCCTCGGCACCAACGCCTACGCGTACTGGAACAGTGACAAGCTCGCCCTGCGCGCCATGCGGGCCCGCCCGGTGAGCGAGATCGAGGCGCCCCGGCTGTACCGCATCGTCCGCGAGCTCTCCACCTCCGCCCGCCAGCCGATGCCGCGCCTGTACATCTCGCCCACCCCGGCGCCGAACGCCTTCGCGACCGGCCGCAACCCCCGCAACGCCGCCGTCTGCTGCACCGACGGCATCCTGCAGCTGCTGGACGAACGCGAGCTGCGCGGGGTGCTGGGGCACGAGCTCAGCCACGTCTACAACCGCGACATCCTGATCTCCTCGGTGGCCGGCGCGCTCGCCTCGGTGGTGATGTTCCTGGTGCACTTCGCCTGGCTGGTGCCGTTCGGCCGCAGTGACGACGACGACGGGCCCGGCCTGTTCGGCATGCTGGCCATCATGATCCTGGGCCCGCTCGCGGCCGGGCTGATCCAGCTGGCCGTCAGCCGCTCCCGGGAGTACCAGGCGGACGCCGACGGCGCCCGCATCACGGGTGACCCGCTCGCCCTGGCCAGCGCCCTGCGCAAGCTCGACATCGGCACCAAGCAGCTCCCGCTGCCGCCCGAGCCGCAGCTCCAGACCGCCAGCCACATGATGATCGCCAGCCCGTTCCGCCCCGGCGAGGCGGGCGCCCGGCTGTTCTCCACCCACCCGCCGATGGCCGAGCGGATCGCCCGCCTGGAGCGGATGGCCGGCCACCGCCGCTAGCGGCCGGCCGCGCGCCCCAGGGCTCCGCACAGCGGAGCGCCGGCCACCGCGCGCGCCGTCCTGCTCGCGTCACGGTGACCGGCGCTCCGGCCCTGCGGGCCGGTCAGACCAGGTCCTCCTGCTGGTAGACGCAGAGCGCCCAGATCACGAAGACGTCCAGCGCGATGACCACCAGGGACCACAGCGGGTAGTACGGCAGTGCGAGGAAGCTCTCCATGCAGCTCAGCGAGGCCACGAAGATACCGACGAAGCGGGCCCACTGAGCGCCCTTGAGCAGGAAGAAGCCGGTGACGGCGACGAGTACGCCGATGACGATGTGTATCCAGCCCCACGAGGTGAGGTTGAACTGGAACACGTAGTTCGGCGTCGACACGAAGACGTCGTCCTTGGCGACCGCCATGATGCCGCGGAACACGTCCAGCAGGCCGTTCAGCATCATCAGGATGGCCGCGAAGAGCACCATGCCGGTGACCCAGCCGCTGTTCGACGTGGAGCGGGGCGTGGCGGGTCCGGCCCGCCAGGGCTGCTGCTCGGGCGTCGGCGTTGTGTTGCTCATGTGGCTCCTCCGGGCGTACGTGTGCGCAGGTGGGATCTCGACCGTCCGTCGCCCTGGGGCCGGCCGCAACCGGCGGGCGCCTGTTCGGGTGAACGGCCCGGCCCGGGGCGGGCGAGCCGCCCTCCCGTACCGGTCGTCACTGGTAGTGGTTGACCGACTACCCGGTCGCCGGGCCGGGGCATCCCGGCAGGGTCCGGACCACTGGCCCGAGAGGTGTGCTGCGGTGACCCTTATGCCGAGGACCGAGGTCGCACGGCGAGCACCGCTGAGGCCGCGCCGCCCGCGTCGTGGCCGCGCGGGCCGGGCCGGCCGCGGGCGGATGCTGGTGTCGTGGCTGACCACCACGGACCACAAGCGGATCGGCACGCTCTACATGACGACCGCGTTCGCCTTCTTCCTGTTCGGCGGGGTGATGGCGATGCTGATGCGGGCCGAGCTGGCCCGGCCGGGCCTCCAGCTGATGTCGAACGAGCAGTTCAACCAGCTGTTCACGATGCACGGCACGATCATGCTGCTGATGTTCGCGACCCCGCTGTTCGCGGGCTTCGCGAACTGGATCATGCCGCTCCAGATCGGGGCCCCCGACGTCGCGTTCCCCCGGCTGAACATGCTCGCCTACTGGCTCTACCTGCTCGGCTCGCTGATCGCCGTCAGCGGCTTCCTGACCCCGGACGGCGCGGCCGACTTCGGCTGGTTCGCCTACGCGCCGCTGAACAGCGCGATCCGCTCCCCGGGCATCGGCGGCGATCTGTGGATCATGGGCCTGGCGCTCTCCGGCTTCGGCACGATCATGGGCTCGGTCAACTTCATCACCACGATCATCTGCTTCCGGGCGCCCGGGCTGACGCTGTTCCGGATGCCGATCTTCGTCTGGAACATCCTGCTCACCAGCGTCCTGGTGCTGTTCGCCTTCCCGGTGCTGGCCGCCGCGCTGCTCGCGCTGGAGGCGGACCGCAAGTTCGGCGCGCACGTCTTCGACGCGGCGAACGGCGGGGCGATGCTCTGGCAGCACCTCTTCTGGTTCTTCGGCCACCCCGAGGTCTACATCATCGCGCTGCCGTTCTTCGGCATCGTCACCGAGATCATCCCGGTCTTCAGCCGCAAGCCGATCTTCGGCTACAGCGGCCTGATCGCGGCCACGGTGGCGATCACCGGCCTGTCGATCACCGTCTGGGCGCACCACATGTTCGTCACCGGCCAGGTGCTGCTGCCGTTCTTCTCGATCATGACGCTGCTCATCGCGGTGCCGACGGGCGTGAAGTTCTTCAACTGGATCGGCACCATGTGGCAGGGCTCGCTCAGCTTCGAGACGCCGATGCTCTGGACGGTCGGCTTCCTGGTGACCTTCCTCTTCGGCGGCCTGACGGGCGTTCTGCTGGCCTCCCCGCCGATCGACTTCCACGTCTCGGACTCGTACTTCGTCGTCGCCCACTTCCACTACGTGGTCTTCGGCACCGTCGTCTTCGCGATGTTCGCCGGCTTCCACTTCTGGTGGCCGAAGATGACCGGCAAGATGCTCGACGAGCGGCTCGGGAAGATCCACTTCTGGACGCTGTTCATCGGCTTCCACGCCACCTTCCTGGTCCAGCACTGGCTCGGCGCCGAGGGCATGCCCCGCCGCTACGCCGACTACCTGGCCTCGGACGGCTTCACCACCCTGAACACCGTCTCGACCATCGGCTCCTTCCTGCTCGGCCTCTCCACCCTGCCGTTCCTCTACAACGTGTGGAAGACCGCCAGGCACGGCGAGAAGGTCGCCGTCGACGACCCCTGGGGCTACGGCCGCTCGCTGGAGTGGGCGACCTCCTGCCCGCCGCCGCGGCACAACTTCGTCACCCTCCCGCGGATCCGCTCGGAGTCGCCCGCCTTCGACCTGCACCACCCCGACATCGCCGAGCTCGACCGCCTGCAGAACGCCCGCGAGCCGCAGCTCTGACCCACCGTCGCCCGCACACCGGGGAGGCCCGACGAGCCAGGGCGGCGGCGCCGGATGCGTGGCAGGCTGGACGGCATGAAGGTAATCGGGTTTGTCCTGAACGTCATCTGGCTGATCTTCTGCGGCATCTGGATGGCCCTCGCCTACGTGGTCGCCGGCATCATCTGCTGCGTGCTGATCGTCACCATCCCGTTCGGCATCGCCTCGTTCCGGATCGCCGGCTACGTCCTGTGGCCGTTCGGCCGGACGACGGTCGAGAAGCCGGACGCCGGGGCCCCGTCCTGCGTGGGCAACGTGATCTGGCTGGTGTTCGCGGGCTGGTGGCTGGCGATCGGGCACCTGGTGACCAGCATCCCGCTGTTCCTGTCGATCATCGGGATCCCCTTCGGCTGGGCGAACCTGAAGATGATCCCGATCTCGCTGATGCCGCTGGGCCGCGAGATCGTCTCCACGGACGAGAAGTTCGGCGGGCGCTGACCGTCCCGGCCGGGCACGCCCACGCCCGCGCTCCCGCCCCCGGCCGCCGAGACCTGCGGCCGGGGGTGTCGTCCTTGCTCCGCCCGGCCGACGCGGAGGAGACTGCTGAGTCGGCCGCCGGCGCGGAGCGGCCCCGCGTCCGGCCCGCCAGGGCCCGGGGATTGGGAGCGAGCCCGATGAGCGAGCAGCAGCCGGCCGAGGCGTTGTCCGGTCTGTCCACGGCCCACCTCGCGGACGCGTGCGTGCGCCTCGGAGTCCCGGTGCGCTGCGGGCCGGCCGGGCTGACGCCGCTGTCCGGCGGGATGCGGTGCGCGGGCCGGGTGCTCCCGGCGCGCCATGTCGGCAGCGTGGACGTCTTCTTCGAGGCCCTGGACCGCGCGCGGCCGGGGGACGTCCTGGTCATCGACAACGCGGGCCGGCTCGACGAGGCCTGCATCGGGGACCTGGTGGTCCTGGAGGCGCAGAAGGCCGGGCTGGCCGGGATCGTCGTCTGGGGCCTGCACCGGGACACCGAGGAGCTGCTGCGGATCGGGCTGCCCGTACTGTCCCTCGGCGTCACGCCGGCGGGGCCGCTACGGGTCGGCGCGCGGCACCTGGACGGTCTGGTGCGCGCCCACGTCGGCCCCTGGGCGGTCACGGCGGACGACGTGGCCGTCGGTGACCCCGACGGTGTGATCTTCCTGCCGGAGGCGGGGATCCGGCAGATCGCGGCCGCCGCCGCGGGCATCCGCGACATCGAGTACCGGCAGGCGGCCGCCATGCGGGCCGGCACGTCGCTGCGCGAGCAGACCGGCTTCACCCGCTACCTGGCCGCCCGCGAGGCGGACCCGGAGCTGACCTTCCGGGAACACCTGCGGGCGGCGGGCGGAGCGATCGAGGAGTGAGCGTCAGCTCGTCGGCGGCTTGGCGGTCTCCTTGATGAAGAAGCCCGCGACGGCGCCGAGGACGAGCAGGATCGGCATGATCACCAGGGCGCTGCCGTAGTCGGAGAGCCCGGGGTTGTCCGGGAGCAGCTTGCCGGGGACGGCCTGCAGGACACCGCCGATGATGAAGCAGACGCCGTTGACGATGGCGGCGGCGCTGCCGACCAGCGCGCCGCTGACGGACTCGCCGGAGACGGTGAAGCCGAGCATGTGCGCGCCGGCGAAGAGGCCGACGGCGAACATCACGACCACGGCGACGCTGTTGGTCTCCTTGGGCAGGTAGATCAGCAGCGCGACGGCCGCGGCCTGCAGCAGGACGCCGACGATGGCCGGCACCCGGCGGTTGTGCCAGTGGTCCGAGAGCAGGTTGAACAGCGGGGCGCCGACCGCGAGGCCGAGCCAGGACATCGCGGTCAGGACGGCGGCGAGCGAGGAGTCGGCCCCGCGCGCCTCCATCAGGCGCGGGCCCCACAGCACGCCCATGGCGAGCATCGAGCCGAAGGAGACACCGGCCAGTACGGACGACAGCACCACGTTGCGGTTGCTGAAGCACTGCCCCAGCGACTTGAAGATGCTGGACAGCAGCGGCGGGTGCTGGGTGGCGGCGGCCTGCTTCAGCTGCTCGGGGCCGGGCGCGGGATTGCGCACCAGCAGGACGAACAGGACGATCAGCAGGACGCCCATCGCGCCGAAGCCGTTGAGCAGTTGCTGCCAGGTCACGTGGCCGAGCTGCCAGGAGATGGCGGGCTGGCCGAACGCCGAGCCGAGCGAGGCGAGGGTCTGCACCAGGCCGAACATCAGGCCGTAGCGGGCGGCGGGGAACCACTGCCCGCCGATGTACCCGGCCCCGACGAAGCCGAAGGACGATCCGACGGCCAGCACGATCTGGGCGGCGACGAGCGTGCCCATGTTGGTGGTCTGGGCGTACAGGAAGGCGCCGGCGGTGACGAAGGCGACGCCGACGGCGAGCAGCGGGCGGGAGCCGAAGCGGTCGAGCAGGGCGCCGCTGAAGAACTGGCAGAGCGCGAACGCCCAGGTGTAGACCGAGCCGGCGAGGCTGATCTGGGCGACCGTCAGGGCGGCGGTCTTCTGGATCTCGGGGGAGACGACGGCGTACCCGGTCTGGATGGCGAACAGCCAGATCACGAAGACCGTGCACAGCGACCAGATGACCCAGGCCTCGACGCCGCCGATGGTGCGGTGCGGGCCGTGCAGGATCCGGGCGCCGGGGTGGTGCTTGTACTCGGGCTCGCTGGGCGAGGCCGCTGAGGTGCTGGTGGCGGACATGGGGCCCCTCCGGATCAGGCGACGGCGTCGCGGTCGTGGGCGAGGGCGCCGGCCACGTAGGTGGCGCGGACGGTGCGGTCGTCGCCCATGACGGCGAGGACGAACATCAGCTCCTCGATGTCCTCGACCCGCGCGGTGCGCTGGGCGAGGAGCGGGGTGGCCCGGGGGTCGAGGACGACGAAGTCGGCCTCGTGGCCGGGCTCCAGGGAGCCGACCCGGTCGTCGATGCCCATCGCCTGGGCGCTGCCGAGGGTGGCGAGGTAGAAGGCCTTGACGGAGTCCAGCGGGTAGTTGGAGAGCTCGGCGACCTTGTACGCCTCGTTCATCGTGGCGAGCAGCGAGAAGCTGGTGCCCGCGCCGATGTCGGTGCCGAGGCCGACGTGGACGGGACGCTTCGGGTCCTTGGCGTCGTGGATGTGGAACAGGCCGCTGCCGAGGAAGAGGTTCGAGGTCGGGCAGTGCGAGATCGCGGTGCCGGTCTCCGAGCAGCGGGCCCGCTCGCGCCCGGTCAGGTGGACGCCGTGGGCCAGCACGGCGCCGCGGCCGAGCAGCCCGTAGTGGTCGTACACGTCGAGGTAGCCGGTGCGCTCGGGGAACAGCGAGCGGACCCAGGAGATCTCGCCGGTGTTCTCCGAGACGTGGGTGTGCACCAGCGCCTCGGGGTGCTCCTGCCAGAGGGTGCCGGCCGCCTCCAGCTGCTCGGGCGTGCTGGTGGGGGCGAAGCGCGGGGTGATCGCGTACAGGTTGCGGCCCTTGCCGTGCCAGCGCTCGATCAGCTTCTTGGAGTCGTCGTAGCCGCTCTGCGCGGTGTCGAGGAGCGCGTCGGGCGCGTTGCGGTCCATCAGCACCTTGCCGGCGGCGATCCGCATGTTGCGCCTGGACGCCTCCTCGAACAGCGCGTCCACGGACTCCGGGTAGACGGCGCAGAAGGTCAGCGCGGTGGTGGTGCCGTTGCGCAGCAGCTCGTCGCAGAACGCGGAGGCGACCTGGGAGGCGTACGCGCTGTCGGCGAAGCGCTGCTCCTCGACGAAGGTGTAGTGGTTGAGCCAGTCGATCAGCTGGGAGCCGAAGGCCGCGATGATGCCGGTCTGGACGTAGTGGATGTGGGTGTCGATGAACCCGGCGCTGATCAGGTGGTCCGGGTAGTGCTCCGGTACGACTCCGGCGGGCAGCCGGTCGCGCAGCGCGGTGTAGTCGCCGGCTGCGGTGATCTTCCCGTCGCCGCATATCAGGAGCCCGTCGGGCTCGTGCACGAAGGCGTCCTCACGGCTGGTCAGGAACGGGTCGCCGCGGTACCAGATCATCGGTCCGCGTACCGCTGTGGTGGTCGGCTGCGGGTCGGCTGTGGCCATCGGGAGGTACCTCCGCTGTCGCGCGTGGACGGTCCGGCCAGTTGATCTCCGTCCGGCGACGGGCGCAGCCCGGGTTGGCCCGGACGGGTGAGGCTCAGGCCCGCGGGCGGTTTCCGGTCTCCCGGATGAAGAGGCCGGCGACGGCTCCGGCGACCAGCAGCACCGGCATGATCAGCAGGGCGGTGCGGTAGTCGGAGAGCACCGGGTCGTCGGGCAGCAGCCGGCCGGGGACGGCCTCCAGCACGCCGCCCAGCAGGAAGCAGACGCCGTTGACGATGGCGGCGGAGCTGCCGACCAGCGCGCCGGGCACCGACTCGCCGGCGACCGTGAAGCCGAGCATGTGCGCGCCCGCGAACAGGCCCACGGCGAACATCACCACGGTGGCGACGCCGGGGGTGGCGGCGGGCAGGTAGATCAGCAGCGTGACGGCCGCGGCCTGGAGCAGGACGCCGACGACGGCCGGGGTGCGCCGGTTGTGCCAGTGGTCGGAGAGCAGGTTGTAGAGCGGCGCGCTGATCGCCACGCCCAGCCAGGACATCGCGCTCATCACCGCCGCGAGCGAGCTGTCGGCCCCCCGGGCCTGCATCAGGCGGGGCCCCCAGAGCGAGCCCATGGCGATCATCGAGCCGAACGAGACACCGGCCAGCAGCGCGGCCAGCACGACGTTGCGGTTGGCGAAGCAGGCGCGCAGCTCGCGCAGGATGCTGGGCAGCAGGGGCGGGCGGGCGGTCGCGGCCCGGGTGCTCGCGGGATTGCGGACGAGCAGGGCGAACAACACGATCAGCAGCAGTCCGAGCGCGCCGAAGCCGTTCAGCAGCCGCTGCCAGTCGGTGTGGCCGAGCTGCCAGGAGATGACGGGCTGTCCGACGGCCGAGCCGAGCGAGGCCAGCGACTGCACCAGGCCGAACATCAGGCCGTAGCGGGCGGCCGGGAACCACTGCCCGCCGATGTACCCGGCCCCGACGAAGCCGAACGAGGCGCCGACGGCGATCACCACCTGGGCCGTGACGAGCGTGCCCATGCTGGTGGTCCGCGCGTACAGGAAGGCGCCGGCCGTGACGAAGGCGACGGCCACGGTCAGCAGCGGGCGGGAGCCGAAGCGGTCGAGCAGGGCGCCGCTGAAGAACTGGCAGAACGCGAACGCCCAGGTGTAGACCGACCCGGCGAGGCCGATCTGGGCCACCGTCAGCGACGCGGTCTTCTGGATCTCGGGCGAGACGACGCCGTAGCCGGTCTGGATCGAGAACAGCCACACCACGAACGCCGTGCACAGGCCCCAGACGACCCAGGCCTCGACGCCGCCGATGGTGCGGTGCGGGCCGTGCAGGATCCGGGCACCGGGGTGCTTTCCGGGCACCGCGGTGTGGTCCGCTGTCGCTCCCCTGACCATGGCCCGGCCCCCAAGTTCCGGCGGGGCGGCAGGGCCCCGCTGACGTCGACGTGGCTCCAGTCGACGGCCTGGGGCAACCGGTGGCATTCGCGGTGACCCGATCGGATGAACGTGCGGGGGGACGCGCCCGGCGCCCCGCGCCCCGCGCCCGGCCCCGGCCGCGTGCCGGGAGGCAGCGCGGCCGGGGCCGGGGGGACGCCGAAAAGCCCGGCGGGCCGGGTGGGCCTTGCCGGGCGCCGGTCCGTGGGCCCGAAGGCGGTACGGCCGGTCAGAAGCGGCTCAGTGGCGGCTCAGAAGCTGGTCGGGTCCGTGGGCTCGACGGTCTCCGTCGGCTCCGGGGCCTCCGCGACGGGGGGCGCGGTGCGGCAGGTGAAGCCGAGCCGCTCCATGGCGCGGTAGACCTCGGCGGCGCTGAAGTCCCGGCGGTCCTGGCGGGTGATGATCGCACCCACCTGCTTGACGGGGTACCAGCGGCGTCCGATGCGGACGGCCTCGGCCAGGGCGGGTTCCGGCTTGATCCCGGCCATGGCCTTCTCCACCTCGTTCGCCTCCAGGTAGAACGAGCGGCCGGCGATGGTGGAGCGCATGTTGCCTCACGGGTGTGGGATGGGGGAGCGAGTGGTCCTCTGTGTCGAGAGTCGCACATCCGGGCCCGGTGGCGCGAGGCCTGAATTTTCTGGTGTCCCCCTGCCGCACCCCCGTCGGCTCGTGCTAGGGTCAGTATCAGTTGCAGTTTTGGTTCCCATGAACTTATGTGTGCGCCTGCTGGTTTCGACCCGGGGGCGCACTTTTTGTTTTCTGCCCGGATCTCTTCCGGATGGGGCGATCAGAGCGACGACATTGTGATCCGCGAGGTGTGGATCGCTGGTTCTGCCCCAAAGGAGAATGAATATGGCTACCGGTACCGTGAAGTGGTTCAACGCCGAGAAGGGCTTCGGCTTCATCGAGCAGGACGGCGGCGGCGCCGACGTCTTCGCCCACTACTCCAACATCAGCGCCCAGGGCTTCCGCGAGCTCATCGAGGGCCAGAAGGTCGAGTTCGACGTCACGCAGGGCCAGAAGGGCCCGCAGGCCGAGAACATCACCGTCATCTGATGGTTGTGCCGAAGTACGCGGCGTGAGCCGCACCCCGTGGGGCCCGCAGACTCGTCTGCGGGCCCCACGGGCGTTTCCGGGGCCCGCCGGTCATGGGGTGTCGGAGACCTGGACGATCATCTTCCCGGTGTTGGCCCCCCGGAGCATCCCGAGGAACGCGTCCACCACCTGGTCGAAGCCGCGGACGACGGTTTCGTCCGGCACGACCCGGCCCGAGCGGATGTGCGGCACCAGGAACTCGTACAGCTCGTCCCGCGCGTCCAGGTGCTCGCGGACCAGGAAGCCCTCCAGTCGCAGGGACTTGTGCACCACGTCGTACAGGTTGCGCGGCGCGGCCGGTGGCTCGGTGCTGCTGTACTGGGCGACGGCTCCGCACCAGGCGACCCGGCCGTGCCGGCGCAGCGCGCTGAGCGCGCCCGCCAGGTGGTCGCCGCCGACGTTGTCCAGGTAGACGTCGATGCCGCCCGGCGCTGCCGCGGCGAGGAGCTCGCCGACCGGGCCGTCGTGGTAGTCGAAGGCGGCGTCGAAGCCGAGCCGCTCGGTCAGGTGCTTCACCTTGGCGGCCGAACCGGTGCTGCCGATCACCCGGCGGGCGCCCAGCAGCCGGGCGATCTGCCCGGCCGCGCTGCCCACCCCGCCGGCGGCCGAGGAGATGAAGACGTCCTCGCCGGGCTTCAGGCGGGCGATCCGGGTCAGCCCGACGTACGCGCTGAGCCCGGTGCCGCCGAGGACGCTCAGATGCGCGCTGAGCGGGACGCCGGCCAGCGGCGGCAGCACCCGGGCATCGGCCTCGGTGACCAGGGCGTGGGTCCGCCACGCGTGGCGGTGGAAGACCACCTCGCCGACGGCGAGGCCGGGCGTGCGGGACTCCACCACCCGGCCGAGCGAGCGGCCCTCCAGCGGCGCGTTCAGCTCCCAGCCGCCCTCGTCCATCTCCTCGCGCATGTAGGGGTCCACGGACAGGTAGATGTTCTCGACCAGCGCGGTGCCCTCGACGGGCACCGGCAGCGGCTCCTCGACGAAGCCGAAGTTCTCCGCGGTCGGCAGGCCGTGCGGGCGGGACACCTGGTGGACGGACAGGGCGGTGCGGGTCATCGCGGGACTCCTCGGGAGGGGCGGGCGGGGATGGCACCACCGTAGGAAGGCCCGCCGCCGCCGGGCAGGGGGCGGCGTCGATGGAAGGCCGCCTTCCATGAGCCCGGTCGATGGATGGCGGTAGATTCACGCCATGACCGACCTCGGGCCGCACGAACTGCGGATTCTCGTCACCGTCGAGCGCGAGCGGGGCTTCACGGCCGCCGCGGTGAGCCTGGGGATGACGCAGTCCGCCGTCTCCCACGCCGTCCGGGCCTGCGAGCGCAAGCTCGGCGCGGTGCTCTTCGAGCGCGGCCGGCACGGTGCGAGCCCCACCCCCGCCGGGGCGCGGGCCGTCACGCACGCCCGGCGGATCCTGCGGCTGCTGGACGCGATGGGGTCCGATGTCCGGGCGGCCGAGAGCGGGACGGTCGCCGGGGCCGTGCGGATCGCGGCCTTCCGCAGCATCGCCGCACACCTGCTCCCCGCGGTCCTCGCCCGGCTCACCGCCCGGCACCCGCAGCTCACCCCGCAGGTGACGATCGTCCGGGAGGTCGGCCGCGGCACCGCCGGCGAGGTCGCCGACGGCAACGCCGATCTGGGCCTCGCCACCCTGGACGCCACCGCGCCGGCCGTTCCCGGGCTGCTTGCCGGCCGCCTCTTCGAGGAGTCGTACGCCCTCGCGCACCCGCAGGGCCACGCCCGGCCGCGTGGGCTGCCGTTGATCGACTGGGACGAGAACTGCGGCTCCTACACCGCCGGCTGGTGGGCCCGGCAGGACTGGATCCCGCCCGCCACCATCAAGGTCGAGGACGACACGGTGGTGCTGTCGCTCGTCGCCAAGGGCATCGGTATGGCGATCATGCCCCGGCTCACCCTGCTCGGCGCACCGGACGGCCTCTCCGTCACCGACCTGGGCCCGCAGCCGCCCACCCGCCAGGTCGGCTACGTCACCACGCCCGAACTCGCCCGCACCGCCGCCGTCCGCGCGCTGATCCGCGAACTGCGCTCCGTACCGCTGCCGTCCGGGCTGGCGCCGGTGCCGCCGGTGCCGCCGATGACGTCGGTGACGTCGGTGAGGGCGATGTGACAGCTGTCATCCGGTACCGGTGACGCCCGGCCGTGGTGACCGGGCGGGCCCGGCCAGCAGAATCGTGCACACCGCGACGGTGAACAGCACCGGGCGGGACACGGGCAGCAGGGGGACACGTCGTGAGCACCGCAGTCGGCACGATCGAGACGCACAGCAGCCCGGCCACCACCGCCGAACCGGCGCTGCCCGTCTGGTTCTTCGGCTTCGAGGGCGTGCTGGCCTCGGCCTTCGACATCATCAAGGCCTTCCCGCAGGCCTGGCCGGCGCTGGTCGTGCTCGGGGCGGTCAACATCGCCGTCTCACTGACCCTCATGCGCAGCCGTCTGAAGCTCGCCAAGGCACTCTGGCGGGGCAGGAGCACGCGCAAGGTGGCGGTCGGGCTCCTCGCGCTGCGGCTGGGCAGCCACCTCGCGCTCGGGGCCGCCGGGTTCGCCGTCACCTCGACCGCCGGGCACCTGGCCTTCGCGCTGCTGATGGCCGGCCTGACCGTCGGCCTGCTGGCCTTCAGCCAGCGCACCGCGCTGCGGGCGCTCGGCGCGCGCTGACCGCTGCGCGGCTGCCACCGCCCCGCGACCGCTACCGCCCCGCGACCGTGACCGGCCGGCTCCGCAGCAGCCAGGCGGCCGGCAGCGCGGCGCAGGGCACCGCCACCACCGCCGCCGCCAGCGCCACCCCGCCGAGTGTGCCCCACGGCACGACGACCGGGGCGGGCACCCCGAGCAGGGCCAGCGCGCCGTGCATCCCGGCCAGGTTGACGCCCGTCACGGCGCAGCCGAGCACCGTGCCCGCCAGCACCACCAGCAGCGCCTCCGCGCTCACCAGCCGCACCACCTGCCCGCGCGTCGCCCCGGCCAGCCGCAGCAGGGCCAGCTCCCGGCGGCGGTCGCCGGTGCTCATCACCAGGGTGTTGGCGAGCGCGATGCCGGTGTACGCCAGCGCCAGGCCCAGCACCAGGGCGCTGCGCAGCCGGGCGGTCCGGTTGCCGACCGGGTACGCGGCCGCGATCCAGGCGTCCCGGGTGGACACCGTCGCCCCGTACGCCCGCGCCGCGCCGCGCAGCCGGACGTCGGCGCCGGCCCGGTCGGTGCCGGGCCGCAGCCGTACGTCGATCCGGTCGGTCAGGGCGCCGGGGGCGTTGTGCGGGGTCACGTACAGGCCGTTGTTCCCGGTGCCGTCCCGCAGGACGGCGGCGACCGTGAGGGTCGCCCGGGTGCCGTCCGGGCGGACGATCTCCACCGGCCCGCCGACGGCGTGCTGCTCCCACTCCTCGGCCAGCACGATGCCGTCGTCGTCGAGGCGCGCCACCGAGCCCGCGATCACCGGCAGCCGGGAGACCACCGCCAGCGCGGCCGGGTCGGCCGCCCGGGCCTCGGAGCGGACCACGGCGCCGTCCGGTTCCACCACCGAGAGGGTGGTCGCGGCCGTCGGCGACACCACCACGCCCGGCACCCCGCGCAGCGCGTCCAGCAGGCCCGCGACCCCGCCGCCCCCGGCGGGCACGATCACGTAGTCGGCGGCGCTCTGCGCCCGGGCCTCGGCCGCCTTCGCGGTGCCCACCGTCTCCAGCGCGCCCGCCAGGGTGCCCGCCATCGCGATTGAGACCAGCACCGGCGCCGCCACCGCCCCCGTCCGGCGCAGGCCCGTCACCGCGCTCTCCCGCACCAGCCGCCCGGCGTACGACGTCCAGCGGGCCGGCAGCCAGGCCAGCGCGCGCAGCAGCGGCGGGGTCAGCACCGGTGCGAGCAGGGCGCACGCGCTGACCAGCACCATCGGCTGGGTGGTGTACGTCTTGCGGTGCAGCAGGCTGCCCGGGTCGGTGGCGAGCGCCGTCGCCACCAGGGCGGCCGCGGTGAGCAGCAGGCCCAGGGCCCAGAACCACCGCCCGGCGGTCATCACCCCGGTGTCGACGTCGGCCTCGCGCAGCGCGTCCAGCGGCCCGGTGCGGCCGGCCCGCCGGGCCGAGGCG
>FTKL01000724.1_pt2 | contig 15959 bp, 7 predicted proteins | sample 2434061 | NCBI WGS metagenome assembly FTKL01 (sample SAMEA3914816, study PRJEB12502) | metagenome | biome: forest; material: soil | place: USA | collected 2011-09-16 | depth 0.3 m
GCGGTCGGGGTGGGGCTCGGAGTCGCGGTCGGGGTGGGTGCGGGGCAGGGGTCGGTGGTGCCGATCTGCCCGTTCTTGACCGTGACCGTGCCGGTGCCCAGGGCGTAGTTGCGGCCGCTGTTGTTGTCCCAGGTGCCGGAGCCGTTGTTGAAGGTCGCGGCCAGGCCGGTGGCGGTACCCAGGTCGACGGTCTTCTTCACCCAGCCGGTGCAGGCCGGGGTCATCGCGACGCCGGGCACCGTCGTCCATGCTCCGCCGGTCGGGGCGTAGTGCAGATTCACCGTCGACCAGGCCGCGTTCGCGGCGTAGAAGACCGTCGTGGGGGGAGCGGGGAGGCAGGGGTCGCCGCCGGCGACGACGCCGTCCTTGACGGTGATGTTGCCGGTGCCCAGGGCGTAGTTGCGGCCGCTGTTGTTGTCCCAGGTGCCGGAGCCGTTGTTGAAGGTCGCGGCCAGGCCGGTGGCGCTGCCCAGGTCGACGGTCTTCTTCACCCAGCCGGTGCAGGCCGGGGTCATCGCGACGCCGGGCACCGTGGTCCAGGTGCCGCCGGTGGGGGCATAGTGCAGGTTGTAGGCGGCCCAGTTCTTGTTGGTGCTGTAGAACACGGTCGTGCCGCTGGTCGCCGTGGCGGTCGCGGACGGGCTGGCGGACGCGCTGCCGGAGGGGGTGCTGCTCGGGCTGGCTGTCACGCCGCCCACACCGGTGCGCAGGGCGACGGCGTCGCCGGCGTTGACGGTCGCGGTGGCCTTGCCTGCGCCGTCGACGGTCACGGTGGTGCCGGTGCAGGCGCCGGTCGCGGTGAGGTCACCGTGGATCACGTCGCAGTAGGTACCGGCGGCGAGCCCGGTGGTGAAGCTCTGGGTGATCGCGGAGGAGCTGTTGTTGATCGCCACCCAGGCCTGGTTGCCACGGCTGAAGGCGATGGCGTTGCTGCCGTTGTCCCACCAGTTGGCCACCGCCTGGCCCTTGGCGGCGTTGTGCCAGCCGACCATGTTGGCGATGCCCTGGTTGCGGTCGGTGCAGGTCCAGGTGCTGTTGGAGCAGTTGACGTCGGTGACGTAGCCGTTGCCGTCGGCCGGCGGGGAGTCGTCCTTGTTGGCGAAGCGGAAGCCGGCGTAGACCTGCGGGGTGCCGTAGCCCCAGGCGAGTTCGAAGATGTGGGCGAGGTTGTACTTGGAGCCGTCGTTGTAGGTGAGCGTGGTCTGGTCACGCTCCAGGTCGTGGTTGGTCACCATGACGGCGGACTTGTCGCTCGGCTCAAGTCCCCAACTCTGGCCGAACGTCTTCAGGTTGGCGATGTTGCCGTTGAACTGCTCCTTGAGCTTGGAGGCGTAGGTGAACTCCAGCACGCTGCCGTTGCCCTCGAACGCGGCCGCGGCGAGCTGGCCGCTGCCGCCCGGGAAGATCTCCTGGTAGATGTAGGGCCGCCCGCCCCAGGTGGTGTCGTGCACCCGGGAGAGGATGTTGGCCATGTCGGTCTGGGCGATGTGCTTGGCGGTATCCACCCGGAAGCCGTCCACACCGGAGTCGACCATGCTGTTCAGGTAACCGGCGATCTTGCCGCGGACGGAGTCCGACTCGGTGTTCACGTCGGACAGCGAGACCAGTTGGCACTCCTGGACCTGGGTGACGTTGTTCCAGTCGGTGATGCTCAGGTCGGCGTTGGGGCAGGGCGGCGAACTGTGGAAGTCGGCGCGGCCGTACGGGATGTTGTTGTACGTGTAGCTCGACGTGTTGAAGCTGGCTCCGCCGTACGAGCTGGTGCTGGTCTGGTTGACGCCGGCGGTGTGGTTGATCACCGCGTCGGCGTAGACCTTCACACCGGCGTTGTGGCAGGTCGTGACCATGGCCTTGAACTGCGCCTCGGTGCCCATCCGGCTGTTCAGGCCGTACGAGACGGGCTGGTAGACCTCCCACCAGGGGTGGGCGCCGTTCAGCTTGATCGAGTCGGCCGGCGGGGCGACCTGGACGGCGCCGTAGCCCTTGGGGCCGAGCACGGTGGTGCACTCGGTGGCGACGGAGTTCCAGTTCCACTCGAAGAGGTTGGCGATCACGTCGCCGCCGTTCGGGGTGGCGGCAGCCTGCGCGTTGCTCTGGAAGGCGATCGGCAGGATGACGCCGGCCAGCAGTGCACCGGCCGCCAGCAGGCCGACCGGGCCGCGCCGGGAACGTGCTGCGAAGGCGGGACGGGAGGTGGGGGCAGGTCTGGGCTGTCGGATGAGGTAGGACACCAACGGACTCCCTTGGGTGGAGGGCTACTGCTCGGCGGTGGGGCGCCGCTACCGGCTCGCCTCGGCGTGACGGCTGCGGCGCTCGACGGGCCCGAGGGGCTGGTGCGTGGTCACCATGCCTCTTCAGGGAAACGCCGCTCACCACACGTCTGCAGAATTTTGCTGAAACTTTCAGCAAGGCGATGCGAACTTACGGCCGCCCTGGCTGAACGTCAAGGCCTCACGCATTGAAGGACATTGGCCGCGACAGCCGACCGCGCAAGGCTCCGCGGCACCGATCACCCCTGCTCCGACGACCACGCGTCCGGTCGACCGACGGGCATCACGGCCCCTCAGCAGGCAGGGGCGTGCGCAGGGCGGGCACGAGGAGAGCATCAGGTGCTGCGGGATGCACAGGAGGGCCTTGGTGGACCGGTCTCGACGATCCGGCCGCGCCGCATGACCGCCACCACAAGAAATATCTGCGCCGGGAGTGACACCGACGACGGTGCCGACGCTGAAGGACATGAGATGAGCACCAACCGATCCCGTCAGATCGACCGCGACATGGCCGAGCAACTGCTCGGCGGCGCCCCGGGCGGCAGGACAGGCGGCCACGACGCCCTGGCCGGGCTGCTCGCCGCTGCCGCCGCTCCCGCGGCGGACGGTGAACTTCCCGGCGAGCAGGCGGCACTGGCCGCGTTCCGGGTGGCTCGTCCGACTCCTGTCCATCCCGGAGGCGATCGGTGCTCACGTCCGCAGTGGCGAAGCTCCCCAGCGGGCAGACGGCGGGCTCCACCCGCTTCCCCGAGGCCTGCCACCCACCCGGTCCTTTCCCGCCACCCGTAGAGATTGCCGAGCGATGACCCGACACCCAGGTGCCGTCTCCCAGGACACGGTGCCGATCCCTCTCGTCCACGAGGAACCGCCGACCGTCGCAGTCGACGGTCCGCTGCCGGGTTCCGTTCCGAGCCCGGTCTTCGTCGATGCCTCCGGCAGGCGGCAGCGCCGCGTACGACGCTTCGGCCGCCTGCTGGTCGTGCCCGCCGCCGCCTACGTCGTCCTCCTGCTCAGCACCCTGCTCGGCGGGCCCACGGTCCGATCCCCGTTCCTTCCCTCCGCACGGGCCCCGCAGCCCGTCCAGGCCAGCACCCCCGCATCCGAGCCCGACACCCGGTCCCCGTCGGGCAGCACCGGGAGCTCGGCGGTACCGAAGCCGGCCGGCACCGGCTCCCGCAGCGCCCCGGCCTCATCCGGCACCGCGCCGAACCCCACGAGCAGAGCCACCTCCGGAAGCGGATCCGGCACGACACAGGTACCCGCACCGGACCCGGCCTCCTCCCCCACCGCCGGGAGCAGCCCCGCAGCCGCCGCCGCAGCCGGCGGCCACGGCAAGTCGACGTCCGCCCCGGGCCAGAGCGGCAAGCCCACCAGCCGCCCGTGACCCACCCCGACCGCAGCAGTCAGGAAGCACCTCCCTTGTCGAAGAACCGCCGCCGACCCCGCGGCCGGCACACCAGCCTGCGCGACGTCCCGCTGCGCACCCACTGGCTGCTGCTCACCACTCTCGTCGTGAGCCTGTCGGCCGCGCTGCTGCTCCAGGGCTACACCCAGCACATGTTCGACACGACCGCCGACGGCGCACCCCGCGCGCAGAGTCCGGCGGGAGCCGTGCCCGCGCAGATCACCTCCGGCGGCCCCGTCATCGAAGGTGCCGCCGCCCGCACGGCCGGACCCGCCGCCCGCACGATCGCCCTGACCTTCGACGACGGGCCGGACCCGGTCTGGACCCCGAAGATCCTGGACGTCCTGCACCGTAACGGCGTCCACGCCACCTTCTTCACCGTCGGTACGCAGGTCGCCGCCCACCCCGACCTGGCCCGCCGGATCGTCACCGAGGGCCACCAGGTGGGCCTGCACACCTTCACCCACACCAACCTCGGCGCCGCCTCCGCCTGGCGGCGCTCCCTGGAGCTGCGCGAGAGCCAGCTCGCCATCGCCGGCGCCGCCGGCGTCACCACCCCGCTGCTGCGGCCGCCGTACTCCTCCACCGACGACGCGCTGACCGACGCCGACTGGAGCGCCATCGTCCAGGCCGGCCAGGAGGGCTACCTCACCGTCCTCACCACCCAGGACAGTGAGGACTGGCGCCGTCCCGGTGTCGCGCGGATCGTCGCCAACGCCACCCCCACCGGCGTCGACGGCCAGATCCTGCTCATGCACGACGCCGGCGGCGACCGCTCCCAGACCGTGGCCGCCCTCGAACAGCTGATTCCCAAGCTCAAGGCGGCGGGATTCCGCTTCACCACCGTCAGCGACGCCGTCGCCCTGCCCGCCCCCGTACAAGCGGCAACGGCCACCGATCACTGGCAGGGACTCGCCCTCATCACCGCGCTGCGCACCAGCGACTGGATCCTCACCCTCCTGTCCTGGCTGCTGTGGGCAGCTGGCGCGATCAGCGTGCTGCGCGCCGTCGCGGTGCTCGTCACCGCCCGCCGCCATGTGAGGATGCGCCGCAAGGCCTGGGGCAAGCCGGTCACCGAACCGGTGAGCATCATCGTCCCCGCCTACAACGAGAGCGCAGGCATCGAGGCGGCCGTCCGCTCGCTGCTCGCCTCCGACCATCCGGTGGAGATCATTGTCGTCGACGACGGCTCCACCGACGGCACCGCCGACATCGTCGAGGCACTGCACCTGCCCGGTGTCAGGGTCATCCGGCAGCAGAACGCCGGTAAGCCGGCAGCCCTCAACACCGGTATCGCCGCCGCCTCCTGCAACCTGCTCGCGATGGTGGACGGGGACACGGTCTTCGAGCCGGACGCCGTCCGCATGATCGTCCAGCCGTTCGCGAACCGACGCGTCGGCGCTGTCTCGGGCAACGCCAAGGTCGTCAACCGAGGCGGGCTGCTGGGTCGTTGGCAGCACATCGAGTACGTCGTCGGCTTCAACCTCGACCGCAGGCTCTTCGACCTCGCCGAGTGCATGCCCACCGTCCCCGGCGCCGTCGGCGCGTTCCGCCGCGAAGCCCTGCTGAAGGTCGGCGGCGTCAGCGACACGACCCTCGCCGAGGACACCGACCTCACCATGGCCCTGTGCCGGGACGGCTGGCGTGTCGTCTACGAGGAACGCGCCAAGGCGTGGACGGAGGCCCCCGCTTCGCTCGGTGCCCTCTGGAAGCAGCGCTACCGCTGGTGCTACGGCACCCTGCAGGCGATGTGGAAACACCGCGGGGCCCTCGTCCAGCGGGGCCAGGCCGGGAAGCTCGGCCGGCGCGGACTCCTCTACCTGCTGGTGTTCCAGGTCCTGCTGCCCCTGCTTGCCCCCGTCGTGGACGTCTTCGCCGTCTACGGCCTGGTGTTCCTCGACCCGGTGCGCATCATCGGACTGTGGGGCGCCTTCCTCCTCCTGCAGGTACTGATGGGCCTGTACGCGTTCCGCCTCGACCAGGAGCGGCCAGGCCCGCTGTGGAGCCTGCCGCTCCAGCAGTTCGTCTACCGGCAGCTGATGTACCTCGTCGTCATCCAGTCCGTGTTCACCGCCGTCGCCGGATCACGCCTGCGCTGGCAGCGGATGGAGCGCTACGGAAGCCTCCAGGTCCCCGTCTCCGCATCCGAACCACTCGTCCCGGCAGTTACGCCGCCGGCGCTCGCACTCGCCCAGTCCTGGGTGGAGGAGGCCCGCGCCGCCCAGCCGACCGCCCCGGGCGCCGGCCTCCACCACAGTGCCGCGGAGAGCTGGAGCCCCTACCCGCACCAGCCCGGCCCCGTTCCTCTCCAGGAACCCTGGACGGAACAGAGATGACCCTCGATGTGCCACTGCGAGTGGGGATCGTGCGCCACCTGCGCGGTGCCGGGCCGCGGGCTCAGGCGAGGGCGGCGACCAGCAGGGCGAAGGCGGCGATGATGACGGCGACGCGGACGTAGTGGAAGCGGTCCCAGCGGTTCATCTGCTCCTTCCAGTCCGCGGGCCGGTTCTCGGGGGTCCACGTCTTGCCCTGGTTGTTGATCGGGACGAGCAGCAGGATCGACATGATCACGCTGAGGATCAGCAGCGCGCCGGCGGTGACGACGAGGCCGGTGCCGTGGTGGTGCCGTCCGGCTACGGCCCAGACCGCGACGAGGACGAGCGAGCTGATGTACCAGACCGGCATCACGGCGCCGAGCATCCGGCCCCCGTGGGCGCGGCCGAGTTGGCAACTGTCGTCGGGGAGTGCGTTGAGGATCGGGTTGATGACGAAGGCGACGGAGAACTCCACCCCCACCATCACGCCGACGCTCACGGTGGTGAACACCTCGAGTGCGTTGAGCATGATGACCCCTCCTGGTATCTAGTGCTGCTAGCTGATGAGGCAACGCTAGTACTACTGCCGCTTGCTTGTCTAGCGATGCTAGGATCGAGCCATGTCGGTACAGGAACGCAAGCAGCGCGAACGGGCGGAGCGTGAACGCCTCATCGTGGCGACAGCCCGCGAACTCGCCGAGCAGCAGGGCTGGGACGCGGTCACCACCCGCCGGCTCGCCGAGCGCATCGAATACAGCCAGCCCGTCCTCTACAGCCACTTCCGCGGCAAACGCGAGATCATCGGCGCCGTCGCTCTCGAAGGCGCCACCGAGATGGCCGCGGAGCTGCGGGCCGCGACCTCCGCCGCGGACGGACCCCGCACCCGGGTCACCGCCCTCGCCCGCACCTACCTCGACTTCGCCGCACGCAACCCGGCGGTCTACGACGCCCTGTTCCAGCTCGACGGCGGCCTGGCCTTCGCCGACGAGGACACCCCGAAACCTCTGAAGGACGCCTTCGCCGCCCTGCTGGAAAGCCTCGGCGAGGTCGCCGGGGCCGACGTCCACCCGGGACTGTTCACCGAGGTGTTCTGGGCGGCCCTGCACGGACTGGCCACGCTGACCCGAGCGGGACGGCTCCCGCCGGAGGACACCGAGCGCAGGCTGGAGCTGCTGGTGGACCGGCTCGCCATGGTCTGACGCACCGCCCCGGCGGCCACGCAACACCCTCCACCGGCGCAGCCCTCCGCCATCACTCCCTGTGGGCGACGGCGGCACGCCGCCTTGCCGTGACGGCCCGATATGGTCCACACAGTCAGCCGACTGCCAGTCAGGACAGTCGGCATCGGTCCGACTGAAAGTCAGTCACAGAAAACCGGACTCGCGACTCCCCCATGCCACAAGAACCTGCGCGAAGGAGACCGGCACCGTGATGCCCGGCTGGGTGGACTGGCCGGCCCGGACGCTCCTGGTCCGTTCCCCGCCGGGCCAGATTCCCCCACACCGGTGCCGGTTGCGGCGTGAAGGCACCACACGTCGAGAATTGTCGCGGTCGCGGTCATCACGGCCTCCTGGGTCGATTGTCGGGTCAGCTCTCATCGAGCATCGAAACGAACGGAGACGAATGACGGAATGCAGTCATCGTCCTCCCGGCCGGGGGGCACGGTCCACCCACGGGTGGTGACGGCGGAAAGAATCCACGGAAGGTGTTGGAGGGTCCGCACGCTCGGGAATAGAGTGGTTCACAGACCCGACACCTGTCCTGCCGAGAGCCCTTTTCCGCAGGTCGACCCGCTCTTGAGGAGATGGGTCCGCATGCCCTGGTACGTCACCGTCGGCCCGGAACCGCCGCTCCATCAGATCGACGACCGATTTCCCGGGACCGGCACGGCATTTGGCGGGCCGGTCGGTGACCCGACGCGACAGGCACGTCATTTCCGGGGCAATCACAATCCGTGCTTAGGACCCGGAATTGTCACTGCCCGTGACCTGTCCCGCATTTCGGCCAGTTCATTTCGGCCAGTTCACTCGACACCGGACGGTTCGCATCCGACCTGCCGTGAGGAGTCCGCCATGCCCCAGCTCAATCCCTTCCCCCACGAGAGCGGTGGCAGGCTCGGTCCGTCGGACTCCGCCGTGGGCCGGCACGACGAGGCCGCCGCCGGGCCGGGCGGACCGGTCACCCGGGCGCCGAGCTTCCTCGGTCCGGTGCGCTACCGGCCGGCCGGGGAACACGACGTCCGGGACGTGCTGCCGGCCGGCGGCCGCATGCCGCCGGCCCGGGGCTGACGAGGAGCGAGGTGCGTCATGGGCGGCATACCGGGGCTCGACCTGGAGAAACTGGCGGACGGTAATCTCCCGACCACTCTGAAGATCGACCTGCCCCTGCCACCGGTGCAGCTGCGCGGTCAGCTGGACCGCAGGGGCTTCACCGAGTTCTCGGGGGTGCTGAGCGCGGCGATGCCGGTCACCACGGTGACGGCCTTCGGTCAGATCTCGCTCGGCCGGCAACCGGCGTTCATCGTGCTGATGGGCGCGACCTTCCCTCAGCCGGGACTGCAGATCGGGCTGGGCTTCGCGCTCAGCGGCATCGGCGGGGTGGTGGGCGTCAACAAGGCGATCGACCGGGACACGCTGCTGGCCTGCATCTCCGACGGCACGGCCGGCGAGCTGCTGTTCCCGCCCGATCCGGTGGAGGCCGCGGTGCGGGTGATCCCGCGGCTGGCGGCGCTGTTCCCGACCGTGCCGGGCCGGATCGTGGTCGGGCCGATGTTCCGGATCTCCTGGGGCGGGCGGATGGTCGACCTGTCGGCGGCCGTGGTCGCCGAGCTTCCCGATCCGGTGCGGTTCTCCGTCCTCGGCATCCTGCGGGTGATGGTGCCCGATCCGGCGGCGCCGGTCATCGAACTCAAGGCGACCTTCGCGGGCCAGTACGACACGGCCGAGCCCAGCGCCTTCCTGATGGCGGCCCTGACGGGTTCGCGGATGGCCGGCATCCCGCTCGACGGTGACGTGCTGGTGCTCAGCCGGGGCGGGAGCGACCCGCTCTTCGTGCTCAGCGCCGGCGGCTTCCACCCCGCGTTCCCCGTCCCCCGCGGCGTGCCGGCCCTGCACCGGCTGGCGATGGACCTCTCGCCCACCCCGTGGCTCCAGCTTCGCTGCGAGGCGTACTTCGCGGTGACCAGCAACACCGTCCAGTTCGGGGCGAAGCTGTTCCTGGTCGCCGACATCGCGGACTGCGGCATCCGCGGGCAGTTCGCCCTGGACGTCCTGATCCACTTCAAGCCGGAGATGGCGTTCACCGCTTCGATGCGCGGCTCGCTGTCGGTCGAGGTGTTCGGCGAGAGCCTGCTGGGTATCGCGTTCGAGCTGGTCCTGGAGGGCCCCACCCCCTGGCACGCGGCCGGGCGGGGTCACATCAAGCTGTTCATCTTCAAGGCCTCGTTCAACTTCGACGAGCGCTGGGGCAGCGGTCCGCCGCCACTGGCTGCCGCCCCCGTCGACCTCGGCGGCGAGCTGGTGAAGGCGTTCGCGCAGCCCTCGGCGTGGAGTGCGCTGCCGCCGTCCGCCGCCGAGCGCAGCCCGGTGCGGCTCTCCCCCTTCGCGAACCGGCTGCTGGCCGAGGGACAGCGGGTGCACCCGCACGGCCGCCTCGCGGCCCGCCAGCGCGTGCTCCCGCTCGGCGTGGAGATCGCGCGCTTCGGGCACGGCGTGGTCGATCCGCCGGAGCGCTGGGACATCGTCGACCCCCGGCTCGGTGAGGACGACGCCCAAGGGGGTGCGGTCACCGACTCCTTCGCCCCCGGCCAGTTCATGGACCTGACCGAGGACCAGCAGCTGAGCGCCGACGCCTTCGCACCGTACCGCTCGGGCGTCCGGTTCGTCGCCGACCTGGAGGGACCGGACGACTCGGACTTCGTCGGGGCGGAGCTCGGCTGGGAGACCAAGATCGTCCAGGACCCCGTGCCGATGCGCTCTCACATCCGGCGCATGATCCGCTCGCACGCCCACGCCTCCGCCGAGCACGTGGCCGCCATGGCCTCGATCCGCGACGCCCTCTGGTGGCAGGCCCCCCGGCCCACGGTGCGGGTGGCCGAGCAGCAACCGTTGGCGGCGGTGTCCAGCTGGTCGATGACGGCGCTCACGACTCCGGGGGCCGCGCTCCCCCGGCTCGCGGGCGACGGCATCGTGCCGAACGGCGAACTGCACGACGTGCTGCTCCACCACCCCGGTCTGCGGGCAGTGGAGAGCTGGGAGGCGACGTTCCGATGACCGGGGACGACCTCGAGTTCGCGCCGTACCTGCAGAGTCCGGTCGGTGCGGCGATCCGCCACACCGCCACCAACCTCCAGCCGGACCTGGCCCCGACCCTCAAGCTGTCCGGGCCGCGCGGCCGGCGCCTGCCGGTGGAGGGCCACGGCCTGCGGATGCTGGGGCCCGAGGGCGTGGTGGGCCTGGACACCCGGCACATCCTGCGCGTCGAACCGACGCCCGGCAGCACCGATGTGGAGCCCAACTACCTGCCCTGCGTGGAGTTCGACCTGCCCGAGCTGCCCTGGCTGTTCACCCCGGCCAGGGCCGCCGGCGGGCAGCTGCGGCCGTGGCTGCAGCTGATCGTGGTGGAGGCCGCCGGGCACGCCGTCCAGCCGGGCAACCCGCTGCCCTTCGTCGACGTCGAGACCGGCCTGCTGCCCCCGCTCGGCGACGCCTGGCAGTGGGCGCACATCCAGCGGCCGGCCGGGCAGCGGGGCCCGCTGATCTCCCGGCTGCTGTGCCCGCGCAGGCTCGGGCCCGACACCGACTACCTGGCCTGCCTGGTGCCCTCCTTCCAGGGCGGCGTGACCGCCGGGCTCACCGGCGGCTTCGCCGACATCGACCAGCAGGGCGACGCCTGGCCCTTCCCCGGGCGGGACGTCTTCCGGCTGCCGGTGTACCACCACTGGGGTTTCCGTACCGGCGCCGAGGGCGACTTCGAGGCGCTCGCGACCGCCGTGGTCCCGCTGCGGAGCGAGGAGGCCGCACTGCTGGGCGGCCGGACCGTCGACGTCACCCGGCCCTGGCTGCACGGCGATCCGCTCGCCTCCGGCGACCCGGCGGGCGGCCGGCAGACCATCACCGTGCAGGGCGTCCTCACCCTGTTCGCCCCGCCGGAGGGCACCGCCACCCGGGCCGCCCTGGACGACTTCCGGACCAGGGTCGCCGCGCACATCGACCGCGGCACCGAGACAGCGCTCGCACCACCGCTGTACGGCGGCCACCCGGTGGTCACCCGGTCCGTCGAACCGTCCGCGACGGGCTGGCTGGCCGATCTCAACCTCGACCCGGAGAACCGGATCGCGGCCGCCCTGGGCGCCGGCTGGGTCCGGGACAACCAGGAGTTCCTGATGGCCAGGGCCTGGGACCAGCTGGGCGCGGTCCGGGAGGCCAACCGCAAACGGCAGGAGGCCGCCTTCTGCACCAAGGTCGCCGACTCGCTGTACCGGCGTCACCTGCAGACCCTCTCCCCCGGCGAGCTGATGGCCGTGACGGCGCCGATAGGCGACCGGCTCCGCACCGACAGCGGGCTGCCGCTGCGGACCGAGGTCGCGGTCAGCCCGGCGCCGAACGCCCTCGCCGGCACCGCCTTCCACCGCCTGCTGCGCCGGCGCGGGCCGATCGCCCGCCGCTCCTCCACCGACGGCGAGCAGCTCGGTGAGCGCCTCACCCGGCGCGCGCTCAGCGGCGCACTGCTGCCCCCGCTGCCCGCGCCCCTGGTGACGAGACCGACGCTCTCGCCCACCGTCCAGGGCATGGAGACCGACCCGTTCGCGGCGCGCGTCGACGGCGCGCTGCACGCCGCCGACACCCGGCACACCACCGGCATGCTGCGCACGCTGGCCGCAGTGGCGCCGGCCGCGCTCGCCAACGGCTTCACGGACCAGGCCGGGGCGATCACCGCCCTGCTCGGCCCCGCGGTGGGAAGCCTCTCGGACCAGCCCGAGGGATTCGCCGCGGACACCATGACCGAGAACCAACTGTTCGCCTCCGAGCAGTTGTTCGACGCCGGATCGGTCGCCCCGCTCGTCCCCGGCCTCGCCGCCGCACTGGAATCGCCCCCGGACGGCTTCGGCATGACGATGCCCGCACCCTTCACCGTCCTCGCCGCACAGGACTCCATGGGCGACGACCCCGGCAGCGAACTGCTCCAGTACGGGGTGCCGATCGACCCGGACGCCTTCAGGGACCGGCTGGTCGCCGCGCTCGACCCGGCACCGATGCTGGCCGCCCGGCTGGCGGACCGCATCACCGTGGCGGGCGAATCGCTGGTCGCGGTGCCCGAACAGGTCAGCGACCCCATGATGGCCTGCCCGGACTTCCCCGCCGCGATGGCCCTCGCGATCAAGGAGAGCGAACCCGACTGGTTCCTGCCCGGCAGCGCCGGCATCCCCGACGACCGGGCCGTCCTGCTGAAGGCCAACGGGCCGTTCATCGCCGCGTTCATGGTCGGCGCCAACGACGAGCTCAACCGGGAGATGCGCTGGCGCGAGTACCCCACCGACCTGCGCGGCAGCCCGTTCACCCACTTCTGGCCGCGCCCCGACGAGCTCCCCGACATCCCGCCGGTGAACAGCTGGGCCACCGACGGCCCCCTCGGCAGCCACCTCGCCCTGGACGCCAACGGCCTGGACGTGCTGCTGATCCGCGGCAGACTGGTCCGCCGCTACCCCGCCATGGTGGTGGCCGCCGTCCCGCCCTCGGCCGTCCAGGACCCCCAACTCGCCCCCGACACCTGGGTGGCGCCCGTCATGGTGCTGCCCATGGACGAGCGCACCTGCGCCTACGCCTTCCAGCTGCCGCCCGGCCAGGAGATCCACGACTGGTGGATCGTACTGGCCGAGAACAGCCGGCGACTGCGGTTCGGCTACGACACCGCGCCCGGCACCGGCGAGGGCATGGCGACCTGGGACGACCTCAACTGGGAGCGCGTCCAGGCGGGCCAGTTCGCCTCGCTCGGCGGGATGCCGCAGCCCGAACCGGCCCTGGAACGGGAACAGCCCCGCACGGCCGGGCGCCCCTGGACCTCGGCCGACGTCGCCCGGGTCACCCTGCAACGCCCCTTCCGCCTGCTCCGCACCGCCCACAGCCTGATGGGAGAACACCCGTGACCAGCGACATCGCCGCCGCGCACCGCGCCGTCAGCGACGCCCGGGTCGCCCTCGACTGGTCGAGGACCGGCCTCGCCGGCTACCGGAAGAGGGTGCTCGCCCAGGAGACCGGGCTGGAGGCCGAACAGCTGGCCGCCGCCCAGGAGGTGGACACCGCCCAGACCCGCTACCAGCAGGCCCGCGAGGCGTACCGCGACCTGGCGACCGCCGAACCGCCGCTCTGGTCCGAGGACGGCTCCGACCCGCTGGTGCTCCTCCCGTTACGACTGGAGACCGTGTACCGGGGCCTCGGCGGCGCCGAACCGCAACTGTGGATCCGGGCCTTTCCGGACGACATCCACGTCGACTCCCACGAGACCGGCCTCACCCCCGAGGAGCGCGCCGCCACCGAGGCCTACTGGGAGGAGATCTGGACCGCCGGGCCGAACGACGAAGGCCGCGAGGCCGCCTGGAACACCCTCGTCGCCGCCCTCGGCCCCGGCCGGGCCTCCTGGGCCGTCCAGGCCCTGCATCCCCGGGATCCCCGCCCCACCACCGAGACCCCGCCGGACATGATCGCCACGGACCCCCGGCCCTGGGCCGCCGAACCACCCGGCGTCGCCGGCACGTTCACCCGCGCCGCGCACAGCTACGTCCTGCCGGACCGGCTGGTCTTCTCCGGCTACGAGACCACCGGCGACGGCCAGATCGGACTGGTCTGGCGCCGGGAGGGCGAGCCGATCGCCCCGCAGCTGGACGTCGGCCCGGGCCCGGGACCGGGGGGCCTGACGCCGCCGCGCTGGCTCACCGACTTCGACGAGGCCGTGCGGGCCGGCATGGGCGTACGGGTGCCGCTGGACGGACTGCGCACCGACTTCAGCCTGGTGACCGTCACCGGCGTCCGCGGCGGCGGCTCCGCCGGGACCGCCCAGCTGCTAGCCACCCTCCTGGAGGCCCACCGCTGCACCGACGGCCTGGCCGTCCTGCCCACCGGCACGCCCACCAACAACACCGACGCCACCCGCTCGGCCTGGCACCCGCGCACCCCGCCGGAGCCGCCGGACCGGATCGCCGACCAGCAGGCCGCCCTCGTCCCCGGCAGCACCCAGGCGGCGGCAAGGGCCGCGACCGCCCTGGGCGCGAGGGCCGCCGGCGTCCTCACCGAGGCCACCGACGGACTCACCGACGACGAGCACCCCCTGCTCGCGCTGCTCCAGACCGCGGCCGGCGCCTTCTCCGCCGCCTCCACCAACTGGCGGACCCTCGAAGGCCAGAGCCTGCCCGACCTCACCTTCCTGGTCTCGCACTACATCCGCAACGTCCGCGGCCGGGGCCTGCTGCCGACGCTGCGCGTGGGCAACCAGCCGTACGGCCTGCTGCCCGTTTCGTCGCTCGACCTGTGGCACGGCACCGAGGTCGACCTGCGCATCCTCAACCACATCTCCGGCTTCCGGACCCTGGTCGAGTCGCAGGCCTTCCGGTCCCCCGGGGTCGGCGCCGGCGGGGACCCCGACCAGGTGATCAACGACCTGCTGCACCGGCTGCCGGCCTCCCGGCGGCTGCGCTACGTCCAGCAGGGCATCCTCGACGCGCCGTTCCAGCCGCCACCGGACACCCCCATCGGATCGGTCCCGCACGACAGCAGGTTCACCTGGGCGCTGCCACCCGAACCGGACTTCGTCCCCTTCCCGGTGGAGTTCCTGTGCGACCAGCGGCCGACCCCCGAGATGGTGGAACTCGCCCGGGCCAGACCGGTCCGCTTCATGTGGGGCTTCTGGCAGCAGGCCGTCCCGCTGATCGCCTCGGGACAGGGGCTCCCGCAGGAACTCGTGGACCGGATGCTGGCCCTGTCCTCCTCCACGGAGGCGATCAGCACCGGCCGGCTGGGGCTCTTCTACCACTACGCCACCAACCTGATGTTCACCTACGCCTTCCGCCTGCAGGAGTTCGTCAGAGCCGGCCAGCCGGTGCCGGCGCCCGGTGTCCGGCCGGCGCACGGCGACCTCGTCACCGCCCCCGGCTTCGCACCGCAGTTCCTCGACTGGCTCTCCCTCGCGTTCGAACAGCTCGCCGCCGCGGAGGACCTGTCGCTCATCACCCCGCCGCCGCCCGACGATCCGGAGCAGCCCCGGGCCGAGGGGGAGGACCTGCCGTACGCCGACACGCCGCGCCTGGAACGGCTGCTCTGCGAGGCGCTGGACGCCCAGACCCACCGGCTGGACGCGTGGATGTCCTCGGTGGCCTACGCCCGCCTCGCCAAGAGCCGCACCACCCACCCCGACGGCACCCACCTGGGGGCGTACGGCTGGGTGGCCGACCTCCACCCGCGCCCGGAGTCGATGCCGCCGGAGGAGCCCCTTCCCGGTGACCAGCCGCAGACCCCGGCCGAGGACGGCGCGGGCGAGGGCGCCGGCGACCCCGGGGACTCGGGCGATCCGGGTGGCTCCGGCCGGTCCGGAGACCCGCAGACCAACGACGGCTACCTCCTCGCGCCGTCCCTGCACCACGCCGTCACCGCCGCCGTCCTGCGCTCCGGCTGGCTCAGCCACACCGACCGCCAGGCCTTCGCCATCGACCTGCGCGCCGCCCGGGTCCGCCGCGCGCTCGCCGTCGTCGACGGCGTCCGCTCCGGCCAGAGCCTCGGCGCCCTGCTCGGCTACCGCCTCGAACGCGGGCTGCACGACAACGGGCTCGACGCGCTCGTCGCACCGCTGCGCGCCGCCTACCCGCTGCCCCGCCTGGTCGACCCGGGCGCGCCCGACGGCGAGCAGGCCCGCGCCGCGATCGCGGCGCGCGACGGCGTGCGCACCGGCCTTTGGTATCTCATAGTCTTGCCATGCATCCAC
>FTKL01069452.1_pt1 | contig 15950 bp, 15 predicted proteins | sample 2434061 | NCBI WGS metagenome assembly FTKL01 (sample SAMEA3914816, study PRJEB12502) | metagenome | biome: forest; material: soil | place: USA | collected 2011-09-16 | depth 0.3 m
GCGCTGGCGATGGTGGTGGTCACACCCCGCCTGGACCGAAGCCGCGCCAGCAGCTTCACCCGCTGGGCGAAGACGCCGCCGGAGGAGATCCCGGCCGCCTTGGCCGTCGACCAGCGCACGCAGCGCCTGCACAAGCTCAGCAAGCTGTGCGAGTGGAAGATGAACCTGCTGATCTGGGCCAACGTCGCCGTCTTCGTCGCCATCGTCGCCGTCGGCCTGGCCGCGATCATCACGCAGTTCGCCGCGTGACCCGCGCCCGCGGAATCCGCCCGCAGTCAGCCGGAACCGGCAACACGCGCAGCACGCCTTCGCCACAATCAGACCTGCCCCACCCTCGGGGTACCTCCCGGCCGGCCGAAGCGACCCCGGGAGAGCCGAAGCAGCACAGTGTGCGCGCCGGACGGCCCGCAGAAGGGACAACAACCGTGACCGCACTGCCCGACCGGCCGCCTTCCGACCGAGAGCTGGCCGACGCCCTGGCCGCCGGCACTGTCCTGCTCGAACTTCCCTACCGCGGACACCGCGCCCAGATCGTCGCCACCGCCCACGGAGTGTTCGGCCGACGCGACGTCTTCGGCTGCTTCGTGGAGATCGGGGTGCACAACCTGCGCCAGTGGACGCGTCTCGACAGCCCGGAGGCCGGCGTCGCCTGGTGCCACAGCGCCCTCGCCGAGATCCTCTACCGCACCACCCCGGCCGGAGTCAGCCGGCATCACGCGGTCTGGCACGGCGACGGCTGGAGTGCCGAGATTGACCTGGACCGCCAGCGCTACACCGTGGCGACCGGCAAGTCCCCGACCGCCACCTACAACGTGCTGGAGGCCCGCGAGAGCGCCGACGAGCCGCTGGCGGTGGTCGAGGCCCGCGGCTGGGCCTGGCTCCTGCAGCAGGTGCCGATCTCCGTGCCCGACTGGCCGCGCACCATGGCTGAGGAGTACCTGCGCCGCGTGCTGCTGGCCGACGTGAGGTAGCACTTCCGTCCGCCGCGCGGCCCGGCTGCCGACGGCGCCAATCTGCCGCCCGTGACCAAGGCGAAGCCGTCGCGCAAGCCCTCCCGGCTCTGGCCGCCAAGCCGGAACGCCCCGGAAGCCCGCGCCGGTCGGCCGCCGGCGATTGAATTCCCCAGCTCACGGTCGGTGGCGCGGACTACCATGCCCGCAGACCGGTCGAGTGCCGAGTAGTGCCACTCGACCGGTCCGGCCCCGGCTTCCGGGCGACCGACGAACCGACCAGCCGCACGACGAAGGGGGCGCCGGATGGCCGGCCTGACCAAGCACGACCCCGGCATCCGGCAGCCCGAACCGGTGTTCCACCCTGCGGTCCCGGCGCAGCTGGCGGACCTGGCTGGCCGCTTTCCCGCCCTGCTGGCCCGGAACACCGACCAGGAGCGGTTCAGCAGGACCAGCCACGGCGGCGGCGAACTCGTACGACGTGCGGCCGGGACTGCAGCCGCTGGTGGCACGCTCGCCCTCTCGATGTGGCTGCTCGACGAGTTCGCGCTCGGCGAGGACATCGACATGGGGCGGTTTGAGGGCTTCGACGACTTCCTCCGGAGCGCGGTCGCCTACCTCGAGGGACTCGGCCTGCTGGCGCTGGTCGGCGGAGCAGTGGTCGCGACCCTCATGATCGTTCGCAGCGTGGGCGACACCCGGCGGACGGCCAGGCAGCTCCAACAGGTCCGGCACCACTACGTGCATCCCGCGTGGCTGACCACTGACGCCGCGCTGCTCCTGGCCCGGGCCCAGAGCGCCGCCGACACGATCCTCACCTCCCGCCTCCACCAGGACGATCTGGGCGGACTCGGCACCGCGAACCGGGTCCACCTGGCAGAGCGGATGTGGACAATCGCCGACTCCCTCCACCGCTACAGCCAGGCAGCCCAGGCACATGCCGAGACCGAGAAGGACCAGGACCAGGAGCTCGGCGGCCTGCTCACCGGCGAACGCGAACTCCTCGACCAGGTACTGGCTGGCGTCGACCAGCAGGTCGTCGCCCTGGAGGAGTACTCGGACCGGGCTCGGGAGGTCGACCGGATCGACGCGATCCTGCGCACCGCCGAGTTGGTGGAGCACCGTAGCGGCCAGGTCCGCGACCTCGTTGCCGAGACCGCTGCCGCACAGGTCGGCGTCGCCGAGATCACGTCGCTGACCGCCTCGGCCACGGCCGTGGCCGAGACCCTCACCGAGGCGCTCGAAGCGGCCCGGGACGCTGCGGCCACTGCGCTGCCCGTCCCGCAGATCCGGGATCAGCCGAAGGCGTGACGGGCTGTCAGGGTCACAGGGCACCCCGAGTTGCCGCCCACCTCCTGGCACTGCGCGGCGGCCGGGTCAGCCGGCCCGCCCCCGTCAGGCAGGCTGACCCGGCCGCCGCGAGGGGGCACCGCGACATCGCGGCCGGACCGGGTGGGGCCTTCTGCGTTTCCCACCCCGGAACCGGAGCGGCTCGCCCCGGAATATAGGAAAGGTGAAACCCCCGGAGCCACCTTCCCCGGCCCGGCGGGGCGGGGTGGAATGGAGCCATCCCCGCTCGCTGCCGCCGGCTCACCGGCGGTCGAAGTGACGTTCCCCAGCCGGAAGGCTTCAGCCGTCATGCCCATCCTCGCCCGCCGCGCCCGGCTCTCCCTCAACTCGACCGGCACCGAGGCCCGTTATGGGCACGACCACGCGATCCGTGGCGTCGTCGTCTCCTTCGGCTACGGCCACCGCCCGCTGGCCGGCGGCCGTGAGGACCGCTGCGCCAAGGCCGACTGCCAGCACGTCCCGCGTGCGGACCTGACCGTCGACGCCACCGTCCACTACCGCAACCCCCACGCGGACCCGGCGATGCGGGAACTGACGGGCCTTCACGACAGCGTGCTGCAACACGTCCTGGACACGCCGGGAGTGGACCGGAGCGTCGAAGCGGCAGCGGCCTTCGGTGCCGACCTGCTGCGAGACGTCGCCAACCAGCGGATGCAGCCCGTGCGGACTGCGGTCGGCTGCATCGGCGGCCGGCACAGGAGCGTGGCCATGGCCGAGGAGGTCGCCAACCGGCTCTGGAAGAAGTACGGCTTCACCTTCGACGTCCACCACCTGGACGTCCAGAAGCCGGTCATCCAGCCGTGACCACCTGGCCCGAAACAGGTTGCCCGTTCTGCCGGATCGTCGCCGGTACCGCCCCCGCCACCGTCCTGCGCACCTGGCCCGATGCCATCGCCATCACCCCTCTGAGCCCCGTCACACCCGGCACACCCTGATCCTGCCGCGACGACACGTCGCCCACGCCGCCGAAGACCCGGCCACCACGGCGGCCGCCGCCGGGCGGGCCGCAGAGTACGCGGCCACCATCGGCGGCAGCTGCAACTTCATCACGAGCATCGGCCCGCACAGCAGCGCCACCGTCCAGCACCTGCACTGGCACGCGCCACCGCGCCGCCGAGGCGACGGGCTCGCCCTGCCGTGGGCGTCTGTGCCGGGGCCGCCCCGGCCGGTTCACAGGCCCACTCGTTCGGGTGGAAGAAGCCGGTTCGGCACCGAGCCACCGCCCGGATCTGCTAGGCAGGCCGCACGGCGCGGCAGCACCCGCCCGCGCCGCCAGACCCGACCACATCAAGGACTACAGGTGCCAAGCCCGACCGACCGGCCCGCCGGTCACGTTGCCGACGTCGTCACCGCCCTGCTGACAGCCCACGAACACCTCGGGGACGAGGCAGTCGCCCTGGCGCAGGCATCCCAGCAGACCCTGCCCGCACCCGCTCACGGGCCCGCTCTCCGGCGCTCACAGACGGGCCTGACGGACGCCGCGACCAGACTGGTCGGCATCATCGAGATCTTCCTGGCCCTGCACGCGATGGAGCACCTGAGCGTCGACGGGGCCACCTCCCGCCTGGCCAACGGCAGGAAGGTCACCAACCTGCCCGGCCTCGACGACCAAGAGGCGCAGCTCGGCAAGGCACTGCACTTCCTCGGCAGCCTGTTCGAGCACTTCGACACCAAGGTGTTCGCCGAACCCAAGCGCCGCGCCGATGCACCCCTCGCCCGGAGCCCGCACCGCACCGGCATCGCCCTGCTCGCACTGCGCGATGCCGCCCTCGCCGCCGGCCGGGCCGCGGTCGTGCGGCAGATGAACGAAGAGGCGGAGCAGTGGACAGCCCTTGCTGCAGCGTTCGAGCAGTTGGAGACGCGGGTCTGCGCCCGTCCGGCGCCGCCGCTGACCCCCGAGCGGGTCATCGCCGCCATCCAGGCCGACCCAGCCTTCGCTGCGGCGATCTCGCACGCCCTGCACGACACCGCGACCGTCGGGTGAACCCGGCTTCGTCCTGACGCCCGGCTGCCGGGGCCCGCTCTCCGGCAGCCGGGCACCCCTGGATCGTGGTCCACGATCCAGGGGTGCAACGCCGTTAACCTGGGGCAGCGTGTCCGCAGCGTCGTATACGGTGCGCACTCACGACAAGAGCGACGGGGACGACCAGGTGGACTTCAGACGGTGGGCTCGGGGCACAGACGCCGACATCGACGTGCTCGGGCCGGCGGCCCTGTGGGCGGGCTGCGCGGGACTCATCACCTGGTTCAGCGCCTGGCTGTTCGCCCACAAGTCGCGCTTCCTCAATGACCACCCGACCGGCGCGTACCTGGTCCTCGCGGCCGCGGCCCTCGCGGCGGCGGTCCTGGTCTACGTCATCGCCCAGTGGGCGCTGCGCCGCCCGCGAGCGGGCTGGTGGTTCATGGGCGCGACGATGGCCGTGCTGCTGGTCGGTGCCGCCAGCACCCCCGCGACCGCCGCGTACCTCTACCCGGAGCCGGCGGACCGGTACCACCGCGAGCTCGGCGGCCCGGGCCGGTGCCTCAACCTCAGTCCCTACGCCACCAAGGACGCCTTCCCCGTCTCCTCCTGGATGAACGACCGCGACCCGGCGCAGCCCGGCAGGATGGTCATCCAGCCGCTCGACAAGAGCGCTCCCGTGCTGATCCTGGACCACGCGGTCAGGGGCGGCACGCACCGTCTGACGCCCGCCGACGAGCAGTCCGCCGCCATCCTGCGCGCCCACAACTGCTGACCCACCGCTACATGGGGGAGGGCCGGAGCGTGCTCTCCGGCCGGGCGGACGACGAGAACGTCCTCCCCGGCGCCGGACCCAGCGGGCGGCGTGCCCGGGGCTGCGACACAGCCTGCTGACCGCCGTCCCACCAGGCGGCCGCGTCCGGGCCCGGCCCGGACGTTCCGTGGTGGACTTCCATGACCGCGCGCAGGAGCCCGACTTCGGCGGTGCGCAGGGCTTCGGCTTCCGCTCGCCCGAAGTCGGTGGCCCACGGGGGCAGGCCGGCGGGGTAGAGCCACACCAGGTGCTCGCCCAACTGCCGAAGCGCCTCCGTCCAGCAGGTCAGAGCGTGGCGCAGCTGGCCGACGACCCAGTCGAGGGCGTCCGCCTGGCCCAGGTCCTGGCGGGCCTTCCAGTCCAGGCCGGTCAGGTACTCCCAGGCCAAGCTGGTCAGGAACTCCGCGTCGACGCCGCTCAGTTCCTTGCGGGGATCGGCCACCACGGTGCCGTAAGCGGCCAGGGCGACTCGGCCGCGCCGCTCGCTGACGGCTCCGGCCAGCGTCGGCGGCAGCTTGTCCCCGTCCTGCCCCGACGACCCACTCATGATCAACGCGGCCTGGGGGCCGAGCCCTCGCGACTGCTGGCGCACCCTGCTGCTCACGCCTGGTCAACGAGGCGCAGGCGCCCCGGGACACCGGCTTCGCCGACCTGGACCGCGATCGCCGTCGGCCCGGCACAGGTCTGTCTCGGACCGGTGATGCCGCCCGCTGGGTGACGCGCCGCTGAATTGCTCGTTGGGCAGATCGAGCGCCCCGACCAGGGCGCGTGATCACGCCTGCTCCACACCGCCCGCACCCACCCCCACGGTCCGGGCCCGCACGGCGTGCTCGTCCGGCCGGCCGAACAGACCGGTCGGCCGGACGAGGCCCTCGGACACCAGCCGCACCCGCCCGCTCCCGGACCGGCGCGGAACCCGCAACCGACCCGGACGGAAGGACCCCCGTGGACGCCACCAGGCCCAAGTTCCCGGCCTACGACAACAACGGTCTCCACCTGGCCGCCCTCGCGGCGCAGCACCGCGAAGAAGCCGCTCTCGAAGAGCTCTGGAAGCTGCCCGCGGCCTTGCGCTGCGCCCACTGCGGGGAGGTCATCGCCGCTGGAGAGACCTGGTTCGGTCCGATCCCGATGCCCGGGCAGAGCGAGCTGGCCGTTCCCCGGTACCACGCGGACCGGACCGAGTGCCGGTACGCCGGCGGTCTCCCGGCGTAGACGGCCGGAGCAGCGGAGCACCCTGGCGGCGGTGCCGGCACGTTCGCAACAGCCAGGGGGAAGCAGCCCGGGTCGGCCAGCGGGCGCCACAGGGACGGCAGAGGCCGCCTCGGTGCCGCGGGCGGTCCGGCGTGAGCCCAGAGAGCGGGACGCGGTGCGGCGGGTCGTACCGGCGGGTGACCACACCCCGTCGGTACGACCCGCTATCGTCTTTTCCGGGTTGACGCGCAACCCGTCGGGCCGCCCGCACTCCCACGCAGCGGTGGACCCGGCCCTGGTCCCGGGTGGACACCGCGAGAGTGACGATCATGGTTTGTCCTGTCCGGGTTCCGTGCTGACCGGCGGGTGGCGTGGGGCCTGCCGAGAAGTGAGCGACCCGTGCCACGCCACGCCGACCGCAAGCAGCTCACCCACGACCTGGCCGACGCCTTCGGACTGCGGTACCGCCAGGCCCAGGACGCCCTGAATCGCCACCGCCCTCCCACCGAGGAGGAGATCGAGGCGGCTTCCCGGGTCCCGTTCGACCCGCTGCTCTACGCCGCGACCGCCACCGGGCGGATCCCCTCCCAGCTGGTGGGCCTGGGGATGACCGTCGACGACCCCGACCTGTACCCGCTGCGTGTAGCCGACCCGGTCCAGGTCGGCGGCGGGCCGGGGCCGGACGCAGTCCTGGGGATGACCTGCCGGGTCTCCGGCTTCGGCAGCGCCCGCTGGCCGGCCCTGGTGGTCGAGATCCACGGAGTCCACGGCGGAGGACACCGGCCCCCGGGCATGTGGGCCGCCGCGCTGGACATCCTGCTGCACGACCACGGCTTCGAGTACAACCCGCACACCTGGCTGCCCGGCTGGCGCATCGACCTGTACCCGGTCACGGGAGAGCCCTCCGCCCGGGCCCGGGTCCACGTCCACCACCCGAAGGGCCTGACCCTGTTCGACGGGCCGTTGGCACTGCCGCCGATGTGGCTGGCGAGCACCGGCCGGCACCCGCTCGGCGTCACCGTGGTGGCCGGCCCGACCAGCGGCACCCTGGTCCCCGACGACCTCAGCCTTGGCCACGACGGCCTGATGGAGGACCTGTTCGCCACCGGCGACCTGGTCGCCGCCGTCATCCCCGTGCACATCACCCCCGTCGACATCGGACCGGACCAACTGGCCGCCAGACAACGGCAAGAAGGACCCGCCGACACCGCCCGCACCCGGTGAGCACCGCCTTCGTCACCTGGCACCGTCCCGAGTACCAGACCCGCCAGCACGAGCTCATCGACCAGAACGGCTGCGCCAAGCGCGCGAAGGTGACCCGCTCCGCCGTCTCCAACTGGTCGAACCGCCACCTGGACTTCCCCAAGCTCGTCGCCACCTTCGGCCGGGGCCGGTCGGCCCAACGACTCCTGGTGAGGGCCGAGTTCGACGTCTGGCTGGCTGAACACCGGGCCGGCCGCCGGACCAGGCGCAGCCGGATCGAGGTCCTCGCCGAGCAGGTCCTGGTGTGCGAGCGCCTCGCCGCCCGGCACCGGGCCCGGATCAAGGACCTGAAGACCGCGCTCGCCGAAACGACGGCGCACCTGCGCGGAGCCGAAGCCGACCTCACCGCCACCAAGGCCGAGCTCGAGCGGGAACTCGCCGCAGCCCGCGCACTGGCCACCAGCACCTTCTGACCGAAGCGGCAGCCGGCCCCTTGGCCGGACAGCCCCAATGCGCCACCACACGTCACCAGTTGGCCCTGTCGGGCCGAGAGAGGACACGCCATGGCACGCCTCACCGAGTACGACGAGCGGCAGGCCGCAGGTCGGCTCCGCGTCCCCATCACCGCGCTGCGCTGGGCCGTCCACGCCCACCTGGTGCCGCGCCCGGACGCCACCTCGACCACCTGGACTAGGGCCTCCGTCGAGGCCATGGACCGCGAGGCGATCACCGGCTCGATCCCGGACGGCCCGATCTCCGGCGGCCAGGCCGCCCACCAGATCGCAGCGGCCATCGGCACCCCGTACATCCCGGGCGAGCCCTGCGCGGTGAAGACCTTCACCGTCAGCCAGTTCGTCCGGCTCGGACACCTCACCGACCTCTCCGGCCACCCCGAGGAGCTCCTGCTCCACCCGGACCAGGTCGCCGACATCTGCACCCGGGCCGACCTGGCCGAGCTGGTGGCCGCCGAGTCCCCGCTCGGCCCCGACCAGGCGGCCGAGCGGCTCCTGGTGCGCCGCACCGATTGGGACCACATGGTCCGGCTCGGCTGGGTGGCGCCCGCCGAGTGGCGGGAGGTCCGCTTCGGAACCAGCCGCAAGGGCGCGGTCGACGTGCCGCTCTACCGGACCGTCGACGTGGACGGCCTGCCCGGCGCGCACCCCGAGGTGGACTGGGAGATGCTGCGCAGCGTCGGCAAGGGCCGCCGCTCACCGCTGGCCAAGTTCGCCGCCCCGGCAGCGGCCTGACCGTGCCCGAGCCTGTCCGGGAGTAGTCGCCGGTTGGTTCCTCTGTTGTCCGGGTGGCGGCCTGGACGCCAGAGGGACCGGCCGGCGGTGCGGGGCCTCTCGCTGGTCGCGGCCCGGCGCCGGGCGACGCCTCGGGGCAGGCCACCCACCGCCGATGCGCGACAGATTAAACTGTCTGACAGTTCAGCCTGTCGTGATGTTATGGTGAGGGCATGGCGGACACCGCGCGATCCCAAGTCCCTTTCGTCCCCGGCTACATGGAGCCCACTCCGGCCCAGCTGAAGCAGCTGGCGAAGGACCTGCGCTCCCTGGCGTGGAAGCACGCCCTGGAGATCTCCCAGCGGCTGAGCACGACGGCACCGGAGGAGCGGGCCGCCGCCAGCCAGCAGCTGCGGTGGACCCCCGACTGGACCCTGTCGATCCTGCGCATGCTGCGCGAGGTCGGCCCGGCCGCGGAGGCCGCCGCCGCCGAGGTCGCCCACCGGGCCGGCAACCAGGGCGCCACCTACGTGCAGCTCGGCGAAGCGTGGAGCATCACCCGGCAGTCGGCCCGTACCAAGTGGCCCAACGCCGTCCCCGCCGCCTCCGCCGCGCCGAAGCCGCTGCCCCTGTCGATCGCGGGCGGCACCGCGCAGGTCAGCTGCCGTGACGACGGAAGCGGCTGGACGTGGGCGGCGGCAGCCGCGAACGGCGCCACCCAGGAACCCGAGGCCAGCTACGACACGGCCGAGGAAGCGCTGGCCCGCGCAGGCCACTTCCTCCTCGCCAACGGAACCGGTGCGGAGCAGTGAGACGACCGAGCGGCGCGGGCGACCGCCCGGCCTACCCCTGACACGAAGACCCTGACCGGGGCAACTCACCTGCCACGGCGCGGGATACTCCGCAACGGACAACCAGCAACTCGCAGACAGGAGGCAGTCGTGACCGAGCACACCCGCCCGCCGATCCGGTTCGTCCCAGGGGTCCGGCCCGGCAGTGAGCAAAAGACCTGGACCGTCGCTGTCGACAAGGACCCGCAGGTGTCGCTGGACCCGGGGGTCGAGCTCCCGCCCCTGCTCCCCGACGCCCTCTACCCGCCCGGGACCGGCACTGCGGCGGAGGACGGTCGGCCCAGCTAGGGGCAGGGCCCTGGCTTCGAACCCTGCTCTTAGCCAGCGGGAGCGGAGCGCCGAACAACCTGGCGCCTGCCAGATGGCCGTCGTGCCGCCATGACCGACCGGGTCATGGCGGCCTTCGCCTCATCGGGCGGCGTTCACCGGGGGCACAGTTCGACCTCGCTGGTCGGCGCATCCTCCGGGTCCAGCACATAGGACCGGTAGGCGTGTTTGTTCTCCTTCGCGCGGTTCGCCGCCGCCCGCAGCTGGGCCTTCTCGCCGTTGCTCCACCGCAGGTCGCGCACCAGCAGGTTCTGGTGCCCGTGCGCCGTGGTGAAGGTGATGTTGCAGCCGCTGCGGCGGGTGCCCAGTCCGAACAGATCGCTGTCCGGGACGCCGCAGTAGCAAGACCTGCTGGTCAGCGTGAGCCCCAACCCGAGGTCAGGGTGGGCGAGTTGCTTGATCAGGCGTTCGTGGTCCGGCAGGCAGATGGTCTCCATCTTCCACTCCCAGCCGGGCCGGCCCGGATCGGACCAGAGGTCGGTGCCCCCGTACCCGTCCACGTAACTGGTGAGTCCGATCCGGCGGAGCAGCGCACTGCCGAAGCGCGCGTCCCGCGAGCTGTCGGCGCGGAAGTCCTCGATGTAGCGCTCGGCCGGGCAGATATCGGCGGACCGGAAGCAGGGGTGCTCGCCGGTCAGCTTCGCGTCCGCCTCGATGACTGCGGCCGCCTTGTCCCACCAGGCGGTCGGGAAGCCTGTCAACTTGACCACGGCGCCGGTGCTCAACTGCTGCAGTCGGACGTGGCGCTTCGTCGTCGTGTAGCGGAGCCCGCCGACGCCGAAGACGTCGCCGGTCGGGCCCGGGTCGACCGGGAGCAGGTTCTGCGCCCAGTGGCGGACCGCGTACGGCTCGGCCTCCAGGGCGATCGTCAGGCCGTCGGGCTCCGGGTGGACCGACGTGATACCCATCGGGTGCTGGGAGACTGTGGACAGCCCCTGGCCCCGGTGCAGGATGGTGGTCTCCATCCGGGCCTGCTCGATGGTGGCCGCTGCGGGGATGACCGGCTGTCCGGGCTCCCAGCCCTTGAGCCTGTCCTTGGCCGCCCGGAACGGCTCGCCGGTGGCCCGCCTGCGGAGCTTCGCGGCCTGGGTGACGTCGTGCATCGCTGATCCCTTTTCCACGCACAGCCGGACCCCCGGCGGCGGCGCGCTGGTTCAGCGGTCGACGATGACGTGCTGCGGTGGTGTCAGAGTACGGCTGCTTAGGACCGCTCTCGGGTGCCAGGTTGGGGGTCCCGTCTGCACCCGACGGTCGGGCGCTCTGCCTGCCCACCCCCAGGAGAACCGCAGCGGTCTCGAACGGCGGGGAGGCACGCTGCCGAAGTCACCCGTCCGGCTCGTCCCGTACGGCCGGCGAGGCCGGGGGCCTGGCCCAGGCGCCCAGTCGGGGTCAGGAAGCGGTCGAGGTCAGGAAGCGGTTGAGGCGTCGGTGGCCGTCTGCCAGCGCTCGCCGTCGTGGCCGGGCAGGTCCTCCCAGGGGCCGGCGATGGCGACCAGGTGGTTCCAGCGCTCGGCGATGCCGCGCTCGAGGTCCGCGACGTCGCCGGTGGCGTCGGTGCGCAGTCTCAGATCGGCGAGCAGCGGTTCGGCGAGGGCCGCGACGGCGAACTGCAGGGCGTTGGACACCCGGTAGGTGTCGGAGTGGAAGTCGGCGGCGAGCGCGAGTTTGTCGGCACGCTGCTGCAGGAAGTCCCGCACGGCGATCACGTCGGCTGGCGTGACCTGCTCGGCGAGCAGGTGAGGGCCCTGGTCGGTCGTCATGTCCGGAGCCTATCGAGGGGGCCTGACCGCGAGCCCAGATCGGCCACTTCTCGGCCCGCAGCACAGCGGCTCGGCAGGGCGGCTCCGAAACGTCCGACTGTACGGGAGGGCACTGACACTTCCGCCGGGCGGAGGTAGTGGGCGAGGGGCCGCCGGAGCCCGGTACGGAGCGCTTCATTGGGCCTACCTGCAGTAATGCGGCTGGACAACCTAATCGAACACGTGTTCCTCTTGATTCTGAAAGGCCGGAGGGGAGCCGGGTACCGACAAGGGGGGCTGACCGGGCTGGAGGTGGATCGTCGTGTTCCCGCACCTCCGCACAGCCAGTGTTTTCAGCGAGCGTTACGGCGCCAGCAGTCCTGCCGACCTGGCCCGCCGGGCCGCCGAGCGCGGCATCGACACCCTGGCCCTCACCGACCGCGACACCACCGCCGGCGTCGTCCGCTTCCTGCGGGCCTGCCGCCAGAGCGGCATCCGCCCGATCCTCGGCGTCGACCTGGCCATGGAGCCCGTCGAACCGCCACAGGCCGCCGACACCGCCCGCACCCCGGTACGCGGCGGCGCCCACGTCCACGAACACCCCCTGCGCGTCACCCTGTTGGCAAAGACAGCCGCCGGGTGGGCGCAGCTGTGCCGCCTGCTCTCCGCCGCCCACCTCGCCCCCGGCCGACCGATCGCCTCTTGGGAGCAGCTGCGCGAGCACGCCACCGGGGACAATCTGCTGGTCCTGCTGGGCCCGTCCAGCGAGCCGGTGCGGGCGCTGGGCCGCGGCCGCCCCGACACCGCCGAGCGGCTGCTGCTCCCGTGGCGCCAGGTCTTCGGTTCCGGTGTGCGGCTGGAGGCCGTCGCCCACTGCCAGAGCGGGGAGGGCCCCGGCTCGCTGCGTCTGGCCGCCCGCACCCTCGCCCTCGGCGACCGCACCGGCGTGCCCGTCGTCCTTACCAACGCGATCCGCTACGCCGACCCCGCCCAGCACAAGACCGCCGACGTCCTGGACTCGGCCCGCCTGCTGCGCCCGGTCGACCGCCGGTACCTGGACGCAGGCCAGCGGTGGCTGAAGGACGGTCCGGCGATGCGCGAGGCGGCGGTACGGATCGCGGCCGCCGCCGGCGAGGGGGAGGGCCGGGCGGTTCGGCTGATGGCCGACACCGTGGCGGCGGCCGCCGAGTGCACGATGCGGCCCCACCAGGACCTGGGCCTGGGCCGGGCGCACCTGCCGGAGCCCCACACGGTCGGCGCCGGTTCGGGGCCGGGGGAGGCGGACGCGGTGCTGCGCGAGCGGTGCGAGGCGGGCCTGGTGCGGCGCGGCCTGGACCGCGACCCGCGCGCCCGGACCAGAACCGAAATGGAGCTCTCGGTGATCGCCCAGATGTCGTACGCCACGTTCTTCCTCGTGGTCGAGCAGGTGGTCCGCGACATCCGGGAGATGGGGGTCCGGGTGGCCGCCCGCGGGTCGGGCGCCGGGTCGATGGTCTGCCACCTGCTCGGGGCGGCCACCGCCAACCCCCTGGACCACAACCTGCTCTTCGAACGCTTCATGACGACCCGTCGGACCGACATGCCGGACGTCGACCTCGACGTCGAGGCGCACCGCCGGATCGACGTCTACCACCGCGTCATCGAACACTTCGGCACCGCGCGGGTGGCGATTACCGGCATGCCCGAGACGTACCGGGCCCGCCAGGCCCTCCGTGCGGCCGGCCTCGCCCTCGGGATCGAGCCCGCCACCGTCGACCGGATCGCCAAGAGCTTCCCGCACCTGCCAGCCTCCCGGATCCGCGCGGGCCTGGCCGAGCTTCCCGAGCTGCGCCAACTCGCCCGGGAGGCAGGCCGGTTCGGTCAGCTGTGGGAGCTCGCGGAGGGCCTCGACGGCGCGGTATCCGGCTACGCCCAGCACCCCTGCGGGCTGATCGTCACGGACGCGACGCTGCTGGACCGCCTGCCGGTGCAGCCGACCCCGACCGGCAACATTCCCATGGTGATGGCGGACAAGGACGACATCGAGCTCGGGAACAGCGGGGACGGGGTCGGCGACGGCTTCGGGGCCATCAAAATGGACCTGATCGGGATGCGGATGCAGAGCTCGATGGCGTACTCGGTGCGCGAGATCGCCCGCACCACCGGCACCGTCGTCGACCTGGACGACGCGGAGTCCGTTCCTCTCGACGACCTGTTTGCGTTCCTGATGATCCAATCAGCGGACGTCATCGGCGTGGCATCGCTGGAGTCTCCCGGGCAGCAGGAGCTGGTCTCCCGACTCCAGCCGAGATCGGTGGCCGACGTGATCGCCGACATCAGCCTGTTCCGCCCGGGCCCGGTCGCCAGCGGCATGCCCGCCGCGTTCATCAGGGCCCGCCACGGCGGCACCCCGTTCTACCCGCACCCGGACCTGGAGCCCGTGCTCCGCGACTCCTACGGCGTAACCATCTGGCACGAACAAATTTTGGGCACCTTGTCCGTGCTTACCGGGTGCGATCTCGCTCTGGCGGAGGAGGCCCGCCGCGCCCTCGGCAAGCCCGAGCGGCTGGAAAAGGTCAAGGTCTGGTTCCACAAGGAGGCGGCCGCCCGCGGCTACGACCAGCAGGTCCGCGACAAGGTCTGGGCCGTGGTCGAGGCGTTCGGCAACTACGGGTTCTGCAGGGCGCACGGGACCGCGCTGGCCGTCCCCGCCCTGCAGTCCGCCTGGCTCAAGGCCCACCACCCGGCCTGTCACGTCGCCGGACTCCTCGAACACGACCCCGGGATGTGGCCGGCCCGCGTCATCGTCGCGGACGCCCGCCGCCACCAGGTCCCGATCCTCCCGGTCGACGTCAACACCTCCACCGGCCACTACCGAGTCGAACGCCACCAGGGCACCTGGGGTGTGCGGATGGCGCTGTCCGCCGTCCACGGCATCACCGCCGACGAGACCGACCGGATCGTCTCCGGCCAGCCCTACACCTCCCTCAGCGACCTGTGGCAGCGGGCCCGCCCGTCCCGGCCCCTGGCCGACCGGCTCATCAGCATCGGCGCCCTCGACCCGGTGGCCGGCCCGCTGCACCGCCGGGACCTGCTCCTGCAGGCCGCCGAACTCCACGCCGAACAGCGCACCCGCCGCATCACCGACGGCCAGCTGCCCCTCACGGCCGGCACGGAGGCCGCCGGAGCACCGCCGAGTGGCCTGCCGGAGATGACCGAGCTGGAGCGGGTGTCCGCCGAGCTCCTGGTCCTCGGCGTCGACGTCACCTCCCACCTGATGGAGCACCACCTGACCCTGCTGCGCGAACTCGGCACCGCCGACGCCCGCCGCCTGGCCGACCTCGAACCCGGCACCACCGTGCTGGTCGCTGGCATCCGCTCCTCGACGATGACCCCGCCGATCCCCTCCGGAAAGAGAGTCATTTTCCTCACCCTGGACGGAGTCGACGGCATGATCGACATCGCCGTGTTCGAAGACGCCCACCTACGGTGCGCGAGGACGATCTTCACCTCCGGGCTGCTCCTGGTGCGGGGCACCGTCACCCGCCGGGGCCGCCGCGCCTCGGTGACCGGCACGGCCTGCTGGGACCTCGCCGAACTCGCCGAACTGCGCCGCGACCAGGGCCTGGCGGCGGTCGCGGCCCGGCTCGCCGAACCGCTGCCGCACCCCGCCGGCGCCGAGGTGCCCGAGAACGCCCCGCACCGCCCGTCCCGGCCCGAGCAGCAGGGCACACCCGGCCCGGCAGCGCGCCGCCTGGCCTACTCGAGTCCCGGGAGCGCGGGATGAGAACTGACCCGGGCACACCCTCCGTGTTCCACGTCCGCTTCCACCCGCCCCAACAAGGCGAACTCGACCCGGCCGTCTACGAGTTGCTCCTCGACCTGCTCCAGGACATCACGCCCACCGTGCAGGCCCTGCCGCCGGACGCCGCTTACGCCGACGTCTCCGGCGCCCTGAACTACTTCGGCACCGACCCGGCCGGCCTCTCAGCGATGATCCGTGCCCGCGCCCTGGCCTTGCACGGCACCGACACCACCACCGGGGTGGCCGCCAACCCGCTGCTCGCCCGCCTCGCCGCCCGCGCCCTGCCGCCCGGCGGCCTGCGCATCCTCCTGCCCGGCCAAGCAGCCGCCTTCCTCGCGCCCCAGCCCCCGATCACCCTGCCCGGCATCGGCCCCGCCGCCGCCCGTACCCTCGCCCACCTCGGCCTGACCACCATCGGCCGCACCGCCGCCACCCCCCTGCCCACCCTCCAACGAGCCCTCGGCACCGCAGCCGGCCAGCGCCTGCACCAGCACGCCCACGGCATCGACCGCACCCCCGTCGTCCCCGGCCGCCCCCAACCCGCCCTCACCGCCG
>FTKL01015560.1_pt1 | contig 15818 bp, 15 predicted proteins | sample 2434061 | NCBI WGS metagenome assembly FTKL01 (sample SAMEA3914816, study PRJEB12502) | metagenome | biome: forest; material: soil | place: USA | collected 2011-09-16 | depth 0.3 m
GTGAGCGCGACAGGCAGCCCTTCAGGGATGGCGGAAACAACCACGACAAGCGCAAAGCGAATGGCATCTTCGAGCATAACGCCCCGAAAAATCGCGAGGAGCAGCGTGAAGGCTGCCGCGATGGAGATGATAATGATGAGCCGTCGCATGAGGCTGTCGATCTTCTGTTCGATGGGCGATTTTGTCTGGTCAGCACCCGAGGCGAGCGTACTGATTTCGCCCAGTTGCGTGTCCCGGCCGATTCCTGTCACGAGCAGCAGGCCGCTGCCAGCGTGCACGTAGGTGCCTTTGAACGCCATGTTCTTTTGGTTATAGACGGGCGCTTCTTCGTGCATAGCCGCGGCGTGTTTGTGAACTGGGAGCGATTCGCCCGTGAGGAGCGCTTCATCGCACTCGAGCTGGGAAGCCTCGATGAAACGTCCGTCAGCCGGAAGCTTCATACCTTCGCTGATGTGCACGATGTCGCCGTACGTCAGTTGTTCGCTCGGAAGCTGCACCGTCTGGCCATCGCGGAGCACCGGCACGAGCGTGACGTCGTGGCCTTGGAGCGTGCGCAGTGCCTTATCGACGGAGTATTGCTGGGCATAGTAAATGATGGCGTTGACGCCAACGATGACCGCGATGATGACAGCATCTGATCCGTGTCCTTCGAATAGGCTCAGCACAAAAGCGATCAGCAGGACGCCAACGAAGACGCTGGAGAATGGTTCGATGATGCGCTTCAGCAGCGATGGCTTTTTGGTTGGGATCGCATTTGGTCCGAACTGCTGCAGGCGCCGCGTAGCCTCATGAGAAACAAGCCCTTTGCGGGATGAGTGAAAGACGTCGAGCGCCTCTGCTACTTCGAGTGTATAGACGGGACTGGTTGGCTTTTCCATGTTTGTTTTTGCCTGGTGTCCCTCCTATTGTAGCACCCCAGAGGCGCTCGGTGGATGGTTCAAGAAGCTAGGAAACGACGCGTTCCCACGGCAGGCCTTCGCGGCCAAAGTGTCCGTAGGCTGCGGTCTGCAGGTAGATCGGGTGGCGCAGATCGAGCTGCTCCACGATGTTTTTGACTGACGGTACAAGGAGACGCTTTGCAAATTCGTAGAGCTCTGATTCGTCCTTTTTAGCACTGCCAAAGGTGTTGATAGTGAGCATCACTGGTTCTTTGGCGCCAATGTAGTAGGCGATCGCGACTTCGGCTTCGTCGGCTAGGTCTGCTGCCACGATGTTCTTTGCGATGTAGCGTGCGGCATATGCGCCGGAACGGTCGACTTTACTCGGGTCTTTACCGCTAAATGCACCGCCACCGACGCGAGCGAAACCACCGTAGCCGTCGACGACGATTTTGCGACCAGTAAGGCCGGCGTCGGATGACGGTCCGGGAATGTACCACAGGCCGGTGCCGTTCACGATGATTTTGTCTTCGGCGATCTCGTAGCCGTATTTCTTGAGGACTGGCGTGATGATCACACGATAAATTTCGGCGCGAACGTCTTCTGCCTGTACGCTTTCGTCGTGTGCGGCTGCGATGGTGACATGCTCGACACTGACCGGCTTGAGTCCGTCGTAGTTCACGACGACTTGCGCTTTACCGTCAGGCCGGAGCCAGGCTATTCGGCCAGACTCGCGAGCTTCATCGACCGCGCGGGTCAGTGCATGCGCCAATGTAATCGGCAGCGGCATGAGCTCCGGCGTGTCCTTGCAGGCATAGCCAAACATCATTCCTTGGTCGCCGGCACCGTGATCGTCCACGCCGATGCTGATTTCTGGCGATTGCTGGTGAATGAAGTTCTCGATCGGCGACTGATCGCTAAAGCCCCAAGCCGGTTCGGTATAGCCAAGTCTTGCGATTTGCTGCCTGGCAACCTGGGCGAAGTCGACGTTGGCTGAAGTTTTGACTTCGCCGGCTAGCACGACACGGTCGTCGGCGAGCAGCACCTCTACGCCAGCGCGAGCGTTCGGATCTTGCTCAAGGCAGGCATCCAGGATGGCGTCACTGATCTGGTCAGCGACTTTGTCGGGGTGTCCGGCACAGACTGACTCGCTGGCGAATTGAGTTAATTTTGGCATTAAAAATATCCTTTCTGTACGCGTCGCGACGGGAAAGGATAGAGTTGCCAATATCTTCCCCGTGCTTAAACGCAACGGGCTAGATGGAGCACCTTACACACAGCGCGTGTAGGTTGCCGGCAGGTCGACGAGCTAGATCTCTCGCTGCACTCTTTATATTTAGATTGTTAACTTTATTACTATACCAATTTGTGAGCGTGATACCAAGCCTGCAGGTCTTTTTGGGCTTCAACTTGCCAGTAATCGAATGAAAGTTCGTCGGCATTTGGGAGGTCGTCGATGGACCGCCATACAGGTTCGCCGCCGCTCATGTCGTCGCCTGGTTTGATGTCGCCGCCTTTGTATTCGGCGATGAATACCACGTTCAGTACGCGCTGGTTGCCCTCGACATAGTGGGTTGCGTATGACCCGAGGTAATCGGTGATGTCGACGTCGATACCAAGCTCTTCGCGAACTTCACGCAGCGTTGCAGTCTCGGCACTTTCGCCGATCTCGAGAAAGCCGCCAGGAGTGTTGAGCTTTCCTGGTTTTGGCTCGCGGCTACGCACCCCGAAGAGAACTTGGTCGCCGCGCAGAACGTAGGCAACGCCAGCTGGTACAGCATCAACATAGTTGTGGTGCCCGTTGGGGCAGATGAAGTGGTTTGGCGCTTGGGGACTAGCAATTTGACCGCACTCGGTGCAATATCTTGAGCTCATGCCTCAGTATAGCACTAGGCCTCAGCGGGTTGACGGTTGCGTTTGCGGTCTGTTTCGTCTTCGATTTCGTGACCGACGATTTCTTCGAGGAGGTCTTCGATAGTGACGACGCCGACGATTTTATCATCACGTTCGATCGGCACAAGGTGCACGCCGTTACGGATAAACTTGCGAAGCAATGTGTCGAGTGCGGTTTTGCTACCTACAACCTGAGTGGCATGCAGCGGCAGATCGTGCACGTAGACGGCTTCTTCGTCGAAGTTCATGTCCACGAGATCTTTCATGAGCACGAGCCCGAAGCAGATGGTTTTCTGCTTGTTCAAGACAGGAATACGACTGCGGCCGTGGAGTTTGATTTCATCGATCTTTTTGTCGTCGACAAGAGCGTTTGGCTCGAGGAAGTAGACGTCCTTGATGGGCGTCATGATGTCGCGGACGCGCTTCTCGCTGAGGCTCAACGCGCCACGGATAATTTCGACTTCGTCTTCGTCGAGCTCACTTTCATGATGGCCAATGTGTTCGCTAATGACCATGCCGAGTTCTTCGCGGCTGTGCAGCTTGGCGGATTCGCCGTGGCCAAATAGCTTGTCGAGAAGGAGCTGCAGAGGCTTTGAGACGGGGTAGGATAGGATGATCATCAGGCGGAGGGCTGGCGAAAGCTTGGCCGTTACGGGCAGAGCTCGCTTGGCAAAGAAGGCCTGCGGGAATACTTCGCCGAAGACCACGATTAGCAGCGTACTCACAATACCAGCCATGAAGCCTTTCAGGTGGGGCTCGAGTACGAGCGAGCTGGCAGATACGGCGCCAATGTTCGTAAAGAGAATTGCCGCGAGGCTCAGGTGACTATTTCGGCGCAATGGCAAAACACGCTTCGCGTTTTTATCGCCAAGTTTTGCCTTACGGCGCAAGTCGCTGATGTCGAGTGACATCAGTGCAATATTCAGACCTGAGCAGATTGCCGACAGGCCTAGAAGTAGAAGTATCTCTAAAATGAGAGTTGCTATATCTGGGGCGTTCATAAAGGGTGCCTCGCCGTTTAAAACGAGCACATAAGCGCACATTATAAGCTAAAGTTTATTAAAAGGGAAGGGCCTTGCTATTTCTTCAATAATTCCAGGAGCGTCGCTACGGTGCCCCAGCTACGAATGGTCATGGATTTGTAGGGGAGCGTGCCGATGATTTTGCTCAGGCGACTCCTGACGCGCTCGGCGCCCAGACGCTGTGAGTAGATAACGCCATCGCCTTGCCACACTTTATCGACCCCTTCTCGTGGGCTGAAGACGGACATAGCCTCGGCTGCGTCGATACCCATGAGGAAGACTGCGTCGCTGTAGTATTCCTGCGGTAGTTCGCCAAATCCTTTAGGCTTGTTGTCGACGATGTCTTGGAGCTGTTTCTGGGACAGTGCGAGCACCTTGATGAGCTCGCTGTCGAGCTTGAAGACCTTGGGCAGGTCCTTCTCGATAAGTTCTTGGATGTCGCTGGGGGTTTTGTCGGATTCGAGAATGACGTTGCCGCTCGCAATGTAGGTTGAGACGCTCCTGAAACCTAATTTCTCGAGGCACGTTCGTAGATCGGCCATGGGTAGTTTATTCTTGCCTCCGACGTTAATGCCACGCAGGAGCACGACGTATTTGGCCATGGACTAGATTTCTTGTTTTGCAAACTTAAGACGAGCGGCCACAATGGCGGTCCCGACAACACCGAGATACATCAATCCCGACACGCAGGCGGTTGCCAGATGGGCAGGTGCTGATACGACAAGATACGTGCCTGTTGCGAGTGTTGCCGCGACAAGGCCATAGGAAATGTTCAAACGCTTCTGGCTGGGGCGGATATAGGCGAGGCCGCTTGCGAGAATGCTCGAGAATGCGATAAGAATATGGAAAAGTAACATCATACGTTTAGTATAGCAAATTGCTTACGGTAACCATGGATCAATTGCGATTATTGCGCAGAATACCAGGAGGGCTGTCAATGAAAACTTAAACATCTTTCGCGCCCACGCGCTACTGTCTGGGGCTTTGAAGCCCTTCGCTCCCAGCCATAGCCAGTACGCGCCGATCGCGATCATGACGACGGTGTACGTCCGGCCGCCGTAGCCAGTAACACCGAGTAGGACAGTGAAAGTTACGAAGAGCAGCGTGTAGACAAAGATCTGCATGATTGTTTTCTTGACGCCCCTTACGACCGAGCTGACCGGCACGCCAGCCGCGGCGTATTCCTCGCGGCGATAGATCGAGATGGAGTAGAACTCGGGCATTTGCCATACGAACAGCACAAGGAAGGTGAGCACTGCGCCGAGGTCGATCATGCCAGCTGCACCGACGTATCCGGCCAGGATCGGCGCTGCGCCCGATATGCTGCCGACGAGCGTGCCATGGACTGATTTTCGCTTGGACCACATGCCGTAGAGAACGACGTAGTCGATCCAGCCGCCTATTTCGATGAGTACCACCCAGACGTTGCTAAACACGATAAGCACGCCAAGGCCCAGAATGCCCAGCACGATCGAGAAGATAACGGCGTTGCGGCCGCCAACGGCTTTGATCCATGCCGCGCGCTTTTTGGTGCGGGTCATCTTGGCGTCGATGTCTTGATCGAGGTAGTTGTTGAGTACGCACGCCGAAGCGATCATCAGCGTCGTGCCGAGGCACAGCCAAGCAAACTTCAGAACGTCAGGATGACCCTGGCTCGCAAAGAGAAAACCCGCGGCCGCTGAAAGTGCATTCCCAAAAAGCACACCCGGCTTGGTGAGCTGGTAATACGCGCGCCACATTATTTCTTGATTCCCTCGTCCTTGATGATGTAGTTATTCATACTTTCGGGCGACATATTGTAGTTCAGGTTCTGCATGATCCATAGCGATCCAAAGACCAAGATGCCGAGCACGACCAACATGAAGGCCAACACGAGAAGCTTCCAGCGTGGTTTTGTCTCTTGGCCGAGGTGCAGGAAGAAGAACAGCTGTACTAAAACCTGCACAAGCGCGAGACCAATGATAGCCGCGACGAGCGTGCCGCCTTCCAGGACGTGTCGCGTCACGAGGACATAGGCAGTGCCTGTCAGTAGCAGCGATAACGCAAAGCCGGAAATGTAGCCAACGAGTGGCTTGCTCTGAAGACGGTTCATTATGCGACCCCCATCAGATAGACAATGGTGAAGATAAACACCCAGACGACGTCCAGGAAGTGCCAGAAGATGCTGAACATAGTAAGCCGGCGAAGCGTGTGCTCGTTGAGTCCGCGCTTGAGCATGAATGCGCCCATCACCAGGATCCACAGCAGCCCCACAGTGATGTGCAGCCCGTGTGTGCCCACGAGAGTGAAGAATGCGGACAGGAAGGCGCTGGCGGTCCAGCTGTGGCCTTCCTGGGCGAGGTGGGCGAACTCGGTGAGTTCCATCGTGACGAATGACAGGCCGAGCAGGAATGTGACGCCCAGCCATGCGCCGACTTGGCGGATCTTTTGCTGCCGAGCCGCCAGGACAGCAAGGCCACAGGTGAAGCTACTGGTGAGAAGGATCAATGTCTCGGCGAGGACATACGGCATGCTGAAAAGCGAATGGCTATCGGCTCCACCATAGGTGTTGTTGCGCAGCACTGCATACGTCGCGAACAATGTGGCGAACAGAATGCAGTCCGTCATGATGTATGTCCAGAATCCGAAGACGGTCTTGTCTGTGCGAGGCGATTCGACGCTCACGGCTTGGTTGTTCATAGCGCAGCCTCCATTTTTTCAACTTCTGATGCAGTCAGGACGGTGTCGGTTTGATCATCACTGAAGCGAACAAGCATGCAGACGATCGAGACGACAAGTCCGGCAATCGCCATCCACCATATGTGCCAGACGATGCCGAAGCCAACGACAAACGCACCGGCGGCGATGAACATACCGAGCGGTGTGTTCTTGGGCAGCTCAATGTCTTCGTATACTTTAGTGACGGCCGTTTTGGACTGTTTTGATTCCCAGAAAGCATCGCGCTTGTCGGCGTTCGGGATGGTTGCGAAGTTATAAACCTGCGGAGGTGAAGTCGTTGCCCATTCCAGGGTGCGGGCGTTCCATGGGTCGCTTTCGGCAGGCTTTGGGTGCTTCTTGTGATCCCAAATGCTGTAGGCGATCTGGAGAACCTGGAAGCCGACTCCGAGGAGGATGAGCAATACTCCGAGTCCGGCGACGATGAACAGCCACTGCCAGCCCATCGATGGGTCATAGTGGTCAAGGCGACGCGTGGCGCCCATCAGCCCCAGGATGTAGAGCGGCGTGAAGGCCACAATGAAACCGAGTAGCCAGCACCAGAAGGCGCATTTGCCGAGGAACTCGTTGAGCCGAAAGCCAGTGAACTTTGGGAACCAGTAAGTGAGTCCTGCAAAAGCGCCGAACAGTACACCGCCAATGATCATTGTGTGGAAGTGAGCAACCAAGAACAAGCTGTTGTGGATCTGGAAGTCGACAGCCGGAACAGCCATGAGGACGCCTGCCGCGCCACCGATCGTGAATGTCACCACGAAGCCGAGGAACCACAGCATCGGCGTCGTAAACCTGACACGTCCGCGATACATCGTGAACAGCCAGTTAAAGACTTTAACGCCCGTTGGTACTGCGATCACCATTGTCATAATGCCAAAGAACGCATTCACATCCGCGCCTGCGCCCATGGTAAAGAAGTGGTGCAGCCACACCAGGAATGAAAGGAAGGTGATACTCCAGATCGCCCATACCATGCTGGTGTAGCCAAAGAGTCGTTTCTGCGAGAACGTGGCGACGACTTCGGAAAAGACGCCAAACGCTGGCAAGATAAGGATATAGACTTCCGGATGTCCCCAGGCCCAGATGAGGTTGATATACATCATCGGGTTGCCGCCAAAGTCAGAGGTAAAGAAGTGCATGCCGAGTGTTCGATCGAGCGAGAGCATGGCGAGCGTGGCGGTCAGAATAGGGAAGGCAAAGACGATGAGCGTCAGGCTACCGAGCACTGCCCAGATGAACAGCGGCATCTTCATAAGTGCCATGCCTGGCGCGCGCATCTTGATAATAGTCACCAGGAAGTTGATACCCGAGAGAAGGCTGCCCAGACCAGCAATCTGCAATGTCCATATCCAATAGTCGACACCGACCCCCGGACTGTATTGGAGTTCACTCAGTGGTGGATAGGCCAACCAGCCAGCACCCTGGAATTCGCCAATCATCAGCGATAGATTCACGAGCACTGCGCCGGCAGCAAACAGCCAAAAGCTTGTGGCGTTCAGGAACGGAAAGGCAACGTCGCGCGAGCCAATCATCAGCGGCACAAGTAAGTTCATCATGCCAAAGATGACGCCCATGGCCACAAAGAAAATCATCATCGTACCGTGCGCCGAAAAGATCTGTTGGAATGTATCAGAACTGAGTGGTGCATTGGCGTCGAGCGCCTGTTGGACGCGAATCAGAAGCGCATCGCCAAGCCCGCGTAGCAGCATAATGCCCGCAATGACGAGGTACATGACGCCGATTTTCTTAGGGTCGAGTGACGTCAGCCAGTTGCGCCACAGCCAGCCCCATTTCTTGAAGTAGGTGATCAACGCGACAACGGCCAGTGCGCCGAGGATCATCGTGGCGACACCGCCGAGCGTTACGGGTTCTTTTGGGATTGCATCAAGTGTCAGTCGTCCGAACATCAGTAGTTACCCTCGCTTTTTTGCGGCGTCATATATTTCATTACTACAGTATCATAGAGCCCATCGTAAGCGGCCGGGAAGGAATAGGCGGTTGGCTTTACGTCCTTCGACGGCTTGGCGAGTTCGTTATAGATGTTGAGCGTGAGCTTCTGCGAAGACTTTTGGGTATCGGCGACCCACTTATCGAAGTCTGCTTGCGGTGTGGCGTGCGCCGTGAATACCATGCCGGAGAAGCCTTCGCCGCTGATGTTTGCGCTGGAGCCGCGGTAGTCTCCTGGTTGGCTGGCGGTGAGGTGGAGCCGCGTAGACATGCCCGACATCGCGTAGATCTGGCCGCCGAGCTGCGGAAGCCAGAATGAGTTCATAGGTGCGTCGGCGGTAATCTCGAAGTCGATAGGACGATCCGTGGGAATCGGCAGATAGTTGAGACTTGCGACGTGTTGGTCGGGATAGATGAAGAGCCACTTCCACTGGAGGGCAACGACTTGGACCTTGAGCGGCGATTTGTCGCTGGCGATTGGCTTGGAAGGATCCAGGCTGTGGCTTGTTGCGATGGTGATGCCCGATAGGATTGCGATAATAACCAGCGGTATGAGCCACCACGCTATCTCTGCGAACTTGTTGCCGTCTAGATCAGGCGAGTACTTGGCTTTGTGGTTGCCTTCGCGGTATCGCCAGGCGATAGCAAATGTAAGGAGCAGGACAGGCACCACGACGATGGCCATGAGCAGTGTCGCCGTAATAATGAGCTGGCGTTGCTGATCGGCGATGACGCCTTTCGGATTGAGAACGGCAACATTGTGGTTGCTGAGGAACCATATAGCGACACCGATAGCGGTCGCACCGATGACGATTGCGGCGAGAAGTGCCGCTACTTTGAGTTTTTTGGAGATTTTCATAGCTTTATACCTCTGATGATAGCATAAGCTTATTCAACGGTGAATGTACCTTTGACCTCGTCATGGAGGTGGTCGTGAAAGGTGTAGGTACCCCGCTGATCGAGGACGATGGTCATACTCTGGCCTTTCAGGAGGGTTTTTTCGGTGACGCCATCGTAGCTCTGGTGATGGTCATGCACGCCGAAGGCCATCAGGCGAAGCTGGTCGTCATTATTAGTGATAGTAAGCTTGTCGCATAGCCCGCCGTGGATATCGACGCTGCTGAGTTCGCCGTTGGCGATAGTGACAAAGTGCTCAGAAGGGGAGCTTTGGCAACTGACTGGGTCGTTCTGGCCCAAGGCATGATTTGCGAGAGTGGAGACGCCAAAGGCGCAGATGGCAGCCAGGACAACCGCCAATATAACAAAGAGAACTACCCGTGATTTCTTCATAACACTACTGTAGCATGGGCGAGTATTGCACAACTGGATATTTTGCGTACGATGAGTATATATGAGTGCACAAATCCCAGCTGATTGTCCCTTCTGTCTCGAAAACAATTTGCTTGCGACGCCGATTCTGGCTGAGTCAGAGGGAGGATTTCTCACGACTGCCCACTCGCATCCCGGGAACTTTCTTGTCATTCCGAGGGTTCACGTCGAAGCGGTTGCCTCGCTGCCAGACAATTGGATGCGTGACTTCAAACAGCTGATCGTGCACATTCCTGGTCTTGATCATTACAATATTTCGGTCAATATTGGTTCGTCTGCCGGGCAAACGGTCAAGCATCTTCACTTTTGGATTGTTCCGCGTCGCGAGGATCATCCCGCGGCAGGCAAAGGACTCGCTGGCTTGATTTCTCATGCGGAAGCCTCTTCGCAAAAGAACTGATTGCTTTTTATTTGGTTTGATGGTATAAATACTCTGTCATATCCGTGACACCCATGAAGGAGCTCGTAATGAGCCAGGTTCGCAATGACCCGAAATGCCCGCTATGCTGGGCGAACGGGAAGCTCGCAGGTGGACGTGTACTGGCGGAGACGGGCGACATGTTCGCATACGTCTTCACCGACGAGGCCGGTGGCCTCAAGTACGCGCTCATCATCCCCAAGGAGCACCACGCCGACATGGCGTCGCTGCCTTACTACTGGGGTGACGAGTTCGGCGTTCTCTACACCGCCGTTCTCAGCCTGATGAGTGACCAGCAGCCGCACAATGGCTACTGGAATGCAGGGTACGTCGCAGGACAGCGTGTAATGGGCCACTGGCACGTTCGCGTTGAGCCTCGACAGGCGGGACAACCCGCCAGCGATATGGGACTGAACCTGCTTCTCACCAAGTACAACACGGTGACGGAGCGGCTCGCCCGGATCGCCGAGCAGTGCAGTGATGCGGCCACAACCGCTGAACTGCGCAAGCTGCTCGCTCTGTAGCAACTTCTCGCTTCGACTTGCCAATTGGACTGTACGTTACAGGACAGCGGCGGAATGATGAGCCGTGCGGCTGCCTGCCAATTGGTCAAACGACGAAGCAGAAAATGGGGAAGTCACGGATAGATCTTGCCCCGCTAGTGGCGTTGCCCTGCGGGGCTTCGTCATATCTGGGCTATGCTACAGTAAAGCGTATGAAATATCGGCATAACGAAGGACCGGCGCGTCGATGGCCACTCTTGGCTGGGGCCGTGCTGGCAATCGCAATCGCAATCGCCGGCGTGGGCGCGTGGCTGTGGCTTGCCCCGCACGATCCAGTTCCTGGCGATGTGAAACACGCGGTTGCTTTTCCGGTTTACTACCCACAGCAAAGCAAATTGCCTGCAGGGTATACACTCGATACGAAATCATTCACAGCCAGCGATCAGGCTGTCATCTACGCAATTAATTATGGCTCTGGCCAGAAGATCACCGTCAGCGTACAAAAACGTCCGTCGGATAATAATCTGGCGAACTTCTATAAGCACAGTATCCCTATCCATAGTGATGTCCTCACGATGATCGGCAAGGCTGCAGTCGGCGCAGTCGGCGAGCAAACAATGGTAAGCCTCCCAACGAATGATCGATCCTGGCTGATCATTACTGGGCCGGCGACGATCGACCGGGATCAGCTGACGCAAGTCTTGCAGTCTATCGTTAAGGCCAGCTAGCCTCCTACGGGCCAACTGCTTCGACTAAGAATTCACGAAGGGTGATGGACGGCGCGCCAACTGTCTGACTCACGGCCGCGCTCAGCTGAAGCTGCTGTGTTGTCGTGGTATTAATGCTGCTGACGACTGCCGTGTTCACCATCTGTACGACGTTTGAGGCGGTTGTGCTGGTGCTGTTGGAGAGCCGACCCTGTGCTTCCACGGTGCCGCTCGCGCCGGCCGTGATGCAGGTGATTTGCGCATTCAGCTGCCAGCCAAGTGTCGAGGATGCCGTAAGTACGGTAGCGACGGTCGTCGCCAGGACGGTGCTACCAAACTTGAGTTTGACCGTGCCGTTGGTGGCGGTTGTGCTGTTCGTATAGGTGCCATAAGCGGTCACTTTGTAAACTCGACCTACGACGCAGTCGTTTGCGGGGAGGGTATAGCTGGTGGCAAAGTTTGTGTCCGAAGTGGCAGTGACGGCGGCTGGAACTGCTGTGTTGGCGAAGCGCATGCCGCCAAAGCAGCCCATCCACGCGCCGTTTTGGTAGCAGCGGAAGCTGCCCGTGTTGGAGTTATAGTACATTGCGCCGTTGTAGCCGGTGGCCGGGTCGCCAGATGTGTTCTTGTTGTCGAGCACAAGCTGGGCGCCTGTTGCGTCGGCGGTCGGGTTGCCGATGAAAATAGCGCTGTTCTGTGTGTCTGCCACGAAGAGCTGCGTGCCAGCGGCATTGTATATGGTCAAAGCGGTTGTCGTGTCCGATTGGTTCTGCAGGGTGAGCGGAGTTTTGATAACACCGTTAATCGAGAGTCCGCCCGCTCCGTATGGTGTCGAAACTGCGCCAGCATCGACTTCCACGCCATCGATCCAGAAAGTGTGAACGACTGCTTCTGTTTGCTTGATGTAGAACGATGTCGCGGCGGTTGTCGCGATGGTGACACTACAGACGAACCTTGTCCAGCCGGTCGTTGTCGGGACGGTCGTGGTGATGCTTGGCGATAGTGTACAGTTGTTGTCTCCGCCGGTGTTTGTCAGGCCGGCTACAAGCGCGCCTGCACCAAAGCCAGTGCCGGAGTTTTTGACCGATACGGCGATGCTGTAGGTGCCCACCGGCAGTGAGCTCGCAAAGGTGAACTGCGCGCCGTCGTTCGCCGCGGCAGTGGTCGTGGTTTTGAGGGATGAGGCGCCGAACTTTTGTTGGGTTGTATCGCGGACGATGGTTGCGCTGCCTTTCGCCGTCCAGCCTGATTGGTTGGTCTCTATACCGCCGTTTGTGACGAGGTTGGTGTCGGTTGTATCGACGGTGAAGACAGAGTAGCCGCTGGAGTTTTGAACCTGGAAGGCGTTGGTGTAGTTGGAGTCGCCTTGGAGGATGAGGGGCGAGCTAACCGTGCCGCCAGCTTGGATCTTGCCTTCGCGGAAGTTGCCTTCGGCGTTGGCATCGGTTTGGAGTGTAGCGCCATCGATCCAGAGGTTTCGGGCAGTGGCGTCATTTTGTTTGATATATATGTAGTCGCCAGCCACGAGCGTGCCGCCAGTCTTAAACGATAGAGAGAAGCGCGTCCAGCCGTTACTCATGATGTTTTGGCTGGTGAGAGACAGGTTGGCTGCGTCTTCGCCACCACCGTTTTCGACGTGGCCAAAGTTGAGCACAGTACCCGGAGCGGTCGAGACTTTGGCATAGAAACTAAGAACGTAGGTAGAGTTCGCGGACAGTGCGCCCGTCGTAAATTTAAATTCAGCACCCGCCGTTGCCGTGTTAGCACATTGGCCGGCAGCCAGTCCCGCGTAGGCTTGGGTTGTGACGGACGTCAGCGTACAGCCGCCTGCACCGGTCCAGCCTGTTGTACTGGCATTTTCGAAGCTTGGCGCCGTCAGGAGGTTGCTAGTATTGCCGTCGGTCGAGTCGGTGCCGACGCGGAAAACATTGTTTGTGCTAGAGTTTCTAACCGACAGTGTACCGTTAGCGCCGACAGCCAAGAGCGTATTGGTGCCGTTTTTGTCTTGGATCTTCATAATATCTGCGTCACTGCTGACGCCTGTGCCGCTTGCTGAGGCTCGCAGAATCATCGAGCTACTGGCGCTGGAGTTGGACTGGAAGAACGAGCGCGCATTTGAAGGGACGCCCGCCGGCGTGGTGACGGGCGCGCTAAAGATAGTGCCGTTGGCTGTTACGCCTGCGAGAATGCCGCCAGTGCTGGATTGAACTTCGAGGAGGTCGGCGGTTTGGCTGCCATTGCTGAGGATAGCGACAGTCGTGTTGTCGGTTAAGCTCTGAACCTTGAGGTTGGCCGACTGTGTGCTGGCGAATTGGTTCTGGATATAGCCGCTACCACCAGTAGCCGCGGCGTAGTTACAGTTGCCGCCACTAATACAGACGGCTTGGTTGCCGGTATAGCCATTTGGCAGCTGGAAGGTGACATTGCCGCTGATTGTGCCCGCTAGCGCGAGGCTGGCACTAAAGTTGTCGTTGGTGCCGTCGGCAAGCACGAGTGTACCGGCGACGCCTTGGCCGGCGGTCGAGGTGACATTACCGATGATGAGTTTGTTGTTTGTGGAATCCACGGTGAGCTGCGGGTTACCGGAGCCGTTCAAGACCTGCAAGGCCGTCGTGCTGTTGCTCGTGGTGCGTACAGCAACCGAACCATCGTTGGCCACGGTGAAGACGTTTGTGCTGGCTTTTTGGAGCTGCACAATGTTGCCGCTGGCGCCAGTCTTGTTGACGAACAGCGATGAGCTGGTTGAGCTGTCGGTTTGGACAGCGCCTGGGGCGAACTGGAGGAATTGACTCGAGGTTAGGCCGCCCAGTTGGTTTGAGTTAAGCGCGTAGGCCGAGGCACCGAGCCGGCGCATGGGAACCATCTCGCCGTCGTATGTTGGTGATGCGCCGACTGATGTTCCGCCGATGTCGAGGGATAGCCATAACGTATCTTGGTTAAAGTCGACGGCCGTGTTGGTGTTGCCCTGACAACTGCCACCGGTGAAAGCACAGAGCGATCCGAGCTGGATAGAGAGGTAGCCATTCTTGACGGCGATACCTTGCGAGTTGGAATTCTGCCAGAGCTCTGTCCATTTGAGCGTACCGCCAGGGTTGCCAGCGGCAGCACCGGTGCCATCTTGGTAGATTTTGAAGCGAATGTTGTAGTTGCCATCAGGAACAATTGCGCCAGTACTATCGAGTAGGCGCGCTTGGTAGTTCAGTTGTTGGTTGACGCCCGCGGTTGCCCGAGCTGGCGCAGCATCAAAGATACCAAGGGTAAGAACCCCCGCTGCAACGCTCGCCAAGACCAAACGGCCCACGACGCCCATAAATCGTGTTGGTACAAACATTAAAAACATTTCTTTTAACGCCTGTTTTTGTATTTCTCTCACGTTTCCTCACAAGATGAAGAAGCTCATGCTTGTCACATATAGCATAACAATTTAAACCTAAATTAGCTAGAATTCTATTTCCTAAAAAGCTTGGAAATGTGAAATATTTCGCTCGGTAAGAAGAACGACCCCAAGACAAATCCACCGCTAAAGATACCTATAGCAACGAAGACAACCGTTGGCCAGCGTAATAGGTTTTCGACATAGAGCCGGCCGAGAGGCGTATCAAGAATCGGTGGCGCTTCGCCACTGACGATGACAACGAACTCGATCGAGGCCTCGTGGCCGTCGCGGTCCGTGACGCGGACCTTGACGATACGTGTGCCTGCGGTGTGGTAGTTGTGCTCGGCATCGAAGCTATTAGCGTCCTGGCGACTCACAAGTGTCGTGGCGTCGCCGCCCCATTCCACGGCAACGGCATAGGATGGCGAGCCGCCAGTGAAATGGACGGGAAAGTGGAACGACTGGTTGGCGATGACATGTTGGACGGCGTAGTCGTAGTCGATGATTAGCTTGAGTTCGTTCGCGTCTGGACTTGAGCTGTCAACTGGCTCAGAGCTCGGAGTATCCGGCGTGACGGACTGCACTGGGCTCGTCAGTGGAACGTAGTAGACGGTGATGGTTGGCGAGCTCGGGCTGGGCTGGTTGAGGCTGTCGTATTGTTTGGTGACGAGATCGTTCTTGCCTTCTACGAGGTCAATATGGAGCTCGAACTGGCCATCATTTTGACAGACGGTTGAGCCAACGAACTGATTGCTCTCGAACACCTTCACGATAAGACCAGCAATACAGCCACCGCGCATGAGGATGTTCTTTTGGTCGTACGTATGCCCCGATTGAGGTTCGTCGACTGTCGGTGGATCGGCAGGAGGAGGCCCCGGTACAACGGCAGACACGTCGACATTGCCATTCTGCGTCTGGGTTTGGGCGGCGGCTTGAAGCGGCGCGAGCAGTCCGCCCAGGATGCATGCAAACAGGAGTAGCCGCGCAGTTCTCATGCCTGCATTGTAGCATGAGCGGATTAACTCGCTTACAATGG
>FTKL01000947.1_pt5 | contig 15728 bp, 10 predicted proteins | sample 2434061 | NCBI WGS metagenome assembly FTKL01 (sample SAMEA3914816, study PRJEB12502) | metagenome | biome: forest; material: soil | place: USA | collected 2011-09-16 | depth 0.3 m
AGTTCGCCGTCGGACCCGCAGTGGATCCAGGTCGACCTCGGCTCCGCCGTGGCGGTCTGCGGAGTCAGCCTCGCCTGGGAGACGGCCTACGCGAAGGCGTACCAGATCCAGACCTCCACCGACGGCACCACCTGGGCCACCGTCTACAGCACGACCACCGGCGCCGGCGGCACCGAGAGCGCCGCCTTCACCGCCACCGCCCGCTACGTCCGCCTGTACGGCACCCAGCGCGCCACCCCGTACGGCTACTCGCTCTGGGAGTTCACCGTCCTCACCCCGGGCGGCGACAGCACCCCGCCCACCGGCGGCGACGGCAACTGCCCCTGGGTGCACTCGACCGCGCCCGTCGCGCAGCGCGTCGCGCAGGTGATGGCCCAGATGACGCAGGCGCAGAAGATCGCGGTGCTGCACGGCAACGGCGACGCCTCGCCCTACATCGGCAACCTCTCCCCCATTCCCTCCCTCTGCATCCCCGCGCTCAACCTCCAGGACGGGCCGAGCGGGGTCGGCGACGGCCTCGGCGGCGTGACCCAACTGCCCTCCGCCGTCGCCTCGGCGGCCACCTGGGACACCGGCCTCCAGCAGCAGTACGGCGCCGTCGCGGGCGCCGAGTTCGCGGGCAAGGGCGCCAACGTGGCGCTCGGGCCGACCCTCAACATCACCCGTGACCCGCGCTGGGGCCGGGCCTTCGAGACGTACAGCGAAGACCCCTACCTGACCGCGAAGATGGCCACCGCGAGCATCCAGGGCCTGCAGAGCCAGGGGGTGATGGCGCAGGCCAAGCACGTCGCGGTCTACAACCAGGAGACCTACCGCAACGGGCCCGAGGACAACGCGGTGCTCGACACCCGCACGCTCCAGGAGGTGTACCTGCCGGGCTTCCAGGCGGCCGTGCGCGACGGTGCGGCGGCGTCGGTGATGTGCGGGTACAGCACCGTGAACGGCACCTTCGCCTGCCAGAACCCGTACCTGCTGAACACCGCGCTCTACCAGCAGGCCGACTTCGGCGGCTTCGTCACCTCGGACTGGGGCGCGATGCACTCCACCGTGGAGTCCGCGAACGCGGGCATGACGATGGAGATGCCCGGCGGCTACTTCTACTCCGGCTTCCTGGCCCAGGCGCTCGCGAACGGCCAGGTCAGCCAGGCGACGCTGGACACCATGGTGAGCCGGGTGCTGACCCAGATGTTCGCCTTCGGCCTCTTCGACAGGGCGCCGACGGGCAACACCGCCGCCGTGGTGACCAACGCGGCCCACCAGGCGACGGCGGCGAAGGTCGCCGAGCAGGGCACCGTGCTGCTGAAGAACACCGGTGTGCTGCCGCTCTCCACCGCCACCACGAAGTCCATCGCGGTGATCGGCGTCGACGGCGGCGCCGGGGTGCAGAGCGTCGGCGGCGGCAGCGCGACCGCGACCAGCTCCGGCACGGTCTGGCCGCTGACGGGCATTCAGAACCGTGCGGGCGCCGGGGTGAACGTCCAGTACGAGCCGGCCGAGGACAGCGCGGGCGTGGCCCGGGCCGTCACCGCCGCCCGTGCCTCGGACGTCGCGATCGTCTTCGCCAGCTACCCGGAGCAGGAGGGCACCGACCTCACGAGCATCGACCTGCCCGGTAACCAGAACGCGCTGATCTCCCAGGTCGCCGCCGCCAACCCGCGCACGGTCGTGGTGCTCAACACCGGCTCCGCCGTGACCATGCCCTGGCTCGGCCAGGTGCAGGCGGTGCTGGAGAACTGGTACGCCGGCCAGGGCGTCGGGACGGCCCTCGCCGCGCTGCTGTTCGGCGACACCAGCCCGTCCGGCAAGCTGCCGGTGACCTTCCCCGCGAGCCTGGCCGACGTGCCGGCCCACACCACCGCGCAGTGGCCGGGGAACGGCACCGACGCCGTGCAGTACTCCGAGGGGCTGAACGTCGGCTACCGCTGGTACGACGCACGGAACATCACGCCACTGTTCCCCTTCGGGTACGGGCTCTCGTACACCACCTTCGGGTTCTCGGGCCTCCAGATCGGCGCACCGGACGCGACCGGCACCACCACCGTCGGCGCGACCGTCACCAACACCGGCACCCGGGCCGGCGCCGAGATCGCCCAGCTCTACCTGGGCGCGCCCGCCGCCACCGGGGAGCCGGCCAAGCAGCTCAGGGGCTTCCAGCGGGTCGACCTGCAACCGGGCGCGAGCGCACGGGTGCAGTTCACGCTCACCGCCCACGACCTCTCGCAGTGGTCGGACGCGGCGGGCGGCTGGACGGTCGGCGCGGGCAACTACCAGATCATGGTCGGCGACTCCTCGCGGAACCTGCCGCTCACCGGCTCGCTGGCGGCCGGCCCGGCGCTGGTGCCGAGCCGGACGGTCACCCTCACCAACCCGCACGGGATGAGCAGCCCGCTCAACACGCCCGTCAGCCTTCCGATCGCGGCGCAGAGCTCCGCCGGGGCCCAGCTCGCCTTCACCGCCACCGGCCTGCCCGCCGGCCTGGCGATCAGCGCGGCCGGGGTGATCTCCGGCACCGCGACTGCTCCCGGCACCAGCACCGTGAGCGTCACCGCCAGCGACGGCGCCGGGGCGGTGGGCACCGCCTCGTTCGTCTGGACCGTCAGCTGACCGCAGCACCGATTCGAAAAGAGGGGACCACCGTGCCAACCCGACGTACCGTTCTCGGCTGGGCGGCCGCTTCGGCTGCCGTCCCGCTGCTCGGCCTCACCGCCGCCACCCGCGCCTCGGCTGCCACGACGCTGCCGGTGACCGTGGTCAACAACACCGGCCTGTACCCGAATTCCGCACTGCGGATCTACGTGGTCGGCACCAACCTCAGCACCGGCGCGCAGGTCTACCTGCGCGCGGACGGCGCGCTCGTGCCGGTCTCGGCGTCGCTCAACGGGCCCGACGGGTACGCCGACCTGGCGATCCCGTTCAACGCCGTGGGCGACACCGTCCTGTCGCTGCCCAACATGTCGGGGCGGATCTACGTCGCGATCGGCGACAAGCTGAAGTTCCGGGTCGTCACCGACGGCAACGGGCACGCGGCGCTCCAGTACCCGGCCGCCTGGGTGACCACCGACCCGAGCTACCAGGTGCTGCACGACTGCATGGAGTTCACCTTCGCGGCGAGCGGGATGTACTGCAACACCACGATGGTGGACATGTTCAGCGTGCCGATGGCGATCACGCTGACCGGCGCCGCGCGGCAGACCACCGGCACCCTGGTGCCCGGCGGCCGGGACGCCGTCTTCGCCCAGATCGCCGCGCAGTCCGCCTTCGCCCCGCTGATCAGCGCCAACCGGCTGCGGGTGCTCGCGCCCGGGCACGGCATCGACGCGGGCCTCTTCCCCGCCGGGTACTACGACCCGTACATCGACCAGGTGTGGAGCGGCTACGCCGGGCGGGACCTGCGGGTCGCGATCAACGGGACGACGTACACCGGGCGGGTCTCCGGCGGGCTGCTGCGGTTCAGCGGCGGGGTCGCGCCCTTCGCCCGGCCGACGACCAAGGACGTCTTCTACTGCAACGGAGCGCTCGGGGCGCCCAACGACGGCCTCAGCGGCCCGGTGGCGGCGCAGCTCGGCGCCGCCTTCAACCGCTCGACGCTGACGGACCACCCGGACCAGCCGGTCACCGACCCGGCCGCCTTCTACCGGCAGCCGGTGACCAACCACTACGCCCGGGTGATCCATGCCAACACGGTGGACGGGCGGGCGTACGGCTTCCCGTTCGACGACGTCGGCGACTTCGCGTCGTACATCCAGGACGGTGCGCCGACGGCGATGACGCTGACCCTGACGCCGTTCCAGGGCGGTGGCGGCCCGGCCCCCGTGCTGCTCTCGCGGGGGCGGCCGGCCACCGCCTCCTCGGTGGAGAACGCGGGCACCCCGGCAGCTTCCGCGTTCGACGGCGACCCGGGAACGCGCTGGTCGAGTGCCTTCGCCGACCCGCAGTGGCTCCAGGTCGACCTCGGCGCCGTCCACTCCGTGAGCCGGGTGCGGCTCGCCTGGGAGACGGCGTACGGCCGGGCCTACCAGCTGCAGACCTCCACCGACGGCAGCGGCTGGACGACCGTGCACGCCACCGGCACCGGCCAGGGCGGCACCGAGGACGTCACCTTCGCCGCCTCGTCCGCCCGCTACGTGCGGCTGTACGCCACCACGCGCGCCACGGCCTGGGGCTACTCGCTCTGGGAGCTGGAGGTGTACGGGAGTTGAGCCGGCCCGCCGGCCGGCCCCTGCCGAGGGGGGCCGGTCAGCGGGTGGCGTCCCAGGCGCGCAGCGCCTCGTGGGCGGCGGCGCCGGGCCCGGCGAGCAGGTAGTCGGCCACCGGCGTGAGCAGGAGCTCGCCCCGCTCGAAGGGGACGAGGCGGGCCTGGTCCCAGTCGTGCCGGGTGACCGTGCGGCGCAGCAGCAGGCCCGGGCGGCGCGCGGTGCCCCGGACGGGGCGGGCGGTGGCACGGCGGCGGAGTTCGGGCTCGATCCGCGGCTCCAGGGCGGCGCGTACGGCGGCCAGCGGTCCGAGCGCGATGTGCGCGGCCGCGAGGTCCAGCAGGGCGGCGGCCTCCGGCGCGAGCAGGTAGGCGGCGACCAGCGCGGCCGTCTCGTCCGGGTCGAACGGCTGCCCCGACAGCGCCAGCACGTCGACCACGTCCCGGGCGCGGAACGGCCGTTGGAGGCCCTCCTCGGCCAGCGCGATCAGGCACTCGACGTGGTCCTCGGCCGCCAGCACCGGGCGGACCGGCACGGCCCCGAGATCGCCGGCGAGCGCCGCCGTGCAGAGCCCGACCCGGTACCAGGGGTCGACCAGCGGGTCGGCGGCCGGCCAGCGCAGGGTGACCGCGGTGTGCCGGGGGCGGCCGCCGAACACGGTGACGTCGATCTCCTCGACCGGCTGGCCGGCGACCAGCCGCACCACGGCCTGCCAGAGCGCGGCCTCGCCGGGCGCGACGAGTTCGACGCCGCCGTGCGGCCGCAGCAGACCCGGCGGGTAGTAACCGGCCAGCCGCAGGCCCCTGATGGGCCGCACGCCCGTCGACTGCTCCAGTTCGTCGGCCAGTTCGGTGCAGTGCTCGCTGCGGGCCCGGGCCCGGCGCAGCTCGGCGCGGGCGGGCTCCCCCATCCTGGCGTCCTCCCGCGCGAGCAGCGAGAGTGCCAGGTAGGTCAGTTGCTGGTCGCCCCGGGCGCGGAGCAGCAGCTCGGCGGGGCCGGCCTGGCGGTCCACGCCGAGCAGGTCGTACAACAGGTCGGTGTGCACGGCGCTGCCTCCGGGGGGTGTGGTGGACGGCCCCGGGAGAGGGGCGGGGGCCTGGTCCGACGTCCACGAAGGTAGCCAGCACGCGTCAACGCCCGATCACAGGCGGCTCAACGCCATCTCGACAGGTGGGCGTCCGGTGTGGTTAGTGTGAGCGCACGCACACGCAGGGCAGTCGTAGTGCAGCAGGGCAGTGGCAGTGCGGCAGAGCCGCCGCAGTGGGGTGGGGCAGCGATGGACGACTTCCATTTTTCGTTACTCGGTCTGATGCGGGCCCGCCGAGGGGACACCCAGCTCAGAACGGGCAGTCCGCAGCAGCAGGCGATGCTCGCGGTGCTGCTGCTGCGCCCGGGCCGGGCCGCCCGCGCGGACGACCTGATCGACGCCCTGTGGGGCGAGGAGCCGCCCGGCGCGGCGATGACCACGGTGCGTACGTACGCCTGGCGTTGGCGCAAGATCCTGGAGGACGACCGGGCCGCGCCGCACGTCCTGGTCTCGGTGGGCGACGGCTACCGGCTCGTCCTGCCGAAGGAGGCGGTGGACGCCGCGCAGGCCGAGGACCTCGCGGTGCGGGCCGAGCGGACGGCCGCCGCCGGCCGGCCGCAGGAGGCCCGGGACCTGCTCAACCAGGCGCTGGACCTCTGGCAGGGCGAGCCGCTGGCCGGCATCCCCGGCCCGTTCGCCGAGCGCCAGCGCAAGCGGCTGCACGAGCTCCGCCTGACGCTGCTGGAGGAGCGGATCGCGCTGGATCTCGGCCTCGGCCGGTTCTCCCGCTGCATACCCGAACTGACCACGCTCACCGCCGAGTACCCGCTGCACGAGAAGTCGTACGAGCTGCTGATGCGGGCGCTGTACCAGGCGGGGCGGCAGGCCGACGCGCTCGCCGTGTTCCGTGGCGCGCGGCAGTTGTTCCTGGAGGAGCTGGGGGTGGGCCCCGGCCCGGAGCTGGAGAGCCTGCACCGGCGCGTCCTGGAGGGTGACCCGGCGCTCGCGGCCACCGCCGCACCCGCCGCCCCTGCCGTGCCCGCCGTGCCCGCCGTCGAGGCAGGTACGGACGCAGCGGCCACGGGCGCCGCGCCGCAGCCCGCCCGGCGCCCCCGCCCGACGGCGCCACGGCCCGCCCAACTCCCACCGGACGCGGCCGACTTCACCGGTCGGTCCGCACTGGTCGACACGCTCTGCGCGGCGCTCGGCGCGCCGGGCCCGCAGGCCCTGGTGATCGCCACCGTGGTCGGCATGGGCGGCGTCGGCAAGACCGCCCTCTCACTGCACGTCGCACACCGGATCCGGGACGCCTTCCCCGACGGCCAGCTCTACGCCGACCTGCGCGGCAGTGACGCCGCCCCGGCCGAGCCCGAGGTGGTGCTGGCCGGCTTCCTCGCGGCGCTCGGCGTCACGGCGGACTCCCTGCCGGAGGGGACCGACGCCCGGTCGGCGCTGTTCCGCTCAATGGTGGACGGCCGCCGGATGCTGCTCGTCCTCGACAACGCCAAGGACACCGCCCAGGTCAGGCCGCTGCTGCCGGGCGCGGTCGGCTGCGCCGTGCTGGCCACCAGCCGCACCCGGCTGGCGGGCCTGCCCGCGAGTGTCCAGGAGCACCTCGGGGTGTTCCAGCCCGCCGAGGCGCTCGACCTGCTGGCCCGGACGATCGGCGCGCAGCGGCTGGCGGAGGAGCAGCAGGACGCCCTGGACCTCGTGGTGGCCTGCGGATACCTGCCGCTGGCCGTACGGATCGTCGCGGCCCGGCTGGCGGCCCGACCGGCCTGGACGGTCCGCACGCTCAGCCGGCGGCTCGCGGTCGAGCGGCGGCGGATCGACGAACTGCGGATCGGCGACCTCGCGGTGGAGGCCGCCTTCGAGTTGAGCTACCGGCAGCTGACGGCCGAGCAGGCCCGGGCGTTCCGGCTGGTCGCCATGGTGGACGGCCCGGACATCGGCCTGCCGGCGGCGGCGGCCCTGCTCGATCTGGACGACTACGACGCGGAGGACCTGCTGGAGTCCCTGGTGGACGTCGCGATGGTGGAGTCGCCGTTCCCCGGGCGGTACCGGTACCACGACCTGCTGCGCGCGTTCGCCCGCCGCCGTCCGGAGGACGAGGACGGCCACGACTCCGTCGCGGCCAGGGACCGCCTGCTCGATCATCAGCTCGCGACGGCGTGCACGGCGTTCCAGCACGTGGTGCCGGGCGACCCGGCGGCCGGCGCGCTGGGCCCGGCCCGCTCCGCAGGGCTCGGGCTGGACAGCCGGGACGCCGCCCAGACCTGGGCGGCGGTCGAGACGCCGGGCGCGGTCGCGCTCGCCGCCCAGGTCGCGGAGTGGGCCAAGGCCGCGCCGGCGCCGGAGCCGGCCGCGCAGCCCGGTCCGGTACGGCTCCCGTTGCGCGGCGCGATCGACCTGCTGATCGCGCTGACCCCGTTCGGCCTGACGCCGCTGAACCGCCAGTTCGCCTCCGCCGCCGACGCGCTAACCGAGGCCGCCGTCCGGCACGGCGACCGGCGGGCCGAGGGGCGGGCCCGCTTCCTGCGCGGCAACGTCGCCCTGGCCGCCGCCGTACTGGAGCGCGCCGAGGCCGAGGCGGGGCTCGCCGCCGAGGCGTGCCGGGAGACCAGCGACACCGTCATCCTGCGCCAGGCCCTGAACGACCTGGGCCTGATCTGCCAGTACCTCAGCCGCCACGACGAGGCGGTCGGCCACTACGACGAGGCGCTGGCCCTGGCCCGGGAGCTGGGCCACCGCTCGGGCGCGGTCGTGACGACGGTCAACTCGGCGCTGGCCCGGGTGCGCAGCGGGCGGGCGGCGGAGGCGGTGACGATCTGCCACGACGTCCTGCTGGAGCTGCGGACCCGCCAGGACGATCCCGGACGCGCGTACACGCTCTACGTCCTGGGGCTGGCGCTGCACGTCCTCGGGCGGCACGACGAGGCGGTGACGTGGTTCGGGGAGTGCCTGGCGGTGTCGAGCGCCGCCGGGCTGCGTGAGCGGGCCGCGCATGCCCGCTACCGTCTCGCGGACAGTCTGCGCACGCTCGGGCGGACCGAGGAGGCGCTGGACCACGCGGAGCAGGCGTTGTCGCTGTGCGAGGAGATCGGCAGCGAGCGGGACCAGGCGCAGGCCCTGGTGGTGCTCGGCCGCTCACTCGCGGATCTCGGGCGGGCCGTGGAGGCGCGCACCCGTCTTGAGCTGGCGCTGGCCCTCTTCACCCGGCTCGGGCTGCCGGACGCCGCCGAGGTGGCGGGGCTGCTGGCGGAGCCTTCGCTCACGCCGTCCGTGCCCTGACGGCAGCAGGGCCGCGTGGTGCTCAGGAGCCGGTGCTGTTCCAGTCCTCGAGGCCGGCGCCGGCGGCGGAGACCACCGTGTGGCCCGCCGGGCCGCCCTGCGCCGCCACGGTGCCGGCCGCGCCGCCCAGCGCCATCGCGAGGCCGATGCCCGCTGCGACCAACCGGAGCTTGCTGAGGCGGTTCTTCATGACTGGTACCTCCTGGGAGTGGTCCGCGGCGGGGGCGCTTTCCGCGCCCCCCGCTTCGATGTCTCCACTCTGACAAGGCGCGGTCAACACCAGATCGACGCCGGAGCACCGGCCCCGGGCCGACCCGTCGATCGGGGCGTTGACCGGGCGTCGATCGAGGCGTTGACCAGGGCGTTGACCAGGGCGTTGACCGAGGCGTTGACCAGGGTGTCGATCCCGGCGTCGATCCGCGTCACCAGCAGGTCCGACCTGCCGGTTCGCCACCCGGAGCGCGTAGTTCCAGCGTGCAGCACTTGACGCTGCCGCCCCCCTTGAGCAGCTCCGAGAGGTCCACCCCGATCGGCCGGAACCCGCGCTCGCGCAACTGGCGAGCCAGCCCGGTCGCCGCCTCCGGCAGGACGACGTGCAGCCCGTCGCTCACCGCGTTCAGCCCGAACACCTCGGCGTCCGCCGCGCCGACCAGCAGGGCGTCCGGGAACAGCCGCCGCAGCACGGCCCGGCTGCCGGGCGAGAAGGCGGCCGGGTGGTACATGATCTCGTCGCCGTCGAGCACGCTCAACGCGGTGTCGAGGTGGTAGTAGCGCGGATCGACGAGCTCCAGGCCGATCACCGGCCGCCCGAAGAACTCCTGGGCCTCGCCGTGCCCCTCGGGCACACTGCGGAAGCCCTTCCCGGCCAGCACGTACGTGCCGGTGAAGAGGAGGTCGCCCTCGCCCTCGTTCACGTGCACCGGGCTGTGCGTCTGCCGGTACCCCCGGGCGCGGAACCACTCCAGGTACGCGGGCCCCTCGGCCGCCCGCTCGGCGTCGCGGAACCGGGCGCCCAGCACCCGGCCGTCCACCACCGTCGCGCCGTTCGCCGCGTAGACCATGTCGGGCAGGCCGGGCAGCGGGGTGATCTGCTCCACCCGGTGGCCCAGCTCCGCGTACAGGCCGGCCAGCCGCTCCCACTGGGCGACGGCCAGCGCGCCGTCCACCGGCTTCGCCGGGTCCATCCACGGGTTGATCGCGTACGTGACGTCGAAGTAGGTCGGCCGGCACATCAGGTAGTGCCGGGGCCTGGCGAGGCGGGAAGCGGGCGGGCGGTTCATGACTCTCCCGGTGTCGGGGCGGCGTAGTCCGGTTCCAGCTGCACCCCGTCGTCCCAGGGCGCCAGCTTCTGGAGGTAGATCTCGTCCCGCCAGCGGCCTCCGACGTGGAGGTGGCGCCGCGAGACGCCGACGGTGCGGAACCCGTTCTTCTCCAGGACCCGCAGCGAGCGCTCGTTGTCCACCCGGACGAACGCGTCGACCCGGTGCAGGGCGAGGTCGTGGAACGCGACGTCCAGGGCGCTGTCCACGGCGAAGGTCGCGAGGCCCCGGCCGCCGTGCCGCCGGGCGACCCAGTAGCCGACCGAGCAGCTCCGGAGCGGGCCCATGGCCAGGTTGTTGAGGTAGATCCGGCCGGCGATCTCGCCGTCGGCCGTGATCACCCAGGCCAGCATCCGCCCGCCCGCGCACTCGCGCAGCGTCGAGGCCACCGCCTCCTGCTGTCCCTCCCCCGTGAAGAACTCGTCGGGCTCGTCGGGCTCCCAGATCCGTAGGAAGTCCCGGTTCTGCCGGTAGAGTTCGGCGATCGCGGCGCTGTCGGCCAGCCGCAGCGGCCGGATCCCCAGGCGCGGCCTGGTGGTGGTCGATTCCGTGGTCATCTGTCGTCACCTCACTGTGCGGGGGTCGGAGTCGGGATCGGAGTCGGGGCCGGGCTCGGGGCCGGGCTCGCCGGGAAGTCCCGCAGGGCGCGGAGCGGGCTGGTCAGCAGGACCACGCCGGCCGAGAGCAGCACGGCGGACATGATCCAGATCGTGCTCCGGCTGCCGAGCACCTGGCCCAGGTAGCCGCCGAGCAGCGCACCCACCGGGATGGCGCCGAAGTTGACCGTCGACGCGCTCGCCCGGACGCGCCCGATCAACTCCGGTGGGCAGTAGGTCTGGTAGAAGCTGCCGGCGATCACGTTGCCGGCCACCACCCCGCACACGGCCACGGCCCAGGCGAGCGCGCCGACCGGCAGCGGTATCTCACGGCCGGAGAGCGGCAGCAGGACGATGAACGGCGCGACGACGAGCTCGCAGAGCAGCAGGCCACGGGCGGTGCCGAAGCGGCGGGCGATCCGGCCGGCCACCGCGGCGCCGACCAGGCCGCCGATGCTCACGACGGCGAACACCGCGCCCACGCTGCCCTGGCCGAGGCCGACGCTGCGGACCAGGAAGACGGTCTGGACGGCCGCGATGCCGTTCAGCCCCAGGTTGCCCACCGCACCGAAGCAGGCCAGCGTACGCAGGTACGGATCACGGACCAGGAACCGCACGCCCTCGGCGATCTCCCGCCGGATGCCGCGCCGTTCGCTGCGCGACGGCGGCTCCTCCCGGGTGTCGATCGCCCCGAGGAACAGCGCCGAGACCAGGTAGGTGACGGCGTCCAGCAGCATGCCGGTGGCCGCGCCGAACAGCTGGGACACCACACCCGCGACCCCGGGCCCGGCGATCTCCACCGCCGACTCCCCGGCCCGCAGCTTGACGTTGGCCTCCAGCAGGTCCGGTTTGGCCACCACGGACGGCAGCATCGCGCCGTACGCGGTGCTGAAGAACACCTTCACCGAGCCGGCCAGCAGCGCGACCACCACCAGCTGCCCGATCGTGAGCACCCCGAGCCAGCCGGCCACCGGCACGCTGGCGAACAGCACCAGCAGGGCGAGGTCGCAGACCAGCATCACCGTACGGCGGCGCCAACGGTCCACCCAGGCACCGGCGGTGAGGCCGAGGAACAGCCATGGGAGCCAGGCCGAGGCGGTCAGCACCCCGACCATGAACGGGCTGGCCCGCAACGTCACCACCGCCACCAGCGACAGCGCCACGTTGCCGACGGCCGTTCCGAGCCCGCTCGTCGTCTCGCCGATCCAGAGCCGGCGGAAGTCGGCCTGGGCCCAGAGCCCCCACCGCCCCCGGACGGGCTCGTCCGCCACCTCCGGCAGTACCGTCAACTGGCTCATCGCGCCGTTCCCCCAAGCTTCTCGGCCAGCACGGAGCTGATCCGTGCGATCGGACCCGGCTGCGTCATCGCGCCGTGTTCACAGGCAAGTCGGTGGTGCTCGATCCTGCCGCCCACGTAGGGGCGCCAGGCCTCCTCGTACGGCCAGTCGGCCGGCTTGTCGAGGGTGGCCCCGAAGAACACGGCGTCACCCCGGTACCGGCCCGGCACGTGCTCGTCCATCAGCTTCCGGTTGCCGGTGAACACCTCCGGCAGGGCGTGCGCCGCATCCCCGAGCATCGCCTCCAGGTCGGCGAGGGCGCGCGGGTCGGCCGGGTCGTAACCGAGCGAGACCAGCAGCTCGGCGAGGGTGTCGGTGGACTCCTCCGGCACCCCGTCGGCGCCCGTCGTCCGGTCGGCCGGGGCGCCGTCCAGCAGTGCCAGGAGCGCGACCTCCTCCCCCAGCTCCTCCAGCCGGACGGCCATCGCGTGTGCGACCACCGCCCCGAAGGACCACCCCAGCAGGTGGTAGGGGCCCGCCGGTTGGACCGACTTGAGCTGCTCCAGGTAGTCCTCGGCGATCTCCTCGACACTGCTCGGGGACGCGCCCCGCAGACCACGGGCCTGAAGGCCGTAGACCGGGTGCGCGGCATCGAGGTGCCTGAGCAGGCCGGAGTACACCCAGCTGATCCCCGCCGCCGGGTGGACGCAGAACAGCGGCGCGGCGCCACCGCCCGACCGCAGCGGGAGCAGGACGTCCAGCGCGTCCGGGGTGCTCCCGGCGGCCAGCTGGCCCGAAAGCCCGGCCACCGTGGGGTGTTCGAACAGAATCCGGATGCCCCAGTCGACACCGAGCGCCGACCGCACCCGGCTCAGCAGCTTCGTCGCCAGCAGCGAGTAGCCGCCCAGCGCGAAGAAGTCGTCGTCGATCCCGACCGCGTCCAGCCCCAGTGCCTCCGCGAACAGCGCGCACAGGATCCGCTCCTGAGGCGTCCGGGCGCCGCGCCCGGCCCCGGCCGCCGCGTAGTCCGGCTCCGGGAGGGCGCGGTGGTCGACCTTGCCGTTCGCGTTCAGCGGCAGCGCGTCGAGGAGGACGACGGCCGAGGGCACCATGTAGCCGGGGAGGATCTCCGCCGCGAGGCGCCGCAACTCCGCCTCCAGGCCCTCCGCTTCACCGTCCGCCGCCGTGCAGTAGGCGACCAGCCGGCGGTCGCCGGCCCGGTCCTCCCGGGCGGCCACCAGCGCCTGCCGGACGGCCGGGTGGCGGGCGAGCACTGCCTCGATCTCGCCCAACTCGATCCGGAATCCCCGTAGTTTCACCTGGGCGTCGGCCCGGCCGAGGTACTCCAGTGCGCCGTCGGCCCGGAGCCGGACCAGGTCGCCGGTGCGGTACATCCGCTCACCGGCGGCGAACGGGCAGGCCACGAACCGCTCGGCGGTCAGCGCGGACCGCCGCCAGTACCCGCGCGCCAACCCCGCACCGGCCACGTACAGTTCGCCCGGCACGCCGACCGGCACCGGTTGCAGGCTGCCGTCCAGGACGTGGACCCGCGTGTTGTCCAGCGGGGTGCCGATCGGCACCCGGCCGCCGGCGAGGTCGGCGCCGGAGAGGGTGTGGCAGGTGGCGGCCGTGGTGATCTCGGTGGGCCCGTAGAGGTTCAGCAGAGTGAGCTCCGGCGCCGCCTCGACCACCCGCCGCACCATGGCCGCCGAGGCGGTGTCACCGCCGGTGCCGACCGTCCGAAGCCCGGCCAGCACCTCCGGCGCCTCTTCGGCGACTACGTCGAACAGCCCCTTGGTGAGGAACAGCGACGTCACCCCGTGCCGCGCGATGATCTCCCGCAGCCCGGCGGGCTCCACGTCCCCCGGCGGTGCGACGACGACCGTGCCGCCGGACAGCAGCGGCACCCACAGCTCGTACGTCGCGGCGTCGAAGGCGTGCGGCGAGTGCAGCAGCATCCGGTCGTGCGCGCCGTGCCGCCAGCGCCGGTCGGCGGCCAGGTCGACCACGTCCCGGTGCCGCACGGCGACGCCCTTGGGTACGCCGGTCGAGCCGGACGTGTACATCACGTACGCGAGTTGATCCGGGTCGATCCGCACCCCGGGGTCGGCCGCACCGGGCAGACCCTCGCCGGGCCGGACCACCGTGGCGCCGTGCTCGAAACCCACCTCGGCACGATCCGTCAGCAGGACGGGCGCGCCCGTGTCCGCGAGCACCCCGGCCATCCGCTCCGGCGGCAGGCTCGCATGCATCGGCACATAGACACCACCCGCCTTCAACACGGCCAGCGTCGCCACCACCACATCCGCCGAACGCTCCATCAGCATCGCAACGGGCGTCTCGGTGCCGACGCCGAGCGCCACCAACCGGTACGCCAGGGCGTTCGCCCGCCCGTCCAACTCCCGGTAGGACAAGCTCCCCTCCTCGCCGACCAGCGCCACCGCGTCCGGCGTTCGCGCCACCTGCGCCGCGAACAGCTCCGGCAGCGAACCCACCGGCACCGGCGCCACCGTGTCGTTCCACCCCTCCAGAATCCGCGAACGCTCCTCGGCGGCCAGCACCTCGACCCGCCCGATCCGCACCAACGGATCCACCACCACCGCCGCCAGGAGGCGGCCCAGCCGCTCCGCGATCGAGACGACCGTCCCCCGGTCGAAGAGGTCGACGGCGTAGTCGATCGCGCACTCCAGCCCGGCCGGCCCGCCCTCGGCGTCGAAGGACTCGCCCATGCCGATGCTCAGGTCGAACTTCGCCGCGTGACCACCCACCGGCTCGGCCGATGCCTCCAGGGCGCCGAAGTCGAGACTGGCCGCACCGGTGCTCTCCAGCACCATCATCACCTGGAACAACGGATGCCGGGCCAGCGAGCGGACGGGGTTGAGCTCCTCCACCAGCCGCTCGAACGGCACGTCCTGGTTGGCGTACGCCGCGAGGTCCGCCTCCCGTACCCGGGAGAGGAGTTCGGCGAAGGTCGGGTCGCCCGAGGTGTCCGTCCGCAGCACGAGGGTGTTCACGAAGAAGCCGACCAGCTCGTCCAGCGCCTCGTCGGAGCGGCCCGCCGTCACCGACCCGATCGGCACGTCCGTCCCCGCGCCCAGCCGGGTCAGCAGCGCCGCCAGGCCCGCCTGAAGCACCATGAACAGCGTCACCCGGTTCGCCCGCGCCAGGGCCACCAGCTCGCGGTGCAGGTCTGCTCCCAGGGGCACGACCACGCGGTCACCCCGGTGGCCCGTCCGTGGCTGGCGCGGCCGGTCGACGGGCAGTTCGAGCTCCTCGGGCAGACCGGCCAACGCCTCGCGCCAGTAGTCCAGTTGCCGCGAGAGCAGGCCCTGCGGATCGTCCTCACCGCCCAGCAGCTCGCGCTGCCACAGCGCGTAGTCCGCGTACTGCACCGGCAGCGGCGCCCGGTCCGGCGCCAGACCGGCGCACCGTGACGCGTACGCCTCGGCCAGGTCCCGCAGCAGCGGGCCCATCGACCAGCCGTCGCCCGCGATGTGGTGCATGACCAGGACCAACAGGTGCTCCCGGGGCTCCACTTCGAGCACTGCGGCCCTGATCGGCAGCTCCGTGCCCAGGTCGAACGGCCGGGCCGCGAACTCCTCGGCGGCGGCCTCGGGCCCCGCCGTCCCGACCTCCAGCCGCTCGACACGCGGCCCCTCGCCCCCGGCCGGCAGGACCAGCTGGCACGGCTCGCCGTCGGACTCGGCGATCACCGTGCGCAGGCTCTCGTGCCGCCGCACCAGGTCCGCGAGCGCGCTCTCCAGCGCCGGGAGGTCCAGCTCGCCCCGAAGCCGCAGCGCCAGGGGCAGGTTGTAGAGCGGGCCGGGCCCCTCCATCCGGTCGATCAGCCAGAGCCGCTGCTGCGCGAACGACAGCGGCACGACCTCCGGGCGCTCGTGGAGTACCAGAGGTGTCCGGACTTCCGCACCGAGTTGGACGGCCAGACCGGCCACCGTGGGATGCTCGAACACCGCCCGGATGCCCAGCTCCACGCCCAGCACCGAGCGCACCCGGCCCAGCAGCTT
>FTKL01000721.1_pt3 | contig 15637 bp, 16 predicted proteins | sample 2434061 | NCBI WGS metagenome assembly FTKL01 (sample SAMEA3914816, study PRJEB12502) | metagenome | biome: forest; material: soil | place: USA | collected 2011-09-16 | depth 0.3 m
CCTCCAGCTGGGTGTTGCCGGCCCCGGCGCCGAACCCGCGGGCGCACCCGTCGATGACCCGCGCCCCGGCTTCGACGGCGGCCACCGAATTGGCCACCGCCATCCCCAGGTTGTTGTGGCCGTGGAAGATCACCGGCACCCCGGCGACCGCGTCCACGATGGCGGTGATCCGCTTGGTCACGTCGGCAGGCAGGTAGTGGCCGGCGGAGTCCATGATGCCGACCGCCCGCGCGCCGTAGGCGACCAGCAGCGCGCACTGCTCGGCGAGCTCGCCGGGGCTGACCATGTGGCTCATCAGCAGCACCGCCTGGGACTCCACCCTGAGGTCGCCCAGAACTCCGAGGTGGCGCTCGGCGACATCGGCCTGCGAGCAGTGCGCGGCGATCCGCACGACGTCGGCACCGCGCCGCACCGCGTTGCGCAGGTCCGCACCCGTGCCCCAGCCCGGCGCCATGAACACCCCCATGCGGGAGTGCTGCAGCTCCTCGCGCACCGCGGTGAGCATCTGGTCGTCGCTGAGCCGGGCCTGCCCGAGCTGGAGGGAGGAGGCCCCCAGGCCGTTGCCGTGGCCGACCTCGACCACGGGGACGCCGGCCTGGTCGGCCGCGCGGGCGTAGGCACGCAACTGGGCGGCGTCGAGCTGGTGGCGCACCGCGTGGTGGCCGTCGCGAAGCGTCGGATCGTGCAGCACCACCCCGGGTGCGGCAGGCGACTGGTCCATGGGAGTCCTCACCGGGTCAGGGCGGCGGCGTGCTGCTCAGCCATGTGCACCGCGGCCGCGTTGATGATGTCCAAGTTGCCCGCGAACCACGGGATGTGGCTGGAGTGGGCCGTGACTTCCAGGGCCACGTCGATCCGCTGCCCGGTGACGGTGCAGGAGGTGACGGCGTATCCGGGCGCGTAGTCCCGGACCCGGTCCGCAGCGGCGTGCACCGCGCTCTGCACCGCCTCGGGGTCGGCGGCGGGCGCGAGCACCGCGACCACCACGCGAAACGGCGGCGCCGGGTTGGCCGGGGTCAGGTTGAGCAGCGCCTTCACCGGCGCCCGGCAGGCGAGCTCCCACACCGCGGCCTGGGTCGTGGCCAGGTACTCGTCGATGTTCAGGCGCGTGCCCCGGCCGGTGCTGGCCGTGGCGGCAGTGGCCACGACCTCCATGTAGGTGGGCGCGCAGACCTGGGCGATGGCGTGCAGGACGGGGATCGCCGTCTGCCCGCCGCAGCTGATCATGTTGAAGTGCCGCGACGGCAGGGCCTGGATCCCGTTGACGCTCGGCACCACCCTGGTTCCGGTGCCGCTCGGGGTGAGGTCGACCAGCACGGCGCCGGTCGCGGCCAGCTTGACCTGGTGGGCGGTGTGGGCCGCCGCGTGGGAGGCGTCGAAGACCACGTCGAAGTCCTCACCGCTCCCAGTGAGGGCCTCGATCCCGCCGGCGGCGGTTGCCAACCCCATCGCGGCCGCTTCGCGCAGCCCCCGCGAGGAGCGGTCGCGGCCGACGACCAATGCGCATTCCAGCACACCGGACTTGCCGATCCTCTCGGCCAGGTCCAGCCCGATCTTGCCTGTCCCGAGGACCGCGGCCCTCAGTCGCCTCGTTGGCTCATCCACGATGATTCTCCTTCCGTTCGTCTTGGTGCCCTGGGGTGAGGTGAAGCCGAGCAGAACCGGTCGGCGCCGGTACACGGCGGGTCAGCAGACCCGGACGCTTACCGGCGGCAGGTGTGCGGAAGAGACGCCCACCTGGCCGGGGGTCAGCGGGAGGCTGGCGTGCACCGATCCGGCCAGCACCACGTCGCCGGCCCGCAGGCCCAGACCGAAGGCCGCCAGACGGCGAGTCAGCCACGCAACGGATTCGAGCGGGTCGCCGAGGATCTCGCGCCCCTCACCGCACGCCACAGCGGTTCCGTCCACGGTCACCGTCAGAAGTTCGGACCGCAGGTCCAGTTCCTCCAGGAACGGGACGCCACGGCCGGTCACGATCCGTGCGCAAGCCGCGTTGTCCGCGATGCTGTCGGCAAGGGTCAGGTTCCAGTCCTGGTAGCGGGTGTCGATGACCTCCAGGGCGAGCAGCACGTGCCCCACCGCAGCCCGCGCCTCGCGCACCCCGACCGACTCTCCGGCGAGGTCCTGGCCGAGCAGGAACGCGAACTCGGCCTCGATGCGGGGGCAGATCAGTCGGTCCAGGGCCACCTCGCCCCCGCTGGGCACGACCATGTCGTCCAGCAGGACTCCGAAGTCCGGCTCGTCGATGCCCATCTGCCGGCGCATCGCGGCCGAGGTCAGCCCCACCTTGTGTCCGATGGCACGGGCACCCTCCAGAACCCGCCGCTGCACCCCGGACCACTGGATCCGGTGGGCGTCGGCAAGATCGGCCTTCGGGTGCCGCTTCGTCAAAGGGGTGACCGGACGGCGGGATCGCTCGGCCTCGCGCAGCAGGTCGGCCTCACCCGTCACCCAGTCTCGGTCGTCGCCGACTCCGCCGGGCATCATCGGCAGGTACCCGGCGAGGACAGTCTGGGCAGCGGCATGGTCATCGTGCACCTCTTTCCTGGGCGTTCGCAGGCGTGCGGCCCCGACGGCGCGGGGCCGGGCACAAGCAGGGCACAGAGCCGATGTGATCCGGCCGGAGAGCCGTCGCGATCTGTGCCGAAACGAGCACACACCGCCAGCGGGCCGGGAACAATGGAGCGGGCCGATCCAACAGCGATCCCAATCTCCGAGGAGCGCCATCATGTCCGAGCGGCTGCGCAACGATATGAGGGCAGCACGCCGAGCCTCCGGGATGCCGTGGGCGACGTTCGCCCGCGCAGCCGGATTCGGTGCGGCGTACCTGCGCAACGTCGAGAACGGGAACCGGCCGGTAACGGCCTCTGTCACTACCGCCTACGACCTGGTGCTCAGGACTGGCGGGGCCTTCGCCAACGGGCTGGCGGACGCTCCGGCGGTCACCGGCATGCACACGCCGTGGACCGGGGCGACCCTGGCGGTTCTCACCGAGCTGGTGGACGGGAGAAGAGTGGATCGCAGGAGCTTCATCACAGCGGGGATCGCCCTGTCGGCCTCCGCGAGCAACTGGTCCAGGGCGGTCGCCGCGACGGCGCACGATCGGCCTGCGGCCACCGACGGTCCGCGCCTGCTGGTGCACCTTGAGGACCGGCTGGAGTATCTTCGCCGCGTCGACGACGAACTCGGCAGCGGCGAAGTCCACAAACAGGCCGGCGGCGAACTGTCCCTGGTCGTACGGCTGATCAAGGCAGGCCGGCACACCGACGCCGACCTTCGCCGCCTGTACGCGATCGCGGCCGAAGCCTCCCGCCAGGTCGCCTGGACCGCCTTCGACCAGAGCCGCTTCGGAATCGCCCAGCGCTACTTCGACGCGGCCCTGCGTGCCTCCGTCGAAGCGGAAGACGTGGTCACCGGCGCCTACGCGCTCTCCTTCGCCGCCATCCAGTGCTACAGCACCGGGCAGGCCGGCCGCGCTGTCTCCCTCCTCGACACCGCCCGGACCCAGATCAGGGGACGGGCCACCCCGAGGATGGACGCCATGCTGGCCGCCCGCACCGCCCGGGCACTGTCCAAGACCGGCGCGAAGGCGGACACCGCCCACCAGCTGCACCTCGCCCGGACCGCCCTGGACAAGGGCCGGCACGACGACGACCCGAAGACCCTCTACTGGGTGGACTACGGAGAGGTCGAGATGATCGCCGGCTCGGCGGCCCTCGACCTCGGAGACCCCGCCGAGGCCCTGCGGCGATTCGCCGCCGGCATGGAGGCGTACCCGGGCGACGAGGACTACCCCCGCACCCACGCGATCTACCTGGCTCGGGCCGCCGAGGCGCACCTCGCGCTCGACGACATCGACGGGGCCGTGGCAACCGCCCACCACGCAGCGGCCTGTCTCAGCTCAGTGGATTCCGCCCGCTCGGCCTCCCAGCTCAAGGGGCTGCGGGACAAGCTCGCCCCGCACGCCAACTACCGACCCGTCGCCGAGTTCCTACAAGGCGGGTAGGCGGAGCAGTTCACGCAACTGCCGTGCCACCACCTGCTCGTCCAACCCCAGCAGCGCCGTGAACCCCATGCTGGCAGCGGCCTCGACGTTCGCCTCGGAGTCGTCCACGAACACGCACTCCCCGGCCGCCAGCCCGAGGCGATCCAGCACCACCTGGAACAATGCGGGATCCGGCTTGCGGACGCCGTGGTCGCCGGAGAGCACCACGGCGTCGAAGGCACCGTCCAGGTCGAACCCGGCGTACGGGTCGTACGGCTGCCGACCGAGAGAATTCGACAGCACGGCCGTCCTGACTCCTGCGGCCCGGGACTGCCGCGCAACCGTCAGCACCGGGTAGGCAGGGAAGGCATCGTGAAGGTAACGGGCCATCAGACCGTCCGGCTCCACGCTCATCAGCGCCGCGAACCCCGAGTTCCATTCCGTCTGCGTGATCTTGTCCAGCTCAAGCTGACGAAACAGCTCCTGTCCGCGGGGATCGGCCCACGCACGCAGAAACGTCCCCCGGGGGATCTTCTCCCTGGCCTCGAACGAGGTGATGACCTCGACCATGTTGAAGGTCAGCACACCGAAGAAGTCGAAGATCACGCCACGGTACTTCCCCACGCTTACCATTCCCGCAGCCTACGACGCGGCTCGGCTCGGATGTGACCCGCCAGGGGGATTGGGCAGGGGCTTGAGGCAAGGAGGGCCCAGAGCCCGCGCCCGGCTCAGGTCGCTGGCCCGGGACCACGGCAGAGACCTGAGCAGGTCCACCGAGACCAGCGCGAAGGACGAGGCGTCCTCCCTGGTCGGGAAGAAGTATGCCGTGGAGTACGGGGCGACCCGCGCGTCGCCCGGGACCTGGTCGTCGTCCATGACGCCCTGCTCCTCCTGTCCTGCAGTAAGGAATCACCGAATCCGCTGGTCACCGCGTGTTCGGCGGGGTCATGATGTGCATCTGCCGTTCGATGAAGGGGAAGTTCATGGCTCTGCCGACACTAACCGCCGAGGCCCGCTCCGAGGCGCTGAACAAGGCGATGGCTGTCCGCCGCGAGCGCGGCGAGCTCCTGGCCTCGCTCAAGGCCGGCGAGGTCACCTTGGAGCGGGTGCTGGAGCGCGGGGACACGGTCGTCGGGAAGACTCCCGTACGCCGTCTGCTGGAGGCGCTGCCCGGCGTTGGCAAGGTCCGCGCTGACAAGCTGATGACTGACGTCGGCATCTCCGACAGCCGCCGCGTCCAGGGCCTCGGTGCCCGGCAGCGCGAACGCCTCCTTGAGCTCATTTCGCCCCAGGCATGACGGCCCGTCAGCGCGCCCCTCGGTGACGGCTCAGCCGCGCTCAGCTGCGCGCGGTCAACGGCCTGTTCCGTTCCGACGACGCCACCGCCGCAGGCTGGGAGTGCTGAGCCTGGCCGCGGCCACCCAGTACGCCACCATCCTACGCAGCCAGATCGAGCCGGCCGTCGAGGCCGGTGAAGTCGTCATCGCCGAGAGCTGGTGGGACAAGACCTGGCAGCGCCGCCTACTTCCGCCCTCGCCACTGCCCGCGCACCAGCACCTCACCGTCCTGGTCGACGTCGCCCAGCACGACCGCGTCGCCTGCTACCAGGCCGCCGGCCGCCCCGACCCCTACGTCGACCACACCGGACCCGACAGCCACCACCCGGACGGGTTCGGCCGCTTCACCGAGCACATCGCCGACCAGCTCTCGCCGTCCGCCTGACCGGCCCCGGAGGCCCCGTGACCAGCACCGACAAGCCCACCATCGACGCGGTGGTGCTGACGATGAACGACCGCCCGGAGGAGTTCCCGCGCGCGATGGCCTCGCTGCTCGCCCAGCAGGACGTGGACCTGCGCGTGGTGATCGTCGGCAACGGCTGCACCCCCGACCACGTCCCGGACGGCGTCAAGGTGGTCACCCTGCCGGAGAACGTCGGCATCCCCGAGGGCCGCAACGTCGGAGCGGACGCCCTCGCCGGGCCCGAGGCCGGGGAGTTCATCTTCTTCTTCGACAACGACGCCCACATCCCCGACACCACCGTCCTCGCCCAACTCGTCGCCGAGGCCCGCCGCCACCCGTGCGCGGCCTACGTCCAGCCCCGCATCGCCGACCCCGACACCGGCATCACCGTCCGCCGCTGGGTCCCCCGCCTGCGCGCCGGAGACCCCACCCGACCCGGCACCGTCACCGTCATGGCCGAGGGCGTGGTGCTGGTGCGCCGCGACGCCTACGAGCGGGCCGGGGGCTGGCCGGGCCCGTTCTTCCTCTACCACGAGGGGCTGGACCTCTGCTGGCGGCTGGCCGACCTCGGGTACACCGGCTGGTACGCCCCCCAGATCGTCATCCACCACCCCGCCAGCGACCCCGCCCGGCACGCCCTCTACCTGCGCCTGGTCGCCCGCAACCGCGTCTGGGTCGCCTACCGCCGCCTTCCCGCCCCGCTCGTCCCCGTCTACCTGACCGTCTGGACCGTGATCACCGTCGCCCGGCTGCGCTCCCGCACCAGCCTCACCACCTGGTTCGCGGGCTTCCGTGAGGGCCTGCGCGGTGGCCACGGCGAGCGCCGGCCGATGTCGTGGGGAACCGTGTGGCGCCTGACCAGGGCAGGCCGTCCGCCCATCGTGTAGATCCCGCGCGCCGCCGCCCTGCGGGACCACGTGCTGGCCGGTACTACCAGCGGCCACCTCGGCAGCGGCACTACCCTGCTCCTGTGAGGAACACGAAGGATTTCAAGGACGCTGTCGCGGAGACGCTGGCCGAACTCGCCCGCCTCGGAGTGACCGTGCGACCCGGAGCGGTGGCCGACACCATCGAGGCCAACATGGCCGAGGTCGCCTCCCGGCTGGGTATTCAGCAGCGCTCCGCCTGGCGGTACTTCGACGCGGCCGGACTCGCCGCTGCGATCGCTCGCCAGCGGCAGGAATTCGAGCAGTCCAGCGAGGCAGCCGGCGTGGGGGCGGCCCCGCTGCCGCCGGTCGACAATCCGGAACTGGCTCTGCTGCTCGCGGGTGTCCCGGATTCCCTGGCGCAGACCGGAGGCGACCTGTACGCGACGGTCATTAACCTCGTCGTGAACGCCTGGATGGCCGGCCACATCCACGGGGAAGACGGGTGCGAGGGCTGCGAGGGCAGCCGCGGGCCGTCCGGCCACGACTGGGAGCATCGGATGAAGCAGATCACCGCGATGCAGCCGGACATCACCCGGTGGTTCGACCGGGACGTGTGGACCGCAGCACTTCACGACAGCGGGTTCAGCATCGAACGACGCTGACCCGAGTCGGCGAAGAGCCCGGGCGGACGCAGCCTGGAAGCCTCCATCCGGAGCCGGTCCGCCCGGCTTCGGCTGTTCTGGTGACCGTGACCACTCGATGTCCCAACGGTGTCACGCGATCGGGTGAAGCGGCAGCCGCCCCACCCACAGCGAACCTCGGCTCGTTCCCCGGGCGGCACCCGGTTCCTGGCAGGTGGGCACGGCACAAGCGGTTCGCCACACCACGCCGGGGTGAACCTGGCGAGACACCCCAGCTCTAGGCTCGCCTCCATGGAGCACGAGCCGGTCGTCGACCTCACACCGCTGGAGGAGCACTACCGAGCCTGGCGCCGCCACCTGGAGGAGCGGCTGGTGACCACCAGCCGTCTAGCCCCCGCCTGGCTCCACCGCGCGCCCGTCCTCATCGACTACGGTGCCGACGGGACGGTGCTCGTCCTCGACTCCGTGCTCAGCCGACTGGTCTTGCCGCCGGCGTTCGCCAAGCTGGGCCTTACAGCGCTGCACCGCCTGGGCTACCTGGCTGACCGAACCTCCGGCGCCCCTGTCACCGAGGCCCTGACCATCCCCGACGACCACGGTCGATTTCCCACGGCCATGATGGTCGCCGAGCGAGCCCGGGCCCGCGCACTGATCCTCCCGGAGCCCACCTGCCGCAACTGCAGCTGTTCCCAGAGCTATCCGTGCGCCGCCCCGGACTGCGTGGGCCCACTGCACCGGGACGACGAACGGTACTGCAGCGGCTGCCGCCACCATCACCGTGAACGACAGGCTCTGGCGATCGCGGACCGTTGGCGAACCCGCGCCAGCCGCCGAGCAACCTTCAATCCGACAGTGGGCCAGCGCCTGCCATGGATCTCACCTGCTCAATACAACGCGGAGCAGCTCTGACACGGCGAAGCAGGAGAGGATCGTGGCCACCGCGCGCCGACCGAGCAGAGGGCCAGCTGGCAGGGCGCAGTACTCCGTTGTTCGGACGGCGGCCGCGCGCGGGATGCGCTGACAGCACCGCCCAGTACGGTCACCTGCATGAACGTGGTGGAGGACCTGGTCGAACGAGCCATCGAGGAGACGGTGCGCAGTGGTGGCCAGCCGGAGCCCGGCTGGGAGCTGCTGCACGAGCTGGAGCACCGCGGTCTGCTGTGGAACGCCGTGCTGGTGCTGTTGGGCCCGCTGTCCAGCCGGACGGTTTCGGGCCGGGACGAGCGGGACTACGTGGCTCGGCTCCGATACCAGGGCGAGCGGTGCCCCGACCCGGTCACCGCGCTCACGGCGGCGGTGAGCGCCGACCACCGCGAGCACGGTACCGACGCCGAGCAGGAACGCTGGCGCCGCTCCGACGAATTGACGCGGCGTCGGGCCCTGCTGCAGCTGCTCTCGACGTACTGCTGGCTGATTGGAGGGGAGGCGGGTACTCTCACCCCGGCCCAGACCATCACCTTGATCAAGGCCACGCTGATCCGTCCGCCAGCGGGACGCTGACTCGCGGGCCGCGGCCGCCGCCCGTCGCCTGACCGAGTGACATGCCCTCCCGGGCCTTGCACTTGGTGCGGCGAGCCAGTTGACTTGGCCACGGCCGCTCGCAGGGCGGACCCGCCTGCCTCCAGACCGGCACGAGGCTCTGAAGCGAAGTTCTCTGCGGCCCCTCCATCCTTGAGCAGCGGCAGGCCCCTTGCCCTTCCCGCGCCAGTACCGCGGGATGCGCACGCCCACCTGACCCGCTGACCCCCGAGCTGCAGGACTTGGTGGCCGAGTTGACGGACCGTTTCGGAACCGCGTCGGCCTGACCCGGCCCGAGAACCTGCCCGACCTCGCTCCGACCGTGAATGTATCGCTCGATACACCCCGTGCAGTAATGTGTATCGTGCGATACGTCGGCTGGTCGGTATCCGGCCCTACGGAAGGTTCGTCATGGTGGAGCTGCCCCTGCACACGGGCAAGGACATGCGGGAGGAAGCCCTCGCGGAGTACGGCCCCGGCCTCTACTTCCTCAACAACGGCTTCCAGCAGATCCACACCAGCGCAGGCTACGACTCCTGGAGCGTCGACCACGGCGTCCGGGTCTGGCTGATGGACGGCACCGAGGCCATCGCGTGCGCCCAGGAAGTGGTCGGCCGGGCCGAGGCGGACGCCGAAGTGGAGCGACTGGTCGCGCAGATGACCCCATGGGCGCCGGTGGTCGCGGCCCTCGCTCGGGCCGGTTGCCTCGCCGCCAGGCACAGCAGGATCGTGAAGCTCAGGAACGAGATCACCAGGGACACTCCGGTCGAGCAGATCGACTGGCTGCTCGACCACTACGCCGGGCTGCTGGACGCGGACGAGCGCAAGCTCTGGTGGTCACATATCCAGAAGATCCACAACGGTCTCACCGCCAAGGCCGTGGCCGTCGACAGCGAGCGCCTCGACGCCCGCACCGACGCCATGGCCGTCGTGCCGCCCCGTAGTGCCCTGCCGCCCGCCCCGAACAGCTGGCAGATGTCCCCTGGCAGCCCCGCTGTCCTGTGGACCCAGCCGGTGGTGGAGCTCTGCGCGCAGGCGTGGGCCGCTGCTCGTGACGAGGTAGAGGACTCCCGGGGTCCGATGGTCCGTTGGGCGATCGGCTCGGGCATGGGCAAGTCGGAGCTCCATCAGCTGACCGGCATGTCCCGCACCACGATCGACCGGTACCTGGAACAGCCGGAGTAGCCGTCGCCGTGCGGTGCCCGGCCGGTTTCCAGTCGCCTGCGCGCCGTGCGGCTCCGGATGAAATCTGGCCGGGTCGAACGAGCCAGAAGCCCAGATGAGCCACGAGCACTCCGGTGTCCAGACGCAGCTATGCGCAGCATGCTGGAGGAGCGGGAGGTGGTGACGGTGACCGGTCTGGATCGAGTGCCGACGATGGTCTGCGAGGGCTGCGGGCAGGTAGTCGCGTGGAATCCCTTCGGGGCATGTTCCTGGGACTGCTTTGACCGTCCCCGGTCCAGCGAGGCGGGGAGGGCAGCGATGGTCGCCGCGGCGCCCGAGGCGTTCGCGTACTTCCTGGGTATCGCCCCGGGCACCCGGATCGAGTAGAGGGCGTGGAACTGCCGGTCGAGGTAGCGCTGGCCCGGCCCCTGCGGGAGCTTCCGGCGGACCTGCCACCCGGGACCTGGCTGGAGCCGAAGGTCGACGGGTGGCGGGTGCAGCTGGCCACCGGTCCGGACGCCATCGCGTACAGCCGCCACGGCACCAACCTGTCCCGGGCGTTCGCCGACCTGGTGGCGGCCGCGCGGGAGCTGCCACCCGCCGTGCTGGACGGCGAGCTCCTGGCGGTGCGCCCCGACGGGTCCTTGGCGTTCGGACTGCTGCAGACCCGGGCCGGCCGGAGCGGTCCCCGGCCGAGCGAGGGGTTCCACATCCAGTTCGCGGCCTTCGATCAGCTCGCCACCGGCCGGGCCCGCCGGGACCTGCGGGCCCGCCCGCTCCGCGAGCGCCGTGAGCACCTGGAGCAGCTGCTCACGGGCGCAGCCGGCAGTCCGCTCTGGGCCTTGCCGACCAGCACCGACCTCGAGCAGGCCAGGTCCTGGGTCGGGGCGCTCGGCGGCGGAATCGAAGGGGCGGTGGTCAAGCCGTCCGCGGCGGCGTACCTGCCCCGGTACGGATCCGGCTGGCTGAAGTGGCGCGCGGTTCACACCGTCGAGGCGGTGGTGTGCGGCATCACCCCCGGTACTACGCCCGCATCCCAGGCCGCGGTCCTCGCCCAGCCCGGCCGCGACGGTCACCTGCGTCCCGTGGGTGTCAGCCTCCCGCTGCCCGCTGAAGTCCGGGCCGAGCTGGCCCAACGCCTGCGCCCCACCGGCACCGGGATGGAGCAGCTCGCCGGAACCGTGGGTGGCCTGCCCGGAGCAGCGGCGGTCACCTACCGGCCGGTGCACCCCGACGTCGTCGTCGAGATCGCCGTCGACCAGGCCGAACTGGAGTTCGGCAGGTATCGGCACCGGCCCCGTGTACTGAGGATCCGCGGCGACCTGGAACCTGGCCAGCTGACGAGTCCGAATCCGTAGCACGGCATCCGTTTGCCCACCGTCCTGGCGCTGCGTTTCCGGCGGAAACGCAGCGCCAGGACCGTCAGTCGACCATGCCCTCCAGGAAGTCGACGTGCCGTGCCAGCGCCTGGCCCAGTTCCTTCCGGCCCGGCACGTTCGGCTGCGCCGCCTTCCACAGTGCCTTTCCGCCGCGCTCGATCTCGTCGAGCCGGTAGCTGACGATGCCGGTGTTGGCCTTGGGGTCGCAGAGCGGCACGAGGCAGGTGAGGATGCGGTGTGCCGCCTCGCTGTCGGGGTGCTGTGCCGCGCGCCGGGCCACGGAGTCCGCGAAGGCGATCTCCGGAGTGCGTTCGACGGTCAGCAGGGTGAGCTCCATCCACACCGCGTCGTCCAGCGCCTTCGTGAAGGTGAAATTGCCGGCGCCGCGCAGGTGTCCGGCCGAAGCGGGCAGGTCGAGTGCGAGGATGTCGCGCCACAGGTCGGCGCCGGTCTCGAACTCCGGCCCGTTCGTTTTGGTGGCGGTGTAGGGCAGGAGCCGCTGCGCTTCGCCCAGCAGCCGGGAGATCGCGGCGGGACCGCCGTCGTGGCCCGTGAGCAGGGTGAGGAACTCGCGGCGGCCACCGAGCGCGTCGGGGTCGGTGAGGAGCAGGGCCGCGCTGTTCACCCACACCGCTGCGTTCTCGGTGTCGTCGCTGCTGGTGCGGCTCAGGTACGCGGCGAGCTGGGCTGGGTCGAGCCGGCGCAGGACCTGCAGCCCCGCGTAGTCGACGGTTCGTCGGGAGGCGATGCCGAGTACGGCAGGGCACGCCGGCCGGTCGACATCGAAGAGGGCTCCCCGGTGACGCTCGCTCCAGACGGGTGCCTGCTGGAGCAGCGCGGGGAGGTGGTGGCCGATGACGGCCAGGGCGCGGTCGTCGGTGCCCGCGTCGAGGATGCCGTCGAGAACGGTCTCGACGGAGGTGGTGAGCTCGGCCGGCACCTGGGCGAAGGTCAGGCCGAACCGGATCAAGGCGTCCAGGGCCAGTCCGCCGATCTCACTGTGCGCGGCCACGATCGGGTGGCTTGCCGAGCTCGTCGGCTCGGTCCAGGTGGTGACGACGGCCTCCAGCCACCCGGCGATCGGCTGCCCGATGGTTCCGAGGTCCACACCTCGCGTCCACGCCTCGCTCAGCGCCAGGCACAGGCTCAGCTGCGCCTGCTTCAGAACGGACTCATCAAGGGCGGCCTCGGCAAGCAGGTCCCACAGCGCCCCGATGACCTCCGCGGCGGTCCCCGCGGGGTCGGGGAGCGGGCACGGGTCGGCGGTCAGCGGGCTGCGCAGCGCGGCCAGGTAGCTCTGCCGCAGAGCGGGGTCCGCGAGGGCTGCGCCGACCGCGGAGACGGACCGTGCCCAGCAGGCCGGGTCGGTGGCGATGAGCTGCTGCAGGACGATCCGGGCGTAGTCCGGGGACAGCACCCCGGTTCGCTGTTTCTCCAGCAGGAGGGCGGCGGCCGCCGGTGCGCCCTGCTCGGCGGCGACGGGCGCGAGGTCCTGCGCAGTGGCGGTGAGGGTGTCGAGGTAGGGGACGATCCGGAAGCGGTTGAGCGGCTTGATGGGGGCGGGGCCGATCTGGGCGGTCACCGCGTCGACGACGGACTGCCACGGGGCGAGCACCGCCGGGGGCAGGACTGGGGAGAGCGACCACGCCCTGGACCAGCCGGGCGGGGCGGCCCACCGGGCAAGATCGCTCAGCCCGGCATCGAGGTCGGCGCCGGTCGGAGCCGGGCCGAGCGCCGTGGCGAGCTCCGCCTCCAGCACCGGCAGGATGTCGGGCGTGAAGCTGGCGAGGGTGACGGCGACCAGGTCAACGGTGTCCGCGCCAACCACGACAGTGTCACCGAGGCGCGCGAGGACATCGCGGGTGGCAGCCCGCCAGCTCTGCGAGGCGGCCGAGTCGTCCTGCTGCTGCGGGGCGGATTCCAGAAGGTGCGCGGCCAGCGTCCGGTCGGCCCACCGGGACGGCCCCGGTAGGCGGCGCCACCCGAAGGTGCGATCGGCCACATCGACGCCGTGCCGGAACTCGGTCCGGGCGAAGTCGAGCAGGGCACGGACGGCGATCCGGGTGGCGGTCGGGCCGAAGTCGTCGGCGGAGACTGGCTGCCGCAGGTCGTCCGCCCGGTCGAGATCGCCGATCTCCAGCTCGGACCGGACGGCGGCCTCCACCACAGCCATCATCGCGGAGCGAACGGCCCGCACGGTGACCGCGTCCCGGACACCATCCGGACCGTAGGCGGCCTTCTGGAGCTCCGCCAGTTGCTGCTGCAGCTCCCAGCGCTGCCCGGCCGGGAGTTCCACCACGTGCAGCAGCACTCGCTTGGCCACCTCGACCCAGGCGACGTCACGGTCGTTGGCCGGAACGTCGACCAGCCACACCACCACCTGGTGCCACAGCGCCGGCAGGTTCTCGATCTCCTTGGCCCGGATGTCGCGCACCAGCGGCGCGGAGAGCCCGCCGATCGCGCGGGCCACCCGCAGTAGGCCGGCCAGCACCACCGGATCCGCACCGGTGAACGCGTCCCGGTTCCGCTCGAGCCAGGCCAGGGCCCGCTGCGGCTGCGCGGTTCCGACGCGCTCCAGGAACGGCTGGGCCAGCCAGTGCGCCGCCTCCGGCCGCAGCCGCTGCTCGCTGACCAGGTCGAGCCAGTCGCAGCTGACGGCGTTCGTGAAGAACCACCGGATCGCTCGCCTCTGGTGGACCGCGGCCACCGCCTCGGCGTCCGCGGCGGTCGGGGTCTCGACCCGGGCGAGGGGGACGAGCAGCGACGCGAGGTCAGGCAGGTCCAACAACAACTGCTTGACATGCGCCAGAAGGTCGGCGAACAGCTTGCGCGTGCTGGCCTCGTCCGTCGAGCCGCCGTGCAGGGCGCCGGAGGTGCGCTGGTAGAACACCGACCAGGCCCGCAGCGCCTCCTCCTCACCCAGGCCAGGCAAGTAGCCGGTGCGCTGGCTGACGATGTGGGCGACCTGCCGCCGCCGGAACGCCCCGCCGTCCTGCCTCTCCCGCTGCCGGTAGGCCCAGGCGAGCCGCAGGTCGTTCAGGAAGTCCGGTTGTGCGGCCGCCGCGGCCGCGCCGGAGTCCTGCCGGGCCTGCCGCAGCTGGCGTAGGAGGGCGATCAGCTCCTGCTGGTCGTCAGCCGCCGAGGGCAGGGACTGCAGGCGGGTGACGGCATCGAGGAAGGCGCGTAGTGCCGCGTGCTCCGGGCCCGGGTCCGCGAGGTTCGGCAGTCGGCCGTCGGGGATCTTGATCAGCCGCTGGACACCGGCGCCGATGCCGGCCTTGGGCTCCAGCGTGTCCGGCACGTCCGCGCTGTCGAGCGTGGCGATCAGCTTTTCCAGCGGGCTCTGCCTCTGCCCGACCGGCCGTCCGAGGAGTGCTTCGACCTCCCGGTTCACCCTGTCCTGGGCATCCCTCGGCCCCTCGAACTCTTCACCTGCCTCCTTGAGGAGACTGTCAATCGCGGATCGGCAGGACCCCAGGACCGTCTCGAACGGCTGGGGCCACCGGCTGGGTTCCCCAAGCATCTGCGCGGCTGTCCGCAGGTGCCCAAGCGCACGCTCGCCGTTCGGGCCGAGGGCGGTGAGGGCATCGGCGATCGTGGAGTCGATCTCCGGCCGGGTGGGGTCAACTGTCGTGTCTGGAAAGCCGGTCGGGGTCACCGCGCCACGCTAGCAGCGCCCGGCCACGCCCCGCTGACCGTACCTTCGGCGTCACACGGAAAAGGTGATGCTGTCGTCCATCACTTTGAGGATGTCCGGATCGTCGGCCTGCCAGTGCCCGGCGGCGATCAAGCGGTCGACGACGTTGCGGAGCTGGCTGGCGGTCACCCCAGTGGCGTCGTTCTGCGGGCCGAGACGGACCGCATCGAGCACCGCCGTCCAAGAGGTGTGGCCGGACTCCAGCGCGGCCACGAAGGAGTACGGCTAGCCCGGGATGAACTGCGATGTGCTCTTCGCACACCCGTAGACGTGGCAGAAGGGCCGCTCGGCGCTGGTCTGCGCGTCCGAGCGCAGCCACGGGCTGACGTCCACCGCGAGCACGATCCGTCCGTCGGCCGCTCTGGGAAGAGCCAGGCCGGACAACTCGGCGCGGAGTCGGTCCACCTCGATCCGGCCACGGTTCAACCCGTCGTAGAGCGCACCGTGTCCGCGCCGGTGCTCAGATGTCAGCGTCAGGTCGACCAGAGTCTTCACCGGTCCGTCGGCGCAGAGCATGGCATCGGTCAGCTCGAACAGTGCGTCCGCCCGGGCAGTGAGGCACCCGTAGAAGCCCGCACGGAAATCGGACATCACGCTCAGTGCTCCGGCACGGTCGGCACTCTCCAGCACACTCGTCCTCAGGT
>FTKL01582705.1_pt1 | contig 15579 bp, 12 predicted proteins | sample 2434061 | NCBI WGS metagenome assembly FTKL01 (sample SAMEA3914816, study PRJEB12502) | metagenome | biome: forest; material: soil | place: USA | collected 2011-09-16 | depth 0.3 m
CCGGGCCGGGCCGTCCGGTCCCGGACGCGGGCGGCGGACAGGTAGGTTCGGAGGGTGACGACTTCTGTACCGGCCCCGAAGCTGATCCTGCTCACCACCACCCACCGGGTGGCCCCCGGCCTGCTCTCCTGGCCGGCCTGGGAGGCGCTGCGCGGCGCCGACCTGGTGCTGGCGGCGGACCCGGCGCACCCGCAGCTGCCGGCGGTGCGACAGGCCGGCGTCGAGGTGGAGCTCGTGGAGCGGGGGACGGCTCCGGCGCTGGCCCGTCGACTGTCCGGCGCGGACCGGCCGGTCACGGTCTGGCTGGGCAGCCCGGACGGCGACCCGGGGCTGACGGACGCGCTGGCCCGCCTGGCGGTGGAGGAGGCGGGCACCGTCCCGGAGATCGAGCTGCTGCCCGGCTCGTACGACCTGCCGGGTGCGCGGCTGCTCGACCTGGCCTCGGTGATGGACCGGCTGCGCTCGCCCGGCGGCTGCCCGTGGGACGCCGAGCAGACCCACGCCTCGCTGGTGAAGTACCTGGTGGAGGAGGCCTTCGAGCTGGTCGAGGCGATCGAGGAGGGCGACCGCGAGACGCTGCGTGAGGAGCTGGGCGACGTCCTGCTCCAGGTGTTCTTCCACTCGCGGATCGCCGAGGAGGACGCGGAGGACCCGTTCTCCATCGACGACGTGGCGGGGGACATCGTGGAGAAGCTGATGTACCGCCACCCGCACGTGTTCGGCGACGTCGAGGCCGAGGGCGCGGCCGAGGTCGAGGCGAACTGGGAGCAGCTGAAGGCGGCCGAGAAGCAGCGCGAGTCGGTCCTGGACGGCGTGCCGGCCGGGCTGCCGGCCCTGGCGTACGCGGCGAAGCTGGTCTCCCGGGTGCGCCGGGCGGGCTTCACCGGCGTGCCGGACGCACCGTACGAGCTGCCGGCGGAGCTGACCCCGGAGTCGGCGGGCGTGCTGCTGCTCGCGCTGGCGCAGCGGGCGCACGACGCGGGCGTGGACGTGGACGCCGCACTCCGGGCGGCGGCGCGCGGCTACCGCCGGGAGGTCCGGGCGGCGGAGGGCCTCAGCACCGACTGACGGGCGCGCGGACGGGGCTGCCGGCCGCGCGGGAGGTCAGGCGACCTGTGCGTTGTCGGGGGAGCGGCGCTGCTGCGGGATGACCTCGCTGATCGCCTCGCCGACCAGCGCGAGCAGCTCGGCGAGCCGGTCGAGGTTGTCGGGGAGCTCGGCGAGGGAGACGATCCGCTCGCCGTCCGGGCCCGCCACGCAGAACAGGTCGATCAGGCCGAGGTGCTTCTCCGCGGTGTCGACCAGGGCGGCCACGTCGCTCGGGCGGTGGATGTCGCCGCAGACGCCGACCACCGGGCAGCCCGGGCGGTCCAGTTCGGCGGCGAGGTCCTCGGCCCGGTTGGGGTGCTGGTCGGCGATGAGCACGCCGGCGGCTCCGGCGGCGGTGAACCGGCGGGCCAGATCGGCCCCCGAACCGCCGTCGAGTACCGCGATGACCACCACTGCCCCGGCTACCCGCATGGCGTGCTCCTCCCTGTGGGCGACACCGCACCGGCGCCCACCAAAGACATGTCGGAGGATCGTAGGCACGTCACGACCCTCCGCAACAGGGATTACCCATCAGGTGACCAGACTCACGCCTGCTGCGCACCGGATACCGTCAGGACATGCCAGATCAGCCGTATGCCACCCAGCCGCACGACGCCGGGCCGGACCCCCAGCCTCCTCTGTTCACGTGGGAGTTCGCCGCCGATCCGTACCCCGCGTACGCGTGGCTGCGCGAGCACGCACCGGTGCACCGCACCACCCTGCCGAGCGGGGTGGACGCCTGGCTGGTCACCCGGTACGCGGACGCCCGGCAGGCGCTGGCCGACGGCCGGCTGTCCAAGAACCCCGCCCACCACAGCGAGCAGGCCCACCGGACGGGCCGGGTCGGCATCCCGGGCGAGCGCAGCGCGGACCTGATGACGCACCTGCTGAACATCGACCCGCCGGACCACACCCGGCTGCGGCGGCTGGTCTCCAAGGCGTTCACGCCGCGCCGGGTCGCCGAGTTCGAGCCGAGGGTGCAGCAGCTGACCGACCGGCTGATCGACTCCTTCGCGGCGCGCGGCTCGGCCGACCTGATCCACGAGTTCGCGTTCCCGCTCCCCATCTACGCGATCTGCGACCTGCTGGGGGTGCCGCCGGAGGACCAGGACGACTTCCGGGACTGGGCGGGCATGATGATCCGGCACGGCGGCGGCCCGCGCGGCGGAGTGGCCCGCGCGGTGAAGCGGATGCGCGCCTACCTGCTGGAGCTGATCCACCGCAAGCGGGCCGACCTCGGCGACGACCTGATCTCCGGTCTGATCCGGGCCAGTGACCACGGTGAGCACCTGACCGAGAACGAGGCCGCCGCGATGGCCTTCATCCTGCTGTTCGCGGGCTTCGAGACGACCGTCAACCTGATCGGCAACGGCCTGTACGCGCTGCTCGGGCACCCGGAGCAGCGGGCGATGCTGCAGGCGTCGGTGGCGGCGGGGGAGACCGGGCTGCTGGCCACCGCGGTCGAGGAACTGCTCCGGTACGACGGGCCGGTGGAGATGGCCACCTGGCGGTTCGCCACCGAGCCGCTGACGATCGGCGGCGTGCCGATCCCGGTCGGCGACCCCGTCCTGGTGGTGCTGGCGGCGGCCGACCGCGACCCGGCGCGGTTCGCGGACGAGAACGTGCTCGACCTGGCCCGCAAGGACAACCCGCACCTGGGCTTCGGCCACGGGATCCACTACTGCATCGGCGCGCCGCTGGCCCGACTTGAGGGGCAGGCCGCACTCGCCACACTGCTGACCCGGCTGCCCGATCTGCGGCTCGGTGCGGATCCGGCCGAGTTGCGCTGGCGCGGTGGCCTGATCATGCGTGGACTGCGCACGCTTCCGGTCGAATTCACGCCCGAGAAGGCTTCGGGGCAGGCGTCGGATCCGGCCGCGACACACTGACGGCGTGTCGACTCTGTCCGATCACAGTCGGTCAGAAGGCGCATCAATCCGGACATATGGGCGTGGTTAGTGGACGAAACAGGGTCTGTCGTAATTTCCGCGTGATGTCTGCGATATGAGCTTGTGATTGATGTGAGGATCTGTCTACTCTCCCTGGAGTTCGCAGCTGCGAGCCCCGTGCGCGGAACGCCGAGTCCTGCCCGTCGCGCATCCGGGAAACCGACCAGACCCTCGGGCAGGGGCGGGGGACCCAGGATTTTCTGCCGTTTCCCCACGGCTTGGGGTGAAGCCACCCGAGCGGGAAGAAACCTTTCCGTCCGACGTGGCCGGGCCATCTCCGGTCCGAACCCGACAGCTCACCTCGCAGGCGTGCGGAGAGGGACATCCTCATGCTGTTCGTTGGTAACGGTCGTCACCGTCGTCGTACCCAGGCCGAGAAGGTCATCGCCGTAGCGGGCGTGGCCGGCGTAGGCCTCGCGATGCCGCTCCTCGCCGCCACCGGCGCCCAGGCCGCGCCGGTCTCCGTCTGGGACAAGGTCGCCCAGTGCGAGAGCGGCGGGAACTGGAGCATCAACTCCGGCAACGGGTACTACGGCGGACTGCAGTTCAGCCAGAGCACCTGGAAGTCCTTCGGCGGCGGCGCGTACGCCGCGCAGGCCAACCAGGCCAGCAAGGGCCAGCAGATCGCCGTCGCGGAGAAGGTCCTGTCCTCGCAGGGCCCCGGCGCCTGGCCGGTCTGCTCGCGCAAGGCCGGCCTGGCCAAGGGCGGCCCGGCCGCCCAGATGGAAGCCTCCGACTCCTCCTCCGACTCCCAGCCGGCGGCGGCCGCCCCGAGCGCGCCGCAGGCCGCTCAGCCCAAGGCCGCTCAGCCCAAGTCCGTTCAGCAGCAGGCCGCGCACCCGAAGCCGGCTCAGCCCGAGGCGGCCCAGCAGAGCGCCACGGCGAACCAGGCCCCCGACTTCGGCGGCCACGCCGGCTGGGACGCCGACGACAAGGTGTTCTGGTACCAGGACAACGGCAGCTGGTACTGGACGAGCCACCAGGACGTCTACGAGCAGTTCGCGCCCGCTGCCGCCGCGCCCGCCACCCGGACCACCCAGGCGGCCCCGGCCGCGACCGCCGGCGCGCCGTCGGCCGGCCGGGCCTACACCGTGCAGCCCGGGGACACCCTCGGCACCATCGCCGGGGCCCAGGGCGTGACCGGCGGCTGGGGCTCGCTGTACGAGGGCAACCGCTCCGTCGTCGGCGGCGACCCGGACCTGATCATCCCCGGCCAGGTGCTGAACCTCGGCTGACGATGCCGCCCGGTCCGGGCCTTCGCGGCCCGGACCGTGCCGGACTTGTGCCGGCTCGTCATATTTCAGGCCGCTCTGGGTGCATCCCGTGGGGCATCCAGGTGAACTACCGGCGAGTAGCGCGGCCACACGCTGAGACGGGACGTAGGTCAACGTGGCCCCGCGAGCCCGTGCGGTTAGGCTCTGGTCGTAACGACTCCGCAATCATCCTCAGACACCACAACAGTCTGCGGGTACCTGCTTCCGCTAGGAGATGCCTCGTGCCGTCCATTGATGTCGTCGTAGCCCGTGAGATTCTCGACTCGCGTGGCAACCCCACGGTCGAGGTCGAGGTCGGCCTCGACGACGGCAGCACCGGCCGTGCCGCTGTCCCGTCCGGCGCCTCCACCGGTGCGTTCGAGGCGCTGGAGCTGCGTGACGGTGACAAGAACCGCTACTTCGGCAAGGGCGTCGAGAAGGCCGTCCTCGCCGTCATCGAGCAGATCGGCCCGGAGCTGGTCGGCTACGACGCCACCGAGCAGCGCCTGATCGACCAGGCCATGCTCGACCTGGACGCCACCCCGGACAAGTCCTCGCTCGGCGCCAACGCGATCCTCGGCGTCTCGCTCGCCGTCGCGCACGCCGCCTCCGAGGCCTCGGACCTGCCGCTGTTCCGCTACCTCGGCGGCCCGAACGCGCACGTCCTGCCCGTCCCGATGATGAACATCCTCAACGGCGGCTCGCACGCGGACTCCAACGTCGACATCCAGGAGTTCATGATCGCTCCGATCGGCGCGGAGTCCTTCTCCGAGGCCGTCCGCTGGGGCGTCGAGGTCTACCACACGCTCAAGGGCGTCCTGAAGGAGCGCGGCCTCTCCACCGGCCTGGGCGACGAGGGCGGCTTCGCCCCGAACCTGGACAGCAACCGCGAGGCGCTCGACCTCATCGTCGAGGCCATCAAGAAGGCCGGCTACGTGCCCGGCAAGGACGTCGCGCTGGCGCTGGACGTCGCCGCCTCCGAGTTCTTCAAGGACGGCGCCTACCAGTTCGAGGGCAAGGGCCTCACCTCGGCCGAGCTCATCGACTACTACGCCGACCTGGTCGCCTCGTACCCGCTGGTCTCGATCGAGGACCCGCTGGACGAGCAGGACTGGGACGGCTGGAAGGCCATGACCGTCAAGCTCGGCGACAAGGTCCAGCTCGTCGGCGACGACCTGTTCGTCACCAACCCGGTCCGCCTCGCCAAGGGCATCGAGACCGGCACCGCCAACGCGCTGCTGGTCAAGGTCAACCAGATCGGCTCGCTCACCGAGACGCTGGACGCCGTCGAGCTGGCCCAGCGCAACGGCTACCGCTGCATGATGTCGCACCGCTCCGGTGAGACCGAGGACGTCACCATCGCCGACCTCGCCGTCGCCACCAACTGCGGCCAGATCAAGACCGGCGCCCCGGCCCGCTCCGAGCGCGTCGCCAAGTACAACCAGCTGCTGCGCATCGAGGAGATCCTCGACGACGCCGCCGAGTACGCGGGCCGCGGCGCGTTCCCGCGCTTCAAGTACGAGGGCTGAGCCCAGTACGACGGCTGAGCCCGGCGCGAGGGCCGACAGCCCTCGCCGCAGTGCTTGCCTGACCGGTGCCCCGGCTCCCACCCCGTAGGGTGGAGGCCGGGGCACCGGCGCGACCAGGAGGGGTAACGGGACATGGCAGGCTGGAAGATTCCGGGCTTCGCGGGGCGTCCGCGCTTCACGAGCCGGGCGACCGTCCTCGTCCTGGTGCTCTGCTCGCTGGTGGCGATCCTCGCGTACCCCACCCGGCAGTTCATCTCCCAGCGCTCCGAGATCTCCGCACAGCGGGCCAAGGCCGAACACGCCAGGCAGCAGGTCGAGGAGCTCCGCCGGGAGAAGGCGCGCTGGCAGGACCCGGAGTTCGTCAGGGCGCAGGCCCGGGCCCGGCTGCACTACGCGATGCCGGGGGAGACCCCGTACATCTCGGTGGACCCGGCCACCGCGGCCGGGCCGTCGTCCGGCCCGCCCCCCTCGTCCGGTGCGGCCTCCGGCGCCGCAACCTCCTCCTCCGGTACCTCGTCCGGTGCGGCCTCCTCGGCCGACGCCGGTCCGGCGAAGGCCGCCAAGCCCTGGTACGCGAGTGTCTGGGACTCCGTCGACACCGCCGACGCCGCGCCCGCCGCCCTTGCCCCCGTTCCCGCCCCCGCCCCCGCTAGAGACAGCTCCCCATGACCACTGAGAACACCCCCTCCGCCCCCGACGCGGCCGAGGTGGCCGGCGTCGCCGACGCCGACGTCGCGGCCATCGCCGCCCAGCTCGGCCGCGTCCCGCGCGGCCTGCGCGGGGTCGCCCACCGCTGCCCCTGCGGCAACCCGGACGTCGTCGAGACGGCCCCCCGGCTCGCGGACGGCACGCCGTTCCCGACCCTCTACTACCTGACCTGCCCCAAGGCCGCCTCGCTGATCGGCACCCTGGAGGCGGACGGCGTGATGAAGGAGCAGACGGCCCGGCTCGCCGAGGACCCGGAGCTCGCCGCCGCGTACCAGAAGGCGCACGAGGACTACATCGCCCGCCGTGACGCCATCGAGGTGCTGGAGGGCTTCCCGAGCGCCGGCGGCATGCCGGACCGGGTGAAGTGCCTGCACGTGCTGGTCGGCCACTCGCTGGCGGCCGGCCCCGGGGTCAACCCGCTCGGTGACGAGGCGATCGGCATGCTGGAGGACTGGTGGGCCAAGGGCCCGTGCGTCTCCGCCGCCGAGGTGGCCGAGAGCGCGGCCGCGGTCGCCCAGAAGCGGGCCACCGCCGAGGACCACGCCGCGGTGATCGCGGCCAAGGAGCAGCTGGCCGCAGAGCGCGCCGCGAAGAAGCGCGCGGCCGAGGAGGAGAGCCGATGAGCACCACCCGGGTCGCCGCGATCGACTGCGGCACCAACTCGATCCGTCTGCTGGTCGCCGACCTCGACCCGGAGACGGGCGCGATCACCGACCTCGACCGGCGGATGGTCATCAACCGGCTCGGCCAGGGCGTCGACCGCACCGGCCGGCTCGCGCCGGAGGCCCTGGAGCGGACGTTCGCGGCCTGCCGCGAGTACGCCGGGGTGATCGCCGAGCACAAGGTCGCCCCCGACCGGATCCGCTTCGTGGCCACCAGCGCCTCGCGGGACGCCGAGAACAGCGACGAGTACACCGAGGGCGTCCGGGGCATCCTGGGCGTCGCCCCCGAGGTGGTCAGCGGGGAGGAGGAGGCACGGCTCTCCTTCGTCGGCGCGACCAAGGAGCTCACCGGCGGTCAGTTCCCCGCCCCCTACCTGGTGTTCGACCTGGGCGGCGGCTCCACCGAGTTCGTGCTGGGCACGGACGACGTGCAGGCGGCCCGGTCGGTGGACATCGGCTGCGTGCGGCTGACCGAGCGGCACTTCGCCGGGGCGGAGCTGCCCACGCTGGGGCAGATCTCCGCCGCCAAGGCGCACATCAGGGGCGAGCTGGACAAGGCCGCGGAGGTGGTGCCGCTGACCGGCGCCGCCACCCTGGTCGGCCTGGCGGGCACCGTCACCACGGTGTCCGCGATCGCGCTGGAGCTGCCCGAGTACGACTCGGAGCGGATCCACCACTCGCGGATCTCCCGGGACGATGTCGCGGAGATCGCCGGGCGGCTGCTGGCCTCGACCCACGCGGAGCGGGCGGCGATCCCGGCGATGCACCCGGGCCGGGTCGACGTGATCGCGGCCGGGGCCCTGGAGCTGCTGGAGATCATGACGCGGACGGGCGCCGCCGAGGTCGTCGTCAGCGAGCACGACATCCTGGACGGCATTGCCTGGAGCATTGCCTGACCGCTCGGCGCGGGTCGCGGTGCGGCCTTGTGCGGTCCGTGACTTGTCGGGGGTGCCCCTGCCCTGCAGGTCTTACGTTTTCGGCCCCGGAGTGCCTGTCGGGCACCCGGGGCCGCGGCGCGCGCGGGGCACCGCGAGAAACTTCGTGAATTTCTTCACATGGCGATCGGGGCTTTCGCCGCCCTTTTGGCACACTCCGTGGCATGCCGTGTCCGATATCTGGGACCGAAGGTCGTCCGTCGGCGTCGCCCGCTGGATCGCAGGTCGGGTTCGCCGTCCGGCGATGGAATCGAAACGGGGGTCGGGAACCCGGCTGCCGCAACGATCGTTGCTGCTCACGAGGGTCGCCCGAACGCATGTGCTCACGGCGGAGCAGGGCCGACGGTGAGCAGTCGCCCCGAAGGTACCCCGGCCCGGCGCAAGCGGCCGCGAAGTGTAGCACAGGGTGTCCAGACCCCTGTGACGGGCCTCACGAAGAGCAGTCCGAACGGTGCTGGATACTTTCGGATATGAGCACCACGGAGCGTCCTCGCATCCTCATTGTCGGCGGTGGTTACGTCGGCCTGTATGCCGCGATGCGCATCCTCAAGAAGATGCGCTACGGGGAGGCGACCGTCACGGTCGTCGACCCGCGGTCGTACATGACGTACCTGCCCTTCCTCCCCGAGGCGGCCGGCGGCAACGTCGCGCCTCGCAACCTCGTTGCCCCGCTGCGCAGCGCCCTCAAGAACGCGGAGGTGCTCACCGGTCACGTGACCGGCGTGGACCACGCGCGCAAGGTCGCCACCATCGCGCCCGCGGCCGGCGAGTCCTACGAGCTGCCCTTCGACTACCTCGTCGTGGCCACCGGCTCGGTCTCCCGCACCTTCCCGATCCCCGGCCTGGCCGAGCACGGCATCGGCATGAAGACGGTCGAGGAGGCGATCAGCCTCCGCAACCACGTCATGGCGCAGCTGGACAAGGCCGAGTCCACCACGGACGAGGCGATCCGGCGCAAGGCCCTCACCTTCGTGGTCATCGGCGGCGGCTTCGCCGGCGTCGAGACCATCGCCGAGGTCGAGGACATGGCGCGGGACGCGGCGAAGATCTACAAGACCGTCAGCCGCGACGACATGCGCTTCATCCTGGTGGAGGCGGCCAACCGCATCCTCCCGGAGATGGGCCCGGACCTCGGTCTGTGGACCAAGGAGAAGCTCGAAGAGCGCAACATCGAGATCTACATCGAGACCTCGATGGACTCCTGCGTCGACCAGCACGTCGTGCTGAAGAACGGCGTCGAGGCCGACGCCTCCACGATCGTGTGGACGGCCGGCGTCAAGCCCAACCCGGTGCTGGCCAACTTCGGCCTGCCGCTGGGCCCGCGCGGCCACGTGGACACCGCGCCGACCCTCCAGGTCAAGGGCTTCGACAACGTCTGGTCGGCCGGCGACAACGCCCAGGTGCCGGACCTCGCCGTCGGCGAGGGCGCCTGGTGCCCGCCGAACGCCCAGCACGCCGTCCGTCAGGCGATCGTCCTCGGGGACAACGTCATCTCGGGCATGCGGGGCTTCCCGCAGGCCGAGTACAAGCACAAGAACCTCGGTGCGGTGGCCGGTCTCGGCCTGCACAAGGGCGTGGCGATCCTCTTCGGCAAGTACAAGCTGAAGGGCCGTCCGGCCTGGTGGTTCCACCGCCTGTACCACGGCAGCCGGGTGCCGACCATGAACCGCAAGGTCCGGGTCTTCACCGACTGGACGCTCGCGATGTTCCTCAAGCGCGAGACCGTCGGCCTGGCCGAGATGGAGAAGCCGTTCGGCGCCTTCCAGGACGCGGCCGCCCCGGCTCCCAAGCCGGTCGAGGCCAAGGCCCCCGAGAAGGAGCTCGCCAGCAGCAAGTAACGACCCGGCCCGGACGCGGAAGCGTCCGGGTATGAGTCGGAGGCCCTCCGCCCGGCAGCGTCGCCGGACCACGACCTCCGTGGTGCTCAGCCGGCCGTGCGACCGGGCGGAGTACAGCAGTAGCGAGAACAGCGAACAGCCGGACAGACAGGAAGGACCCCGCCGTCCCCCTCCCTCAGGGGGATCGGCGGGGTCCTTCCCGTTGTGCCGTCGGCTGCGGGTCAGTCGGTCTTGATGCTCTCCAGGATGTCCAGCTTCGACGCCCGGCGGGCGGGCCAGATCGCGGCCACCAGGCCGACCAGGCCGGCCAGCGCCAGGAAGAGCGTCAGCTTGCCGACCGGCAGGACGGTGGTGAGGCCGCCGATGCTGGACTTCAGGGTGCCGTTCACCGCCCAGGCCAGGAAGCAGCCGAGCAGCACGCCGATGACGGCGCCGAAGAGCGAGATCACCACGGACTCCAGACGGACCATCCGCTTGATGCCCCGGCGGTCCAGCCCGATCGCCCGCAGCATCCCGATCTCGCGCTTGCGCTCGAAGACCGACATGGCCAGCGTGTTGACGACGCCGAGGACCGCGACGATCACGGACATCCCGAGCAGGCCGTACATCATGTTCAGCGCGAAGGTGATGATCTGGCTGAACTGGTCCCGGACGTCCTGCTTGGTCTTCACCTCGATCGCCGGGTTGGCACCGGTGGCGTCCTTGAGGGCCTGCTTGAGCGAGACGCTCGCGCCGTCGGCGCCCTTCACCAGCACGTCGCTGATGTACGGGTCCTGCTCGTGCTTCGCGATCTCGCCGTTGGCCAGGACGACCGGGCTGAGCATCTCGTTCTTCTCGAACACGCCGCCCACCGTGAAGGTGCCCGTGCTGTCGTCCGGGAAGGTCACCGCGAGCGGGCTGCCGGGCGCCAGGTTGTTGCTCCTGGCGACGTCGGTGTTCACCAGGATCTCGCCCTTGGCGAGGCCGGCGGCCGAGCCGCCGGTGAAGTCCAGCGAGAGGAGCCGGCCGGCACTGTTGGCGTCGATGCCGGTGATCGCCCTGGTGTGGCCGCCGAGATCCCAGTAGACGCTGGTCAGCGCGGAGGAGGCGGCGACCCCGGGGGTCTTCGCGATCTCCGCCGGGACCTGCGGGGACAGGCCCATGCCGTTGGCCATCGAGACCGTGTAGTCGGCCTTCATCGCGCTGGTGACGGCCTTGTCGATCGCGCCGCCCAGCGAGGCGCCGAGCACGGTCAGGGCGCTGACCAGGGTCAGGCCGATGGTGAGGGCGGCCGCGGTGGCGGCGGTGCGGCGCGGGTTGCGCACCGCGTTCTTCCGGGCCAGCCTGCCGGGCGTACCGAACAGCCGGCCGATCAGCGGGCCCACCAGTGCGATCACCGGGCGGGACAGCAGCGGCAGCAGGACGAACACGCCGATCAGGGCGAGGACCGCGCCGACCCCGACCGGCATCCGGCCCGAGTCGTTGCCGGTGGAGGCGCCGAAGGCCACCAGGGCCAGGCCGCCGGCCGCCAGGACCGAGCCGATCGAGTTGCGGATCACCATGCCCTTCTGGGTGGCGGGCTGCTCACCGCTGCTCATCGCGGCCACCGGGGCGATCCGCGAGGCCCGCACGGCCGGCAGGAGGGCCGACAGGACGGTGACCGTGGTGCCGACCAGCAGGGCGACCGCGATCGTCAGCGGCGCGATCACCAGCGGGCCGGAGGGCATGCCCGTGCCGAGCGCGCCGATCAGCGCCTGCATGCCGGCGCCGATCCCGACACCGGCGAGCAGGCCGGCCACCGAGGAGCCGGCGCCGATCACCAGCGCCTCGATCAGCACCGAGCGGGTGACCTGCTTGCGGCTGGCGCCGACGGCGCGCAGCAGCGCCAGCTCCTTGGTGCGCTGGGCGACCAGCATGGTGAAGGTGTTGGCGATGATGAAGATGCCGACGAAGAGCGAGATGGCGGCGAAGACGAGCAGCATCGTCTTCATGCTGCTGGTGCCGCTGGCGATCTCCTTGGCCTGCTCGTCCTTCAGCTCCTGGCCGGTCTCCGTCCTGAACTGGTCCTCCGCCGGGACCTTCGGCTTCACCTGGGCCAGCAGCGCGCTCTCGTCGGTGCCCGGCCTGGCCTGCACCGCGATGCTGCTGTACTGGCCCGGGGCCAGCAGCAGCTGCTGCGCCGTGGCACGGTCGAAGAGGGTGAGCGTGCCGCCGGAGGAGACCCCGGGGTCGTCGGTGGTGAAGACGCCGGTCAGGGTCGCGTCGACGACCGGGCCGTTCGAGGCGACGCGGACGGTGTCGCCGACCTTGTAGCCGCCCTTGTCGGCGGTCGCGCGGTCGAGGGCGATCTCCTTGGGCGCCTTCGGACCCCGGCCCTCGGCCATCGGGTAGCGGGCGTCCCGGCCGTCGGCGGCGGGCGCGAAGTTGGTGCCGCGGGCCCGCCACGCCTCGCCGATCAGGGTGCCCTTCTTGTCGGCGACGCCGGTGAAGCCGCCGACCACGCCTCGGGCGTTCGCCGCGCCGGGCAGGGCGCCGAGCTGCTGGACGGTGGCGTCGGTGAGCGAGGCGGAGCTCCGCTCGCTCTTGTCCCGGGCGCTGGCACCCGAGCCCGCCGCGGTGTCGGTGACCTGTACGGACACGTCGGAGTAGCTCTTGGCGGAGCTGTTGGCCATGGCCTTGCCGAAGGTGTCGGAGAAGATCATGGTGCCGGCCACGAAGGCCGTGCCGAGCATGACGGCGAGCGCCGTCATCAGCAGGCGGCCCTTGTGGGCCAGCACGTTGCGCAGTGCGGTGCGATACATGGATGCGTCCAGGGTGAAGGGGTCGGTACGAACCGGGCGGGGGAGCGGCGGGGCCGCCGGCCCGTCAGCTCGTACGGCCCTTGGCGTCGAACCGGCGCATCCGGTCCAGCACGCTGTCGGCGGTCGGGGACATCAGCTCGTCGACGATCCGGCCGTCGGCGAGGAACACCACGCGGTCGGCGTAGGCGGCGGCGACCGGGTCGTGAGTGACCATCACGACGGTCTGGCCGAGCTCGCGCACCGAGTTGCGCAGGAAGGAGAGGATCTCCGCGCCGGAGCGGGAGTCGAGGTTGCCGGTGGGCTCGTCCGCGAAGATGATGTCCGGCTTGCTCGCCAGGGCGCGGGCGCAGGCGACGCGCTGCTGCTGGCCGCCGGAGAGCTGGGACGGGCGGTGCGAGAGGCGGCCGGAGAGGCCGACGGTGTCCACCACGCGGTCCAGCCACTCCTTGTCGGCCTTGCGGCCGGCGATGTCCATCGGGAGCGTGATGTTCTCCAGCGCGGTGAGCGTGGGCAGCAGGTTGAAGGCCTGGAAGATGAAGCCGATGTGGTCCCGGCGGAGCTGGGTCAGCTGCTTGTCCTTCAGCCCGACCAGCTCGGTGTCGCCGATCATCGAGGAGCCGGAGGAGACGGTGTCCAGCCCGGCCATGCAGTGCATCAGGGTCGACTTGCCGGAGCCCGACGGGCCCATGATCGCGGTGTACTCCCCCTGCGGGAAGACGACGCTGACGTTGTCGAGCGCGACCACCCGGGTCTCGCCCTCCCCGTAGACCTTGTTCAGGCCGGTGGCGCGGGCGGCCGCCTGGCCGGTACGGACGGCAGTTGCGGTCGTCGTGGTCACGGGGGGCTCCTTGTGATGAGGGGGTGTCGGGCACGGCGGGCATCGGCCCTGGCGTACTTCGATCCTCCGCCACGTGAGCACGGTTTCTCGTCGCTCCGGCGAACGGTTGGCCCACCGCCGCTGGGCGTACGTCCTGGTGGCCGCCTCATCCTGCGGTATGACACCGACCCTGACGGAGGACCGCTGGCCGGATCACGTACCTGCCGTGGCCGGATCGCGGACTGTTCGTCAGATGGCAAGGAAACATGACATGTTCCCTGGCCGGGAACATGCGAAAGAGGGAGCCGGGCGACTAGGCTCAGGGCGTGGCCCACACCGCGCGGAGCAGCTCCCGTCCGCGGTCGGGTCACACCGCTGTACGCCCGGATGGTGGAACGCAGACACGGGCAGCTTAAAACTGCTTGGCCGCGAGGCCGTGCCGGTTCGAGTCCGGCTCCGGGCACCACACTCGGATCGCGGGGACGTCCGGCCGGGCGGCCCCGCCCGACGGCCCCCGGCGGAATCCTCCTCGCGGCGTACTGGGCATCCTTTGCCAAGCCATTACCCTGGACGGGTGGGCAGCGCCGTGCCGCCCCGGAGGGAATGAGCATGAGAAGCAGCAATCCGGTCTTCTCGCGGGAGGGGTCCTTCACCCGCGACTCCGGCTACGCGGGTTTCGGCACCACCCAGCAGGCACCGCCGGCCGGCGGCCCGCACGCCAACAACCCTTACGCCGACAACCCGTACGGCAACAACCCGTACGCCCAGCAGGCCCCGGGCCAGGCGCCGCTGAGTGACGAGCAGCTCGTCGAGATGTACCGCGCCCCGTCGGCCGGCCCGGCCGCGACCGGCCGGATGACGCTGGACGACGTGGTCGCCCGGACGGCCATGACGCTGCTGACCCTCGTCGCGGCCGGCGCCGTGGCCTGGTTCGCCCTGCCGGACGCCAACTACGGCGTCGCGATCGTCGCGGCGTTCGCGGCGTTCGTCGTCGGCATGGTCGTCTCCTTCAAGCGGAGCGTCAGCCCGCCGCTGATCCTGGCCTACGCGGCGCTGGAGGGCTTCTTCCTCGGCGCGGTCACCAGGGTCTTCAACGAGATCTGGCCGGGCATCGCCATCCAGGCGGTGCTGGGCACGGCGGCGGTCTTCGGCGCGATGCTGATCGCCTACAAGAGCGGCCGGATCCGGGTCACCCCCCGCTACACGCGGATCGGGCTCGCCATCGCGATGGGCTTCCTGGGCCTGCTGCTGATCAACGTGATCGCCTCGATGTTCGGCGCCGACATGGGCCTGCGCTCCGGGCCGCTCGGCATCGCCGTCGGCCTGGTCGGCATCGCGCTGGGCGCGTTCTTCCTCTCGCTGGACTTCGCCGCCATCGAGGAGGCCATCCGCCTCGGCGCGCCGCAGAAGGAGGCCTGGCGGGCCGCCTTCGGGCTCACCCTCTCGCTGGTCTGGATCTACATCGAGATGCTGCGCCTGATCGCGATCCTGCGCGGCGACGACTAGGCCCTGGGCGAGCGGCCTGTCGCGGGCCGCACGACCCGGTCGGACCCCGGAGCCCCGCTCCGGGGTCCGTCGGCGTTCAGGCGGCGTCCAGGGGCCTGCGCAGGGCCCGTTAGGGTCGCGGTATGCCCGAACCGAAAGCCCTCGCCGAAGCCGTCGACCGCCTGGCGGACCGCTTCCGCGCGATGCCGCAGACCCGGCTGCTGGCAGCCGTGCCCGGCCACCCCTCCCGCGCGGCCGCCGCGCTCGCGCTGGCCCGGCGGCTGGCGGCCGTCGCCCTGGCCGTGGAGGGCGCCGCGCCCCGGGACTTCCCCGACGCGGGGGCCTTCGCGGCCGGCGACCAGCTGGCGGTCGCCGGGCACGACCTGGTGGCGGCTCTGGCCGCCCACGCGGCCCGGGCCGGAGGCGGCGCCCCGGTGACCCTGCCGGTCGCCCTCGGCGACCTCCCGGCAGGCGGTACGGGCGGCGCCGAAGCCCTGCTGGCCGAGGCGCTCACGGCGGTGGCGGCCACGGCGG
>FTKL01000367.1_pt3 | contig 15555 bp, 13 predicted proteins | sample 2434061 | NCBI WGS metagenome assembly FTKL01 (sample SAMEA3914816, study PRJEB12502) | metagenome | biome: forest; material: soil | place: USA | collected 2011-09-16 | depth 0.3 m
CTGCTGCTGCTGGCCCATCGGGCCGCCCTGCCCGGAGGGCAGCTGCGGGGCACCGGAGGGCAGGCCCAGCGGCTGGTTGCCCATCTGCTGCTGCTGCGGCTGGCCCATCTGCTGCTGCTGGCCGCCCATCTGCTGCTGGCCCATCGGGCCGCCCATGGACTGGCCGGGGCCCTGCTGGCCCGGCACCGGCGGGCCGGATATGGCTGCCGGGACGGGGGCGCCGGGACGCGAGTCCTGCGGCGGCTCCTTGCGCATGTTGGCCTGGTTCTGCGCTGCGGCACGAGTCGCGGCGGCCAGCTTGGCGCGCAGGTCCTCGTTCTCGCGGAGCAGCTTGGTCAACTCGGCTTCGACCTCGTCGAGGAAGGCATCGACCTCGTCCTCGTCATAGCCTTCGCGCAGCCGGACGGTCGTGAACTGCTTGTTCCGAACGTCCTCGGGGGTCAATGGCATCTCTTCACCTCAACGTGATCGTCGGCACACCGGCATCCTGTCGCATCGCTCACCTACGACAGGCGCTGCACGAGCGAGATCAGGACATACACAATGATCATCAGTACGAAGAAGGACAGGTCGAGCGCCACGCCCCCGAGACGCAACGGCGGGATGAACCGCCGAAGAAGCTTGAGTGGCGGATCCGTGACAGTGTACGTGGCCTCCAGGACCAGGACCATGGCCTTGCCGGGCCGCCACGAACGCGCGAACTGGAACACCCAGTCCATGACCAGCCGGAAGAGCAGGAACACCAGGAAGACGGTCAGTGCATAACCGAGCACTGCCCCCACGATCCCCATCGAGAATCCCACTCCCTGGCCACTCGGCTTGTCGCTTGCTGAACTGTCGCTAACTCACTGTCGATCAGATCCACACGTACAGTCGTGGCCGGGTCAGCTCTGGTTGAAGAACCCACCCTCGGCGATACGAGCCTTGTCCTCCGCCGTGACATCGACGTTAGCAGGCGACAGCAGGAACACCTTCTGTGTCACGCGCTCGATACTGCCGTGCAGACCGAAGACGAGTCCAGCGGCGAAGTCTACGAGGCGCTTCGCGTCGGTGTCGTCCATCTCGGTCAAATTCATGATCACGGGAGTACCGCCACGGAACTGTTCCCCGATGGTACGGGCCTCGTTGTAGGTCCTGGGGTGCAGCGTGGTGATGCGGTACGGCTCTCGTTCGTTCACGACCTTGGGCATGATCACCGGGGAGCTCTTCTCCAGGTTGTGGCGGCGTTCGGGTGTGATGGACGACACTGGGGCCATCCTCGGGGTCTCCTGACGGATCGGGACCGCAGCGGGAACGGGCTGCGGGGCGATCTGGGCGACCGGGGCGGGCTGTGCGGCGGCGGGCCGGGGGATGTCCTCGGTCCGCCCGGTGCGCATCGGCTCGGGGTCCGCGTCGTAGTCGTCGTCGGGGTCGTACCCCTGGCCGTCGTACGTCTCGTCCTCCACGAGGCCGAGGTAGACCGCCATCTTGCGCATTGCGCCGGCCATTCTCCTGTCTCCTCCGCTCTGTGGTGGATCGGCTCCGTCACCGGCGGCCTTCGCCTGCGGATTCCCCGACCCCCGAGGGCCCGTCAGGCCAATGGCCCGGGCAGGCTCGTGAGGGTCGTGGAGTTGCGATCCACGGTTCGCTAGCGCTCAGGAAAGCTGCTAGGTTCTGTCCTGTTTTGTCCTGCAGTCTGATCTACTACCCGGTGACGTTACCCGAGGGGTGACCGCACTCCGAGTACCGCCGTTCCGACGCGCACATGTGTCGCTCCGGCGGCCACGGCCTGCTCAAGGTCGCCACTCATTCCCGCGGAAACCATGGTGGCAGCAGGATGGCTCGCACGTACGGCGGTTGAGATTTCCGCCAGCCGCCCGAAGGCCCCCGCCGGATCGCCGGCCAGCGGCCCCGCGAGCGGGGCGACCGTCATCACACCGTCCAGCCGGAGCCCGGGCGCGTCGGCGATCGCGTCGGCCAGTGCCTCGACGTCCTCCGGAGCGACCCCGGCCCGGCCCTCGCCCTCGCCGGCCTCCTTGTCCAGGGCGACCTGGACGAGGCAGCCGAGCTCGGAGCGCTCCGACTTCAGCACCGCCGCCGAGAGCGAGCCGACCAGCCGGAGCCGGTCGACCGAGTGCACCCGGTTCGCGTACCGCACGACCGAGCGGACCTTGTTGGTCTGCAGCTGGCCGACGAAGTGCCACTGCAGCGGAAGGTTTCTGCAGAGTTCCGCCTTGGGCGCGGCGTCCTGGTCGCGGTTCTCCGCGACGTCGGTGACGCCGAGGGCGGCCAGCAGTGCGCTGTCCTCGGCGGGGTAGGTCTTGGTCACGACGATCAGGGTGACGTCACCGCGGGCCCGGCCGGCCGCCTCGCAGGCGGCCGTGATCCGGCGCTCGACCACGTCGAGGTTGGCACCGAGCTCCTCGAAGCGGGCCCGCTGACCGTCCGTCAGCGCCTCGAAGAAGGCCGGCCGACCCGGGAACGGTCCGTAGATGTCATTCGTCATGAGAGTTCAGAGCCCAACCAGACGTAGCTCGCGAGCCGGCCGGTGCGCTGCTCGCGGCGATAGGAGAAGTGATCGGCAGATTCGAGGGTGCAGACAGATGATCGCACCAACTCGGTGACTCCGACAGCGGCCAACTGGGCCTCGACCCCGGCCGCGACGTCCAGCGCCGGCGTACCCCAGGTCGTCTCGCCGTACGCGGCGGGCACCAGCGCGGCCACCTCCGCGCGCAGCGCGTCCGGCACTTCGTAGCACCGGCCGCAGACGGCGGGCCCGGTGGCCGCGGTGATCCGCTCCGGCCGGGCGCCGAGCGCGGTCATCGCGCGCACCACCGCCGGGACGACGCCGGCCGCCAGGCCCGGCCGGCCCGCGTGGGCCGCGCCGACGATGCCGGCCACCGGGTCCGCCAGCAGTACGGGCGTGCAGTCGGCGGTCAGCACCGCGAGCGCGAGCGGGCGGTCGGTGACCACCGCGTCGACCGTCGGGGCCGTGCCCTGCGGCTGCCGCTCCGTCACCACCGCGACGTCCGCGCCGTGCACCTGGTTCATCCAGACCACGTCCGCCGGGTCCAGCCCGAGCGAGCGGGCCGCGAGCCGCCGGTTCTCCTGCACGGCCCGCGGGTCGTCGCCGACCGCACCACCGAGGTTCAGCTCCCCGTACGGCGAAGTGCTCACCCCGCCCCACCGGTCGGTGAAGGCGAAGTGAGCACCGTTTCGCGTGTGGAGCTGCATCACTTCAAGAAGTCGGGCACATCGAGCTCCTCGGCGGCGCTCTCCACGTAGGGCTGCCGGACCGGCTGCACCTGCGGGGGCACCGGCGAGGCGGTCGTGGTGGCCGGGCCGTCCGAGTGGCGGGAGGCGGACTCGCCCTCCGAGCGGGACGTCACCGAGCCGATGCTCCCGTACGACGGCCGGGTGGCCGGGCGCTCGGGGGCGGCCGCGGCGGGCGCCGGGGTGGACTTGACCACCGGGTCGCGGACGATCGCCGGCGGCTGGCCGCCGTCGAAGCCCGCCGCGATGACGGTGACCCGGACCTCGTCGCCGAGCGCGTCGTCGATGACCGCGCCGAAGATGATGTTGGCCTCGGGGTGCGCGGCCTCGCTGACCAGCTGCGCCGACTCGTTGATCTCGAACAGGCCGAGGTCGGAGCCGCCGGAGATGGAGAGCAGCACGCCGCGCGCGCCGTCGATGGAGGCCTCCAGCAGCGGCGAGGAGATCGCCATGATGGCGGCCGCCTTGGCGCGGTCCTCGCCCCGGGCGGAGCCGATGCCCATGAGCGCCGAACCGGCCTCCGACATGACCGACTTGACGTCGGCGAAGTCGAGGTTGATCAGGCCGGGGGTGGTGATCAGGTCCGTGATGCCCTGGACGCCGGAGAGCAGCACCTGGTCGGCGGACCGGAACGCGTCCAGCACGCTGACCTGGCGGTCCGAGATGGACAGCAGGCGGTCGTTGGGGATGACGATGAGGGTGTCGACCTCTTCGCGCAGGCCGGCGATGCCGTCCTCGGCCTGGTTCGCGCGACGGCGGCCCTCGAAGGTGAAGGGGCGGGTGACGACGCCGATCGTGAGGGCGCCGAGCGAGCGGGCGATGTTGGCCACGACGGGCGCGCCGCCGGTGCCGGTGCCGCCGCCCTCGCCCGCGGTGACGAAGACCATGTCGGCCCCCTTGAGGACCTCCTCGATCTCCTCGCGGTGGTCCTCTGCCGCCTTGCGGCCGACCTCGGGGTTCGCGCCGGCGCCGAGGCCCCGGGTGAGTTCACGGCCCACATCGAGCTTGACGTCGGCGTCGCTCATCAGGAGGGCCTGCGCATCGGTGTTGATCGCGATGAACTCGACGCCCTTGAGACCGACCTCGATCATCCGGTTGATGGCGTTGACACCGCCGCCGCCGATGCCGACGACCTTGATGACTGCGAGGTAGTTCTGCGGTGCTGCCACGTCGAAGGCCTCTCGCCTCGAATTTCCGGGTCGGCCCGGCGCCCGGGTGCGCGCCGTTCCGACGGATGTCGATGGGTGGGGAGCCTGGTTCCTGACTGAATGTCCGAAATGCCGACCGCCGACCCGAACCCTAAACTTGACCTTTAGGGTTACTGCTGTGCCTCTGTCACATCACCGTAGGACACAGCCTGGTGACACAGGACACTAGGTCGCGGCGAGCCCGTGTTCAACGAACACGCCGAGCTTCCCTTTTTTCTTTTGAGCCTATGTGATCATCAACCGGCGTGAGAAACCGGGGTGACCGACAAACTCCCGTGCACAGAACCTACCGGATCATCCGGACACCGCAGGCGCGTCCGGCACACTCACGTCATAGTTCGTGGCCTTCTGATGCAGCAGTGCGGTCAGTACCCGGGCTTTTCGATCGGTCCGTTCCGGACTCCCCCAGTGCACCGTGATCCCACCGGTGAGCTGGAGTTGGATGTCGTCGTACGAGTGGACCAGCACCGAGCCGGCCCGCTTGACGACATCCGGCGGCAGGCCCGCGGCCACCGCCACCGCGCCCTGCACGAGCTGCTGGCGGGTGATCATCTCGATGGATTCGTTCGCCTGCTGACTGAGGTGCAGCTCCACCACCGGCACCCCGTCGGGCGGGGCCGGCTCGGTGGCGAAGCTCACCCCGCCCGCGTCGACCTGGGTGAACTGCCCGTCCTCGCCCTTGACGGCGGCGACCGGCGTGCGCTGGACGACCTTCACCCGCAGGGTGTGCGGCCAGCCCCGCCAGACCTCGGCGCCGGCCACCCTCGGGATGGCCTCCACCCGCCGCTCGACGTCCGCCAGGTCCACCCGCGCGAGCGGCCCGTCGCCGAGATCGCCCAGCGCCGCGCGGACCTGGTCGGCCGTCAGCCGGTCGTCCCGCATGCCCTGCACCGAGACGCTTCGTACATCGAGCACCGAGGAGAAGAACACCAGCCAGGACAGCGCGCCCAGCACGGCTGCCACCAGTACGCCCAGCACCGCGAACCCGCGCCGGGAGAGCCGGAGCCGGGGAGCGTACTCCTCGGCCTCCTCCTCGTCCTCGTACACGTCGGCGCCGAGCGCACCGTCAGCCACGGCGGCGACCACCCCGGGCTGCCTCGATGGCCTCGTAGACCATGCCGACCAGCAGGTCGTCCGCGTCGCGGCGGCCGAACTCCGAGGCGGCCCGGCTCATGTCCCAGAGCCGCTGCGGGTCGGTGAGCACCGGCAGGACGTTGGCCAGCACCCAGTCGGGCGTCAGCTCGGCGTCGTCCACCAGCAGGCCGCCGCCCGCCTTCACCATCGGCTGCGCGTTCAGCCGCTGCTCGCCGTTGCCGATCGGCAGCGGGACGAACGCGGCCGGCAGGCCGACGGCCGCCAGCTCGGCGACGGTCATCGCGCCGGCCCGGCAGAGCATCAGGTCGGCGGCGGCGTACGCGAGGTCCATCCGGTCCACGTACGGCACCGCGCGGTACGGCGGCATCCCGGGGATGTCGTCGATCACCGGCAGCTCGTTCTTCGGCCCGACGGCGTGCAGGATCTGCACGCCGTACTGCTGCAGGCGCGGCGCGATGGCCTGGATCGTCTCGTTCAGGCGCCGGGCGCCCTGCGAGCCGCCGGACACCAGCAGGGTGGGCAGCCGCTGGTCGAGGCCGAAGTACTGGCGGGCCTCGGGGCGGACGGCGTTGCGGTCCAGGGTGGCGATGGTCCGGCGCAGCGGGATGCCGATGTACCGGGAGTCGCGCAGCTTGCTGTCGGGCGTGGAGACGGCGACGAAGTCGCTGTACCGGGCGCCGATCTTGTTGGCCAGGCCCGGACGGGCGTTCGCCTCGTGCACCACGATCGGCACCCCGGCCCGCTTGGCGGCCAGGTAGGCGGGCATCGCGACGTAGCCGCCGAAGCCGACCACGGCGTCCGCCTTGACCCGCTCGATGATGTCCTGGGCGGCCCGCACGGTGCCGCGCAGCCGGCCCGGGACGGTGATCAGCTCGGGGGTGGGCCTGCGGGGCAGCGGCACGGCCGGGATGAGCTCCAGGTGGTAGCCGCGCTCGGGCACCAGCCGGGTCTCCAGGCCGCGTTCGGTGCCCAGCGCGGTGATCCCGATGGTCGGGTCGTGCCTGCGGAGGGCGTCCGCGAGGGCGAGGGCCGGTTCGATGTGACCGGCGGTCCCCCCGCCGGCGAGTACGACATGCACCGAAATTCACCGCTCCCTGCGCGCCGGCCCGGGGGCCGGGCGTGCTGTGGTTCGTCGTCGTGGCAGCACCCGGGCCAGTCGTGTCCTGTACCGGGAGTTGGTGGTCCGCGCGGCCAGGGCCGCCTGGGCCCCCGGTGTGCTGCGTGCGAAGCAGAGCAGCAGACCGACGGCGCACATGGCCGACAGCATGGCGGAACCGCCGTAGGAGAACAGCGGGAGCGGGACGCCCGCGATGGGCAGCAGTCCCAGTGCCGACCCCAGGTTGACCATGGCCTGCGCCATGATCCACGTGGTGGCGGCTCCCGCGGCATACCTGACGAAGGGGTCCTTCGTGCCGATGGCCACTCGGATACCCGCGTAGCCTAGTGCCGCGAAGAGTCCGATGACCGACAGTGTCCCCACCAGTCCGAGTTCCTCGCCCGTCGCGGCGAAGATGAAGTCGGTGTGGGCCTCCGGCAACTGACCCCATTTCTCGACCCCGGCACCCAGGCCGGACCCGAACAGGCTGCCGAGTGCGAACGAGTACACGCCGTGCAGGGCCTGGAAACAGGCGCCGTCCGGGTCGAGTTTGGTGACACCGATGCAGGACAGCCGCTCCGCCCGGTGCGGGACGGTGACGACCAGCGCGGTACTGGCCACCACGGCGACGCCGAGCGTGGCCACGAACAGCCGCATCGGTGCGCCGACCATCCAGAGCAGGCCGAACAGCATGGCGACCAGGATCATCGAGGTGCCCATGTCGCCGCCGAGCATGATCAGCATCAGCAGCAGCAGGGCGCCCGGGACGAGCGGCACCAGCAGGTGCTTCCACTGGTCGAGGGTGCCGGTCTTCTGCTTGCGGGCCAGCAGGTCGGCGCCCCACAGCACCAGGGCGAGCTTCGCGAACTCGGAGGGCTGCACCTGGAAGAAGCCGAAGTCCAGCCAGTTCCGGTTGCCGTTGATCCGCACGCCGATGCCGGGGATCGCCACCAGCACCAGGGCGCCGATCACGGCGAGCAGCAGCGGGTACACCACCACCCGGAGCACGCCGACCGGCAGCCGGGCGAGCGTCACCAGCATGACGGTGCCGAGCATCGCCGCGACCAGCTGCTTCAGGAAGTAGTACTGCGCCGAGCGGTGCTGGCCCATCGCGAGGATCTGGGACGAGGAGAACACCATCACCAGCCCCAGCACCACCAGCAGCAGCACCGAGCCCATGATCAGGTAGTACGGAGTGAGCGGACGGTCCAGGGTGTAGCGCACCCGCGCCCGGAAGGCCCGCAGCCGGGCCACCGGACCGGCCGACTTGAAGGTGGTCGTACTGGCCGAGATCAGCTTCAGCGGGGACTCCCCGCGCTCCGGCGGAGCGGTGACCCCCGCCTTGCCCTGACCAGCCACCACGCACCCCTTTATTCGTGGCTCGCTCGCCTCCGAGGCGCGCCGGTGGTCTACCCGTGCCGGGCTGCCCGGTGGTTCCTGTCAGCCGTGCCGGCTCTGCCGCCCGGCCCCCCGTGCGCTACGCCAGGGCCAGGACGGCGGCCGCGAACAGGTCGCCGCGCTCGCCGTAGTTGGTGAACATGTCCATCGAGGCGCAGGCCGGGGCCAGCAGTACCGTGTCACCCGATTGGGCGATCCCGGAGGCCGCGGCGACGACCTCTGCCATCGCCACCGCGCCAGTCTGGCCCTCGGCCGCCTCGATCACCGGCACATCCGGCGCGTGTCGCGCCAGCGCCTCCCGGATCAGCTCGCGGTCCGCGCCGATCAGCACGGCGGCCCGCAGCCGGCCCGCGGCACCCTGAACGAGGTCGTCGAAGGCCGCGCCCTTGGCGAGGCCGCCGGCGATCCAGACCACCGGCCGGTAGGCGGCCAGCGAGGCCGCCGCGGCGTGGGTGTTGGTGGCCTTGGAGTCGTCGATGTACGTGACGCCGTCGACGACGGCGACCTCGGCGATCCGGTGGGCGTCCGGCCGGAAGACCCGCAGGCCCTCGCGGACGGCCTTCGGGTCGACCCCGTACGCCCGGGCCAGGGCCGCCGCCGCGAGGGCGTTGGCGACGTTGTGCGGGGCAGCAGGGCGGCGGCGCGGAGCGCCTTCCTCAGAAGGGTGGTGGTGGGCGACGGGTGGGCTGACGTCCTCGACCGAGCCGAGCTCGGCGGCGTTCTTCTGCCGGTCGGGCACGAAGGCGCGGTCCACCAGCAGGCCGTCGACGACACCGAGCTCGGAGAGGCCGGGGGCGCCGAGGGTGAAGCCGACGGCGCGGCAGCCCTCCTCGACGTCGGCCTCGCGGACGAGTGCCTCGGTGGCGGGGTCGGCCGTGTTGTAGACGCAGGCGACGGTGTTGCCCTGGTAGATCCGGCCCTTGTCGGCGGCGTACGCCTCCATCGAGCCGTGCCAGTCCAGGTGGTCGGGCGCCAGGTTGAGCACGACCGCGGAGTGCGGGCGCAGCGAGGGCGCCCAGTGCAGCTGGTAGCTGGAGAGTTCGACAGCCAGCACGTCGTACGGCTCGTCGGCGAGCACGGCGTCCAGGACGGAGACCCCGACGTTGCCGACGGCGGCGGTGCGGCGGCCGGCGGCGGTGAGGATCGAGGCGAGCATCTGGACGGTGGTGGTCTTGCCGTTGGTGCCGGTGACGGCCAGCCAGGGGGCGGGCTCGCCGGTGCTCGCGAGCGGCCGGCGCAGCTGCCAGGCGAGCTCGACGTCGCCCCAGACCGGCACGCCGGCCTGCTCGGCGGCGGCGAACAGCGGGCTGTTCGGCGGCCAGCCGGGCGAGGTGACGATGAGCCGGGTGCCCTCGGGCAGGCTGTCGCCGTCGCCGAGGCGGACGGCGACGCCCTGCGCCTCCAGCTCGGCGGCGCGGGCCCGCAGGCCCTCGCCGGAGCCGCCGTCGACGACGGTGACGCGGGCACCGAGGCCGTGCAGCACCCGGGCGGCGCTGATCCCGGAGACGCCGAGGCCGGCGACGGTGACCGGCAGGTCCGTCCAGTCGGGGGTGCTGGTCATCCGGTTACCCATCCCGCGTAGAAGAGGCCGAGGCCGACGGCCACGCAGAGGCCCTGGATGATCCAGAAGCGGACCACGATCAGGACCTCGCTCCAGCCCTTGAGTTCGAAGTGGTGCTGGAGCGGTGCCATCTTGAAGACCCGCTTGCCGGTCATCCGGAACGAGCCGACCTGGATGATCACCGACAGGGTGATGATCACGAAGAGGCCGCCGAGCAGGGCGAGCAGGAGCTCGGTGCGCGACAGGATGGCCAGGCCGGCCAGCGCGCCGCCGAGAGCCAGCGAGCCGGTGTCACCCATGAAGATCTTGGCCGGCGAGGTGTTCCACCAGAGGAAGCCGAAGCAGGAGCCCATCAGCGCGGCAGCGACCACGGCGAGGTCCAGCGGATCGCGGACGTCGTAGCAGTTGGCGGTCGCGGAGTGGATGTAGGCGCAGCTCTGGCCGTACTCCCAGACGCCGATGAAGACGTACGCGCCGAACACCATCACCGAGGCGCCGGTGGCCAGGCCGTCCAGGCCGTCCGTCAGGTTCACGCCGTTCGACATCGCGGCGATCATGAAATAGGCCCAGATGACGAACAGCACCGGGCCGACCGACCAGCCGAAGTCGCGTACGAACGAGAGGTGCTGGGAGGCCGGGGTGAGCCCGCGACTGTCGCTGAACTGGAGCGACAGGATGGCGAAGGCGAGGCCGACGAAGGACTGACCGAGCAGCTTCGCCTTGGCCCGCAGACCGAGCGAGCGGCGCTTGACGACCTTGATGTAGTCGTCCAGGAAGCCGACCAGGCCCAGACCCGCCGTCAGGAACAGCACCAGCAGCCCGGAGGCGGTGGGGCTCTCGCCGGCTATCACCTTGGTCGCGAAGTACGCGACGAGCGTCGCCAGGATGAAGGCGATGCCGCCCATCGTGGGCGTGCCGCGCTTGCTGTGGTGGGCCTTGGGGCCGTCGTCGCGGATGTACTGCCCGTATCCGCGCTTCGCCAGCACCTTGATCAGCGCCGGGGTCCCGAGGAGGGACAGCACCAGGCCGATGATGCCCGCGATGAGAACCTGCTTCATCACAGCGCAGCACCGTCCGTCAGCCGTACCCCGTCGGAGAGCAGCGCGTCGGCCACCCTCTCCAGACCCACCGAACGGGAGGCCTTCACCAGGACCACGTCCCCTGGCCGCAGCTGATCACGCAGCAGTTCGACCGCCGCGTCCGCGTCGGACACCAGCACCGACTCCTCACCCCACGAACCTTCGTTCCTCGCGCCCAGTTCCATACAGGCCGCGTCGCGTCCGCCGACCGCCACCAGCTTGGTGACGTCCAGTCGGACCACGAGGCGCCCGATGGCGTCGTGCTCGGCGAAGCTCTCCTCGCCCAGCTCCCGCATCTCGCCGAGCACCGCCCAGGTACGGCGGCGCCCCGGACCGCGGCCCCCCATCGACACGAGTGCCCGCAGCGCCGCCCGCATCGAGTCCGGGTTGGCGTTGTAGGCATCGTTGACGACCGTGACACCGTCGGCCCGTTCGACGACCTCCATGCGCCAGCGGGACAGCGCGCCCGCCTCGCCCAGGGCGGCGGCGGTGTCGTCGACGGACAGTCCGAGCTCCATCGCCACCGCTGCGGCGGCAAGGGCGTTCGAGACGTGGTGCTCACCGTACAGGCGCAGCTGTACGGCTGCGGAACCGGCCGGGGTGATCAGTGTGAACGATGGCCGTCCGGTGGAGTCCAGGCGAACATCCTGTGCGCGTACGTCCGCGTCCCTGGCCTCGCCGAACAGCACGACCCGGGCCCGGGTGCGCGCGGCCATCGCCCGTACCAGCGGGTCGTCGGCGTTCAGCACCGCGAGGCCCTCGGGGGGCAGCGCCTCGACCAGCTCGCCCTTGGCCTCGGCGATCGCCTCCTTGGAGCCGAACTCGCCCACGTGCGCGGTGCCGACGTTCAGGACGACACCGACCATCGGCGGGGTGATCGCGGCCAGGTACTGGATGTCGCCCTTGTGCCGGGCGCCCATCTCCATCACCAGGTGACGGGTCGTCGGCTCGACCCGCAGGGCCGTCATCGGGTGGCCGATCTCGTTGTTCAGCGAGCCGGGCGGGAAGACCGTCTCGCCCTTGCGCTGGAGCAGCTGCGCGATCAGGTCCTTGGTGCTGGTCTTGCCGGCCGAGCCGGTCAGTGCCACCACCGAGGTGGCGGTGGCACGCAGGACGACGGCGCGGGCGAGCTTGCCGAGGGCGTCCAGCACGTCCGGGACCAGGACGGCGGGCACGCCGACCGGACGGGCGGCGAGCACCGCGACGGCGCCGGCCTCGACGGCCCGCCCGGCGTAGTCGTGGCCGTCCACCTGCTCGCCGACGAAGGCGACGAACAGGCCGCCGGGGCGCACCTTCCGGGAGTCGTACTCGACCGGTCCGGTCACCGGGGCGGCCGGATCCGCGCCGTCCACCAGGGTTCCTCCGACGGCGGCGGCCACCTCGGCAAGGGTCAGTGCGATCACGGCTGTTCCACTCCTCGGGTACCCCGTGCGGCCGAGGAGCGGGAGATGACGTCCCGAAGGACTTCCCGGTCGTCGAAGGGGCGGATCTCGTCTCGTACGTACTGGCCGGGCTCGTGGCCCTTGCCGGCCACCAGGACGGTGTCGCCGGCGTGCGCGCGGGCCACCGCGTCGGCGATGGCCTCGGCCCGGTCGGGCACGACCAGGACGGCGCCGCGCTCGGCCTCGGGCACGCCGGCGGCGCCGGTCAGCATGGTGGCCAGGATCGCCAGCGCGTCCTCGCTGCGAGGGTTGTCGCTGGTCAGCACGGCGGTGTCGGCCAGGCGGGCGGCGATGGCGCCCATCGGGGCGCGCTTGTGCGGGTCACGGTCGCCGCCGCAGCCCACCACCACGTGCAGGCGGCCCTTGGTGACCTCGCGCAGCGACTCCAGGACGGCCTGCAGGGCGTCCGGCTTGTGCGCGTAGTCGACCACCGCGACGAACGGCTGCCCGGCGTCGACCCGCTCCAGCCGGCCCGGCACGCCGGGGACGGCGGCGATGCCGGTGACGGCCTGCTCCAGCGGCAGCCCGGCGGTCACCAGCACGGTGATCGCGGCGAGCGCGTTGGCCACGTTGAACGGCCCGGGCAGCGGCACCGAGGCGTCGGCGGCGGCGCCGTCCGGCCCGAGCACCCGGAAGGTCGAGCCGACCGGCCCGAGCTGGACGTCCACCGCGCGCCAGTCCGCCTCGGCGGCGCCCTTCGCGGAGAAGGACGTCACCGGGATCCTCGCCTCGGCGGCCAGCCGGCGGCCGTACGCGTCGTCCAGGTTGACCACGCCGAGCCGCGACTTGCCGGGGGCGAACAACCGGGCCTTGGCCTGGAAGTAGTCCTCCATGTCGGGGTGGAAGTCCAGGTGCTCCGGCGTCAGGTTGTTGAACAGCGAGACGTCGTACGTCACCCCGTCCACCCGGCCGAAGACCAGCGCGTGGCTGGAGACCTCCATCGTCACCGCGTCGGCGCCGCGCTCGCGCATCACCGCGAGGACGGCGTGCAGGTCGGTGGCCTCGGGGGTGGTGCGCTCGCTCTTGATCCGCTCGGTGCCGACCCGCATCTCCACGGTGCCGATCACGCCGGGCGCCCGGCCGGCGCCGAGCAGGCCGCCCTCGACCAGGTACGAGGTGGTGGTCTTGCCGTTGGTGCCGGTCAGGCCGATGGTCAGCAGCTGCTCGGACGGGCGGCCGTAGACGGCGGCGGCGAGCTCGCCCATCCGGGCCCGCGGGCGGTCCACCACCAGCAGCGGGATCCCGGCCCCGGCGGCGAGTTCGGCGCCGGCCGGGTCGGTGAGCACCGCGACGGCGCCGGCCTCGGCGGCCTGGGCGGCGAACGCCGCGCCGTGGTGGTTCGCGCCCGGGAAGGCCACGTACACGTCGCCGGGGCGCACCGCGCGGGAGTCGTGGGTGATGCCGGTGACCGCGCCCCCGTCGACGGGCTCCAGGCCCAGCAGACGGGCCACCTCGGGCAGCGGCAGCGCCGCCACCCGGTCGGGGCGGGGAGGGCTCACGGTGATTTGATCGGGTTTCGGCACGGCGGGCAGGCTATCGGCCGAAGGGTGTCCAGGGCCAAACCGACGTCCCCCGGCGCCTGCGTCACGGCTCGGCTCGGGCGCTGTGACCGGGTTCACATCGACACTCGGCTCGGCACTGGGCTCGGTGGTCATCGTCGGTCACGGCTTCCAGTCGACGGGCAGGTTGGGCGCCTCGCTGCCGCTCGGCGCGACCTTGAGGGTCTTGAGGGAGAACTCCATCACCTGCTTGAACACCGGCCCGCAGAGCTGGCCGCCGAAGTGGCCGTTGACCGGGTCCTGGATGACGCAGGAGACGGTCACCCGGGGGTTGTCGGCGGGGGCGAAGCCGATGAAGGAGGCGGTGTAGCCGTTGTACAGGCCGGTCTTCGGGTCGACCCGGTCGGCCGTACCGGTCTTGCCGGCGACCCGGTAGCCGGGGATCGCCGCCTTGCCGCCGGTGCCCTGCTCGTCGGTGACGACGGACTCCAGCATCTCGGTCAGCGTCTTCGCGGTCTCGGCGCTCACCACCCGGTTCTGCGCGCCGGGCGCGGCCGGGGTGTACTTCCCGTCCGGCGAGGTGGTGCCCTGGACGACGCTGGGGGTCACCCGGACACCGCCGTTGGCGATGGTGGAGTAGACCGAGGTCGCCTGAAGGGCGTTGACCGACAGGCCCTGGCCGAACGGGATGGTGTACTGCTTCGTGCCCTTCCAGTCCTCCGGCTTGTCGAGCAGGCCGGGGGTCTCGCCGGGGAAGCCGAGGCCGGTGGCCAGGCCGATGCCGAACTTCCGCAGGTAGTCGAAGAGCACCTTGTTGGCCTCGGGCTGGGAGGCTCCGAGCTGTTCGGCGGCCTCGATGGTGCCGATGTTGGAGGACTTGGCGAGCACCCCGGCGAGCGTCAGGTACCAGGTCTCGTGGTTGACGTCGTCCTTGAACTCCTGGCCCGCCCGCGGCAGCCGGTTCGGCACCGTGACGTGGGTGTCCCAGGTCGCCTTGCCGCTGTCCAGCACCGCTGCGAGTGTCATCAGCTTGGCGGTGCTGCCCGGCTCGTAGACGTCCTGGAGCGCGGTGTTGCCGAGCTGGTCGGCCTTGGCCGAGGCCAGGTCGTTGGGGTTGAAGCCGGGCGAGGTCGCCATCGCCAGCACCTGGCCGGTCCTGACGTCCTGGACGATGACGTAGCCCTTCTGCGCCCCGGCGTTGGAGACCTGGTCGGTGATGGCGCGCTGGGCCGCCCACTGGATGTCGCGGTTGATCGTCAGACGCAGGTCGGTGCCGGGCACGGCGGCGTCCATCGAGCCCCCCGCCGTGGGCACCAGCCGGCCGCCGGCCTGGGCGTAGCTGCTGCGGCCGTCCTTGCCGGCCAGCTGCTTCTCGTACTGCTGCTCCAGGCCGCCCGCGCCCTTGCCCTCGGAGTTGACGAAGCCGACCAGGTTGGAGGCCAGCCCGTCGGACGGGTAGACCCGGCGCTGGGTCTCCCGGTTGAACACGCCGGCCAGCGGGTTGGCGCACTCGTTGTCCACCCGGGTGCGCCCGCCCTGGTCGGCGGGGGTCTTGAGCATCAGTTTCTGGGCCTGGCAGGCCTTGGAGCCGGCCTGCTTCTCCAGGCTCGCCTTGAGGTCGCTGATCTGGTTCTTGGCGTCGGGCGTCTGCTTGGCGGCCAGGCGCTTGTAGCGGCTCTTGGGGGTGTGCAGGTCGGTGGCGATCTGCTCCTTGGCCACGCCGATGATCGGGGCCAGCAGCGCGGCGGCCTGTTCGGGCGCGTCGGGGATGCCGGTCGCCGCCGGGGTGAACATCTGCGGGTCCGCGGTGATGTCGTACGCGTCGACGGTGGTGGCCAGGGCCACGCCGTCGGAGGACGTTATCGAGCCGCGCTCGGCGGTCAGCTCGATGTCCTGGTAGCGGTTGGTGTTGGCGTCGGCGGCCA
>FTKL01000056.1_pt4 | contig 15469 bp, 25 predicted proteins | sample 2434061 | NCBI WGS metagenome assembly FTKL01 (sample SAMEA3914816, study PRJEB12502) | metagenome | biome: forest; material: soil | place: USA | collected 2011-09-16 | depth 0.3 m
GCGGCGAGCTTGCGGGCCAGCTTGATGTCCTGGCGGATCAGCGCCGCGATCTCGGTCGTGGACAGCCTGCTGTTGTACTTCGGGCCGTAGGAGACCGGCAGGCTCGCCCAGCCGCCCCCTTGCCGTTCGGTCGCCGCCCCGGCCCCCTGTCCTGCGGCTTTCTGTGCGGCGAGCACGCGCACCATGGCGCGCTCGGCGGCCTGTCGCTCCTCGGGTGAGGTGCGCTCGTGGTCGATCAGGGCCTGCAGGAACTGGACGCGGTTCGGGCGGGTCTTCGTGGTGGCCACGGCTGGGTCCTCCATCTGAGGCGGAATCGAGTGAGGGAGGGGCGCCAACCCCTTCCGACATAGAGAAGCATACCACATGTGCACGCTGCACGTGATGCCCGGGGGTCGACGGTGTGTCGGCCCCCGGGCCTGCCGCCCTACACGTTCCCCCACTGGCCATCCGTCGACTCGACGCGCAACGTCAGGTAGTAGTTCTTGTGGAAGTAGTCCGCCGACACGTCGCTGCCGTCGAAGTTGTAGGCGTTGCCGACCGCCCTCAGCTCCACGGCAAGCGCGGCCGCCGCCTCTGTCTTGACCCGCATCGGGTGCCCGTTGTGGTCCCTGGTGGTCCAGGCCCACTCCGGACTCACGTTCTGCGCCGTGATGGTGATCGCGCTCCCGTGGCGGGAGCGGACGGAGAACTTGATCTCGGCGGGGGCGTCGCCGATCGGGCTGGGAACCTTGAGGGCGCCCTCGCCGTCGTCGGGGCCGGCCTTGGCGGCGAGCTTGCGGGCCAGCTTGATGTCCTGCCGGATCATTGCCGCGATCTCGGTAGCCGTCAGCTTGCGGTCGTACTTCGGGCCGTACCAGATCGGCAGTCCGGTCCGGGCGTTGCCGCCCGCCGTGCCGGCGCCTGCGGCTTTCTGTGCGGCGAGCACGCGCACCATGGCGCGCTCGGCGGCCTGTCGCTCCTCGGGTGAGGTGCGCTCGTGGTCGATCAGGGCCTGTAGGAACTGGACGCGGTTCGGGCGGGTCTTCGTGGTGGCCACGGGTGGCTCCTCCGACTGGGGCGGGATCGGGCGACCGGAGGGGCGCCAACCCCTTCCGATGGAAAGAAGCATACCACATTAGCACGCCGCCTATGAATGTGCCGTGCCTGCCCGCGGCTGGCCGCCGGACTCCTGGGCCTCGTAGTACTCGAGCCAACGCCCCATGACCTCGCGCCACTGCTCGAACGCTTCCGAGTACGAGCCCGGCTCGCGGCGGCCGGTGTTGACGAACCATCGCGCGAAGTTCTCCGCCATCCGCGCCGAACACTGGGAGCTGGCCCACTTCCGCGCCGTCGCCAGGGCGGCAACCCGATCGGCGTGGGTGCAGGCCGGCCGCGGCCCCGACACCGGAACCTCGACCGCTGCGCCGCATGCGCAGCAGCCGGAGACGGTCGCGGCCGGGTCGCCCTGGGTGGGTGGGGTGAGGTCGAACAGGGCGGCCTGGCCGCCGTCGGTGTGCTCGGTGGTGTGCACGTGGGTCTCCTTGCTTGGGGGAGGCGGTTGCCCGGGGCGCCCGCGGGCGGGGCCGGCGGCCGACGACTGAGCCCTGCCCGCCCCGGCCGGGGCGGGCAGGTGTGGTGCTGTGTCAGTCCTGGAGGGCGCGCAGTCCGGCGAGTGTTCCGAGCAGGGCCCGCCCCCACTGCGCGGGGAGGTCCTCGAAGGTCAGGTCCATCTCGGCGGCGTCGACCACCATGTGCACCGTGACGTCGACCCCTGCACCGGGGATGTGGCCGTCCATGGACTGCATCCCCTCGTCCTCGCGGCTGAGGGTCACCTCCGGCAGTAGCTCGGAGATCCGCGCGGCCAGCTTCATCCGCCTGGTGAGCTCCCGCTGGCGCTCGGCGTTGAACGCCTCGACCGCGAACCGGACCCGCCGGTAGCGCGGCAGCAGGCTGCGGACCACCTCCCGCGCCAGCACGCTGGGCGTGCGTCCGGCGGCGACTGTGACGATCGGGTCCTCGCCAGGCCGGAACGGGCGGTCGGTGGCCGGGTAGTGGCCGACGACGGAGATGCGGCGGCGGCCCCGGCTCTTGTGGCGGTAGACCCGGAGTGCGGCCCCGTCGCTGTGCCGGACGATCCGCCCCTCGATCCCGGGGGAGTGGTCCCGGTCGGCCCGCCAGCCGGTGCCGATCCGCTCGGCGAGTAGATGCGCCGCCCGCCAGTCGGCTCCGACCTCGCGGACGCACGTCTCGACGGCGTCCAGCAGCTCGGCCAGCTCGCGGTGCCAGGCGGCCATGTCGCGCCGCACCCCGAGGTTCGGCGACTCGAACACCCGGATGTTGACCTGCCACTCCTCGCCGCTGCGCAGATACGCCCGCACGCCCGAGTACTTGGCGAGCGGTTCCATCAGCTCGGAGTTCACGTCGGCGATCCAGATCTGGCTTTCGTCAGGCAGTTCGATGAACACCCAGTCGTGCACACCGTGGCCGTCGGTGTCGAAGGCGATGCCACGGGCGGTGAGGGCCCCGGTGAGAGCGTCCTTCAGCATGTCTTGCGGGGTGAAGGCGGTTTCGGGCACGGATGTCTCCTTGCGGAACGGCGCTGGATCGGGTGGCCGGTGGGGCGCCAACCCCTACCGACAAGAGAAGCATACCACCTTTCAGAACCATTTCAGAACGAGGTTTGGCCGTTCGGAGTCGGGGCCACGCGCGTTGCGGTGCGCTGGGCCCCGACGTGTCCGCCTCACGGCATCGGCTTGGCCTTTGCCACGGCCAGCCAGCGGCGTACGTGCACGGCGACGTCGTCCGGCCGCGCCGCGCGCCACGTGCCGCCGGCCTCGGTGCCGACCAGGTGCCAGTGGGCGGCGCCGTCGCCGACGCTGAGCCGCAGCGTCCGGGTGCCAGACCGGGTGGCGATCGGGATATCGGTCGCCGCCGCGCCGCCGGGGGACTGCCGGGCCGGGATGCCGGCGGCGTTCAGCGCGGTCGTGACGCGCCGCACCCCAGCTCCCGCGAGCGACTGGGCGTTCGGGTGCACGGTCCACTCGGTGACGGCGGTGTCGACCGTGGCCTGCAGGATGCGCGGCCCCCGGTCGGAGGCGTTGGCGACCAGTAGGCAGGTGGCCGGCCGCTTGGGTCCCTGGGCCGGGCCGACCGGCCGGACGGTCACGGCGACGACGGGGGCGCCCAGGACGTGCGGGCCGGGAAAGGCGCTGGTCGGCGGACCGTAGGCGTCGGTCGGCCCGGTGTAGAGGTGGGAAGGCAATGGGTGCTCCTCGGTGGTGGCGGGGCGGACCTGGCCCCGGGACTGAGCCCGGGGCTGGGCCGGTCAGGTGGTCGGGATGTCCGTCCGCGACCGGGTCGAGGGGTGGCGGAAGCGGGCCGTTCGGGACGGGTTGGCGTTGTAGAGCCATTCGTCGTGCGTCCACCCGGCCCGCACGAACGTCTCGGTGATGGTGAGCACGGCGTCCCGGCGCAGCTCCAGGGGCGTGATGTCGGTGCGGACCGTGACGGCCACGCCGTTGCGCAGGTAGGAGAAGGTGATCCGGCCCGGGATCAGGGCGCCTGCGGGCAGCGCGCTCAGGGCCGCGCCGATCACCGGCGCTGCCGCGCCGACGATCTCGGCGGTCTGCGGCGCTCCGACGTCGGAAGGGGTGGTGTTCGCGGGCATGTGAGCCTCCAGTGCGGGGATCGGGTGGCCGGTGGGGCGCCAACCCCGACCGGCAAGAGAAGCATACCACATAAAGATGCCGTATTGTTCTGGGTAGGGTGAGTGTCCCTTGCCGCGCGGCCGGCCGGGCCGGCAGCGGGGGGAGGGCCGGACGACGATCGTCCGGCCCTCCCCCCTCACCTCTCGTCACCTCACTCCGCGAGGGTCATCTCCTTGGGCCAGCACCCGCCCCACGCCCGGGTGGGGTCGTGCTCGGTCTCGATCCGGCCGCACCGGGTGCACTGTGGACCCCACGCCTGTGGCTCCGGCGCAGGCTGCGCCGTGTACACGTCCGCCGGGCCCCAGGGGGCGCCGCCCGGGGTGAGCCGGAGCACGCCGTCCGGCATGAGCAGGGCCCATCCGCGCGGCCAGTCGACCGGCCCGGGGCGCAGCACGGCGGTCACGGCCTGGCGCACCCCGGCCGCCCGCCACATGCGCGGGGTCTCGTCGGGCCCGGTGACGAGATAGGCGCCGTCGGGGACCTGGTGCACGGGGCGGTTGACGATCACGCCGGAATCCCGGTCCGGGGTGAAGGTGAGCGCGTTGTGGTTGTCGGTCTGCCGGTAGCGGATCGTCCCGCCCGCGTCGACCGTCGCCCGGCTGCAGAGCCAGAATCTCATCGAGCCGCCGATGAAGCTGCGCACGTCGGTGCCGGTGACCGCGCCCTGCCCGTAGCCGACCGACTCCCGCACGGGGTGGCCGGCGTCGTCCCTGCCGTAGGTCTGGGTGTAGCGGCCGTACATCGGCAACTCCTCCAGCAGGAGCCGCTTCGGGGCGGTGGACCAGGCGGCCGGGGGGAAGGCGGCCAGGTGCTCGCCGGGAAGTGGCTGGCGGGGCGGGACGGCGGCGGGCTGTTCCATCACGTGTTGATCTCCTCGACGTTCCGAATGACAAGGCGGCATTGCTTGCCGTACGTGATCAGAAGGCGGTAGTTGCCCTCTTCCCGGGCGTCGTCCTCGTCCTGGGCCCATACATGGAAGGGCTCGCCGGTGCCTGTTGCCACCTGGAATTGGCGACCCTCGGTCTGGATGCGGTGGCGCCTGTGGGCTGGGAGGGTCATTGGGTTCTCCTCTGAGTGGTCGGATCGGGTGGCCGGTGGGCGCCAACCCCCTCTGACATTGAAAAGCATACCACATTAAAGCGCTCATTGAGCTAATGGGATGCCGTACACGTAGGGATCTGGTTGGGGGGTACGTCCCCAGGCTCCGCGTCCCAGTCGTAGGCGCAGGTGTCGTAGTGGATGCCGGCGCGGTTCATGAGTGCCGTGTCGAAGTCGTCGGGGTTGAACATGTCCTCGAACGCGCGGCGGGCCTCTTCCCGGCTCCTGCCGCGCACGTGCAGGACGATCGGGATGCCGAAGTAGCCGGGGCCGTCGGGTTGGTGGCTCATGGGTCTCGTCGGATGCGGTGAGGACCTGCGGGCGCGGGTCCTGCGTGCAGCGTGGCCTCCCGCGCGGGCGCGGGAGGCCACGAGTCGCTACTGCCGGCCGGTGGCCGGCTCGCGGACGACCAGCGCCTTGTCGCCGTTGTCCAGGCCGTGGCGCCGCATGGCGTCGTCCACCCACCACGGGGCGTCGCGCAGCTCGAAGACGCGGTGCGTCACGTCCTTCAACCCTTCGAACCGGCTGAGCTGGAGCACCTTGTCCTTCCATCCGGTCACCACCGGGTAGGCGACCGCGTTGCTCAGTGCGAACTGGATGCGCATCCCTTCCTTGACGTCCTCGGTCAGCACCCACTCCAGTTCGCCGGTCGGGCCACCGGCGATGACAGTGGGGCGGGGTGGCGGGGTGTAGCCGACGGTCTTGTAGTGCTCGGCGAGCGACGTCAGCAGTTCGGAGAACGTCGGCTGCGGTTCGGGCTTCCATGTGCCGCACGGGCACTCGCCCAGGTAGCCCTCGAACGAGGGCAGACGCAGCAGTTCGTGCGGGTGCTCCGGGTCGGCGTCGGCCCTGTTGACCTCGGCTCGGAGGGCCTGCGCGTACCGCATCTCGGGCGCTTCGTCGGAGTCGTAGAGCATCTGGTCCGTCCTCGGGGTGGGTGAATCGGGCGGTCGGAGGGGCGCCAACCCCTCCGACGGAAAGAAGTATACCACATATAGAGCGCGAACGGATGTACGCCTCTACGCCTCGCCCGGTTCCGCAGGGGAATGGCGCCGCCGCTTGGCGGTCAGCCGCTCGTCACGCTCCCGCTGGAGTTCGCCGAACGTGTGCGGGCCCTGGCGTCGCCGGGTCACCGGGTTCGGATTGGTCGCCATGCCCACTCGCACCACGTCCGGGGCGACCGACAAGAGGTCGGATGCGGCCTGGTCGAGATAGCCGGCCTCCTCGAGCGCCGTCGTCGTCGGGAACACGTCCGCGTGCCGCTCCCGCGTGAGGTCGATCAGGTGGTCCTCGCGTCCGCCCAGACTCAACGTGTACTCGAAGTTCTCCGGCTTGGCCGGGGCCACGATCCGGCGGAACCGGTCCACGGCCTTGGTGTAGGCGTAAAACCTCGCGTGCGGGGCGGAGCGCATGATCCGCAACCACGCCTCCGCGTACGAGTCGCTGAAGAAATCCCCTGCGTCGTGCACGCGAACGACGGCGCCGTGGAACCGACGGTGCCGCAACTCCTCGACCATCCACTGCTCCCACTCGCGCGGGGTGTCCAGCACCATGACCAGGTTCTGCTGGTGGGCGGCCAGGACGTTCGGCAGCCTCCGGTAAGAGCTGGTCGGCGCGGTGGCGTAGCAGAGACGCGCGCAGACCCCGGCCTCCGGGCAGGTGTTGATCCGGCGGCCGTCCGGCAGAGAGACGACCCATGCCGGAAGGGTCCATGTGTAGATCTTCGTGCCGCCCCGGTTCAAGTCGCGGTTGTTGTCGGTCAGCAGACGGGGCTTCGGCTTGGCGGGCGGGGCGTCGAAGAGAGCGAGTGGGGTGCCGGCCTCGGGCATGGTGGGGCTCCGTGTCGTCCGTGTCGTTGTCGAGGGGCTCCGTCCACCGGAGCGGGCGGGGCTGCGCCTACCGGGCGCAGCCCCGGAGGGCGTCGGTCAGCCGACGGTGAGGCAGACGTGCGGGGAGTGCGGGTCGGCCAGCTGCTCGGCCAGCACGAGGGCGTGACGCGCGGCCTGCCGCTCGGCCGGTGTCCGGCCTCGTGTGTCGTCCCGCTCGGTGCCACCGGCCTGGAGCAGGGCCAGTGCCTTGGACATCAGTCCCTCGGTCAGGACTAGCTCGCCGCTCCCGGCGAGCTGCTCGCGAAGTGCGCGGTGATCTGCCTCCGTCTCCGGGTCGACCGCACCGGCGGCGCCGGTCACCGGGCGCAGCGCGCGCTCCAGCGCCGTCCGCAGGGTGATCCCGCGCGTAGTCATGTCGGTCCGCAGCGCGTCGGGGTCAACGATGGCGATCTTCATCTGGTCCGTCCTCGGGGTGAGTGAATCGAGTGGCCGAGTGGGGCGCCAACCCCTTCCGGCATAAGAAGCATACCACAATGGAACTCTGTTCGGTGATTTGATTCGCGCCGCGTCACACCGGCACGACCATCACCGTCCGGACGTCGCACCGCCGGCCTTCCGGCGCTTCGCCTCCTCTTCCCGCACCGTCTCGGCCTGCTGCGCCTCGCTGAGCAGCCCGCACCCGACCCGAGTAGCGCAGCCGGTAGCAGTCCTGGGACTGTCGGACCCGTCCCGCTGGTACGCGCCGTAGATCAGCTCCAGCGCCATCGCCTCCCGCCCGTGCGGGGCGCCGGCCTCGCGCTCGGTGCTGAGGAAGCGGTCCGTCAGCCCGGAGACATCAACGGAGATGCGAAGGTGCGCCGGAATCATGCCGCGGGCCTTCCTGAAGTCGGCCCGGATCCGGGCGGCTACCTGAACCTCCCTCTCGTCCTCGCTGCGCCGGAACTTCGGTCCGTAGACGGTCCTGGCCACGCTCGCCCCGTCGGCCGTCACCGTGCCGCGCCAGCTGCGCCACCGGTCGTCGACGTACAGGGTGGCGAACCGGCCTGGGCGGCCTTGGGTGATCGTGTGCAGCCGGTAGCCGTTCGGAGCGGCTGCGCGGCCGGCGGTGCGGGCTTCCTCATGGGTGAGCACGGTTCGAATCCTCGTCTCGCGCGGGTGCGGGGGCCGGAGCGCGGGCGGGCGCCCCGGCCGGAACGGGGCTCAGCGGCGCTGGCTGGGTCGAGCGGGGCGCAGCTCGGCCGGGAGGATCGCCGGGCGGTAGGGCTTCGGGCCGGTGGTGGTGGCCGACCCGTCCCCGTGCACAGTGAGGGTGGTGACCTGCGGGCCGCGCCCCACCCGAGCGCGGCGCCGGAGCTCCTCCGCCCACGCCTCGTCGGTGGCCCGGTACGCCACGGCGGCGCGGACGGCCTGGTCCTCGGCGGCCTGGGCGCCCTCGCGGTGGGACGTCGTGAGCTCCTCGTACACCTGGCGGAGGCGCGCCGTCTCCGGGGTACTGAGCTGCCCCTGCTCGTCCGCGATCCGCAGGATCGAACGCCACGCGCAGGTGAGTGCGGTCACCCCCGCGTCGGGGTCAGCAGCCTCGCGACCGTACTCGTTGAGCGTGGGCCGGTGCGCCGCGTTCCCGGCGGTGGTGAGCGCAGCCCGGGCCTGACGGACGACCTTGGCGGCCAGGGCGCGGGCCTCGGCGAGCTCCTCGCGGATCAGCCAGTCGGCAGGGTCCGAGGGGACGCGCTCGGCGGCGTGACGACTGGTGCGCTCGGCGCGCTCCGCCTCCGCCTGCCACTCCTCGCGGGTCGGCCAGCTGATGCCACGGGACATGGGAACCTCCAGGGTGGCCCCCTCTTCGGGGGGCGGGCTGAATCGAGCGGGGGAGGAGCGCCAACTCCTCCGGGTGGGCGGGCCCGGTGCGCGGACGGCTGGTGGCCGCACACCGGGCCAACCCGCTAGACCATGGGTCCCAGAGGACCCAGCAAGAGCCGGAGCAGTGCCGGGTCGAGATCGCCGCCCGGCAGCGGCACCAGGTCGCCGTCCTCGCTCACCGCGAGGACGGTCACGCTCGCGGGCTCGCCGTCGCGCAGAGATCGGCCACCCTGGCCGATCTCGAACTCCAGCCGTACGCGTACCGGCTGGCGGGTGCCACCCGGCATGTTGCCCGCCAGCAGCTCCAGGAAGTCCCTGGCGCTCGCCTGGTCGAGTGGGCGCGTGGTGCACTCCCGTCGGCAGCTGTCGCACGGGCAGCCAACCCAGTGCAGTCCCTCGGTGGTGAACATCCGTGCCTCCTGTGTGATCGAGTGACCAGGTGGAGCGCCAACCCCTCCCGACAGATAGAAGTCTACCACAATAACGCGTTGATATTGGAGAGGTTAGTCGACGGTTCGGAATGCGTCGCAGGTCCTACCCTCATCAACCACCGCCACGGGGAACGGGAGCCCGTAGTGGGCGGCCAGGGCCTCGACGGCACCCACCACGTCGGAGCCGCCCACCCGCACCTCCCGACCCTCGTGGTCGGCGGCCTCGTACCGGGCCCCGCTGTGTGTGGAGTGGAACCGCAGCGTTCCGCCGATCTCCGGCCAGTTGTCGAAGTCGACCACCCGACGGAACTCGTTGGGTCGGCCGACCCTGCGCACGCGCGCGACCGACCGGGGCTCGGTCGGCAGGGGTACCCGCACGTAGGTCTGCGAGCTCCCCGGGGTGACGATCTCCAGGCCGCGGCTGCGCATGTGCTCCCGGTCGCCACGGACCAGAGCGTCCCACTCGTCCCGGTCCCGACCGGCACAGGAGGGGCGCATGTAGTGCCTGCCCATGATCCGCTGGACGGCCACCCCCCGGTCCCACGGGACGGCATGCCAACCTTCGGCGGTGTCGTTGGGTGCGGCCGGCTCACGCTCGGCCATGACCGCCTCCACCGCCCGAACGTCCCACGACTTCGCGCCGGGGGCGGGGCGGAACGGCGGATGCGCTGAGCGGGGGGTGCCGGCCGTGGCCGGTGCGGCGTGGTTCAGGGGCATGTGGATTCCTTGGTTCGGGTGTCGTCGCGGCCCGGCTGGGCCGGTTTTGGCCGACCCGACCACACCGAGCCTTGGAAGATCCGGCGCGGCATCGCCGCAGACATTTCGTGTACTGGGTGTCAGCTCGTCAGCGGGACGATGCTCAGTCGGCGTTCCGGCTCGCAAGAGTGGCCCGTGCATCGGTGAATCGTCGGAGGTCGAGGGCGTCGTCAAGGTAGGTGTCGACCACCCTGCCCAGGTGCGCCGCCAGCTCGGTGTGCCCCTGGGCGGTGACCTCCAACTGTGCCGTGCGGGCGGCAGCGGCGTCCGCGAGGGCGGTGGCGGCGAGGCTGGCGGGGGTGGCTTTCGGGCTGCTGGCCGCACACACTTCGCACGACGCGCGGATGTCGGCGTTGCGCGTGGAGCAGCCTTCGCAGATCCAAGTACTTTCCATCGGCCTTCCATACCTTCTCGGTTCGGCGCAGTCCTGCGACCTGGTGGAGTGGATTCTCTGCCGGAGGTGGGGGCGCACCTTTGCCGACAGATAGAAGCATACCATGTTTCAGCCTCGAAGTGTTGCGCGGTGGCATGTGCTTCGGGGGATGACCCGCACCGGAAGGGGCAGACCGTAGTGGTGGGCCAGCATCGCCACAGCCTCCGCGGCCCCCTCGAACAGCTCGGGGGATGCCTGCCCCAGATGGTTGGCCACTTCGTACGAGCCGATGGGCACCCCCGGGTGGTAGCGCAGCATGCCGCCGATGCCGGGGAACTCCTCGAAGTCGATGCGGGTGGTGAGGGCGGCCGGGTGGCCGGCGCGCCGCGCGGTCGCGGTGGTCTGCGGGCGGTCGGGGAGAGGCACGTGCACGATGGTCCGGTCCTCCTGGGCGAACAGCACCGACAGCTTGTGGGCGCTCAGGTGGTCGCGGTCGGCCCTCAGTGCCTCGTCCCACCATTGCTGTTCGGGGCCGGCCTCGACGGGGCGCTGGAACTGGCCCGCGGTGACCCGGTGCACCGCCACGGAGTCGCGCCCGTACTCGGTGAGCCACCATCCGTCACGTCCGGCCGCCGCCGGGGCGCAGCGGACGTTCATGACCTCCGCGACGGCCCGGACGTGCCAGGGGATGGCACCGGGGGCCGGCCGGAACTCCTCAGCCGGCGCGGCGGTTGTGGGCAGCTGTTCGGCGGTCTGCATGGTGCTCTCCTTGGTGGGCTGGCAGTGCGGGCCGGGCGCTGCCGTACGGGGCGGGCCGCGCTCGGCCGGGCGCGGTGGTGGGGCTGGGGGTGGGGTTAGAACAGGGCGGCCGTCTCGTCCTGGCCGTCCTGCTCGGCGGCGAACAGGACGCTCTGGAGTGCTGTCTGGGCGTGGCCGAACTGGCGGCGCGTCATCCCGTCCCAGCTGGCCACCGGAGCGGCAGGCTGGGCGTCGGGCCGCACGGTCGGCTCCCGCTGCTCGTAGGTGTCCAGCAGGAGCAGCGTCGACAGCTCGGGGGCCGGGCCGGGGGCGGCCCGCGTCGGGCGGGCGTAGGTCGGCAGGACGTCGAACAGCGGCGCGGCCTGGGCGTCCGGCTGGACGCTGCGACGGTGGGACACGATCTCTCCACGGGTAGTTGGGGGGTGGTCGGTGGAGCGAGGGACGGACCGACGGCCCGCCCCCTCGCGGCGCTCAGTTCCAGTTCTGCGGGGCCGGGCGGTACAGCCGGTCGAACGTCTCCCGCTCCTCCTCGGTCGCCCGCCGCCAGTTGGCGACCTTGCGCTCCAGGGACATGAAGATCGAGTCATCGACCCCGTTGAGGTACCCGTCCCAGGACTCGTAGCTGAAGCTGCGGCCGTACCGGCTACCGGTGCCGGTGATGCGGACCGTGGTCGCGCGTCCGTTTGGGCCCCACGACACGTAGTCGCCGACCGCCCACCCCAGCAACTCGTCCCAGACCGGCTCGGGCTGCTCCTCGCCCCGCTCGACCACCGACCGCATGGCGGCGGCCAGTTGGCCCAGCTGCACCGTGCGGTGCGCCTCGTCCAGGGGGCACGGGGTGGTGGGGCGCTCGTCCAGGTCGGACGACCGGCACGGCAGGCACGCCTGCGTCACCTTGGTCATGTCGACGTGGATGATGTCGCCCTCGGGGCGGGTGGCGACGATGTCGATGATCATGTGCTCCACGGTGACTCCCTGATGTCCGGATCGAGTGGCCGTCCGGGGCGCCAACCCCTTCCGACATAGAGAAGCATACCACAAACAAGCCTCATTGTGGAAGGGTGCCGGACCTGGTCGTGAACGGGACCGGCACCCTTCCCGCTCCTACCGTGCCCGGGTGGACTCCAGCTGGCGCATGTCGGCCGGCGTCATGTCGACCGACCACACCCCCAACCGGCGGCGCAACCGCTCCCACTCCCGCCCGTGAACGTTCTCGACGTCGGCCACGGGAAGCGCCGAACGGCCGGTTCGCGACCACAGCCACCCGGTGATCCGGGCACCGCACCCGTACGGGCAGGGAGCGTCCACCTCCGGCACGGGGCCGGCCTCCGACTTCTCGAACACGCGGCCGTGCCGGTCGAACCCGAACCGGAGCGTCCCGCCTTCCCGGCTCGCGTACACCGGCTTGCGGCACTTCGGGCAGTGCGCCATATGCGCGAACCGCGCCCCCGTGATCACCACCTCCCACCCCCGGTGCTTCACCGCGGGCAGTCGAAGCGGCGCAGCATCCGGAAGGCGGTGGCGCGGCTCTGCTCGGTGAGCCGGTCGCCCATCCGGACACGGGCGGCCCGTGCGACGTAGAAGGCCCGACCGGCGGCCTCGTCGCCCTCAGCGGCGCGGGCCAGCAGCACCAGCAGCGGATCGGTGCCGCCTCCGGGCTGCGGCCGGGACGGGATACCGGCGGGGGCGGACGGCGTCGGGGCGGGGTGCACGATGGTCTCCTCGGGACGGTGACAGGCAGGGCGGGGAGGGGTGGCCGCCAGGGTGTGGCGGCCACCCGGGGGGCCGTCAGTAGCTCTCCTCCTCGTGGCTGGCGACGGTGCCGCCCCTGACCTCGCCCCGCCGGATGGCGTGCTGCAGGGCTCGCACCCCCGCCCGGCGTCCGCGCCCGCTGTACCGCTGGTGGAACATCCCGTCCCACCCGCACGGGGCGGAGCCGATCACCAGGAAGCTGCCGTTGCGCGCCGAGTGCAGCTGCCACTTCAGACCGCCCCGGTCGTCACCCGCCAGGTACCCGGTCGTGCGCGGCTCCCGCCACTCCGGCTCCGGCACGAACGCACCGGCCTCGTGCTGCGCCGCGCGGATCGCCCCAAGGCGAGAGGGGACGGAGGTCAGGGGATCCCGGGTGGCCCGTCCGTAGCGCACGGTGCACGCGGACTCGTAGCCCGTGGCGGTGCGGAGGATGACGACGGCGGTGGTGCTGGCGGGCCGCACCCGGCCCTTGGGAACGTTGCGGCCGATGCGGGCGGTCGTGGTCACGCGTAGGGCGTTCAACATGGGCGGCTCTCCTGGGATGAGGCTTCGGATCGGGCGGCCGGTGGGGCGCCAACCCCTCCCGACAATAAGAAGCATACCACAAATATGAGTTGCTTAGGGCTATGGCGCACCCTTTTTCGCGTGCGGCACCGATGGCTTCGCCCTCCGGGCCTCGGACGCCGGCGCGGCGGCTCCGGGTCGGCCCCGGACCGCGCGGCACCGGCGGACCCGTCCGGTCCGGGGCTGCGCCGTGGTGCGGCGCAGCCCCGGACCGTCAGCCGACGGGCACCGGGCGGGGCTGGCTGGGGTCAGGCTCGACGGCCGCGAGGGAGCCGTGGGAGACGTGCAGGGCCCTCAGTACGCCGAGTACCGCGTCATACAGTTCGTACTTCCCGCAGTCGCAGTAGTCCTCATCTCCGCCGTCGCACCCGTACGCGAGGAACGTCCCGCCGTGCAGCTCCTGGACGGATCCGCTGTAGCGAACGACCGCTCCGGCCCGGTGCCGGACCGGCGGCGCTGCGGCGTCGGCGGGCTCGGCGGCCTCGGGCTGCGGGTCAACGGGGACGGGGTGGCCGTGGTGCTGCCGCGCGTTCAGGATCTGCGCGACACCGTGGCGCAGCCGCGCCTGCTGACCGGCCGAGCAGAAGTCACCGATCTTGGGATTGAACCACTCGATGTGGAACCGGCTGCCGTACCCCTGGAACAGGAGTCCGATGGTTCCGGCCTCCGGGTGGATGACCTCCCACCCGGTGACGGTCAGCCGGTGAGTCGCCTCGTCGAGACCGGGGTTGAGCGTGTCGGTCATCCACTGCCACTTCGCCAGCTCGGCCGCGGGCATCCCCTGCAGCGTCACGGTGATGTCGCCGAGTGAGGTGATGGTCAGGTGGCCGGCCTCGTCCCGCTGGCTGGCGGTCAAGCCTCGGACGGTCATGGTGCTGGGGGCCATCGGGTTCCTCCTGGGGTGGTCGAGTGGCCGGGTGGAGCGCCAACCCCTCCCGATAGAAAGAAGTATACCACATTGAAGAGTTGGTGTGGTATAGCCTGCGCCACACCACACCAACCGGACTACCAACCGGCGGACGGGACCACCAACACCGGCTCGGCCGCCGCGTACGACTCGCACTCGTCCCACCGGCTGCCCTCGTCGCCCGCCGCGCAGAGCACGACCGACAAGGGCCCGTGCGGGGCCGGGAGTACCCCGCACCCATCGCACCCGCAGCCCGGGGCGAACGGGCGCGGACGGGCCGTGTAGGGCTCCTGGTAGCCCATCACCATCAGAGGTCGGCCGACCGCCGCCCGGACCGTCGGGGCGAACCCCACCACCAGATCACCGGCGGCCACTGCTCCGGCGGATGCCACCCGCACTCGTACCGGGTCCACCCTCGGCACCTCCCCCGGCTTCCCCTGCGGCCTGGCCACGATCACCGGGAAGAACTCGACTTCAGCGGGCATCTGCACCTCTTCTCTCGCGTACCGCTCAACAGATCGGCCGGGCTGCCCGGCCACGGTCCGCCCCGGGGCCCTCTCGGCCCCGGGGCGGACCCGACTCACGCGGCCAGCATCAGGTCGCGCGCCTCGCGGAACTCGGCCTTGCGCGGCTTGTACGCCTCCAGCAGCTGGACGATCTTGGCCCGGGAGTAGCGTCGGGTGGTGCGCACCGTGCGGCCCCAACCGGCCAGCGTCCGGCGCGAGCGGTTCGTCCGGGTGGCCTTGGTCTTCGTCCGCTTGGCCACGCTGCCCAGCGCGCTGGCGATGCCCTTCGCCGTCTCGGGGGCGACACCGGCGGCCAGGGCGTGCGTGGCGATCGAGCGCGCGCCGTACTGGCAGGACTTCGCGAGCTTGGCCGGGTTCTTCGGGCGGAGGGCGCGGGCCTTGGCGCGGGTGGCGCGGGCACGGAGGCGGAGGATCTGGGCGGCGGTGCGGGCGCTGGTGTTCATGTCTGGGTTTCCCTCTCGGTTGGTTCTGGTAGATCGAGTGGCCGTCCGGGGCGCCAACCCCTTCCGACATAGAGAAGCATACCACATCTGAGCGTTGCTTGTGCGTGTGGCGTGGGTCACATCCACCACGCCGAACCAAAAGGCCGGCCGAAACCGGGGGCAGCCGACCACCGACCGCCCCCGACCGACGACCTACCGACGCTGCGCCGCGCCCGCCGCTCGCCACGCCACCTGAGTGGCGGCCAACGCCTCCTCGACGTCTCCCATCGCCGCGCTCTCCATGGCGCTGCTCAACGACCGGACCGCCTCCCGCGCCCGGAACCTCCGGGAGTCGTAGCCACCCGTCCCCACCCGACCGAGCACGTCACCCGCAACCCGGTTGAACTCCGCCACCGCCGCCCGGATCTCCTGCGGACGGTCCGCCGGAATCCCGCGCCCCACGATCGCGGAAACCTGCTCTCCCGAACCGCGCCGGACCTTCTCA
>FTKL01001019.1_pt1 | contig 15333 bp, 16 predicted proteins | sample 2434061 | NCBI WGS metagenome assembly FTKL01 (sample SAMEA3914816, study PRJEB12502) | metagenome | biome: forest; material: soil | place: USA | collected 2011-09-16 | depth 0.3 m
TCATCAGCTTCAGCACGGCTTCGCGCTGCTGCGCAGTGCGCTGGCGTTTCGGCATGACCCAGGCGTGGCCGTCGACATAGGCGGCGTCCTTGGTCCCGAAGATCCGGGGATAGGGCACGACCGCGTAGCCGTTCGCCAGCGGCCGGCCCGGCGCTGCCCCCGCCCGGGCCCCGCTCCGCCCCCGCGGCCCCGCCCGCCGGGCCGGGCCGCTCCCACGCCGGTCCTGGCCGGCGCCCGCGCCGGCGCGTCCTGCTGGGCACCGCCTTCGCCCTCGCGGCGGCCGTGCTCGGCGCCGTGCTGCTGAACGTCCCCGGGCCGGACCGGCACGCCGACTCCGTGGCCGGGGCGGCAGTCGAGGCCTCCGCCGCCTCCCCCGGCCGGCTCGGCCCCCTCGCCTCGCCCCTCACCCCCACCTTCCCCGGGGGGAACCTGGCGCCCGGGGCCCAGCCCTCCGGCCAGCCCACCACCCAGCCCTCCACCCAGCCCTCCGCCGGCTCCGAGGCCGGCACGGCGTACCGGGCGGACACCCTGGCGGCCCAGATCCGGCACCTGCTGAGCACCGGCAAGGACGCCGCCCAGTCCCCCGCCGACGGCGGCGGGCCCACGGCGGCCGGGGCACCGTGCGCGCCCGCCAACCCGTCACCCCTGCTGGCCACCGACCACGGCACCTTCGAGGGCAGCCCCGTCGACGTCCTGGTGTACGCCACCCCGGGCAGCCCGGAGCTGCTCGACGTGTACCTGGTCGACTCCGGCTGCGCGGCGGACCCGGCCCCCGTACGGCTGCACCGCACCGTCCCGCTCCACTGACCACGTCCCCGCACTCCGGGCCCGCAGTGCCCAGCCACCGACACAGGAGAGCCCACAGTGCGGGCACCTGGTACGGATCCGGCGGGGAATGCGGGAGACTGGTCAGTCGTTGTCCCGGGCGGCGGAGCAGGACCGCCCTCCCCGCTAGCGCGGGTCGCGATGCGAACCAGGAGATGCAGTGAGCGACGTCCGTAACGTGATCATCATCGGTTCCGGCCCGGCCGGCTACACGGCCGCGCTGTACACCGCCCGAGCCTCGCTCAAGCCGCTGGTCTTCGAGGGCGCCGTCACCGCCGGTGGCGCCCTGATGAACACCACCGAGGTGGAGAACTTCCCCGGTTTCCGGGACGGGATCATGGGCCCCGAGCTGATGGACAACATGCGGGCGCAGGCCGAGCGTTTCGGTGCCGAGCTGGTCCCGGACGACATCGTCTCGGTCGACCTCACCGGCGACGTCAAGACCGTCACCGACTCGGAGGGCAACGTCCACCGGGCCCGCGCCGTGATCGTCACCACCGGCTCGCAGCACCGCAAGCTCGGCCTGCCGCGCGAGGACGCGCTCTCGGGCCGGGGGGTTTCCTGGTGCGCCACCTGCGACGGATTCTTCTTCCGCGACCAGGACATCGCGGTCGTCGGCGGCGGCGACACCGCGCTGGAGGAGGCGACCTTCCTCTCGCGCTTCGCCCGCAGCGTCACCGTGATCCACCGCCGGGACAGCCTGCGCGCCTCCAAGGCGATGCAGGAGCGGGCCTTCGCCGACCCGAAGATCAGCTTCGCCTGGGACAGCGCGGTCGAGGCGATCCACGGCGACCCGAAGCTGACCGGTGTCACCCTGCGCGACACCACCACCGGTGAGACGCGCGAGCTGCCCGTCACCGGCCTCTTCATCGCGATCGGCCACGACCCGCGCACCGAGCTCTTCACCGGCCAGCTCGACCTGGACGCCGAGGGCTACCTCAAGGTCGAGGCCCCCTCCACCCGGACGAACGTCCCCGGCGTCTTCGGCGCCGGCGACGTCGTCGACCACACCTACCGCCAGGCGATCACCGCCTCCGGCACCGGCTGCTCCGCAGCGCTGGACGCCGAGCGCTACCTCGCCTCGCTGGCCGACCTGGAGGCCCAGGCCGCCGTCGTCGCGGTCTGACCCGGCCTCACCCCGATCCATATGCCGGACGGGGGTGTGTGTTTCACGTGAAACACACACCCCGACGGCCGGGACAGAAACATAACGGCACCGTCCGTTGTTGTCCTGGCAGCAACCCTCTTCCGTGACCCTTAGGAGCTCCCGTGGCCGGCGCCACCAACATCGTGACCGACGCGTCCTTCGAGGCCGACGTCCTGAAGAGCGACAAGCCCGTCCTGGTGGACTTCTGGGCCACCTGGTGCGGCCCGTGCCGCCAGATCGCCCCCATCCTGGAGGAGATCGCCGGTGAGCACGGGGACAAGCTCACCATCGCGAAGCTCGACGTCGACGCCAACCAGGCGACCGCCGCGGCGTACAACGTGATCTCGATCCCGACGATGATCGTCTACCAGAACGGCGAGCCGGTGAAGTCCATCACCGGTGCCCGTCCGAAGGCCGCGCTGCTGCGCGAGCTGGCCGACTTCCTCTAGGCCCACCTGCATCCGGGCCCAGCTGCATCCGGGCCTGTCTGCTCCAGCACGATGGCGGGGTCCCCTCCAGGGGCCCCGCCTTCGTCGTTCCACCTGCCGTGCCGCCCTGCCGCCCCGCCGTACGGCCCGGCTCAGAACGGCCGCAGGGCCGGCTCCTTGCGCGCGCCGCCGAGCAGCCGCTCCAGCGCGACCTCCATGTCGCCCTTCCAGGAGACCGCGGCCCGGGCCTCCAGCCGCAGCCGCGGGTAGCGGACGTGCGGGCGTACCGTCTTGAAGCCCACCGCGAGCAGGTGCTCGGCCGGCAGGACGCAGCTCGGCCGCTCCGGCCCGACGGCTCCGAAGGCCTCGATCGCGCGGACCCCCCGGCCGATCAGATCCTTGACGACCGTCTGGACGAGCACCCGGCCCAGCCCCTGCCGCTGGTACCCGGGAAGCACCCGGCTGACCATCAGCAGCACCGCGTCGGGCGACACCGGGCTGGTCGGAAACGCCAGCGACCGGGGTACGTACGCGGGCGGAGCGTAGAGCAGGAAGCCGGCCGGCACGTCGTCCACGTAGGCGATCCGGCCGCAGGAGCCCCACTCCAGCAGCACGACGGAGATCCAGCCCTCCTTCTCCAGCTCCGGCTTTCCGCCCTCGACGGCCTCCCTGGCGCTGACCGGGTCCAACTCCCAGAACACGCAGGAGCGGCAGGTCGTCGGCAGATCCGCGAGGTTGTCCAGCGTCAGCGGGGCGATCCGGCGTCCCATGCCCCGCACCTCCTCGTCCTCACTTCGAGCATCCCCCCTCTGGCCCCGTGCTCCACATGCCGATGGGTGCATGTTTCACGTGAAACACGGCTCACGTGACCGTGTCCCCTGTGAAGCATGCACCCATCGGTTCGGCCGTGCGCTCACCGCGCGGCCCGGGCCCGACTCAGCTCTGCGACAACCGCAGCCCGTCGTCACCCGGCGCCAGGCTGTCCAGGATGCGGTTCAGGTCCTCCACCGAGGCGAACTCCAGCACCACCTTGCCCTTGCCGAGCCTCCCGTTGCGCTGGGAGACCTCGACCTTGACCCTGGTCTCGAAGCGGTCGGAGAGGCGCCCCGCCAGATCGTTGAAGGCGGGCGAGAGCAGCTTGCCGGCCTTCGGGCCGATCGGGCGCTGCGGCTTCTCCTCACGGTCCATCAGCGCGACGATCTCCTCGGTGGTGCGCACCGAGAGGCCCTCCGCGATGATCCGCTTCGCCAGCTGGTCCTGCCGCTCGCTGTCCGGCACGCCCAGCAGCGCACGGGCGTGCCCCGCCGTGAGCACGCCCGAGGCGACCCGGCGCTGCACGGCCGGAGAGAGCTTCAGGAGCCGCAGGGTGTTGGAGACATGGGAGCGCGAGCGGCCGATCCGGTCGGCCAGCTCGTCGTGCGTGCAGGAGAAGTCACGCAGCAGCTGGTCGTACGCGGCGCCCTCCTCCAGCGGGTTGAGCTCGGCCCGGTGGAGGTTCTCCAGCAGCGCGTCCAGCAGTAGCTTGTCGTCCTCGGTGGCCCGGACGATCGCGGGGATCTGCTCCAGGCCGGCCTCGCGGGAGGCCCGCCAGCGCCGCTCGCCCATGATGAGCTCGTAGCGCTCGGCGCCGACCTGGCGCACCACCACCGGCTGGAGCAGGCCCACCTCCTTGATGGAGGCGACCAGCTCGGCCAGCTTGCCCTCGTCGAAGACCTCACGGGGCTGACGGGGGTTCGGCGTGATCGAGTCGAGCGGCAGCTCGGCGAACCGGGCGCCGTCGACCGGCGCGAGCAGGTCCGGCCCGGCCGGCTCCACCGGCTGCGACAGTGCCTCCAGCTCCCGGACGCTCTCCGCCGCGGCCTTGGCCGCCACCGTGCCCCGGCCGGAGGACAGCACCGGCCCGGTCGCCCGCGCGGGCTCGGCCGCCACGTCGCCCGGCAGCGCGGTACCCGTCGCCTCGCCGGGTACGGCCTCCGCCGCGCGGGGCGGAGCCACCACCGCGGTCGCGGCCGCCGCCGGGATCAGCGCCCCGAGTCCTCGTCCCAGACCTCTGCGACCACTCACCGATTGCCCTCCGTCGTGCTGTGCTGAACCATCTGGGCCGCCGGCGCGGCGACACCGCTGCGCTGCTGCCCGACCGCGCCGGTACCGGCGACCTGGGCCCGGAGCGCCAGCTCGCGGGCGGCCTCCAGGTACGAGAGCGCACCGGTGGAACCCGGATCGTACGTCAGCACCGTCTGCCCGTAGCTCGGCGCCTCCGAGATGCGCACCGACCGCGGGATGGCGGTCTGCAGCACCTCCTGGGCGAAGTGCGTCCTGACCTCCTCCGCGACCTGCGCGGCGAGCCGGGTGCGGGCGTCGTACATGGTGAGCAGGATCGTGGACACGTGCAGCGTCGGGTTGAGGTGCGCCCGGACGAGCTCCACGTTGCGCAGCAGCTGACCGAGGCCCTCCAGCGCGTAGTACTCGCACTGGATCGGGATCAGCACCTCCTGCCCGGCCACCAGCGCGTTGACCGTCAGCAGGCCGAGCGAGGGCGGGCAGTCGATCAGGATGTAGTCCAGCGGCTGCTCGTACGCGGCGATCGCGCGTTGCAGCCTGCCCTCGCGGGCCACCAGCGAGACGAGTTCGATCTCGGCGCCGGCCAGGTCGATGGTCGCGGGGACGCAGAAGAGCCCCTCCACGTCCACCACCGGCTGCACCACGTCGGCCAGCGGCTTGCCCTCGACCAGGACGTCGTAGATCGACGGCACCTCGGCGTGGTGGTCGATCCCGAGCGCCGTGGAGGCGTTGCCCTGGGGGTCGAGGTCCACCACGAGGACGCGCAGTCCGTGCATGGCGAGTGCGGCCGCCAGGTTGACGGTGGTGGTGGTCTTCCCCACCCCGCCCTTCTGGTTGGCCACCACGATCACACGGGTGGCGGCCGGCCTGGGCAGCCCCTCGCCGGCCCGCCCGATGGCCTGGACGGCGGCCTGGGCGGCACGCGCGATGGGCGTGTCAGCGAGCTGGTCGATGGTCTCCGAGTCCTGCATGGGGGTCAGTGTTTCACGTGAAACCGGAGCGGCAACAGTCGCCGCCCGGCTGCGACCTAGGATTCCGGAAAGCAGGGAGCGACGTTTCACGTGAAACACGATGCCCGCTATGTCGGAAATCTGACGCTGCGACACTCCGGTTCGCGAGCGTCACCCTGATGGCCACCCGCCGGCCACCCGGCGGCAGAACGGGACGGGGCGAGGCACCGGTGGACAGCGGAACGGGCGGGCGGCCCGAAGGCCACCCGCCCGTCCGGACGGTCACACGGTCGGCCGACGCCGGCCGACGGCGGTCAGCGCCGACGGCGCCCCGCGGCGCCGCGCCCGCGCTCGGGCGCCTTACCGGTCGCCGAGCGGCCGGCCCGGGCGGCCTTGGCCCGCCGGGTGGCGGCCTTCACCCCGCCGGGACTCTCCCCCGCCTTGACCTGGATCACCCGGGTCGAGGTCTCCAGGGTGCCCTCCCCCACCGAGATGACCGACCAGGAGACCGCGCCCAGCTTGGTCAGTCCGGCCCGGGTGTCCGCGAGCTCCTGCTCGGCGCTGTCGCCCTTGAGGGCGAGCATCTGGCCGTGCGGGCGCAGCAGCGGCATGCCCCAGCCGGCCAGCCGGTCCAGCGGTGCGACCGCGCGGGCGGTGACGATGTCCACCGCGAGCTTGCCGACCATCTCCTCGGCCCGGCCGCGCAGCACGGTGACGTTCTCCAGGCCGAGCTCCCGGACCACCTCCTCCAGGAAGGTGGTGCGGCGCAGCAGCGGCTCCAGCAGGGTGACCGAGACGTCGGGCCGGGCCAGCGCCACCGGGATGCCGGGCAGTCCGGCGCCGGAGCCGACGTCGCAGAGCGAGGCACCGGCCGGCAGCAGCTCGGCCAGGACGGCGCAGTTCAGCACGTGGCGGTCCCAGAGCCGCGGGACCTCGCGCGGGCCGATCAGGCCGCGCTGGACGCCGGCCGTGGCCAGCAGCTCGGTGTAGCGCACCGCGGACTCGAAGCGGTCCCCGAAGATCGTCCGTGCCGCCGCAGGGGCCTCGCCCGGGCCGGCCGCGCCCTCGGCGGCCGTCTCGCCCCCCTCGGGAGCCCCACTCTCCGTGTCCATCTCAGCCTCTCCGCTCACCGATTCCACCGACCCGCACTCCAGCACCGTTTCACGTGAAACATCTCCCGCCAAACGGTGCGCTCCGCAAAGGGACGTCGACCCCGCCCGCACGCGGCGGACGGGGTCGACCTCATCGTGGCCTCCGGCCGCGACGTCACCGGTGTCAGCCCGGCAGCACGACCACGAAACGCTCGGGCTCCTCGCCCTCGGACTCGCTGCGCAGCCCCGCCGCGGCGACCGCGTCGTGGACGACCTTGCGCTCGAAGGGCGTCATCGGCCGCAGCTTGACCTGCTCGCCGGTGCTCTTCGCCTGCTCGGCCGCCTCGGCGCCCAGCGCTGCCAGCTCGGAGCGCTTGCGGGCCCGGAAGCCCGCGATGTCCAGCATCAGGCGGCTGCGCTCGCCGGTCTCCCGGTGGACGGCCAGCCGGGTCAGCTCCTGGAGCGCCTCCAGCACCTCGCCGTCCTGGCCGACCAGGCGCTGGAGCGAGCGGTCGTTGCCCTCACCGACGATGGAGACCAGGGCCCGGTCGCCCTCCACGTCCATGTCGATGTCACCGTCGAGGTCCGCGATGTCGAGCAGACCCTCCAGGTAGTCGGCCGCGATCTCGCCCTCCTGCTCCAGGCGCGCGATGAGACTGTCGTCGGCGCTGCCCTCGGCCTCGGCTTCGACAGCGGAGGCGGTGGTGCCTTCCGTCACTGATGGACTCCTTCGGAAGTGGGGCCCAGGTTTGGTGGGCCGGGAACGAAGATCGGGGCGACGTCCGGTCAGGACTTCTTCTTCGGCCGCTGGCCGCCCTGCCCGCTGCGCTTCGGCTGCTGCCGGGTGCCCTGCCTGACGGCGGCCTGCTTGGGCGCCGGCTTGGCCGGGCCCTGCTTGGCGGCCGTCCCGGAGTCGGCCGGTACGGCGTCCTCGGGCTCCGCGGTCTCGGGCTGCTCGTCCTTGGTCAGGCCGGTCGGCTGGACGACGGTGCCCTGCGCGCGCTGGGCCTTGGTGAGCTTGCGCGGCTGCTGGCGGCGGACCTGGACCGAATCCTCGACCACGGACTCGGCGGAGGCGGTCTTGGTGGTGGTCGCGGCAGGCAGCAGGCCGAACAGCTTGCCCTTGATCACGGTGCCGTCCGGGTTGAGCCGTCCGGCCTTCTTCAGGCGGGCCTGGCGCTCGTCCCAGGCCTGGCTGCCCGGCGTCGGGTTGTTGCGGATGACGATCAGCTGCTGGCCCATGGACCAGATGTTGGTGGTCAGCCAGTAGACCAGGACACCGACGGGGAAGTTGATGCCCATCACGGCGAACATCACCGGGAAGACGTACATCAGCATCTTCTGCTGCTGCATGAACGGCGTCTTGACCGTGAGGTCCATGTTCTTCGTCATCAGCTGGCGCTGGGTGATGAACTGCGAGGCCGACATCAGGATGATCATCACGGCGGTGACGATCTTGACGCTGACCTCGTTGCTGCTGAGGAAGGTCGCCGACAGCGGGGCACCGAAGATGTGCGCCTTGCCGGCGCTGACCAGCAGGGCGCCGTCGATGACGCCGATCGGCTTGTTCTTGGCGACCGAGGCCAGCACGCCGTAGAGGGCGGTGAAGAACGGCGCCTGGACGAGGATGGGAAGGCAGCTGGAGAACGGGTTGGTGCCCGCCTCCTTGTACAGCTTCATCATCTCTTCGGACTGGCGCTGCTTGTCGTTCTTGTAGCGCTCCTGGATGGCCTTCATCTTCGGCTGGATCGCCTGCATGGCCCGGGTCGCCTTGATCTGCTTCACGAAGAGCGGGATCAGGCAGATCCGGATGACGATCACCATCGACGCGATGGCAAGACCCCAGGCCCAGCCGCCGTCCGGGTCGAAGACGTGGCTGTACAGCGAGTGGAACTGGACGATGATCCAGGACACCGCTGTGTACAAGGGGTTCAGGAAGGAGAAGGTCACCGGTCAGGCTCCTTGGACATTGGGATTGGCCGCCGGGCCAATGGTCGCCGGGCCCTCGGGCTCCGGACCGGCGGAGGGCTCGTGCGCCGGAGATTCGGCGACGGCCCTGCCACGGGAGTTCAACAGGTCACGCAGCCGGCGGTGCCACACCGGGTGCTTGCGTGCCGGTACGTGGTCGACCCCGCCGGGTGACCACGGATTGCAGCGCAGGATGCGCCACACGGTCAGGCCGCCGCCCTTGACCGCACCGTGCACCCGTACGGCCTCGTAGCCGTAGCGGGAGCACGACGGGTAGTAGCGGCACACCGGGCCGAGCAGCGGGCTGATGGTCCACTGGTAGATCCGGATGAGACCCATCAGCAGGTACTTCATCGCCCTGCTCCTGTCGCCGTGGTGGCGGTCGGCTCCACCCGGAGCAGCCGCTTCAGGGCCGCGTCCAGGTCATGCTCAAGATCGTGGTACGAGGCGGACCCGGCCGGGGGCAGCGCGCGCACCACTATCAGGCTACCGGCGGGCAGCCTGGACAGACGATCACGGACCAGGTGCCGCAGACGGCGCTTCACCAGGTTGCGCACGACCGCGGGACCCACGGCCTTGCTCACGACGAAACCCGCACGCGCCGAAGGAGTCCCCTCGGCGACGTGCGGGTGGAAGTCGCTCGTCCGGTCGGCCTGCCCCCTGGGGTCACCATCTCTGCTGAGATGGACGACCAGCAGGGGCCGGCCGGCCCGGCGACCGCGTTTCACCGCGGTCGCGAAGTCCTGGCGCCGCCGCAGCCGGTTCTCGGAGGGCAGCACAACAGACTCTGGCGCGGATCAGGCGGAGATGTTGGTACGGCCCTTGGCGCGGCGGGTCGCCAGGATGGCGCGGCCGGCGCGGGTACGCATCCGCAGCCGGAAGCCGTGGGTCTTCGCGCGACGACGGTTGTTCGGCTGGAAGGTGCGCTTGCTCACTCGGGGGCTCCTGGGGTGAATCGTAGGATGACGGGGGGTCGCTTGGCCGTCACCGTGCGTCCGCGTGATCTCCCCTGAACGGGGATTCCGGTCCGTCTTCCCAGGTCTGCTGGGTTTCTGGACAATCCACGGCGCCCGTGCTGCGCGCCCTATGTGAAGCGGGTGGACCCGCGGACATGCGGCAGCGGCCATCGACAACTCGACCTGGTTACGGTACGCGGCAGCGGGTCCGGGGGTCAAACCGGGTGCTGACACGCCCCGGGGCTGCGGATTCACGTTCGCCCACAGCCTGTGGACAACGACTTGAATCAGCTCTGCCCGCTGACTACCGTTGCAGGACTTGTCTGGTTTGTTCTTCGATCCTTCTCCGATCAACAGTTCTGGATCCATCAACCCCTGCTGGAGCCGCGGGGAACCGAGAAAGCGTGCACCAGTGGCTGAAGTCAACAGCGATCTCGTCCCGGTCTGGGCGAGGGTCGTCGAGCGGCTGGTCAACGACCCGGATGTCGGTGACAAGGACAAGCAGTGGGTGCGGCGCACCCAGCCGATGTGGATGATGCACGACACCGCCCTGCTGGCGGCACCGAACGAGTTCGCCAAACAGGTGCTGGAGGGCCGGCTGCTGCCGCAGCTGAGCGACGCGCTGAGCCGTGAGTTCGGCCGCCCGGTGCGGATCGCCGTGATGGTGGACGCCAACGCCGTCCCGCCGGCCACCGCGCCCGTCGTCCCGCAGCCGGAGAGCCAGGCCGGCCAGCAGCCCCAGGGGGCCGACGAGGACGCGCTGGGCGCGGCGCCCGGCCGCTCCTCCGGCGACTGGTCCGAGCAGCAGCCGGCCCAGCCCCCGTACCGCGACGAGCAGGGCTACCGCTCGGGTCGGCCGGACGCCTACCCACCGGCCGGCGGCGAGTACGGGCGCCCGTACGACCGCTCCTACGACCCGGGCTACGAGCGCGGCCGCTACGACACCGCCGGCTACGAGCAGCGGCCGGCCCCGTACGGCGGCGCACCGCAGTCCTGGCCGCGCTCCGAGAGCGCCGAGCCGGGCTGGGACAACCAGGGCGGCTACCCGGACCAGGACCAGCCGCCGCGCCCCGGCTACCGCGAGCAGGGCGAGCACCCGGGCGGCCCGGCGAACGCCCAGGGCGATCTCTTCGGCGGCGCGTACGGCCCGTCGGCCGGTGAGCAGGCGCGCCCCGGCGGCCGCCGCTCCCCCGGCGCGGCCGGGCGGCCCGAGCACGAGGCGCCCGACGCGGGCCCGCTGCTGCCCGACAACCGCCGCCGCCCGGCCGCGACCGGCCGGCCCGGCCAGCCCCCCGAGCGCTCCGCCCGCCCCGGCCTGCCGGAGCGCAGCCCGAGCCCGGGTGTGCCCGCGCCCCCCGGCGCTCCCCCGGCCGGCGGCTCCCGCAAGGACGAGCCGGCCGCCCGGCTGAACCCCAAGTACCTCTTCGACACCTTCGTCATCGGCGCCAGCAACCGCTTCGCGCACGCGGCGGCGGTGGCGGTCGCCGAGGCCCCGGCCAAGGCGTACAACCCGCTCTTCATCTACGGCGAGTCCGGGCTCGGCAAGACCCACCTGCTGCACGCCATCGGGCACTACTCGCGCAGTCTCTTCCCCGGCACCCGGGTGCGGTACGTGAGCTCGGAGGAGTTCACCAACGAGTTCATCAACTCGATCCGGGACGGCAAGGCGGACGCGTTCCGCAAGCGCTACCGGGACATGGACATCCTGCTGGTGGACGACGTGCAGTTCCTGGCGAGCAAGGAGTCCACGCAGGAGGAGTTCTTCCACACCTTCAACACCCTGCACAACGCCAACAAGCAGATCGTGCTCTCCTCGGACCGGCCGCCCAAGCAGCTGATCACGCTGGAGGACCGGCTCCGCAACCGCTTCGAGTGGGGGCTGATCACCGACGTCACCCCGCCGGAGCTGGAGACCCGGATCGCGATCCTGCGCAAGAAGGCGATCCAGGAGCAACTGAACGCCCCGGCCGACGTGTTGGAGTTCATCGCGTCCCGGATCACCCGCAACATCCGGGAGTTGGAGGGCGCGCTGATCCGCGTCACCGCGTTCGCGAACCTGAACCGCGCGCCGGTCGACCTGGAGCTCGCCGGGATCGTCCTGAAGGACCTCATCCCCGGCGGCGACGAGGACGCCGGGCCGGAGATCACCGCGCAGGTCATCATGCAGCAGACCGCCGCTTACTTCGGCCTCGGCGTCGACGACCTCTGCGGATCCTCGCGCAGCCGCGTGCTGGTGACGGCACGTCAGATCGCGATGTACCTCTGCCGCGAACTCACCGACCTGTCGCTGCCGAAGATCGGCGCGCAGTTCGGCGGCCGCGACCACACCACCGTGATGCACGCGGACCGCAAGATCCGCTCGCTGATGGCCGAGCGGCGCTCCATCTACAACCAGGTCACCGAGCTGACGAACCGCATCAAGAGCTAGCCCTGCGGCGGCATTTGAGGCATCCACAGGGGTGCCGTGGCAACGCGCCACGGCACCCCTTCGGCATGCCGTGGGCCACCTCGCGCCGGCCGGTGCACGAGGGGCCTGCCGGCCGGTGCACGAGGGGCCTGCCGGGGGTGTAGAGCGGCGTGCGGGGGGCAGGATCACTCCAGCGGACGGATCGCCAGGCAAGCAGCCGCGCCGAACAACTGACCACTGATTCGAACAGGTCGGGCGCGCAGGGCCGTCATCCACAGGTACGGGTGTTTTTCCCCGTCCACAGCCTGGGGAGCCGGAGGTTATCCAGAATTCCTCCACAGGGGCGCCGCCGCTACTCTCTTCAGCGCAGGTCAGGTGCCTGTGGACTTGTGCACAACCGTTGTCCACAGCCTGTGGACAGTCGACCGGCCGCCAGGGGGCCATCCGGGTTGTCCACCGCTCGTCCCCAGGCCGGGGCAGGTTATCCCCAGCTTCTCCACAGCCGTGTCCACAGTTCGACAACATTGCCCCGGCGTTCATGCGCCGGTGTGAAAGGCGTCACGTAATGTTGACCGGGCCCCGTGGATAACCGGGTCATGATCTGGGGACGGCCCTGGGGATAACCTGTGGATACTCAGCGTGTGCTGTGGGTAACGCTCCGCCGTCCACAGCGGGCCCTGGTTATCCACCGGTGCCGTCCACACCCACTGTGGACAAAAAACGTGGTCTGACCTGCGAAAACAAGGTTATCCACGGTATCCACAGGCCCTACTACTACCACTACACCTATAGACCCCTGAAGATGCTTAACAGTGGGGTGGCCCGAAATCTGTGGACAACCCGGACCCGACATCTGTTCGGCCTGCTTCCGCCCGTCTGCCCCGTCTGTCGGTGGAGTACGTCAGACTGTCCTTCGGCAACCGGATGCGGAGTGGCAGAGCTCGGCGGGCAGGTGCCAGTAGACGACCAAGACGAATCAGAGACCTTGCGAGCGAGAGCTCGCGTCCAGGAGGCGGTTACCGGTGAAGTTCCGGGTGGAGCGTGACGTCCTCGCGGAGGCGGTGGCCTGGGCTGCTCGCAGCCTCCCGGCGCGGCCGCCGGTGCCGGTGCTGGCCGGCCTGCTGCTGACGGCGCAGGAGGGCAGCCTGGCCCTCTCCGGGTTCGACTACGAGGTCTCGGCCCGGGTCGAGCTCGAGGCGGACGTGGAGGAGTCCGGCACCGTCCTGGTCTCCGGCCGGCTGCTGAACGACATCTCGCGCAACCTTCCCAACAGGCCTGTGGAGATCTCCACCGACGGCCAGCGGGTCAGCGTCGTCTGCGGCAGCTCGCGGTTCACCCTCCCCACCCTGCCTGTGGACGAGTACCCGGCCCTGCCGCAGATGCCCACTGCCACCGGCACCGTCCCGGGCGACGTCTTCGCCTCGGCGGTCGCCCAGGCCGCGGTGGCCGCCGGCCGTGACGACACGCTGCCGGTGCTCACCGGCGTCCGGGTCGAGATCGAGGGCGACCGGATCACCCTGGCCGCGACCGACCGCTACCGCTTCGCCGTCCGCGACCTGATGTGGAAGCCGGAGCAGGCGGACATTTCGGCGGTCGCGCTGGTGCCCGCCAAGACGCTGCAGGACATCGCCAAGTCCCTGGGCAGCGGCGACACCGTCTCCATCGCGCTGGCCTCGGGCGGCGCGGGCGAGGGCCTGATCGGTTTCGAGGGCGCCGGCCGCCGGACGACCACCCGCCTGCTGGAGGGTGAGTTCCCGAAGTTCCGCAGCCTCTTCCCGACCGAGTTCAACGCGGTCGCGGCGATCCAGACCCAGCCCTTCCTGGAGGCGCTGAAGCGCGTCTCGCTGGTCGCCGAGCGCAACACCCCGGTGCGGCTGAACTTCGAGCAGGGCGTGCTGACGCTGGAGGCCGGCTCCGGCGACGACGCCCAGGCCACCGAGCGGATCGACGCCGACCTCGAGGGCGACGACATCTCGATCGCCTTCAACCCGGGCTACCTGGAGGAAGGCCTCAAGGCCATCGACTCCGCGTACGCCCAGCTCAGCTTCACCACCTCGACCAAGCCGGCCCTGCTCAGCGGCAAGCCCGCGGTGGACGCCGAGGCGGACGAGGCCTACCAGTACCTGATCATGCCGGTCCGCCTCTCCGGCTGATCCGCCCCGAGCTGCCGGCCCCGGCCGGTCACCCTCTCGCTGTACCCACAGGCTGTGCACAACCTGTGGACGGCCTCCGCAGGTCAGCCGACCTGCGGAGGCCGCGCCGGTTTGTGTCGGCGGCCCGCCCGCCGAGGGCGCGGCCCCTCCCGGCGTAGGCTCAATCTGTGCGGCAACGGCGCCGCCGTCAGGCACGTCACCACAGGTAAGGACATTGGTCATGGAGCTCGGCCTCATCGGTCTCGGCAAGATGGGCGGCAACATGCGCGAGCGGATCCGCCGCGCCGGCCACACCGTCATCGGCTACGACCGCAACCCGGACGTCACCGACGTCGCCAGCCTGCAGGAGCTCGTGAACAAGCTCCAGGGCCCGCGCGTGGTGTGGGTGATGGTCCCGGCAGGCGCCGCGACCCAGGCGACCGTCGACGAGCTCGCCGAGCTCCTCTCCCCCGGTGACGTGGTCGTCGACGGCGGCAACTCCCGCTGGACGGACGACATCAAGCACGCCGAGTCGCTGGCCGCCAAGGGCATCGGCTTCGTCGACTGCGGCGTCTCCGGCGGCGTCTGGGGCCTGGAGAACGGCTACGCGCTGATGTACGGCGGCGACGCCGAGCACGTCGCGAAGGCCCTGCCGGTCTTCGAGGCGCTCAAGCCCGAGGGCGAGTTCGGCTCGGTCCACGCGGGCGCCGTCGGCGCCGGCCACTTCGCCAAGATGGTCCACAACGGCATCGAGTACGCGATGATGCAGGCCTTCGCCGAGGGCTGGGAGCTGCTGGAGGCGGCCCCCGAGGTCACCGACGTGCGCGAGGTCTTCCGCAGCTGGCAGGAGGGCACGGTCATCCGCTCCTGGCTGCTCGACCTCGCCGTCCGCGCGCTGGACGACGACGAGCACCTCGCCCAGCTCAAGGGCTGGGCCGCCGACTCCGGCGAGGGCCGCTGGACGGTCGAGGCCGCCATCGACCACGCGGTGCCGCTGCCGGCCATCACGGCCTCGCTGTTCGCCCGCTTCGCGTCCCGCCAGGACGACTCCCCGCAGATGAAGATGATCGCCGCGCTGCGCAACCAGTTCGGCGGCCACGCGGTCGAGAACAAGTAGTCCGGGCACCAGGCAGTCCACAGCGGGACCAGAAGGCGAGCGCAGTCCACACCCATGCATGTAGCGCATCTGTCGCTCGCCGACTTCCGCTCGTACGCCCGGGTCGAGGTACCTCTCGACCCGGGCGTGACGGCGTTCGTGGGCCCCAACGGCCAGGGCAAGACCAACCTGGTGGAGGCCATCGGCTACGTCGCCACCCTGGGCAGCCACCGGGTGGCCACCGACGCCCCGCTGATCCGGCTCGGCGCCGA
>FTKL01000049.1_pt2 | contig 15294 bp, 11 predicted proteins | sample 2434061 | NCBI WGS metagenome assembly FTKL01 (sample SAMEA3914816, study PRJEB12502) | metagenome | biome: forest; material: soil | place: USA | collected 2011-09-16 | depth 0.3 m
GGCCACCAGCCGCCACAGCTGCACCCCGTCCCGAGATCGCGTACGAGAACCCTGCCGGCTCCTCCTCGCCGGCGGCCATCGCGATGTCGTACGCCAACAGGAGCATGTGCGCGGTCGGCAGGCCCTTCAGCTCCGGGTCGGCCGCGGCCAGGAGGTCGCGCACAACGGCCGACCAGCGAACGGCGTGGATGATGCTCATAGCCGCCCATCATCCATGCCTCCCGGCCGGGCAATGCCCTCGGGGAGGGCAGGTCCGGCCAGAGCCCGAAGCCGGGACGGCACTCGCGGTCGACCGATCCGAAGCGCCCGTCCGGCGGAGTGCGCCCGGTCTACTCCCCCGCCGGCCACACCGTCTTCAGGACGACCGTCCGGCTCGCCCCCGCGTCGACCATGGCCTGGGTCCGGTGCTGGCCGTCGACGAAGCCGCCGACGTCGTTCGGCGTGATCGCCGAGTCCAACCTGAACAGCGAGTTCAGTGCCTGCCGCTGCCAGAGGTCCACGCCGGTCTCGACGGCTCGACGGTTCACGAAGCCGGCCATGTCCTCGGCGCCGACACCGGCCTCGACCCCCTTGGCGAGGCACGCGACTGCGAGGTCGCCGACGGCCTGCCAGTCCCCCCGGTGGTACCAGCAGCACCCTCTGCCTCCGCGCGACGGCACCAGACGCCGCCACCAGCTGACCGACTGCGGCGATCCGTCCGGCATGCACCTCGGCGCACGGAACGGATGCGGCGAACCGAGCCGGGAGACCTCCAGCACCTCGAAGCGCAGCACGGGCTCCGGCGGCACCTCGCGTGGGACGTAGCCATCGCCGCGGTCCTCTTCGACCGGTCCCCCGACGAGCCGCTCCACTTGCTCGGAGGTCACGGGCCACCAGGTCGGCTGACGCACCTTGTACTTCTCGGTCTCGGCGAACACCACCAGCTGGAACTCTGCCTGCTCCTGGCCGAGCTCATCGCCGAGGAGCTGGCGCTGCACCCACACCGGCGGCAGCGCCTCCTCGGGGTACAGCTGCTCCCACACCGCCTGGGCGTACTCCTCCGCGCCGTTCGTCAGCCCCATGCCCTCGCGGAGGGTCTGCGTCACCACGGCCACCGGCCGCTGGCCCGCAGCGGTGAAGACCTGTAGTCGGAACGACCACGCCGGCCGGTCCTCGAAGGGGCGGTACATGTGCTTGTCCACGGTGCGCTCCCGGGGCGCAGCGAGCGCGAGCGTCGCCGGCCCGGAGCCACGAGCACCTGGGCCGGCGGGAGGGAGATCGTCATCAGCCATCCCCTGATCTTGCCGCCTTCGCCCCGGCCAGGGGAGGGGGTGTGCACACATCTGCCCAGGCCCGGCGCCCCACCGGAGCGGCTGAGGTCAGTCGAGTTCCGGATCGACGACAGGGTGGTCCCGGTTCCGTAGTACCGCAGCTAAATGCCGCTGCCCCGCGCTCAGGAAGCGCGGGGCAGCGGCATGTCCTCGGAGGGTCTCGCTCTACATGGCAGGGAAGTTGTCCACTGCACTGGTCATGAACTCGCGCAGCTGCTGCGTGAGGAGTTCGGCGGCGGCCTGGTCGTGGTCGACCGCCTTCTTGTACGCGTCGGCCAAGCCCTCCATCTGACCGGCGAACACGCGGGCAGCCTCTACGTAGCCGGCGTACTCACGCACTGGATCCGGAGCGGCTGTTCGACGTGCCTGCTCCTGGACGATCGACCGGATGCGCTTCTGCACCTGCGAAGCGGTCAGGGGCTCGTCCTCCTTGCGGGGGAGTTCGCTCAGGACCGCTGTGATCAGCTTGGCGCTCACTGGCGCCTTCCCGGTGGCATTGCTGATCGTCCGGTACGCCTCTGCGGCCGTTGGGGGACCGTAGTCCTCGCGCACGCTGGTCAGAGCTTCGGCCGCGCGCTGGCTGATGACGAGCGGATCGCGCTGAGCTGGAGGCCGCGCGACCTCGGGGGCGTCCCGCACTGCGTCGTTGTCCCGCATGCGGGACAAAATGTTCGACTCGCGTTCGAATTCAGCTGCTTCGCCAGAACGCGCCGAGGCGCCTGCGCCGGATGGAGCCGGAGAAGTGTCCCGCACTCCGTCGTTGTCCCGCATGCGGGACAAAACGTTCGACTCACGTTCGATTTCTGGCGTCGCGGTAGCGTCTGCCAACAAGGCTTCGGCGGCAACCGAAGGTGACTCGACCGGGGGGCCCTCCAGTTCAAGCGGTGCGCTCCCGGCGAGGATCGCCGCGACCTCCGAGCCACCGATCTGCCTGTAGGCGTTCGAGGTGGACATCCCTGTCTCCGCCTTGATGAACTCGGCTCGCGTCGCGTAGTCACGCCGCCACAGTCGGCCCCTGAGCGCCAGGTCCAGCAACTTCGCCGCGACGAACCACGCATCCTTGGCCTGACGGAAGCCGCGCTGGCACATCTCCCAGCGCTCCTCCTCATCCGCACTGAGAGGGCCATCGGCGTCGGGGGCGTCAATCGCCTCGGGGATCTCGTCGAGCCGGAGCATCGGCTGCGGCCGGCCCTGCGCGAACTTCAGCCCCCGGGGCTCCGGCACATCGACGGTCCCAGGTGCCGGTCCGTCAGCCTCAACCTCCGAGCCGTCGCCGGTGGAAGCGGTCTTCTCCTCCAGTCGCAGCCGGCGACGCTCCTGCCGCTGCCGCTGGAGCTCCTCGTGATCAACCTTGCCAGTCACTTGCTGATCAACCCCCGCGTCTCCATCTCGGTCACCAGCTCGTCGAAGGCCGAACCGGCAGCCCGGATCGGCACACCCTCGGCGGTGCCGGCGTACTTCTGGACAGCGGGGATCACCGTGCTGAAGACGTTGAACCCCATCGCCTTCAGGTTCTTCCGGATACCGGTCGGGGCGTTCGTGGTCCCCGGCTGCACCCGCACGATCAGAGCCCAGGTCTCCGGGGCCTGCTTGTCCTCACGCTTCGGGATCACCTGGTTGATGAAGTGGTCCATCGGCAGTTCCTCGATGCGCTCCACGTCGCCCGGCGTCGCCGCGCAGATGACGATCGCCAGGTCGGCGATCCGCAACACGCTCCACCCGATCCCGGAGTGGTTCTCCAGGTGACCGCAGTCCACGAGACCGATGTGCCCCTCGGGCAGCCGACCCGGCGCCTCCTGGTGGAAGCGGGACGAAGCCAGGTCGATAACCTCGAAGGCCTCACCGTCCATGGCCTCACGCGCCTGGCCCCAGCGGTACATCTGCTCGGACTCGTCGGCGTCGAAGCCCGTCACGGGGTAGCCGCGCTCGTGCATGGCGTGCAGCAACCACCAGATGACGGTGGTCTTCCCCGAAGACCGTGGGGAGATGGCAGTGATGATGGTCATGGAGCACCTGTCTGCTGATGGTGGTGAAGGGGCGGTCCGGCCGGCGGCTTACGTGCTGCTGGTCGCGCCGGGGCCTGCCGGGGCCGCGGGATCTGCTGTCGTCGGTGCCGCATCGGCACTGTTCTCGGCCGACTGATATCCCGGGATCTTGTTGTCTTTGACCCAGCTGGCGACGGCGTCGCGGAGCCCGTGACGCTGTTCCTTGCCCAAGTGGGCGCAGATGACCCTGAACTCGCGGGCCAGGGGCCCAGGAAGGTAGGAACCGAACCGCTCCCAGTCGGACGGCTCCGACTTCGGGCGGCCCCGCCGCCGTGGGTCAGCTGGTGCCGAGTCGGCAGGAATGGAGGCAGTCATCCGGTCATTCTGGCGTACAGCGCGATTGGCAAGCCAGTAAGCCAGAAATCCGAAAATCGTGTCGCCCGGCGCGCTACCCTCCCCGCCCGTGACGACTCAGCTGGCCAGCTGTCGATGAGAGGCCCTCACGGACAGTTGGGGAAGTCCGGACCGATCCGGTTTCGGCGGCGGATACGAGGGGCCGGCGGCTGTGCGCGCCGGAGCTCCCGGAACGAATCCCCGAGATGGGCCCACTCCCACAGGCCCCTCGAATCGAGCAGGGTGATGTTGTGCTCCCTGGCGAAGCTCACCGCGTGCCGGGTGAAGGCGCCGTTGGTCACGACAACCGCGACATCAGCCTTGTGCACGTCCCACACAGTCCCCTTGAACCGCTGGAGCTCCGGAGTCCCCACCCGGGCCTGGCGGGCCGTGTGCTTGCACTGGAGTACGGCGCGGTGCCCGGTGACGTCGTCGACGCCGATCACATCCGCTCCGAGGTCGCCGGCTCCCCCCGTCCTCTGCTCGATCGTGAAGCCGTCCCGCGACAGGAGGTCGGCCACCAAACGCTCGAAGTCCCGGTGATGGAGCTGGCCTATCCCGTTGAGGTCCACGGCATTCCCGGTGCGGGACCAGTCGAAGCGGCGGTTCGTGCGCAGCGCAACGGAGTGGACCGCCCGTCGGTGTTCGCCCAGCAGGTGGTCCAGCGACTCATGGCCAGCGGCGATCTCGTGCGAGAGTTCCACCAGTTCGGTGAACGCTGCCGGCTCGGGGCGGGCGGTTGAACCGAGGGGAAGGTCCGTCAGGTCGTAACCCTCAGCGAGGCCGTCCCACAGTCTGTCCGCAAGAGCGGCCCAATCCCCGGCCTTCTCCAGCGCCTTGGTGACACCGTGATCAAGGCTCATCGCCGCAGTGTCCAAGATCCGCCACTCGTGCTCTGCGATCGCCGGACTGCCGGCCCACCCCATTGCCCTCTCCTCCCCCCGGGTCCCCTCCGCAGTGGTCCGGCGCAGAAGATCGTGGGCGGCTGCGTGGACGGCCTGCAGGTACCTCGCCTCCGGCAACGCGGGACGACAGACGCGGTCCCGACGCTCGTTCTCCACCAATGCGGCCTCGTGGATCTCGGAGCGCAGGCACACCATGACGGCGTCGAACTCCTCGCGGCCGCGTTCCAAGGCCGCGTCCAGCTCCCAGCAGTCCTCGATCGGCGAGCGGGGCCGCACTCCATTCCGGGAGTAGAAGCCGGCCGGATGAGAACCGGGCCAGTTGCTGCACTCCCTCCAGCTCTTCCAAGCCTGCGCCTGCCGGTCCACGGCCGCCCTATCGAGTCGGGCCAAGGCCGCGTCGGCCCGCTCCAGAGCACCCTGGATCTGCTGGCGCGTTGAGAGTGGGATCCGGTCGCCCCCAGACTCCCGCCACTCGACCCGAGCCCGGAGCTCAGCCTCGCGCTCCTCCAGGTTCACCTGCTGCCGGTACTCCTGGGAGTCCGTGGCGGTCGTCCGACAGAACCAGGTCTCGGCCATGGAGAGCCACGCGGCGAGCAGATCGTCCTGAGTGGCTGCCGCGATCTGCTGACCCATCCACTTCCGGAGGTCGCGGTTGGCATATCGAGTGGGCCTGACGGAAGCCGTGCGATCGATGATCATCGGCGGAGGGTATCGGCTTCCGCCAACAGAAGATCAACCGGGGCTCCGGGGCCAGCCCGAAGACCGCACCGATACCAACCGCTCAATACGCTGCGCCACAGGACAATGGCGTTGAGTACTCAAATCGCCCGTGAGAGCGGCGTCGGGACGCTCACCAGGTAGGCGCGTCCCGTCCCGTCAGCCTCACATGACATGGTTACCCCCGAGCACACTGAGTAAGGGGGAGAGGCGTGGACAAACCAGTCATGACGCGAATCCACTGGGTCCTGGTCACGGTCCTGATGATCGGCGCCCTCAGCATCGCGCTGATCGGCCTCGGCGGCAGCTACATCGCCGTCCGCGACGTCGCCATCCAGAAGGACCTCGGCGCCTTCTCACGCGTCTTCCCCATCGGGGTCGACGCCGGGATCCTCGTCCTCCTCGCCCTGGACCTGTACCTCGCCTGGCGCCGGATCCCCTTCCCCCTGCTGCGCCCGACGGCGTGGGGACTCACTGTCGCCACCATCGCCTTCAACGCGTCGACATCCTGGCCGGACCCGATCGGCGTGGGCATGCACGCCGTGATCCCGGTCCTGTTCATCATCATCAGCGAGGCCGGCCGTCACGCGATCGCCCGCCTCGCGAAGCTGAGCTCGGACGGCGACCGGACGATCGAGCGGATCCGACTGATGCGGTGGATCCTCGCGCCGGGGCAGACCTGGACGATGTGGCGCCGGATGCAGCTCTGGGAGATCCGCAAGATCGACGATGCGATCCGCCACGAACAGACCCGGCTGACCTACGAGACTCTCCTGGGGGACTCCCGGCCCCGGCGGCGAAAGAACCGTGGGCTGCCGGCGGCGGCCAACCTGCCGCTGGAACTGGCGAAGCTCGGCGTCCCCCTGTCGCTGACGTACCAGGACGGCCTCGCCGCCGCCGGAGTCGCAACGGGCCCGATGGACCAGCTCCTCGCCTTCCACCGCGAATCGGCCCCGGCTGCTCCGTCCGTCGAGCAGCCGCCGGCTCTTGCGCAGGACCGGGCGCCAGCAGTAGCCGCTCTTGCGCCGGCGGTCCCCGCGCCGCAGCCGGGCGCGCAGGGCGAAGCCCCGGACCCGCAAGAGGGGACCGAACAGCCCGCCCTTGCGGAGGGTCCGGCGCCGCAGCCGCAGCCCGCAAGCGAGTCCTTTGCGTATGCGGAGGACGACCCCGCGGACTATGCGTATGCGGGCGCCGAGGACCTGGACCGGCTGGCCGTCCCGCAAACAGATCATGCGTATGTGCAGGTCAAGGCCCTTGCGGGACGCCTTGCGGGTTCGGACTCCGGCTTTGCGGGTACGACGGAAGGCCAGGACCGGCAGGCCTTCGGCTTTGCGGGTGCGGACCCGGACGCGGGCACCACCCGCAAGGCGCTTGCGGGCGAGCCCCGCATCCCGGAGCCGACGCGTGCGGCTGCCTCCGCGGCACGCTCCGAGCGGACCGCCGATGTGCCGGCCGCACCGGCGGCTGCTGTCAACGGCGTCGCGACGGCCAGCCCAGACGATGGCGAGGCTGGGAAGATCGTGATCCCCGAGGTCTGGCTCTCGGCATTCACCGCCTGGATGGACTGGCACGGGCGCTACCCGTCGGAGGAGGAGCTCGCCCAGTACCTCTACAACCTTCCGGAGAAGGAGCGGGTGCGGGCCCGGGGCAAGGACAGCCCGGTCAGCAAGCGGAGCGTCGAGCGGTACTACGGAGAGCTGAAGAAGAAGTTCCCGATCGCGGACCAGCCGCAGCTGGAGCTGGAAGGCTCCGGGCGCTGAACGCAGTGAACGGAGGAGGCCCGGCACCGCGAAGACGCGAACGTGCCGGGCCTCTCTGCTGGGCGGGCAGACGGCGCCGGTCAGCCGCCGTTCCGGTACTGCTCGATCAGCTCCTTCCCGGCCGCGCCGGACAGGGTCGGCAGGCCGGAGCACTCGGCGACCATGACGTGGCCGGCGAGCGGCCGGAACCCGGCCGCCTTCAGCGCGGCCAAGGTGGGCTGGTAGCCCTGAGCGCCCTTCAGGAAGAACGGGGCGGTCGCCACCACGCTGGGGCCGTCCACGGTGCGACTCATGAGCTCCCCGAGCAGGAGGACTTCGAGCCCGGCGCTCGCCCAGCCACCGGAGACGGAGAAGCCGTCCAAGACCACCAGGTCCCCGAGCACGGAGCGCGAGCCCTTCCCCAGGACTTCCCGCACGGCGGGGGCCAACCGGGCCCGGCCGCCCCGGGACGTGACCACGGCGGACAGGACGGCGGTGTTCAGCTCGACATCCAGACCGTCACTTCGCCCGAGCTCCGCCAGGACCGCCGCCGCCACGGAAGCGCCAACCAGGGGGATCCGGCGGACGCTCACCAGGCCGACGTGCTCGCGGCCGTCGGACCACGCGCCGGCCGGCCGCCACACCTCACCGTCACGAGGGCGGCGCACGAGCAGCCGGTGGCTCTCCTGCCGCCGGCCACCGTCCAGAGCCGGACCGACCTCGCTCGTCACCGTGAGGTGCAGGCCCGCCGGATCACCCGGGAGCGAGGACGCCGCCACCCGCTCCGCCACCGATTCACTCACGCTGCGCTCCCTCCGCTAGCCACCTTCGGCCAGCCCGTTGCACGCAGGATCGCAGAGCACATCGATCACGGTGGTCTCTTTCACGGCGGCCGGAAGAGGTTGGCGCGGAACCGACGGGCGGGCAGCGGGTTCGCCGCTCGCAGTGCGCCGCGTGCTGTCCGGCACCTCGGCGGCCTCGGCGTCAAGCTCGTCCCGGGCGACATCGGGATCCCCGGGTGTGGAGCGACGCCGTCACGGGCTGGAGGCCTACAGGAGACCGTTCAGCAGGCCTGCCGAACGCTGCGATCCACCAAGCTGCCTGACGGTCGATGCGGACGGCATATTGCCCAGCACCGTGCTGCGGGGCCGCCCTAGAGTTCGGTGATGAAGACGAACCAGAACCGCCGTAATCGGACGCCCAACCCGCGCCGCGGCCAGCGGGAACCCCAGATTGACTACGCTGCTTCGGTCCCCGGCTGGGAGAACCTCGGCCCCCTCCTTCCCACAGGCAAGCGTTTCGTTCGCCGAGTGAAGAACACGTCGACCGGCGAAGAGGCCGTGCTCAAGTACCTGAACAACCAGGTGAAGGACAACCTGGAGAGGAGGAAGCGCGCCTTCGACGAGGCGGCGAACATGCACAAGATGACGGGCACCCCGGGCGTGCTCCCGGTTCTGGCCATCGACACCGAGAACGGGGCCAAGCCGCTCTGGTACGTGATGCCGCTCGCCAAGCCGCTGCGGGAGGCCCTCGCGGAAGCGACGACCTTCCAGGAACTCGTCTCGGCCTTCGCCGATCTCGCCGAGACGCTGACGGAGCTCGCGAAGCAGGGGATCTACCACCGCGACATCAAGCCGGACAACCTGTTCTGGCACGACGGCAGAGCCGTCCTGGGCGACTTCGGTATCGCCCGCTGGGGCAAGCCGGGCCTGACTCAGGTGGGCGAGAAGGTCGGCCCGATGGCGTTCATCGCCCCCGAGATGTACACCGCCGGCGGTGACGAGACCGGGGCGAACGCCGACGTCTACAGCCTGGCCCAGTCCTTCTTCGTCATAGGCCGCCGAGGGGCGGACTTTCCGCCCGGGGGCACCCAGTGGGCCGACGTTGACGACTTCTCCTTCCCTCTTTGGATGGGTGAAGACCGCCTGCACGGTCTGCGGCACACCCTGGAAGCCGCCACCCGCTACCGGCCCGGCGACCGGCTAGCCATGGCGGACTTCGCCTCACAACTGCGCGATTGGCTCAGCATCAAGATCAACGAAATGCTCCCGATCCCGCCTCGGCCGGCACAAGGGGGCTGGGCAAGCGGGCAGGACCTCAGACTGGACGTCGCGTGGACCCGAAGGGTTCTGAAGTTCGCGCTTCTCCTCCTGGCCGAGGAGGGCCTGGGGCCGATCTGGAACGAATTCCCCATCGGGGACCGTAGAGACTGGCTCGGTACCTACGGCTGGCAACCCAACCACCCCGACGGCTTCCGGGCTGACCACACGGAATTCAGGTCCTACGAGGCATCAGCCCAGGGCGTTCGCATGGTCCTCGGCGCCGCGATCCACGGGAGGAACGTCTCCTACATCGCAGAGATCCACGATCGCAACGAAGTCGGCTGGAAGTTGCGCTGGCAGAGCAGGGAAACGCCGTGGCAACCGGCGCGCCTGCCCTCCGCACAACTGGCGCTGCAGGGCCTCACCCGTCAACTCGAAGACCAGTTCACCTGAGCGGACGGCGCGGCCGGCCGGTTGCGATTGATCCGCAGCCCGCCCGGCGGCGTACCCCTGCCCGCCCGTGCGCGGCTGGACTGTGGCGGCGCCCTGGCAAAATCAGCTGCCCCCGGTGAGGCCGAGCAGTAGTGTCCGGCCATGGGAAGAAGGATGGCAGCGGCCGGTCCACAGCACGAGCTCTTCAAGTGTCTGTTCTGTGAGGGCATCGCCACCTCGTGGGAGCACATTTTCCCGAACTGGCTCAACAAGCGCCGCCACGGCGGTGACGGGCTGCGTCAGTTCGGCGACCGCTACGAGCAGGGCGGCCCGTTCACGAAGAAGCTCAAGGTCGTCTGCAGGCCGTGCAACAACACCTGGATGAGCGCCCTGGAGACCGCAGCCCAGCCCGCGCTGACGCGCATGATCGAGCGGGAGCAGGCGGTACTTGAATTCGATGCGAGCGACCAGCTGGCGCTGGCGCGGTGGGCCTACAAGACCGCTGCTGTTGCTGCGCACGTGAAGAAGAAGCGCGACTTTCCGCCGGAACCGCTGAAGGCGTTCGGTGCCGACGGCCAGCTGCCGCAATGCCGCGTGCGGATCGGGTCCACCGAAGTCCCAGCGGGCGACCACCCGCATGACGGCCGGTTCTACGAGCAGGTCGCCGAGATCCACTACGCGCGCGACACCGCCACCATGCCCGTCAGCGGTAGGACGTTTCCTGTGTACCGGGTCTGCTTTCGCCTCTTCACCATCGTCTTCGACGTGATGGGCTGGGTGTCCGACGACCACGCCATGACCGTGACGTCGAATCCGGTGGCCGACGCAGCGCTTCCACAGATCTGGCCCCCTACGGCGCCCATGGTGACGTGGCCCCCCTTGCGCGCCGTGAACGATCTGGGCGGCGTCCGGCGACTCGTGACCTCTCATCACCCCCGTTGAGGTGAACGCGCCCCCTGATCCAGCGGTGAGGCCGGTTGGGTCAGCGAGCGAGGGTTGAGATGGTCATCGCGCCGACGATCAGTGCGGGGCCGAAGGCGATGTCGGTCCCGCGGCGGCGCCCGGCGAGCATCAGCACCACGCCGTGCAGGAGGCCGAGCAGGAAGCCAGCGGCGGTGCCCCAGTACACGGCCGTCCAGCTGTGCCAGCCGAGCAGCCCGGCCAGCGTCGGCGCGACCTTCACGTCCCCCAAGCCCAGCCCGGCGAACAGCGCGAGGAGCAAGAACACCGCACCGACCACGGCGGCCGCCGCGGCAGCCTGACCCAGCGCCGCCCACTCGCCGCCCGCGACCGCGGCGGCGCCCAGCAGCACGGCCGTGCCGATCGCGGCCGCCGTCGTCAGGAGATCCGGCAGCCGCTTCACCGCCAGGTCGATCAGGACCAGGGCGCTCCCCACCAGGGCCAGCCACAGCTGCGCCGCCAGCAGCCAGCCGTCGGCGCCGCCCGTCACGACCCCGGCCAGGGCGAGCGCGGTCAGCACCTCGGGCACCAGCGGCAGCGGACCGACAGCGCCCGGACGTACGCCCTCGGCGGGGTGCGGGGCCGGGCCCGATGCGGGGGCGGCGAGCACCGCGACGGCCGGCCGCGTCGCGCACCGTGCGCAGCGTCGGCGCAGGACCAGTTGCAGGTAGGGGGCGGGCCCGGCGCCGAGCAGAGGGTTGTTGCAGGTCGGGCAAGAAGTGCGGATGCCTTCGTCAGTGGTGTACGCGAAGACGGCGGGGCGCACGATGAAGGTACCGACGGTGAGTCCGGCGCCCGCGGTGAGGGCGACGGCGAGGGTGTGGGGCACGGGCGGTCTCCGGGCGGATAGCGTGGTGTGGCGGGGAGTGCGAAGGCCCGGCCGGGAGTGCCGGCCGGGCCTGCTGCGGGGTCAGCGGAGGGTGTCGGCTCCCCTGGTGGCGGTGAGTTGCTGGATGAGGGCCTCCGTCTTGTCGTGGACGTGGTCGAAGCCCATCTCCACGACCATCTGCCGGACCTGGGCGATGACCTCCTTCAGTCCGGTGGGGTTGCCGGCTCTCTTCTCGATGCGCATCCAGTCCCGGAACAGGACCTCGGCGGCGGGCTCGACGGCCAGGCCGACGCTGATCGCGTGCCGGGCCGCGTCGATGTCGAGGACTTCGTCCTGGATCCGCTGGTAGGCGATGGTGTGGGCGACCGTCACGATCTTGGTCTTCATTGTCTGCACCAGTGGCGCGGCCCAGGTGTGCGCTCCGGCCCCGCCGAAGGGCCGTCCGCGGACCAGGCGCAGTGCGGCTTCGAGGTCGAGGACGCCGGCGGCGTCTCGTGGCAGGCCGCGTTCGGCGAGGTGCTCGAAGTTGGCGTAGTCGCAGGTGATCTCGTCGGAGATGGAGTACTGCTCGACGCCCTTGGGCTTGGGTCGCAGGTAGGGGGTGCCGGTGCTGTCGACGCCGAGGCGTCGGCGCAGGCGGGACATGTGGGTGTCCATGGTGCTGGGCGTCCACGGGTTGACGGGGTCCATGTGGTTGGCGATGGCGCCGTAGTCCCGGTCGGACTTGAAGATGAGCAGGGCCGCGAGCAGGACGAGCCGCGGCTGGATCGGGGCCTCGTCGATGCCGGTGATCCGCAGTGGTCCCAGTACCTGCACCTGCGGCGCTGCGGGGCCGGGCGGGACGTCGCCTTCGCGGACGATGCTCACCCGGGGGCGCTCCTTCACGCGGCCGGGCTGGACCGGCCGGCGGACCTTGGGTGTACCGGCGCCCGGGGGGCTCTGCGTGGGCACCGACAGGGCGTCCGGGGTAGCAGGGCTGGCCGGGGCGGCAGGGGTCGGGTGGGCCGTGGCCGGTGAGGGGCCTGGCTCGGAGGCGGGCTCGGCCTCAGGACCTGCTGTGGGCTCGGGCGGTCCGGCGGGGGAGGGCAGGAGCGAGAGGTGCGTTGCGGGCCCGGTGCTGTGCAGGGCGGAGGGGCCGAACTGCGGGGCGTCCGGGTCCGGGACCTGCCCCCACACGCCCTCGGCCGCGACGGCCGGTTGTACGGAGATCGTCAGCGTCGCGGTCAGCTGCCGGTACGCCTCGTCGGTGACGCGCTGGAGCACGACCTCATCGTCCAGCACCTCCAGCGGCTGGGCCTGCGTCACCAGTGAGGCGTCCAATACCTGAGCGTCGGGGAACAGGTTCCGGGCCTGGCCGGCGGCCGGGAGAACCGCGGCGATCCGCTGCCCCGCTGGGACCTTGCCCAGCACATCGGCGAACTCGTACAGCTCCTCCGGTGACGGGGTGCCCGCGCACACCACCATCCACGGCAGCGGCTCGCTGCCGCCCTCGTGCTGCGCCTGGTGGACCTCGACGAGGACGCGCGCCAGGTCGGCGGTGGCGCCGGCGAGGTGCGGGACGAACATGATGCGGCACTGGGGGAGGAGTCGCTGCAGTTCCAGGCCGAATCCTGAGGTGATGACCTCGATGTGATCCGCCCACAGGGCGGTGCCGGCTTCCATGGCGATGCCGCGGGCGACTTCGCGGACCTGCTCTTCGTTGCCGTCCAGGAGCAGGACGCCGTTCTGCGGGAGGTTGGCGAGGAGTAGGACACCGTCGGGGTCGGTGCCGATGGTGGCGAGCCCGGGGTAGGGGGCGGGGACGTTGCGGGCCTCGTCGGCGCTCAGGAGGGTGGCGCGCTCGCCCCTCAGGCCCCACCATCCGCCGGGCCGGTCGGTGAACGGGGCGAGGGCGACGGCGTCCGGGTCCTCGACGAGGATTTCTACCCGGTCGCTCTGGACCCTGGCGCCGATGACCGTCGGCAGTTCGTCCGGGTGGTGGTGGGCCAGGGTGCGCAGTGCGCGGTCGAGGAGCTCGACCAGGGTCGGGTTGGCGGTTGAGTTCAGGAGCTGCTCGATCGGTGCGGTCTCCTCGGGCATGGCGATGCTCTCGCGGGGCTCGCGGTCGCGCTGCTGGCCGCGGCGGCGCCAGGCGATGACGCCGAGTGCACCGGCCCCGAGCAGGGCGGCGATACCCCCGACGCCCTGCTGCACGGTGATGGGTGCCTGGGTGTTCTCCGTCGCTGGGGCTGCCGGAGTGCTCTGCGCCGTGGGGGGAGTGTTCGTCGGCGCGGACGGTTCGGTCGGAGGAGCGGGGACGGCGTTGGCGGGGAGCATCTGATCGTCGGGAGCGGGGACGGCCGTCTCGGGAGCGGCCGGGACTGCGGGGGCCTCGGGGGTGGCCGGGACTGCGGGAGGAGCGGCGGGGACTGTCTGTTCGCCTGTCGGGACGGGGGCGGCGTCGGCGGGGACCGTCTGCTCCTCGGGAGCGGTCGGCGCGGGGGCTGCTGCCGGCTGTTCGACGACCGGGGCCGGTCCGGGGATGACGATGACGTCGCCGGGGAACAGGTTGTCCGCGTCGGTCAGGTGCCGGCCGCCGTTCTGCTCGATTCCTTCACTGGCCTTCAGCAGCTCCGCGTAGCGGTCGCCGTCCCCGAGTTCGTCCTCGGCGATGGCCGACAGGGTGTCACCCGCGTGGACGGTGACGGTGTGCGGCTGCGCCGTGTCGGCCGGTGCGGCAGGTCCGGCGGTGCCCACGGCGTCGGCAGGCAGGCGCAGTGTCCAGCCGGGCTGCAGCATCTTGGCGTCGGAGCTGAAGCGGCTGCCGTCGGGCTGGGGGAGACCGTCGTTGAGGTCGGCGATCTCGTGCCAGCGCTGGCCGGAGCCGAGGTACTGCTCGGCGAGGTCCCACAGGGTGTCACCGGAGCGGACCTGGTGGCTCGGGCCGCTCCACGCCTGGGCGGTGTCGGCGGCCTTCACCGCCCCGGTGGCCGGCGTCTGGACGGCTCCGGCGTGGACGGGGGCCGTCACGGCGACGGCGCCCGCTGTCGGGGCGGCGGCGAACGCGGCACCGGCCGGCAGCAGCAGGACGACTCCGGCCACCAGCGAAGCGGCGAGGCGCTGTGTCGCACCCAGCACCTGGATCCGTGGTGCGGAGCGGTGACGCAGCAGCGCCCCCGTCTCCACCAAGGTAGAGACGACGAACGATACCCAGCCGGCCCAGCCGAGCAGGGTCAGCGCACCGAGGAACAGGGTCCCGTTGTCGGGGCTGGTCAGAGCGTCGGTGACGTCCTGCCAGGTCGGCAGCTGCTCTGGCAGGACACCGGTGCGCAGTAGGAGAGCGGGCACGCCGATGAGCAGGGCCAGCAGGAGCAGCAGGGAGACGAGGCCGCGGGCGAGAGCGCCCAGGCGCGAGAGGGTACGGCGGGGCATGGGGTGGTCAGCCTCCCTGGACGATCAGTGTGGCGCTGCCGTGGCCGGTGACGGTCATGTCGCCGGGCAGGAAGAAGGGGGTATAGCGCTCGGTGACGTCCACGACGATGGATCCGTTACCGGTCCAGCTCACTGTGCCGGTGACACCGGCCTGGCGCAGGTAGGCGCTCGCGGCGTTCTGGGCGGCGTTGCGGTCCAGGGTGATGCCGTTGCCGGCGATGGCCTGTCCGGCGTTGACGGCCTGGGCGCCGGTGCGGGCCGCTTCCTGGGCGGAGGCCTGCGCGTGGTTGAGCGCGCGCAGCTTTCCGGCGCCGTCCACGACCAGGCCGACGACGAGCAGGATGCTGACCGCGGCGACCGCGACGAACAGGGAGATGCTGCCGCGCTCGCCGTCACGGGCGGGGCGGGGGCGCGGCCGGCGGGTGCGGTTCATGAGGCGGGCCTTCCCCGGTACGAATCGATGGCGCTGGTGAACGACGACTTGACGGGCCGGGTGCCGGGTAGTCCGGGCAGTACGAGGTCGGACAGGTTCACCGCGACCAGTTTCCACGCAATATCCTCGGCCGAATCG
>FTKL01000635.1_pt3 | contig 15291 bp, 9 predicted proteins | sample 2434061 | NCBI WGS metagenome assembly FTKL01 (sample SAMEA3914816, study PRJEB12502) | metagenome | biome: forest; material: soil | place: USA | collected 2011-09-16 | depth 0.3 m
CGGGCCGGCGCCGCCGTGACCGACGGGCTGTCCGTGGACTGCCGTCGCACCATCTGATCCATCGCCACCAACCTTAGAGAACGCTTGCGTTCACAAACATGCACCGGCTAAGGTCCAGCTTAGTGAACGGTTGCGTTCCTTCATAGCCCGCGCCCGGAACCGGCGCACGGTCCCGCACGCTCGACTCGACTCCAGGCTCGGACTCCCGGCCCGGCGGCGGCTCGACGGCGCCCCGGACCACCAACCCGACCCACGGCTCGAACCACAGCTCGGCCGTCGCGGAATTCCGTCGAAGTACACGAAGCAGTAGCCAGCAGGGGGCACATCTTGGCTATCTCCGACACGCTCACCAAGAACTCTCCGCCGCGCGGCCAAAGCCGTGCCAAAAACATCACCCTGACCGTGATCGCGGCCACCCAGCTCATGGTGGTGCTCGACGCCACGATCGTGAACATCGCGCTGCCGAAGATCCAGGACGCGCTGCACTTCTCCACCACCGACCTCTCCTGGGTGATCAACGCCTACACCCTGACCTTCGGCGGCCTGCTGCTGCTCGGCGGCCGGGCCGGCGACATCCTCGGCCGGCGCCGGGTCTTCATCTTCGGCACGGTGCTCTTCGGTTTCGCCTCGCTGCTCGGCGGCTTCGCCCAGAACAGCGGCATGCTGCTGGCCGCGCGGGCCCTGCAGGGCATCGGCGGCGCGATCTGCTCACCGACCGCGTTCGCGCTGATCGCCACCAACTTCGAGGAGGGGCCGGAGCGCAACAAGGCGTTCGGCATCTTCTCGGCGGTGGCCGGCTCCGGTGCCGCGATCGGACTGCTGGCGGGCGGCCTGCTCACCGAATACCTCGACTGGCGCTGGGTGTTCTTCGTGAACGTGCCGATCGCGGCCCTGATCGCGCTCGCCGCGCCCCGCTACATCGCGGAGTCCGAGCGCACCTCCGGCCGGTTCGACCTGCCGGGTGCGCTGACCTCCACGCTCGGCCTGGTGGCGCTGGTCTACGGCTTCATCCGGGCGGCGTCCGACGGCTGGTCGGACAGCGTGACGCTGGGCTCGTTCGTCCTGGGCGCCCTGTTGCTGGCCGCCTTCCTGGTGATCGAGCGCCAGAGCTCGCAGCCGATCACCCCGCTGCACCTGTTCGCCGACCGCAACCGCACCGGCAGCCTGGTGATGATGCTCTGCCTGTCGGCGGCGATGTTCGGCATCTTCTTCTACGTCACCCTGTTCGTGCAGGGCCCGCTCGGCTACAGCCCGCTGCGGGCTGGGGTCGCGTTCCTGCCGATCAGCGCGGCGATCATCGTCGCGGCGCAGCTCGCCTCCACGTACCAGACCAGGTTCGGCCCGAAGCTGTTCATGGTCGGCGGCGCCGCGATGGTCACCGTCGGCCTGAGCTGGCTCACCCTGATGGACGCCGACAGCGGTTACCTGGACGGCGTGTTCGGCCCGACCGTGGTGTTCGGCTTCGGCATGGGTCTGATCTTCGTGCCGGCGATGCTGCTGTCGGTCGCGGGTGTCGCGGACGAGGACACCGGCGCCGCCTCCGGCCTGCTGAACTCGGTGCAGCAGGTCGGCGGCTCGCTCGGCCTCTCCATCCTGACCACGGTGTTCGCCCGCGCGGCGGCCGACAAGTCGGCCGAGCTCGCGGCGGCCGTGCCGCAGGGCGTCGTGCCGACCCAGGAACAGCTGACGGATGCCGGGAACAAGGTCCTGGCGTACGGCATCTCGCACGGGTTCATCGTGGGCGCCGTGATGTCCGGGCTGGCCCTGGTGGTGGCCGCCTTCGTGATCAAGGCCAAGGCGAGCGACCTGCCTGCCGGGGGCTCGGCCGGCGCCGTCCTCTGACGAATCGTTACTGCCTGCCGCCGCACACGTCCGCGCCGGCCGGAGGGGTCTCCCCTTCCGGTCGGCGCGGTCGTTTCTTCCGTACGAGCCGCCGACCCGGGCCGGGCCGCCGAGCACCCGGGCGGGCGGCTGCGGCGGATCCGCAGGGTCAGTGTTCCTCGAGGAGGTCCGAGTAGTCGGGCTCGAAGCCGACCCGACTGCAGGCGCTGTCCAGCCGGTCGCCCAGCGGGTGCTCACGGAAGACGTCCCGTGCCCGGGACTGCGCGAGGCTCGTCGCGTACCAGGGCGTCGGGTCACCGGTGGCGTACCACATCGGCTCCAGCGCGCAGCCGCGCCAGTCGCCGGGCAGCCCGTCCAGGGCGGGCACGGCGTCGGGCGAGAGGTCCCGGACGTTGCGCAGGTCGATCCGGCCGGTCTGCTCGAAGCGGGTGACGTTCTGCTCGGCGACGACCGCGTCGGGGCCCATCAGGCCGTAGCAGGCGGCGGTGAGTGCCGCGCTGAGCAGCACCGCCCGGGGCAGCCAGGCGGCGGAGCGCAGGGCGCCGGCGGCGATGATCAGCAGGAAGACCGCGCCGAGCCAGATCTCCACGACGAGGACCCACAGCCGCAGCCTGGTGAGGCCGGAGGCGTCCACGTAGAAGTACATCCGCATCAGTGCCGAGCCGACCACGACCAGGCTCAGCACGCAGAGCGTCCCGAGCAGGGCCTTGGCCAGCCGCCGGTCGGCGGGTGTGGAGCGGGGGGCCCAGCGCTTGGCCACCGCGACCACCGCGAGGGTGAGCAGGGTGACGACCATGAGCTGCCAGAACCCCTGCCGGGCGTACTCCGAGCGGCTCATCCCGGTGGTGGTCATGATGGCGTCGCGGCCGCCGGCCAGGACGACGACCTGCACGACGGTGAAGGCGGCGAACATCAGGTTGAGCGCGGTCAGCGGCAGGGCCCATTCGAGGCGCCCGCGCTCACGGCCCGGCGAGGTCCGCACGAGGTCCCAGCGGCGCGGGCCCGCCGCGATGTGGGCGAAGGCGAGCGCGGTGACCGTGCCGAGGACGAGCAGCACGAGGCGCGCCGGCAGGTGGTCGACGTGGAAGGAGGGCGTCAGGCCGCCCAGTACGTCGGCCATCGCGGCGTCGGCGCTGGCGAACAGGGCGCCGAAGACGATCAGCAGGGCGGCCGCCACGGCGGTCGCCCTGAGGACCGGCAGCACCTTCTGCTTCGCGGGGTACTCGTGGCCGCGCAGGGCGTCCAACCCCCACCGGACGGACGGGACGAGCTGCCAGAGGACGCCGGGCAGCGCGAGCAGGACGCCCGTCCAGCGCCGGCCGCCGTGCAGGGCGAGCGAGGCGAGGGCGAGTGCCAGGGCGATGGACAGCACGGTCGGCCAGCCCGCGTCCCAGAGGGCGGGCACCGCCAGCAGGGCGAGTGCGAGCACGCTCCACGCCACCGTCCAGGGCCGGATCCGGCGGCCGGCCGAGCGGGCGGCCAGCCCGCCGACGGTGGCGGCCGCGACCGCGCAGAGCAGCAGGTTGACGCCGAGTCCGCCGTCGAGCAGCCAGGCCGTCAGCAGCCCGGTGGCCAGGGCCGCGAGCACGATCCGGGGCGTGGCCGCCGTCCGGTGGTCCGGGGCGGTGCCGGCGAGCAGCCGTCGCCGCTCCCCCGCGACCGGGCCCGGCCGGAAGACTGTGCCGTGCGGGAAGGCCTCGGGCGGCGGCGGGGCGGCGGGTAGTGACTGGCCGGACATGGGGATCCCCTCGAAGGTCACCGGGCATGCGGAATCCGCCCACGGGGCAGTCCGCCGGCAGGCGCAGGAGAGCGCCGCGACATGACGGTGACTCTAGAGAACCCCGATCATTCTGAACAAGTTCAAATCTACCGCCGGGGTGGTTGTGTCACCGACCTGTGACACAACCACCCGGTCCGGAGCGCCGTCGGCAGGCGCCCTCAGTAGGAGCCGTACAGCGAGTACACGAGCCGGTCCTTCACCACCGGACCGAAGCTCGCCGGCCAGGTCCCGAAGGGCACCCCGGTACTGCTGTAGCCGCCCTGACCGAGCGCGCCCGAGCTGTAGTTCATGTTGTTCACCGAGGCGCCGGTGCCGTTGCTGTTGTAGACGAACCAGTACGACGTGCCGGCGCCGAGCGTCACCCCGGCGACCGGCAGCGAGTTCCAGGAGTTGGCGGTGAGCGTGCCGCTGCCGGTCGAGGCCACCAGCGTGCCGGGCGAGCCGGCGGCATCGGTGTAGACGGCCAGCTGGTACTGGTTGTTCGGCGCCGCGCTCACCGAGCCGACGTGCACGCTCAGCGAGCTCAGCGCGACCGGCCCGGCCCCGGTGGTCACCCGGCTGCCGTTCAGGTGGTTGGAGTCGGTGTCGTCGATCAGCGTGCCCGCCACCGTGTTCCCGATCGTCTGCGGCGGCGCCCCACCGGTGGTGAAGGACACGGTGTACGGGCTCGCCAGCGCATTGCCCGCCACGTCCTTCACCCCCTGGACGGTCGCGGTGTACCCGGTGCTCAGGCCGAGCGGAGCGCCGGGGGTGAGCACCGCCGCGCCGGCCGCCCCGTCGTACGCCACCGTGCCCGCGACGGCTGCTCCGGCGGCGGTCCGCAGGGTGAGCGCCGCGCCGGTCACGGTCGCCGGGTCCAGCGGCTCGCCGAAGGAGAACCGCACCGCCGTGCCGGCGCCGACGCCGGTGGCGCCGTCCGCCGGGGAAGCCCCGACGACGGTGGGCGCCGTGGTGTCCGCACCGTACGAGGCCGTGTACGAGCCGGCCGCCCCGTCGAAGAAGGCGTAGCCGATCCCCTTCACGGTCTCGATCCGGTAGTTCACCGGGTGGCCGCCCGAGGAGATGCCCGCCAGTGTCCCGGCGGCCGAGGAGACCGGGAGCATCGCGCGCAGCCCGTTCGCCCCGCCGGTGATGTCGAAGGTGAGCGAGTTGCCGGCCCAGGCCAGCTTGCTGAAGGCCGAGCCGTTCCGGCCGTCCAGCCAGGTCAGCATCTGCCGGCCCGACACCACCGGCACGCCCCGGGCCCGCGCGGCCGCCACGACGGCGTCCGAGGCGGCGGAGGCCGCGTAGTCGGTGTGGATGTTGGCGCTCAGCGCCGCGTAGTAGCCCTGCGGGCCGTAGGCGGCGTCCAGCAGGGTGTTGACGGTGCCGGGGTAGGACTGGCCGGACTCGTCGGTCAGCTGGGTGGTCGCCTGGTACTCGTCGATCACGCTGCCGTCGGTGTCGGCGAACTTCATGATCTGGGCGGTGCCGTTGAAGTAGCCGGGCCGGTCCCGGGTGAACGAGGAGGGGTAGAAGTAGTAGTCCTCGTCCAGCCGGATGCCGTTGGCCAGCTTGGTCTTCGCCTGGGTCGCCCAGTCGTCCCACTCGACGCAGTGCGTGCGGCTGCTCGAAGGAGCCGGCAGCGTCGCGTACTTGGCCTTCCAGGCGGCCAACTGGTCGGCGTACATGCTCTGCAGGGCAGCGGCCGTGCCCCAGGGGCGGCAGCCGGTGGTGACGTGCAGTGCGACCTCGAAGCCCTGGTCGGAGTAGGCCTGCGCCTGGGCGGCCGACATCGGGCCGTCCGTGTAGAGGTACGAGGTGCCGCGCACGCACTCCCAGGCGGCGACGTTGCAGCCGGGCGGGCTCTGCGCGATGTAGCCGTCCCAGCGGCCGGCCGTGCCTCCGATGCCGTGGTCGTCGCCGCTCATCACGACCACCGCCTTGACGTCCCGGGGGAAGTACCAGAACCGGGGCAGCGGCTTCTTCGCCGAGTCCATCAGGGTGATCAGGTTGGCCAGCAGCCGCTGCTGCTCGTCGGCGACCGGGATCAGCGCCTTGTCCAGGTTGTTCCAGTCCGGCTGGCCGCCGGTGCCGAAGAACATCTCGCCGGCCTCGTAGCCGTCGGTGGCGTCGCGCTGCTGCCCGGCCCAGGCGATGTTGCCCTGGCGGGTCTGCACCACGGACTTCGCCAGGTCGTAGGTGAACGCGGCGGCCCGGCCGCTGCCCGCGGTGCGCAGCGTGACGGCCGGGTTGGCGGTCGCGGTACTCGCGTCGCCGTACAGGGTGGCCACGGCGGTGGCACCGCTCAGCGTGTAGAGGTCGGCCTGGCCGTGGTAGCCCATGGTGTCGGCGGTGATCCCGGCGCCGGGCGCCGCCGAGGTGTCGACCTTGAGGTAGGAGTCCGCGCGGGTGCCTCCGGCGTCGGTCAGCCCGAGCAGCGGCGCGAGCTGCTTGTCCGGGCGCATCGCGATCAGCCGGCCGCCGCCGTTCGTCCAGGTGGTCAGCAGGCCGGCCTGGGCCGGGGTGAGCGGCATCTCGCCGAGCAGCACCACGTCGTACGAGGCCAGCATCGCACTCGTCACCGCGGACAGGTCGGTGGCCCGGTAGTAGTTCAGGCCCTCGGCCTTGAGGATCTCGGCGTAGTACCCGGTGTACGGGTTGGCGGCGCTGCCGACCAGCAGGATCGGCCCCTCCCCGCCCGGCCCCTGCCCCGGCGGCGTGGTGCCGCCGGCGTCCGGCGTGTAGGTGGCGTAGATCGACAGGCTGAGGCTGCCGCCGGAGGTCGGGCCGAAACCCGCCGGCCAGCTGCCGAACGCGGCGCCGCCGGTGCCGTACACGCTGGTGCCGCCGGTGCTGTAGTGCAGGTTGTTGACGGCCGAGCCGGAGCCGTTGGTGTTGTAGGCCAGCCAGTACGGGGTGTTGGCGCCGAGGGTGGCCGTCAGCGCCACGGTGTTCCAGGCGTTGGCGGTGAGCGTGGCGCTCGCGCTGCTCGCCAGCAGGGCGGCGGGCTTGCCGGCGCTGTCGGCGTAGAGCGCCACCTGGTACTGGTTGCCCGGCGCCGCTCCCACCGCGCCGACGTGCACGCTGACGCTGCTGACGGTGCCGCCGCTCGACCCGGTGACGTACCGGGAGGCGTTGAGGTAGTTGGAGTCCCCGGAGTCCGTGGCCGGACCCACCGAGGTGTTGCCGAGTGTCGCGGTGGCCGCCTGCGCGGGGGCGGCCACCAGGAGCGCCACCACCGTCAGGGCCACCGTGAGGCCGGCCAGCGCGCGTCTGAAAGGCATGAAACGCCTGAACGTGAGAGCTCTGAACGCCACGTCGTCCCCCCGGGCCCGGTAACCGCATCATCGGACGAACTGCCGATCCTGGTGTACCGGTTGTGAGGTGATCGTGTCCCCCGAATCCGCACATTCCCACCGGGGGCGGGGCCCTGGGGGTCAGCCCTTGACCGACCCCGCCAGCAGGCCGCGCACGAAGTACCGCTGGAGGCTGAAGAAGACGATCAGCGGGATGATGATCGACAGGAACGCGCCGGCCGTCAGCAGCTCCCAGCGCCCGCCGAACGAGCCGGAGAGCTGCGCGAGCCGGACGGTCATCGGCGCGACCTCGGGCGTGCCGCCGGCGAAGGTGAGCGCCACCAGCAGGTCGTTCCAGACCCAGAGGAACTCGAAGATCGCGAACGAGGCCAGCGCCGGCGTGCAGAGCGGCAGCACGATCGAACGGAAGATCTTGAAGTGCGAGGCGCCGTCGACCACCGCCGCCTCCATCAGGTCGCGCGGCAGCTGCGAGATGAAGTTGTGCAGCAGGAAGATCGCCAGCGGCAGTGCGAACATCGTGTGCGCCAGCCAGACCGGCGCGTACGTCCCACTCAGGTTGAAGGCCGGGATCAGCGTCACCGACCCGAGGTGCGCACCGCCGGAGAACAGCTGCAGCAGCGGGATCAGCGCCATCTGCAGCGGCACCACCTGGAGCGCGAAGATCACGAAGAAGACGGTGTCGCTGCCCCTGAACCGCACCCAGGAGAGCGCGTACGCCGCCATCGCCGCGATCACCAGCGGGAAGACGGTCGCCGGGATGCTGATCGCCAGCGAGTTGACCAGGTACGGCAGCAGGCCGCCGCTGACGCCGAAGCCGCCCTCGAAGAGCACCGTGTGGTAGTTGGACAGCCCCAGGTCGGGGTGGATGAAGACGTTCCACCAGCCGGTCTGCGCGACGTCGTGCTTGGGCCGCAGCGAGGTGGCGAGCAGCCCGAGGGTCGGGATCGTCCAGAGCACCGTCACGGCGATCACGAACACCGAGGCGAGCGGGCTGCTGAACGCCTTCCGGACGGGCCCGGGGACGGGAGCCGCCTTGGTCGTCCGGACGGGCCCGGCCGCCGCCTCCGCGAGGGCAGGGATGGGGATGGGGGTGGGCTCTGGCGTGGCGGACTCGGCCGCGCTGGGCTCGTTCATCGGACGGCACGCTCCTTGCGCAGCTGGACGATGTTGTAGGCCACCAGCGGCAGCACCGCGAGGAAGAGGATCACCGCGAGGGCGCTGCCCCGTCCGGTGTTGAACTGGACGAACGACTGCGAGTACATCTCGTTGGCGAGCACCTGGGTGCCGAAGTTGCCGCCGGTCATCGTCCGGACGATGTCGAAGGCCTTCAGCGTGGTGATCATGACGGTGGTGAGCACCACCACCAGCGTGGTGCGGATCATCGGCACGGTGACGTACCAGAACAGCTGCAGGCCGCGAGCCCCGTCGAGGCGGGCGGCCTCGGTGACCTCGTCCGGGATGGCCTTGATCGCGGCGGAGAGCACCACCATGGCGAAGCCGGTCTGCACCCAGACCATCACCGCCATCAGCAGGAAGGTGTTCAGCGGCTGGGAGAGCATCCAGTTCGGCGGATGCTGCCAGCCGAGGCCGATGGCCAGCTGGCTCAGCAGGCCGATCTGCGGCTGCGAGACGTCGCGGGCCTCGTAGACGAACTTGAAGATGATGCTCGCGCCGACCAGCGAGATCGCCATCGGCATGAAGATCAGCGACTTGTAGACCGCCTGGCGCCGCATCCGGTCCACCAGCAGGGCGAGCACCAGCCCGAGCCCGGTGGCGACCAGCGGCGCCACCAGCAGCCACAGCAGCGTGTTGAGCAGCACGTGCTGGATGGTGTCGCTGGTGAACGCCCAGCCGAAGTTCTTCCCGCCGACGAACTTGCTGCTGTCGTCGTTGTAGAAGCTGAGGTAGACGGTGCGCACCAGCGGTGCGACCAGTCCGACGATCAGCAGCAGGACGGCCGGGCCGAGGAACACGGCGACGGCCAGCGGGCGGCCGAGCCGCCCGGAGGCGCGGCCGGCGACGAAGAAGACCGCCAACAGGATCCCGAGGAATCCCGCTACGGCGCCGACGCTGTTGCCGAGCTTGACGCCCGCGTCGGTCCACGCGCCGTCGGCGAGCAGTGCCCTGGTGACGGACATGACTGTTCGTCCTTCCTGGAATCCCCGGGATCCCCGGTGGGGCAAGGGTGTGACGGGCTGATGTGACGGGCCGGGATGTGACCGGCCGATGTGACGGGCAGAGGGCGGGCGGTGCGGGTGGGTGGCCCCGCACCGCCCTCGTCAGGTGGTCGGCGAACGGTCCCGTCCACCGGCCGGGGCGGGCCGGTGGACGGGACCGAGCGGCTCTACTGCGGCCAGGCGGCGTCGATGTCGCCGGCGACCCGCTGGATGGACTGGCCCTCGGCGAACCAGGCGGTCAGCGACTTCCACTCCTGCCCGGAGCCGACGGCGGCCGGCATCAGGTCGGAGCCGTCGAACCGGAAGGTGGCGGACGGGTCGGTCAGCGCGTCGGCCGACAGCTTGTCGATCGGGTCGGTGTACAGGCTCTTGTCGACGCCCTGGTTGGCCGACACCCAGCCGGTCGCCGTCTTGACCCGGCTGCTGGCCCAGTCGGAGCTGGAGAGGTAGTCCTGCACCGCCTGCACCTCCGGCTTGCTGGAGAACGCGGCGAGGAACTCGCCACCGCCCTCGACCGGGTTGGGGATCGACGGGTTCACCGCCGGCAGGTGGAAGGCGAAGATGTCGCCGTCCGCCGCCACCTTGGTACCGGCCGGCCACTGCGCCTTGTAGAAGGACGCCTGCTGGAGCATCGCGCACTTGCCCGCGAGGATCGGCGCGCCCGCGTCCTGGAACGTCGTGGTGGCGATCGACTTCACGTCACCGATGCCGCCGTTGACCCAGGCCGGGTTCTGCATCCAGCCGGCCAGCGTCTGCATGGCGGTGGTGATCTTCTCGTCGCTGAACTTCACCTGGTGGTTGACCCACTGGTCGTAGACCTCGCCGCCGTACGTACCGAGGACGATCTCCTCCAGCCAGTCGGTGGCCGGCCAGCCGGTGGCCGTGCCGGACCCGATGCCACCGCACCAGGGCTTGGCCGTACCGGCCTTGGCGATCTTGTCGCTCAGCGCCATCAGGTCGGCCCAGGTCTTCGGCACCTCGTAGCCGGCCGCCGTGAAGGTCTTCGGCGAGTACCAGACCAGCGACTTCATGTTGGCGCTCATCGGCGCCGCGTAGAAGGTGCCGTTGACGGAGCCGTAGGTCTTCCAGACCGGGCTCCACTTGTCCTCGTTGGCGACCGTCCCGGCCGGCGGCTTCACGACCTTGCCGCTCTTCACCATCTGGGCCAGCAGCCCGGGCTGCGGGATGATCGCGAAGTCGGGCGCGTTGCCACCGCTCACCCGGACGGGGAGCTGGGACTCGAAGTCGTTCGAGCCCTCATAGCTGATCTTGATACCCGTACATTTGCTGAAGTCGGCCCAGGACTTCTCCAGGTTGTCCGACTCCGGGCTGAGAATCGACGCGAACATCGTCACCTTGGTGCCCGAGTGTCCCGCGTACGGCTGGAACTTCGCGCAGTCACCGGTGAGCGCGGCCGCGGAGCCCGAGCCGCCGCCCGATCCGCCCGAACTTCCGGAACTGTTGGAACACGCGGCGGTGAGCGCCAGAGCCAGGACCGCGGGGGCCACCAGCAGGCGTCGGCGGGCGTTCATCGGCACACCTCGGTCACAACAGGGGTGGGGGTCAATGCGTCCTCCTGGCCAAAGCTTCGAAACGGCAGCAAATGAGGCGGAGCAACACTGCGTTGTACACGAGATCGTCCGTACCCAGCGGTAGCTGGCTTGAAGACGTTAACGTAATGGCAACCCCGCGCCAAGGTGTGCGTTCGACCTTCATCGGCCAGTGCCCCAGTCGTGACCGTGCCGTGCTGGAGGCCGCCGCGGCCTGTGCCGGGGCGGTCGCCCTCCGCTGGTCAGCGGTGGCTTTCCGTGTCTTTCACCGGCTTTCCGCAGGATTTCGTCGGCTTTCAGGGCCGATCCGGTCACCCCGGCCGCCTTGGGCCGAACGGGCTACCCGGCCGCCTTCGCCCGGACGAGCTCGGCCTCGACCGCGCGGCGCACCGCGGCGGGGTCCAGCCCGTGGTCGGCGATGACCCGTGACCCCAGCCCCTGCCCCTCGCGCAGCAGGCCCAGGACGAGGTGGCCCACCCCGATGTTCCCGGAGCCGAGCCGGAGCGACTCGCGCAGCGACAGCTCGATCACCTTCCTGGCCCGGCCGGTGAACTGCGTCCGGCCGCCGCCCTCCCCCTTGAACCAGCCCCGCCTGCGCCCCTCCTGCGGTGCGGGCGGCCCGTCCAGCGCGCCCTCCCCGAAGGCCGCCTCGACGGCCTCCCGGACGGCGTCCAGGTCCACCCCGATCGCGGCCAGCGCCTCGGTGTCGTCGCCGCCGCCGAGCAGCCGGGCCACCGCCGCCCGCGCGGTCGGCAGATCGAGCCCGGCGTCGACGAGCACCGCGGCGGCGGGGTCGTCCGCCTGCCGCAGCACGCCGAGCAGCAGGTGCTCGGTGCCGATGTGACCGTGCTTCAGGGCGGCGGACTCCTCCCGCGCCTGGACGACCGCGTGGCGTGCGGCCACGGTGAATCGCTCGAACATCTCAGCCTCCGTCCTTGTCGAAACTGCGCTTGGCGTACTTCTTGTGGACCGCCTGCCGGCTGACCCCCAGGCACACCGCGATGTCCTGCCAGGACCAGCCCTGGCCCCGGGCGCTGCCCACCTGGAGGTCCTCCAGGCGGTCCGCCAGGTCACGCAGTGCGCGCACCGCCCGCAGGCCCACGGCGGGGTCACGGCTGCCCGCGGCTGCCGCGAGCTCCTTGGTATCGCTCATGCTGTCAACTTAGGTTGACACCTCCGAGATGTCAACCAAAGTTGACGAATCGGGCCCGGCCGCCGAACCGCGCACCGCCGGGACACGCGAAAAGGGAGCCCGCCCCATGGGCGGACTCCCTCTCGGACCATCTCTCGCACTGCCTCTCGGACGCGCGGAGCGTCAGGTCACCGGCCCGGTCTCAACCGGTGACCGGCACGGCTGCCGGTCAGCTGCAGCCGCTGGTCGAGCCGCAGCCCTCACAGAGGTAGCAGCTGCCCGCGCGGCGCATCTTGGTGCCGCAGGAGAAGCAGAGCGGCGCGTCGGCGTTCAGGCCGAGCTGGATCTCCATCAGCTCCGTGGAGTTGTGGGCCTGGGCCGGGGCGGGCTTCGCCGGCTCGACGGTGGCCGGCCACGGGGCCGAGACCGGCTCGGCGGCCTGGCCGACGGCGAGGGGGGCGGACTGGGCCAGGCCCTCGACGTCCAGCTCGTCGCTCTCCAGCGGCTCGTAGGAGCCGGTGTCCAGGTGCCGCTGGCGCTCCTCGACGGAGTGGATGCCGAGCGCCGAGCGGGTCTCGAACGGGAGGAAGTCCAGCGCGAGGCGGCGGAAGATGTAGTCGACGATCGACTGCGCCATCCGCACGTCCGGGTCGTCCGTGAGACCGGCCGGCTCGAAGCGCATGTTGGTGAACTTCGAGACGTACGTCTCCAGCGGCACGCCGTACTGCAGGCCGACCGAGACGGCGATGGAGAAGGCGTCCATCATGCCCGCGAGGGTCGAGCCCTGCTTGGACATCTTGAGGAAGACCTCGCCGAGGCCGTCGTCCGGGTAGGAGTTGGCCGTCATGTAGCCCTCGGCGCCGCCCACCGTGAAGGAGGTGGTGATGCCGGGGCGGCCCTTGGGGAGGCGCTTGCGGACGGGGCGGTACTCGACGACCTGCTGGACGACGGGGGCGGCCTCGGCCTGCGGCGCCGCGGCGGCGGGCGCCTTGGTCTTGGCCGAGAGCGGCTGGCCGACCTTGCAGTTGTCGCGGTAGATCGCGAGCGCCTTGACGCCGAGCTTCCACGCCTCGAAGTAGATCTCCTCGATCTCCTCGACGCTGGCGCTCTCCGGCATGTTCACGGTCTTGGAGATCGCGCCGGAGATCCACGGCTGGATCGCCGCCATCATCCGCACGTGGCCCATGGCCGAGATGACACGCTCGCCCATCGCGCAGTCGAAGACCTCGTAGTGCTCGGACTTCAGGCTCGGGGCGTCGACCACGTTGCCGTGCTCGGCGATGTGGGCGACGATCGCCTCGACCTGCTCCGGCTGGTAGCCGAGGCGCCCGAGGGCGCGCGGCACGGTGCCGTTGACGATCTGCATCGAGCCGCCGCCGACCAGCTTCTTGAACTTGACCAGGGCGAGGTCGGGCTCGACGCCGGTGGTGTCGCAGTCCATCATCAGGCCGATGGTGCCGGTCGGGGCGAGCACCGACGCCTGGGCGTTGCGGAAACCGTTCTGCGCGCCGAGGCGCAGCACGTCCTGCCAGGTCTCGGTGGCCGCGGCCCAGACCGGGGCGTCCAGCTCGTCCACCGCGACGGCGGCGGTGTTGGCGTCCGCGTGCTGCTTCATGACCCGCTGGTGCGGGGCGGCGTTGCGGGCGTAGCCGTCGTACGGGCCGACGACGCCGGCGAGTTCGGCGCCGCGGCGGTAGGCGGTGCCGGTCATCAGCGAGGTGATGGCACCGGCCAGGGCGCGGCCGCCCACGGAGTCGTACGCGTGGCCGGTGGCCATCAGCAGCGCGCCGAGGTTGGCGTAGCCGATGCCCAGCTGGCGGTAGGCGCGGGTGGTCTCGCCGATCTTCTCGGTGGGGAAGTCGGCGAAGCAGATGGAGATGTCCATCGCGGTGATGACCAGCTCGACGACCTTGGCGAAGCGGTCGGCGTCGAACGAGTCGTCGTCGCGCAGGAACTTCATCAGGTTGAGCGAGGCGAGGTTGCAACTGGAGTTGTCCAGGTGCATGTACTCGGAGCAGGGGTTGGACGCGTTGATGCGGCCGGACTCCGGGCAGGTGTGCCAGTGGTTGATCGTCGAGTCGTACTGGATGCCGGGGTCGGCGCAGGCCCAGGCGGCCTCGGCCATCTTGCGGAAGAGCTTCTTCGCGTCGACGGTCTCGATGACCTCGCCGGTCATCCGGGCACGCAGGCCGAAGTCGGTGCCGTTCTCGACCGCGGTCATGAACTCGTCGGAGACCCGGACGGAGTTGTTGGCGTTCTGGTACTGGACGGAGGTGATGTCGTCCCCGCCGAGGTCCATGTCGAAGCCCGCGTCGCGCAGCGCGCGGATCTTCTCCTCCTCCTTCACCTTGGTCTCGATGAAGGCCTCGACGTCGGGGTGGTCCACGTCCAGGACGACCATCTTGGCCGCGCGGCGGGTGGCGCCGCCGGACTTGATGGTGCCGGCCGAGGCATCCGCGCCGCGCATGAAGGAGACCGGGCCGGAGGCGTTGCCGCCGGAGGAGAGCAGCTCCTTGCTGGAGCGGATCCGGGAGAGGTTCAGGCCGGCGCCGGAGCCGCCCTTGAAGATCATGCCCTCTTCCTTGTACCAGTCGAGGATCGACTCCATGGAGTCGTCGACGGCCAGGATGAAGCAGGCGCTGACCTGCTGGGGCTGCTTGGTGCCGACGTTGAACCAGACCGGCGAGTTGAAGCTGAAGACCTGGTGGAGGAGGGCGTGGGTCAGCTCGTGCTCGAAGATCTCGGCGTCGTCCGGGGTGGCGAAGTAGCCGTTCTTCTCACCGGCGGCGCGGTAGGTGAGCACCACGCGGTCGATGATCTGCTTGAGGCTCCACTCGCGCTGCGGGGTGCCGACGGCGCCGCGGAAGTACTTGGAGGTGACGATGTTCACCGCGTTCACCGACCAGGAGTCGGGGAACTCGACGCCGCGCTGCTCGAAGTTGATCGAGCCGTCACGCCAGTTGGTCATGACGACGTCGCGGCGCGCCCAGGTCACCTCGTCGTAGGGGTGCACTCCAGGAGTGGTGTAGATGCGATCGATCCGCAGACCACCCTTGGGCGCCTTCCCGGCACCCTTCGCCGTCTTGTCGGACTTGGACCCGCGTGCGGAACCGCTCGTCGTGTCTGTCACTTCTCGCTCCTCCTCCTGGGCAAACGCCCTGAGCACCCCATTGCTTCCGGGGTGCCGCTGGTTCGCTTCTCCTGGTGTGCGGCAGTCGGGGGCGCCGGCTGCTCATGCACGGTTTGTGATGTTCTGTGCCCAGGTTTCGGGCACGCTTCGGCCCCGAAGGGCCGGTTCACTGCGTTGTCGCACGTCGGTACGCGGTACGTCCGTACGTCGGTGCGGTCGGTCGGTGCTTCAGTACGGTCGGGTCGCGACCCGTACGGGTCAGATCGCGCCCGCGGGGGCCGGCACCGGGGTGCCGTCTTCCAGGGCGAAGGGCCGCTCGGCGCGGAGCTCCGCGATGGCGGCCTCGAAGTCTTCGAGGCCGTCGTACGCCCGGTACACGCT
>FTKL01582663.1_pt1 | contig 15199 bp, 13 predicted proteins | sample 2434061 | NCBI WGS metagenome assembly FTKL01 (sample SAMEA3914816, study PRJEB12502) | metagenome | biome: forest; material: soil | place: USA | collected 2011-09-16 | depth 0.3 m
CCTCGAAAGCGTGTGTGGGGGCAACTTCACCGTGGGTTCGAATCCCACCGCTACCGCCAGCTTCACGAAGGGCCCGTCCGATCCGGACGGGCCCTTCGTCGTGCCGGTCCCGGTCGTGGTCCTGGTTGCCCGAGGACGGTCCGGTACTGCGGCAGTGCCGGCGGGGCTTACCCCGACCAAGTGAAAACACCGCACCCGCAAGCGCGCCGGGTCCGGCCGGCTTTCGGCCGACCTGACACTGGCCGCTGGCGACGGCCGCGCCGAGGTCGTCGGATCTCACGGAGGTTTCTGGTGGATCGGGAGACGGTTCTGGTACCGCTCACTGGCTGGGTGCACCTCACCAACGAGGTGACCACCCCGTTCGGAGTCGGGCACCCGGAGAACACGGGAACCACCTCGCTCATGCTGGTCAGCATCGACGCCGACGACAACGAACTGTCCGGGTCACATGCACTACTGGAGCCCGGCGAGAGCATGCCGCAGTACTCGGCCGCCCCGGGTGCCGTGGCGATCGGCGCAGGGGCCGTCTTCCCCGAGGGGGTGGAGCCGGCTCCTGGCGACGTCTCCCAGTTGACCTACGATCTGCCGGTCGGCTGAGGCCGAGCCTGAACCCACCCGGCCGGGCCCTTTCCGTCGTTTCCCGGGCAGCCGTCGGTGGGCTGCGGGCTTGCGGGCTTGCGGGCATGAAAAAGCTCCGTACTCCGGCCGATGACCACCAACGCCTTGAGTACGGAGCATGGAAGGGGGAGCGGTCCCGGGGGGACGGACCGCTCCCCCGGCGGAGTCCCACAACCGGCACCGTGTCGGGGGGAAGCCACGGTGACCGGTCCCACAGCGGGGAGCTCCGGATCCATGTACCGGTGATTCCTGCCAGATCCTCGGTACAACAACCATCCTGCTGCACCGGCCCGCCCGGGGCACCCGTAGAAAGCCCCCACTCGCGGGGACCTTCGTCCCGACGGCCGAACGCGATGCCGACCCGATGGGCCATCCGGCGGACAGGACCGGCCGGCACATGATGGGCGGCGTCGCGACGCCGGGATGCACGCACCCTGACGCCGCTCCTTGATCCACCCACCATGTGCCGGTCGGTCTAAGCTGCTGCGAGGCAGCAGAGCAGTGCGACACGGGACGCTCGGGGACCGGATGACGGCGGCCCACAGCGGGGAGGCAGGGCAGTTCGATGGCTCAGGCGCGGAAGATCGGCATGTACCTCCTGCTCATCTTCGTCCTCTACACGATCATCACCTCGCCCGCGAGGGCGGCCGAACTCGTCCAGTCGGGCTTCGAGGGGATCTCGACCGCGGCGAAGGCGGTCGGGACGTTCATGACGGGGCTGGTCAAGTAGGGCGCAGCGGTACGGGCGGACCCGGTGGGGAGCGGTGCGGGCCGGCGGCTAACGTGGCGGGGTCCATCGACCCTCACCCGCTGGGAGCGGCCCCATGATCCGGCACCTGGTCCTGTTCAAGCTCAACGAAGGCATCACGAAGGACGACGAGCGGGCGATCGCCGGCGCCAAGGCCTTCGCCGAGCTCGGCACGCTGATCCCCGAGCTCCGTGAGTGGGAGTGCGCCTGGAACATCACCGAGCGCGACATCGCCTACGACTTCGCGATCAACAGCCTCGTCGAGGACCGTGCGGCGCTGCAGTCGTACATCGCCCATCCGGCCCACCAGGCCGCCGCCGGGCAGTGGCGGGAGTTCGCCACCTGGGTGATTGCCGACATCGAGGTCTGACCCCTCCGGCACGTCGGTCGCATCCGTACGACCCTTCGGCGCCCCGCCTCGAACCGAGGCGGGGCGCCTTCGTGCGTCCGTCCGGCGGCGCCGGGCGATGCGCCGGATGTCCCAACGGTGCTTCAACACACCTTGGCCAGGTACTTGAACGGACTGTGCCCGCCTTGTGATGCTATGACCGGTTTTGCCGGACATGCCGAGGTGATGAACGGGGGCATGGCACCCGACCCGCAGGTCCCACCATTGTCGACTTCGGGAGGGGTGAGTCCAGTGCGGACTCAAGGGAGTGCGCCTGATACCGGTGCCGGTCCGCCGGCCACGCTGACCGGCCGCCTGGCCGCCGAGGCGCCCGGCGAAACCTGCGAGGCGCCCGTCGGGCCGTCGCCGGACGAGGCCGTGGCCGCCGTGTTCGGCCCGGCCGGAGAGCTGCGGGCCGGCGGGTTCCGCAGCGGCCTGAAGGCCGGCGGCAGCCGGCCGGCGATCGACGTACGGACGCTGACCAGGGTGCTGTTCGAGCGGCTCGCCGAACTGCCGCCCGACGCCCCGGAGCGGGAGCGGGTACGGGCGGCGCTGATCGAGGTCAACATCCCGTTGGTGCGCTACGCCGCGACCCGCTTCCGCAGCCGCAACGAGCCGATGGAGGACGTCGTCCAGGTCGGCACGATCGGGCTGATCAACGCGATCGACCGGTTCGACCCGACCCGGGGCGTGCAGTTCCCGACGTACGCGCTGCCGACCATCCTGGGCGAGATCAAGCGGTACTTCCGCGACAACGTCCGCACCATGCACGTGCCGCGCCGGCTCCAGGAGCTGTGGGTGCAGGTCAGCGGCGCGATGGAGGAGCTGACCGTCACGCACGGCCGGGTGCCGAAGGTGCCGGAGATCGCGGCCAGCCTGCGCATCCCCGAGGAGGACGTCCGGGCCTGCCTGGACGCCGGGCGGGCGTACAACGCCGCCTCGCTGGAGGCCGCCCAGGAGCACGAGGGCGGGCTGGCCCTGCTCGACCGGCTCGGGTACGAGGACTCCGCGCTGGCCGAGGTCGAGCACCGGGACATGGTGCGCCACCTGCTGGTGCAGCTGCCCGAGCGGGAGCGGCGCATCATCATGCTGCGGTTCTTCGCGAACCTGACGCAGTCCCAGATCAGCAACGAGCTGGGGATGTCGCAGATGCACGTCTCCCGGCTGCTCTCCCGGATCCTGACGAGGCTTCGGAGCGGCAACTCCTGGGAAGAATGATCGTCACAGACCCTCACATACCACCGGATCACCACGGGCCACAGGCATTGCTGCGCGTTACTGCCGCGTGACATCTTGCGACGTTCGGGTTTGCGGCGGGCCACTGGCCGGTATGCAGGGGAAGGGCGCCGGGCGGGAACCGCCGATCGGTGACACCCGTTGAACAGTCAGTCACAAGGGGGTGGGTGCATGTCCGGAGAGCTGGGCACTGCTGAGATCCACGACGCCACGACGGTCGTCGATCAGATCCCTGCGCAGGGGGGGCCGAAGCCGGCCGTACCCGCGCCGCCGCCCGCCACCGGTGGGGCGCTGGACACCCGTACGCTCTCCCGGGCGCTCTTCCTGCGGCTGGCCACCCTGGAGGCAGGCAGCGGCGAGCACACCTACGTCCGCGACACCCTGATCGAGCTGAACCTGCCGCTGGTCCGGTACGCCTCCGCGCGGTTCCGCAGCCGCAACGAGCCGATGGAGGACATCGTCCAGGTCGGCACGATCGGCCTGATCAAGGCGATCGACCGGTTCGACCCGGAGCGCGGCGTCGAGTTCCCGACCTTCGCGATGCCGACCGTGGTCGGCGAGATCAAGCGCTTCTTCCGCGACACCAGCTGGTCGGTCCGGGTCCCTCGGCGGCTCCAGGAGCTGCGCCTGGCCCTCACCAAGGCCGGCGACGAGCTGGCGCAGCGGCTCGACCGCTCCCCCACCGTCGCCGAGCTGGCCGTCTGCCTGGGCGTCAGCGAGGAGGACGTGGTGGAGGGCCTGGCGGTCGGCAACGCCTACACCGCCAGCTCGCTGGACTCCAGCCCCGGCGAGGAGGACGGCGACGGGCCGCTGGCCGAGCGGCTCGGCTACGAGGACCTCGCGCTGGAGGGCGTGGAGTACCGCGAGTCGCTCAAGCCGCTGCTGGCCAAGCTGCCGCCGCGCGAGCGCCGGATCATCATGCTGCGGTTCTTCGGGAACCTGACCCAGTCGCAGATCGGCGAGGAGATCGGCATCTCGCAGATGCACGTCTCCCGGCTGCTCACCAAGACCCTCACCCAGCTGCGTGAGGGCCTGATCAGCGAGGCCTGACCGGCGCGGCCCGACCGGCGGGGCCGGGACGGGCCTGTGAGCCGCCTGTGAGCCGCCTGCGTACCGCCCGGGGGCAGCCTGTGCGTCAGCCTGCCAGCAGGTTGGCGCGCAGGCCCTCCAGCACGCCCTCGTCGAGGCCCAGGCCGTCCTGCCAGAAGTCCTCGAAGGACGCCCAGCCGAGGCCGACCTCCTCGAACGCCGCGTCCAGGTAGCCGCGGTCGGCGCGGAAGACCGGCAGCAGCAGCGCCGGCTCCTGCATGAGGCCCCGGGTGCCGAAACTGTCGACGATGGTCTCGATGATCGCGGCCGAGCGCTCGTTGGTCAGCAGGTAGTCGGCGTAGACGGTGTCGCGGTCCACCCCGAGCGCCGTGAGCAGGATCGCGGCCGTCCAGCCGGTGCGGTCCTTGCCGGCCGAGCAGTGGAAGAGCAGCGGCGCTCCGTCGGGGGCGGCCAGCAGGCGCAGCACGGTGGCGAAGCGCTCCCGGGCGACCGCGTCGGTGACGAACCAGCGGTAGAGGCCGACCATCATCGCCGCGGCCCGGCCGTCGCCGAGCAGGGCGCGCTGCTTCTCGGCGCTGCGGTCTGCCAGGGCGTCGCGCAGGGCCACGTAGATGTCGAAGTCGGCGGCGAAGACCGGCAGGTGGTGCAGGGTGATGCCGTCGGCGCCGACGGGCTCGACGGTGAGCGGGGTGGCGGAGAGCTCGGCGGCGGCGATCTCCGCGACCGGCAGGCCGGGGACGCGGTCGGGGCCCGCCTCGCGGACCTCGTCGAGGCTGCGCAGGTCCACGATGTGGCGCAGGCCGTGCGCGACCAGGACGTCGAGGTCCGCGTCGGTGAGGCGGTTGAGGCCGTCGCTGCGCAGGGCGCGGCCGTGCCGCAGGGCCCTTCCGTCGGCCGTCCGGTAGCCGCCGAGATCGCGGGCGTTGACGGCGCCGTGGAGCCCGAGACTGCGGGCGGCGGCCATCTCGGCGGGACTGTCCGAAGGGGCGCTCGGGGTGTGCGCAGCGGTGATTTCGGGCGCCGGGATTGCGCCCTCCTCTTCGGTGATCACGGTCTGCTGCTCGGTCACGGGAGGGCCTCCGTACGGATATCCGGAACGCAGCGGCACAGAACCGCGCGATGTTGCATGAACCTGCCCGATCAAAGGCACTCATGTGCGAGAGTGGCAGACGTCGCCAGTCTAGGCGGGTCCGTCACGGCGTACCCGGCAGTAGCCGGTGACCAGCGAAGATCCACCCGGGGGGCGGGATCGTCGACAGATTGTTGTCAGTCACTGACTGATTGTTGTGAGTATTAAAATATTTGCGCAGATTGAGCCTTTATGACCGCGTTCGAGGCCTTTATGGCACCGACATGAACGTTGGTAACAGATTCGCTGCACTCTCACCCATTTGGTCCCATGCACCCCTGATCGTCCAGCAAGATGTGTGGCTGGCAGCCTGCTGCCTTCGAACAGAGTCAGGGCATGCGGGCGCCGAGCAGCGAACGCCCCTGCCCCAGGGGAGGAACCACCATGGGTCGAGCGACCCGAAGAGTTGCCGCGTGCGCGGCGGCAGTCCTGTTGGCCGGCGGTCTCCAGTCGTCCATCGCCCACGCCACGACCAGCAACCGGATTGACCTCACGGTGCTCGTGATCGACGACGGCGGTCCCGCGACCGCCGCGATCGCCGCCGAACTGGCGAGCCAGGGCACCCCGTACAAGATCGTCAACCTCAACGACGCCAACCGGCCGGTGATCGACGCCGCCTTCCTCAGCGACACCGTCAACGGCATCCCGCGCGCGAAGTTCCAGGGCGTCGTCATGCCCAACGACAACCCCTTCGCCGCCGGCTCGGCCGAGATGACGGCTCTCGCCGCCTTCGAGGCCACCTTCGGTATCCGTCAGGTCGATGCCTACACCTATGCCCGCCCGGACGTGGGTTTGAACTGGGCGCAGAACCCCGGTTACATCGGCACCCTCGACGGCACCCAGGGCCAGGTCACCACCGACGGCATAGCGGGGCCGTTCGGCTACCTCAAGGGCAGCGTCCCGTTCGAGGACAACTCCGCCGCCGTCAGCGAGAGCTACGGCTACCTGGCCACCCCGCTGGCCGGCGCCGACTTCAAGCCGCTGGTGGACGCCCCGATCCCCGGCGCCACCGAGCGCGGCTCGCTGGTCGGCGAGTACACCCACGACGGCCGCAAGGAACTGGTCGTCACCTTCGTCTACAACCAGTACCAGCAGCAGTACCGGCTGCTGGCGCGCGGCATCGTCGACTGGGTGACGCAGGGCATCCACCTCGGCTACGACCGCAACTACTTCGCGGCCCACGTCGACGACGTCTTCCTCGCCGACGACCGCTGGGACACCGTCCTCAAGTGCACCCCCGGTGACGTCACCTGCCCGCCCGGCACGCCCGAGACGGCCAACCCGATCCGGATGACGCCGGCCGACGCCCAGTACGCGAAGCAGTGGCAGACCGACCACAACTTCACCATGGACATGGTGTTCAACGGTGGCGGCAGCGAGGACTGGAAGGCCGACCACGGGGTCACCGCCGACCCGGTCGTCGACCAGATGGTGGCCGACCAGACCAGCTACCGCTGGATCAACCACACCTACCAGCACCCCTACCTCGGCTGCCTGCAGGACGTCTCCGTGGTGCCGTGGAAGTGCACCAAGGACGCCGGCGGCAACACCGTCTGGGTCGACCAGGCCACCATCGGCTCCCAGGTCAAGAACAACCTCGACTGGGCCACCGCGCACAGCCTGGTGATCGACAAGACCGAGCTGGTCACCGGTGAGCACTCCGGCCTGCTGACCGCCCCCCAGGAGACCAGCGACAACCCCTACCTGGCGCCCGCCCTGGCCGCCAACGGGGTCAAGTGGACCGCGAGCGACGCCTCCCGCGAGAGCGGCCAGCGCGCCGTCGGCACCTCCACGCTGACCGTGCCGCGCTACCCGATGAACGTCTTCTACAACGCCGCCACGGCGCAGGAGGAGACGGACGAGTACAACTGGATCTACACCAGCGTCGCCAACGGCGGCAGCGGGGTCTGCGAGAACAACGCGAACTCCACCTGCCTGTCCACGCCGCTGAACACCACCACCGGCTACACCTCGTACATCGTGCCGCTGGAGGCGCGGATCGACCTGGGCCACGTGCTCAACAACGACCCGCGGCCGCACTTCATCCACCAGTCGAACCTGGCCGAGGGCCGGATCGTCTACCCGGTGCTGGAGACGGTGCTCTCCACCTACCGCTCGCTGTACGCGGACAGCACGCCGGTCGTGAACCTCCCGCAGAAGGAGATCGGCGCCGAGTTCCAGCGCCGCGCCGCCTGGAACACCGCCGTGACGGCCGGCCAGGTCACCGGCTACCGCATCGGCGACACCATCACGGTCAGCGCGCCCTCCGGCGTGCAGGCCGAGGCGACCATGCCGACCGGCACCACCCAGAAGCTGGCCTTCGGCAGCGCCGCCTTCGGCACCGCCTACGCCGGCTCGCTGTCCGGCTGGGTCAAGCCCGCCGCGCTGCAGAGCACCATCACGCTGAAGCTGACGGCCGCCCAGACCCCGGCCGCACCGGCCGGCGCCGTCGCGGCCACCGTCGCGGCCAAGTCCGTCGCCGCCCCGGCGACGACCGACACCGTCGTGCCGAGCGGCGCCGCCACCGCGGTGCCGGCCGGCCCGAGCGACACCGCCCGGACCGACGCCCAGACCCTGGTGCCCGGCAGCGGCGTCCCCGTCCTCGGCAAGGCCCTCACGGGCAAGGCCGCCGCGGGCAAGACCGGCACCAAGCCGGCCGCGGGCAAGGCGGCCACCACCAGCACCAAGCCGACGGCGGCCACCACCGCCCCGGCCACGAAGACCGCCGGCAAGGCCGGCAACCGGTAGTTCGCACGACGGTGGTGGGGCGGGCGATCCCGCCCCACCACCGGCTGTACGCCCGCCCACCACTGCGGGCTTCGAGGGGAAGAAAAGGAGGGGGGTCAGGGATGCGCGTCACCCTGCTCACCGAGGGGACGTATCCGCACCAGCACGGTGGCGTCAGCGTCTGGTGCGACCAGCTCGTCGTCGGCATGCCCGACGTCGAGTTCGACATCATCGCGGTCACCGGCACCGGCCACGAGTCGCTCGCCTGGGAACTGCCGGCGAACGTGCGGTCGGTGACCATGGCACCGCTCTGGGGCCCGGCCTCCAACGCCAAGGCACCCCGCGGCAAGGAGATGCGGCGGTTCCTGGACGCGTACGAGCGCTTCCTGCACTCCATCCTCGACCCCGTCTACACCACACACTTCGGCACCGAGCTGTACGGCTTCGCCGACCTCGCGCGGCGCGGCCTGCTCAGCCCCGCGCTGCGCAGCGAGCCCGCCCTGCGCACCCTCCAGCGCGTCTGGACCCGCGACTACCTGCCGACCGCCGTCTCCCGGCCCACCCTGCACGACGCGCTCAACGCCACCGACCTGCTGGAGCACGCGCTGCGCCCGCTGTCGGTCGAGCCCCCGCAGGGCGGCGTCGCGCACGCGGCCAGCGGCGGCCTGGCCACCCTGCCGGGCCTGATCGCCGCCCAGCAGTACGGCGTACCGTTCCTGCTCACCGAGCACGGCATCTACCTGCGCGAGCGCTACCTCGGCTACCGCACCGGCCCCTACCGCTGGCCCGTCAAGGCGCTGCTGCTGGGCTTCTACCGGATGCTCGCCGAGGAGAGCTACGCGCGGGCCGCCCTGGTCACCCCCGGCAACCGGTACAACCGGCGCTGGGAGGAGCGCGGCGGCACGCCGTCCGCGCACATCCGCACGGTGTACAACGGCGTCGACCCGGCGGCCTTCCCGCCGGCCGGGCCCGAGCCCGAGACCCCGACCCTCAGCTGGGCCGGGCGGGTCGACCCGATCAAGGACCTGGAGACGCTGATCCGGGCGTTCGCGATCGTCCTCAAGGAGCTGCCGGACGCGAAGCTGCGCCTGTTCGGCGGCACCCCCAAGGGCGGCGAGGGCTACCGCGACGGCTGCATAGCCCTGGCGGCCGAACTCGGCATCGCCGACTCGGTGGTCTTCGAGGGCCGCGTCGCCGACATCACGGACGCCTACGCGGCCGGGAACGTGGTGATGCTCTCCAGCATCAGCGAGGGCTTCCCGTTCACCCTGATCGAGGCGATGTCCTGCGGGCGCTCCACCGTCTCCACCGACGTGGGCGGCGTCCGCGAGGCCGTCGGGGACACCGGCCTGGTCGTCCCCCCGCGCGAGCCCGAGCCGATGGCCGCCGCCGCCCTGGAGCTGCTGCGCGACCCCGAACGGCGGGCCCGGCTCGGCGAGCAGGCCCGGCTGCGGGTGATCGACCAGTTCACCCTGCGGCAGAACATCGACGGCTTCCGGAGCATCTACACCGAGCTGCTCGGCACCGCCCGCTGGCTCCCGGAGGGTGTCATCGCCGTCGGCGAGGACATCCCGGCCGACACCCCGGCGGACGCCCAGGCCGAAGGGCCCGTCACCTGGGGCCGCGCCGAGAAGCTCCAGGAGGCCCGATGAGCGGCCCGCTCCGCCTCGTTCCCGACGAGGCCGGTCCCGAGTGGGCCGAGCAGACCATGCAGCTGCGCACCCTGCCGCGGCACCGCCGCAGGGCCGTCGCGCCGGAGCCGGTGGACGAGGGCGTCTGCGCCGACCCGATCGACGCACTCGCCGAGCGGCTCGCCGACGTCTGCGCCGACGCCGTGCACCCGTACGAGATCGCGGCGTTCCTGGAGTCGGACGGGCTGACCGACGAGCAGGCCGCGCTGAACTACGGCCGGCCGGACTCCTTCACCCTCGCCGAGGAACTGTTCGTCAAGATCGAGCGCCGCTACCCCGGCCCGAGCGCCGAGTTCGCCAACCCCTGGCGGGCCGACCCGTGGCGCTGCGTGGTGCGCGGCCTCGTCTTCGCCCTGCCCGGCCTCGGCTACCTGCTCGGCGCCAACCTCTTCGCCGTCGACCGGATGCGCTTCGGCCTTCCCTCCGGCATGGTCGCGCTGTCCACCGCCACGCTCGTCAGCTGGGCCTGGAACCAGGCGCTCGCGCACCGCTCGTACGCCTGGCTCGGCCGTGGCCGGCGCCGCGCGGCCGGCCGGTGCCTGGCGGTGGGCGCCCCGGTCGGCGCCCTGATCGCCGCCACCGCCTCGTACGTGGTGGGCGGGCCGCTCGCCTCACTGCTGTTCGCCGCCGGCCAGTCCGGCTACCTGGCCGCCGCCACCGTGCTGCTCGTCCTCGGCCGGGAGAAGTCCCTGCTGGTCGCGCTGGCGCCGTCGGCGCTCGGCGCGGGCGTGGTGCTGGTCATCGACGTTCCGCAGGTCGTCCGGAGCGCGGTCCTGCTGGCCACCCTCGGGCTCGCGCTCGCGCTGGCCACCCAGGAGATACGGAGCTGCCTGCGTGCCGAGCAGGACGGTGGCGAGCTGAAGCTGCCGCTGCTCCAGGAGCTGCCGCACGGGCTGTTCGGGCTCGCGGTCGGCACCCTGACGCTGATCGCCGGGCTCGGCACCACCATCGAACAGGCCGTCGGCCCCGGCGTGCTCGCCGGGACGACCGCCACGCCCACCGGCCCGGCGATGGTCGCGCTGACGCTCAGTCTCGGCCTCGCCGAGTGGCTGCTCTTCCGCTACCGGGCGATGGCGGTGGCCTCGCTGCGCACCAGCCACACCCCCGGGCAGTTCGTCCGGCGCACCGGCGGTGTGCTGCTCGGCTGCCTGCTCACCTACCTCACCACGGTGGCGTCCCTGGACGCGGCCGCGACCGTGCTCTGGCCCGGCGCGCCGACGCTCGGCATCGTCCAGCTCGGCGCGCTGCTGGTACTCGGCGGCGCGCTCTGGCTGGCGCTGCTGCTGAACGCCTTCGGCCACAGCTGGAGCACCACCCTGATCTGTCTGGCCGCCGCGGGCGCCGAGAGCGCCGGACTGCTCGCCGGCTACGACCCGACCGTCCTGCAGCTCCTCGGCTGCGGGGCGGCCGCCCTCGTCCTCACCTCCATCGCCGGGCCCGTGCTCGGCCGCACCACGAAGCACCGCTGATCTCCGGCGGGCACCACCACAGGCCCGCCGGCGTACCGCAACCCTCAACCGAACGCCCAGCAGAAAGAGACCTCACAAGCATGAGCACCGTCGCCGTCACCGGAGCCGAGGGCTTCATCGGCTCCCACCTCGTCGAGACCCTGGTCGCCGACGGCCACCACGTCCGCGCGATGGTCCAGTACAACTCCTTCTCGTCCTTCGGCTGGCTGGAGACCCTCGACCGCGAGGTGCTCGACTCGGTGGAGATCGTCCTCGGCGACGTCCGCGACCCGGGCTCGGTCAACGGCCTGGTCAAGGGCACCGAGGCGGTCTACCACCTGGCCGCGCTGATCGCGATCCCGTACTCGTACCAGGCGCCGCACTCGTACATCGAGACCAACGTGACGGGCACCCTCAACGTCCTGGAGGCCGTGCGCCACCTGGACATCCCGCGTCTGGTGCACACCTCGACCAGCGAGACGTACGGCACCGCGCAGACCGTGCCGATCACCGAGGACCACCCGATCAACACGCAGTCCCCGTACGCCGCCTCGAAGGCCGGTGGCGACCGCCTCGCGGACAGCTACCACGCCAGCTTCGAGACGCCTGTCGTCACGCTGCGCCCGTTCAACACCTTCGGCCCGCGCCAGTCGATGCGCGCCGTCATCCCGACCGTGATCGCCCAGCTCGCGGCCGGCGAGACCACGATCACCCTCGGCGACCTGCGGCCGACCCGCGACTTCACCTTCGTCAAGGACACCGCCGCCGCGTTCCGCACCGTCGGCACCGCGCCCGCCGAGACCGTCGTCGGGCGGACCTTCAACGCCGGCACCGGCGGCGAGATCTCCGTCGGCGACCTGGTCACCCTGGTCGGCAAGCTGATGGGCGTCGACGTCACCGTCAAGGAGGACGAGCAGCGCATCCGCCCGACCAACTCCGAGGTCATGCGCCTGGTCGCGGACGCCACCCGGCTGCGCACCGCCACCGGCTGGACCCCGGGCCACTCGCTGGAGGAGGGCCTGGAGCAGACCATCGAGTTCTTCCGCGACCCGGCCAACCTCGCGCGTTACAAGACCGACCTCTACAACGTCTGATCTCACCGTCCGACGTCCACACCGTCGTACCGCCACAACGTCTGACCCGTCCAGCAACACTCAGACAACGTCTTCGTGGGGGATTTACCATGCACGCAGTAATCCTGGCCGGTGGCAGGGGTGTCCGCCTTCGCCCGTACACCACCGCCCTGCCCAAGCCGCTCGTCCCGATCGGCGACCAGCACGCGATCCTGGAGATCGTGATGCGCCAGCTCGCCTCGGCGGGCTTCAAGACCGTGACGCTGGCCATCGGCCACCTCGGTCACATCATCCGCGCGTACGTCGGCAACGGCTCGCAGTGGGGGCTGCGCGTCGGTTACGCCGTCGAGGACAGCCCGCTCGGCACCATGGGCCCGCTGCTCACCATGCAGGACCGGCTGCCCGAGAACTTCCTGGTGATGAACGGCGACATCCTCACCGACCTGGACTTCGCCGGGGTGCTCAAGCACCACGAGGAGTCCGGTGCGCCGCTGACCATCGCCACCTACGCCCGCCAGGTCAAGATCGACTTCGGCGTGCTGACCACCGAGGGCAGCAGCATCGTCGGCTTCCAGGAGAAGCCGAGCATCGACTACCGCGTCTCGATGGGCGTGTACGGCGTGTCCCGTTCCACCCTCGCCAAGTACACCCCCGGCCTGCCGCTCGGCTTCGACGAGCTCGTCCTGGACCTGCTCGCCGCCGAGACCCCGCCGTCCGCCTACGAGTTCGACGGCTACTGGCTCGACATCGGCCGCCCGGACGACTACGACCGGGCCAACGCGGACTTCGCGGCCAACCGCGGACTGCTGCTGCGCGACGAGGCCCCCGAGGGCCTGCACGCCGTACCGGCCGTCCGCAGCGAGCCCGCGGTCCTCCCCGTCCCGGCCGCCCGGACCACGCCGGAGACCGCCATCGAGCCGGCCGAGCCGGCCGGCGCCGACGGGCGGGCCGCGTGAGAATCCTGCTGCTCGGCGCGGACGGCTTCCTCGGCCGCCACGCCGCCGCCGCCCTGCGGGACCTGCCGGGAGCCACCGTGCTCACCGGCGGCCGCAGACCCTCGCACGACCTCGCCGTCGACCTCGCCACGGCCGCACCCGGCGCCCTCGCCGACCGGCTCGGGCAGCTCTCGGTCGACGTGGTGGTCAACTTCGCCGGGGCCGTGTCCGGCAGCGCCGTCACCCTCTCCGAGGTCAACGCCCGTGGGCCGGCCGTACTCTGCGAGGCGCTCCGGGAGGGCGCCCCGCAGGCCCGGCTGGTGCACATCGGCTCGGCCGGCGAGTACGGCGTCTGCGACCCCGGCAGCTCGCTGGCCGAGGACGCGCAGGCCCGCCCGGTCGGCGTGTACGGCGCCACCAAGCTGGCCGGCAGCCTCGCGGTGGCCGGCTCGGCACTGGACGCCGTCGTCCTGCGGGTCTTCAACCCGGTCGGCCCCGGCTCCCCCGCCGGATCACTGCCCGGCCGGCTCGCCGCCGAGCTGCGCCGGGCCGCGCCCGGCGGCGTGGTCGAGGTCGGCGATCTCTCCGCGTACCGCGACTTCGTGGACGCCCGGGACATCGCCCGGGCCGTCGCGCTCACCGTCCGGGCCGACCGGCCGCTGCCCCGGGTGCTCAACCTGGCCGGCGGGCAGGCCCAGCAGGTGCGCGCGATCGCGGACGGGCTGGTCGCGGCCGCCGCCTTCGACGGCCGGATCGACGAGAGCGGGGCGGGCTCGGAGCGGTCGGCCGCCGTCTCCTGGCAGCAGGCCGACATCTCGCTCGCCGCCCAGGAGCTGGGGTGGAAGCCGGAGATCACCCTCGGCGACACCCTGCGCGACCTGTGGCTGAGCACCGAACCGGCTGCCGCATGACCGCCGGTCACTCCAACGACGGCCGCCTGCTGGTGCCGCTGTACGTCCACCCCGCGGTGGACCCGGCGGCCTGGCAGGCGGTCGCCGCCGCCGGCCCGGCCCGGGTCGCGGCGGTCGTCCTCAACATCGCGGACGGCCCGGGCGACGCCCCGGACAACGTGTTCGCGGCCGCCGCCGAGGAGGTCCGCGCCGCGGGCATACCGCTGCTCGGCTACTCCGACACCGACTACGGCCGCCGCCCGCACGCGGCCGTGGTGGCCGACCTGCTGGCGTACCGTCAGTGGTACCCGACCGACGGCGTCTACTTCGACCAGGTCGCCGCCCACACCGGCGCCCTGCCGCACTACCGCCGGCTGGCCACCGCCGCCCGCGCGGCCGGCTGCGGCACCGTCGTCTTCGGCCACGGCGACCACCCCGAACCGGGGTACGCCGAGATCGGGCTGGCCGACCTGCTGGTCACCTTCGAGGGCGACTGGGAGGCGTACCGCGAGATGACCCTCCCGCTGTGGACGGGCCGTCACGCCGCCGCCCACTTCTGCCATCTGGTGTACGACGTACCGGCCGAGGCCGCCCAGGAGGCCATCGCACTGATGGCCGCCCGCCGGGCCGGCATCGGCTGCGCCGTCCCCGGCTCCGGGGACAACCCGTGGTCGACCCTGCCGTTCGGGCTGCCGGCCGTGCAGCCCCAGCTCTGACCTGCGAGACCCGCGCCCAAGAGCCACTTTCCGGAACCGACCCGACTCGGAGTTCGAGTACTGTGACCCGCCGTTCCAGGCCCATGCTGGCCGCCATCGCCCTGACCACCGCCCTGCTGGCCACCTCGTGCAGCGGCTCGGACGAGGGCGACGACGACACCTCCGCCGAAGCGACGGGCCCGGACTCCCCGGCGGCCACCGCCCCGGCCGTCCCCGGCCCGGCCACCCCTTCGGACCCGACCCCGTCCGACAGCGCGGCGACGGCGTACAGCCCGGCCAGCGGGACGAACCCGGTCTCGGCGTGCGCGGCGGCCTTCGGCGAGGCGGCCGCGATCCACGGCCCGTTCCCGGTGTTGCGGGCGGCGCGGACGGCGAGGGAGTACCGCAGGTGCAGTTCCGCTCGCTCGGCCGAGCCGGGCACCGTCGTCCAGATCCGCCGGCGCAGCTCCTCGCCCGCCGGGAAGCCCTGGTTTCCGCCGATCACCCGGGGCGGCCCGTCGTGCGGCTGGAGCACCAGCAGCGAGTCGCCGAGCACCAGGTACTCCAGTGC
>FTKL01000671.1_pt7 | contig 15198 bp, 18 predicted proteins | sample 2434061 | NCBI WGS metagenome assembly FTKL01 (sample SAMEA3914816, study PRJEB12502) | metagenome | biome: forest; material: soil | place: USA | collected 2011-09-16 | depth 0.3 m
ACGCGCCCTAACGGACGGGGTGCCCGGCCTCGCGCAGGGCGTCCTTGACCTGGCCGATCCGCAGGTCGCCGAAGTGGAAGACGCTGGCGGCGAGCACCGCGTCGGCCCCGGCCTCGACGGCGGGGGCGAAGTCGGCGAGCTTGCCGGCGCCGCCGGAGGCGATCACCGGGATCGAGACGGTCTTGCGGACGGCCCGGATCATGTCCAGGTCGTAGCCGTCCTTGGTGCCGTCGGCGTCCATCGAGTTGAGCAGGATCTCGCCCGCGCCCAGGTCGGCGGCCCGGCCGGCCCACTCGACCGCGTCCAGCCCGGTGCCCTGGCGGCCGCCGTGCGTGGTGACCTCGAAGCCGGAGGCGGTCTCGGTGCCCTCGGGGCAGCGGCGGGCGTCCACCGACAGCACGAGCACCTGGCGGCCGAAGCGCTGGGCGATCTCGCGGATCAGCTCGGGGCGGGCGATGGCCGCGGTGTTGACGCCGATCTTGTCCGCGCCGGCCCGGAGCAGCTTGTCGACGTCCCCGACGGCGCGGATGCCGCCGCCGACGGTGAGCGGGATGAACACCTGCTCGGCGGTGCGGCGCACCACGTCGTAGGTGGTCTCGCGGGAGCCGGAGGAGGCGGTGATGTCGAGGAAGGTCAGCTCGTCCGCGCCCTCGGCGTCGTAGAGCTTGGCCATCTCGACCGGGTCACCGGCGTCGCGCAGGTTCTGGAAGTTGACGCCCTTGACCACCCGGCCCGCGTCCACGTCCAGGCAGGGGATGACACGTACTGCGAGGGTCACGGCTACTTGCCTTCCAGAGTGCTTGCGAGCAGGGTGCCGGCGAGGCCGGCCCGGTAGGCGTCGATCTCGATCTCGACCATCATCCGGGAGTCGATCAGGCCCTCGACCACGACCATGGTGGCGGCCGGGCGGGTGGCGTCGAAGAGCTTGCGGTGCGCCCGGCCCACCTCGTCGGCGTCCCGGACGTGGGTGATGTACATCCGGGTGCGGATCACGTCGTCCGCCGTCAGACCGTACGCGGCGAGGGCGGTGAGGCCGACGCCGAACGCGGCGAGCGTCTGGTGGTACGGGTCGCCCTCGTGCTCGATCTTCCCGTTCACCCACGCCGTGGAGCCGGCCACGTGGACGTAGTCCCCGGCCGCCACCGCGCGCGAGTAGCCGAACTCGTCCTCCCAGGGGGAGAATCCGGCGACCCTGCCGCGTACGATCCGACGCTCTGTCATGACACGGCCTCCAGGGCCTCTTCGAGGGTGAACTTGTGCTCGTAGAGTGCCTTGCCCACGATGGCGCCCTCGACACCTTCGCCGACGAGGGTGGCGATGGCCCGCAGGTCGTCCAGCGAGGAGACGCCGCCGGAGGCGACGACCGGGCGGTCGGTGGCGGCGCAGACGTCGCGCAGCAGCTGGAGGTTCGGGCCGGTCAGGGTGCCGTCGCGGTTGACGTCGGTGACGACGTAGCGGGCGCAGCCCTCGGCGTCGAGGCGGGCGAGCACCTCGTAGAGGTCGCCGCCGTCCTTCGTCCAGCCGCGGCCCTTGAGGGTGGTGCCGACCACGTCCAGGCCGACGGCGATCTTGTCGCCGTGCTCGGCGATGACCTTGGCGACCCACTCCGGGGTCTCCAGGGCGGCGGTGCCCAGGTTGACCCGGCGGCAGCCGGTGGCGAGGGCGGCGGCGAGCGTGGCGTCGTCGCGGATGCCGCCGGAGAGCTCGACCTTGATGTCGAGGCGCTCGGTGACCTCGCGGACCAGGGCCCGGTTGTCGCCGGTGCCGAACGCGGCGTCCAGGTCGACCAGGTGCAGCCACTCGGCGCCGGCGTTCTGCCAGGCCAGGGCGGCGGCGAGCGGCTCGCCGAAGGAGGTCTCACTGCCGGAGGCGCCCTTGACCAGGCGGACGGCCTGGCCGTCGCGGACGTCGACGGCGGGGAGGAGTTCGAGGCGGTTGCTCATGGAGTTGCAACTCTCCGGATGTCAGAGGGTGTTGACCCAGTTGGTCAGCAGGGCGGCGCCGGCGTCGCCGGACTTCTCGGGGTGGAACTGGGTGGCCCAGAGCGGCCCGTTCTCGACGGCCGCGACGAAGGGCTGACCGTGGGTGGCCCAGGTGACCAGCGGCGCGGTGATGTTGTCGTTGGTGACCTGGAGCTCCCAGTTGCGCACCCCGTAGGAGTGCACGAAGTAGAAGCGGGCGTCCGCGTCCATGCCGGCGAACAGCCGGCTGCCCTCGGGGGCGTCGACGGTGTTCCAGCCCATGTGCGGGACGATCGGCGCGTCGAGCGGCTCGACGGTGCCGGGCCACTCGTCGCAGCCGGCGCTCTCCACGCCGTGCTCGACGCCGCGCTCGAAGAGGATCTGCATGCCGACGCAGATGCCGAGCACCGGGCGGCCGCCGGCCAGCCGGCGGCCGATGATCACGTCGCCGCGGACCTCCTTCAGCCCGCGCATGCAGGCCTCGAAGGCGCCGACGCCGGGGACGAGCAGGCCGTCCGCGTCGAGGGCGGTCTTGAAGTCGGAGGTCACGGTCACGTTGGCGCCGGTGCGCTCGACGGCCCGCTGGGCGGAGCGCAGGTTGCCCGACCCGTAGTCGAGGACCACCACGTTCTTGGCCATGAAGGTGTCGTCCAGTCTCTCTAGAGGCGCATGACGCCGGAAACGAGGCAGAGCGCCGCACCGATCGCGAGGACCGCGACCAGGCTCTTGGACTGCTTCTGCTTCCAGAACGAGTACACGCCGCCGGACAGGAACAGCCCGGCGATGATCAGGAGGGTTGCGGCCTTGCTCACAGTGCGCCCTTGGTCGAGGGAAGGATGCCCGCCGCGCGCGGGTCGCGCTCGGAGGCGTAGCGCAGGGCACGCGCGAGGGCCTTGAACTGGCACTCGACGATGTGGTGCGCGTTGCGACCGTACGGGACGTGGATGTGCAGGGCGACCTGCGCCTGGGCCACGAAGGACTCGAAGATGTGCCGGGTCATGGTGGTGTCGTAGCTGCCGATCATCGGCGCCATCGTCTCCGGCTCGGTGTGCACCAGGTACGGGCGGCCGGAGAGGTCGACGGTGACCTGGGCCAGCGACTCGTCCAGCGGGACGGTGCAGTTGCCGAAGCGGTAGATGCCGACCTTGTCGCCGAGCGCCTGCTTGAAGGCGGCGCCGAGCGCGAGGGCGGAGTCCTCGATGGTGTGGTGGGTGTCGATGTGCAGGTCGCCCTCGGTCTTGACGGTGAGGTCGAAGAGACCGTGGCGGCCCAGCTGGTCGAGCATGTGGTCGTAGAACCCGACGCCCGTGGAGATGTCGGTCTTTCCGGTGCCGTCGAGGTCGATCTCGACGAGGACCGAGGTCTCCTTGGTGGTGCGCTCAACGCGGCCGATACGGGACATGGGGTGCTACAGCTCCTTGGTGACGGTGCGGACGGCGTCCAGGAAGGCGTCGTTCTCGGCGGGCGTGCCGGCGGTGACGCGCAGCTGCCCGGGAACGCCGTTGTCGCGGATCAGGACGCCCAGGTCGAGGATCGCCCGCCAGACGGCGCGCTGGTCCGCGAAGGTGCCGAACTGGATGAAGTTGGAGTCGGACTCGGTGACGTCCAGCCCGAGCCCGCGCAGCGCGTCGACCACCCGGTCCCGCTCGGCCTTGAGCAGCTCGACGTAGCCCAGCAGCGTGTCGGTGTGCTCCAGGCAGGCCAGCGCGGTGGCCTGGGTGACGGCGGACAGGTGGTACGGCAGCCGGACCAGCTGGACGGCGTCCACCACGGCCCGGTCGGCGGCCAGGTAGCCGAGCCGCAGCCCGGCCGCGCCGAAGGCCTTCGACATGGTGCGGGTGACCACCATCAGCGGCCGCCCGGCCAGCAGCGGGAGCAGCGAGTCGCGGTGCGAGAACTCGACGTACGCCTCGTCCACGATCACCATGGTCGGCTTCACGGCCTGCGCGGCGTCGTACAGCGCGAGCACGGTTTCGGCGGCGACGGCGGTGCCGGTCGGGTTGTTCGGCGAGCAGATGAACAGCACGTCCGGGCGGTGCTCGGCCAGCGCGGCGACGGCCGCGTCCAGGTCGATGGTGAAGTCGTCCTTGCGCGGGCCGGCGATCCAGCGGGTGCCGGTGCCCCGGGAGATCAGCTCGTGCATCTGGTACGAGGGCTCGAAGCCGAGCGCGCTGCGGCCGGGCCCGCCGAAGGTCTGCAGCAGCTGCTGGATGACCTCGTTGGAGCCGTTCGCCGCCCAGACCTGCTCCAGGCCGCGCTCGAACCCGGTGGTGCGGGTGAGGTAGCGCGCCAGCTCGGTGCGCAGCTCGACGGCGTCGCGGTCCGGGTAGCGGTTGAGGTTACGGGCCGCCTCGGCGACCCGCTCGGCGATCCGGGCCACCAGCGGCTCGGGCAGCTGGTACGGGTTCTCGTTGGTGTTCAGCTGGACGGGGACGTCGAGCTGGGGCGCGCCGTACGGCGACTGTCCGCGCAGTTCGTCGCGGACCGGGAGGTCGTCGATCTTCACGAGGCGTTCGGTACCGTCCAGTCGAAGCGGGCTCGGATGGCGTCGCCGTGGCCGGGCAGGTCCTCGGCGTTGGCGAGGTTGACGACGTGCTCCGCCACGTCCGCGAGGGCCTCGCGGCTGTAGTCCACCACGTGGATGCCGCGCAGGAAGGACTGCACGGACAGGCCCGAGGAGTGGCAGGCGCAGCCACCGGTGGGCAGCACGTGGTTGGAGCCGGCCGCGTAGTCGCCGAGCGACACGGGGGCGTACGGGCCGATGAAGACCGCGCCCGCGTTGCGGACCCGCGCGGCGACCGCGCGGGCGTCGCGGGTCTGGATCTCCAGGTGCTCGGCGGCGTAGGCGTTCACGACCTCCAGGCCCTGCTCGATGTCGTCGACCAGGACGATGCCGGACTGCCGCCCGCTCAGCGCCTCGGTGACGCGCTCGCGGTGCTTGGTGTTCGCGACCTGCGCGGCCAGCTCGGCCTCGACGGCGTCGGCCAGCTCGGTCGAGTCGGTGACCAGCACGGAGGCGGCCATCGGGTCGTGCTCGGCCTGCGAGATCAGGTCGGCGGCGACGTCACGCGGCGAGGCGCTGTCGTCGGCGAGGACGGCGATCTCGGTCGGGCCGGCCTCCGCGTCGATCCCGATCCGGCCCTTGAGCAGGCGCTTGGCGGCGGCGACGTAGATGTTGCCCGGGCCCGTCACCAGGTTGACCGGGCGGCACTCCTCGGTGCCGTACGCGAACATCGCGACCGCCTGGGCGCCGCCGACGGCGTACACCTCGGTGACACCGAGCAGCGCGCAGGCCGCCAGGATGGTCGGGTGCACGGCGCCGTTGAAGTCCCGCTGCGGCGGGGAGGTGACGGCGATCCCCGGCACCCCGGCCTCCTGCGCGGGCACGACGTTCATCACCACGGAGGACGGGTAGACGGCCAGGCCGCCCGGCACGTACAGGCCGACCCGGTCGACCGGCACCCAGCGCTCGGTGACGGTGCCGCCCGGCACCACCTGGACGGTGTGGTCGGTGCGGCGCTGCTCGCGGTGCACCAGGCGGGCGCGGCGGATCGACTCCTCCAGCGCGGCCCGGACCTTCGGGTCCAGGGTCTCCAGCGCGGCGGTGATGTCCGCCTCGGGGACGCGGGTGGAGGTGAGCTTCACGCCGTCGAAGCGCTCGGTGATCTCGACCAGCGCCGCGACCCCGCGATGGCGTACGTCCTCGCAGATCGGCCGCACCCTCTCCAGGGCGGCCTCCACGTCGAACTCGGCACGGGGCAGCAGGTCACGCGGGTCTTCGGTGGAGCCGCGGAGGTCGATTCGAGAGATCACGCCACCCAGTGTAAGGAGTGGCCGGAACAGGCGGCCCCGCATTTCAGTCCGTGATACGAAAGCCGAGACGGCCGGGGATCTTGGGGGGACGCATCGTGGAGCAGGTTCCGGACGACTGGACACCGGTGGAGAAGGGGTTGTGGGAGGCCGTGCGGCACGGCACCGTCTACGACCTCCGGTCGGGCGACGACGCCCTCGACGACCCGATGCACGCGGGCGAGTGGGGCCCCGGACGCACCGTCCGCGCCGAGGTGGTCGCGGCCCTCCTGCTGGACGGCCCGCCGCCGGTCTCCGGCCGGGTGGCGAGCCTGCGGATGAGCGGCGTCCACGTCAGCGGCTCGCTGGTGCTGGCCGGCGGCGCCATCCAGCACTACGTGGAGCTGTACGACTGCCGCTTCGAGCACAAGATCCTGCTGTCCGAGGCCCACGCCGGGACGCTGCGCCTGATCCGCTGCCTGATACCCCGGCTGGAGGCCTCCCGGCTGGTCACCGAGGGCGACCTGCACCTGGCCCGCTGCGTGGTACCCGGCGGGGTGCGGCTGACCGACGCCAAGATCGGCACCGACCTGATGCTCAACCAGGCCAAGTTCGGCGGCGACCGGCACGGCCGGGCGTTCGCCGCCGACGGCCTCAGCGTCAACCAGGACGTCGAGGCGGAGCGGATGGAGTCGGACGGCGAGGTGAGCCTGCGCACCGCCCGGATCGGCGGGCGGCTGTCCCTGCGCGGCGCCCAGCTGCGCGGCGCCCCGGGCTCCCCGAACGCCCGCAACGTCCTCAACCTGGCCCGGATCAACGTCGGCCACACGCTCTACCTGAGCGGCTCGGCGGACGCCAGCTGGATGGACTCCCGCACCGTCTACGGCTACGGGTACGGCGAGCCGACCCCGCCCGGCTCCCCCGTCACGCCGTTCCGCGCGTACGGCGGGGTGCGCCTCGCCGACGGCCGGTTCGAGAACGCCTGCCTGATCACCGACGCCGAGTTCCACCTCGGCCCCGGCCAGGAGCTGTCGATGCGCCGCATCCAGGCGCCCGAGCTGCGCTTCAGCTGCCGGAAGGCGCCGACCGGCCACGTCTCGCTGTCCCGCGCGCGGATCGGCAACCTGGTCGACCGGCCCGGCGCCTGGCCCGAGGCCGGGCAGGTCGGCCTCAACGGGTTCACCTACGAGTCGCTCCGCCCGGACGGCCACTTCTCGGTGCAGGAGCGGATCGAGTGGCTGGAGAAGTCGCTCAGCGAGTACCAGCCCGAGCCGTACGAGCAGCTGGCCGCCGCACTGCGCCGGGACGGCTCCGACGAGGACGCCCGCGAGGTGCTGCACGCCAAGCAGCGCCGGCGCCGCCGCAGCCTGCCGCTGCCCGGCCGCCTCTGGGGCCTCGTCCAGGACTTCGCCGTCGGGTACGGCTACCGGCCGGGGCGCGCCGCCTGGTGGCTGATGCTGGCCTGGGCCCTGGGGAGCCTCTACTTCAGCCGGCACGAGCCGGCCCCGCTGAAGGCCGACGAGAAGCCGCACTGGAACGCCGTGCTCTACGCCCTCAGCCAGCTGCTGCCCATCGTGGACCTCGGCCAGCAGGGCTGGAACCCGGCCGGGCTGAGCCAGTGGGTGGCCGCCGGGCTGGTGATCGTCGGCTGGATCCTGGCCACCACGGTCGCGGCCGGCGCGACCCGGATGCTCCAGCGCGGCTGACCGGGCCGCACCCGGCCGCCGGCGCCGCACCCGGCCGCGGTCGGCCGCGCCCGCAAACCCTGGCGCGCCGTGCCCCTTCGGGCAACTACGCTGAGCGCCGTGACCGAACGGCTGCCGCTCTTCCCGCTCAACCAGGTTCTCTACCCGGGCCTGGTGGTGCCCCTCAACGTCTTCGAGGAGCGCTACCGCCGTCTCGTCGCCGACCTGCTGGAGCTGCCCGAGGACCGGCCGCGCCGGTTCGGGGTGCTCGCCATCAAGGACGGCCGGGAGGTCGCCCCCGTCCGCGAGAACAGCGGCCCGGCCGGGCCGCTGGACGGCCTGGGCACCGTCACCGGCGACCCGCTGGAGGCGCTGCACCACATCGGCTGCGTCGCCGACGTCGCCTCCGTCCAGCCCCAGCCGGACGGCCGCTACGAGCTGCTCGTCACCGGCACCACCCGGTTCCGGCTGCGCAGCGTCGACACCGGCGGCCCGTACCTGACCGGCGAGATCGAGACGATCGAGGAGCAGCCCGGCGAGGGCGCGGGCGCGCTGGCGGCCGGTGTCGTCCGCGCGTTCCGGCTCTACCAGAAGCGGCTGGCGGGCGCCCGCGAGGCCAGCCTGGCCGGCGAGCAGGAGCTGCCGGGCGACCCGCAGGTGCTGTCGTACCTGGTCGCGGCCGCCGCCGTGTTCGCCACCCCGGTCAAGCAGCAGCTGCTGGCCTGCCCGGACACCGCGCAGCGGCTGACCACCGAGCTGGAGCTGCTGCGCCGCGAGACGGCGATGCTCGCCTGGCTGCCGTCACTGCCCGCGGTGGACCTGACCCGGCAGTCGTTCAGCCCGAACTGACCCGCCCGCGCGGGTGCCTGTGACGAGCGGAGGGCCGCGGATGGCCAAGAAGGCGAAGAAGGGCGGGCAGGGCACGCCCGCGACGGTGGCGCTGGAGACGGCGGGCGTGCCGTTCACCGTGCACGCGTACGAGCACGACCCGGCGGCGGACTCCTACGGCGGCGAGGCGGCGCAGCTGCTCGGCATCCCGGCCGGCCGGGTCTTCAAGACGCTGGTCGCGGACGTCGACGGCGCCCTGACCGTGGGCGTGGTGCCGGTCTCCGGCAAGCTCGACCTGAAGGCGCTGGCGGCGGCGGTCGGCGGCAAGCGGGCCGCGATGGCCGACCCGGCGGCGGCGGAGCGGAGCAGCGGCTACGTGCTGGGCGGCATCTCGCCGCTCGGCCAGCGCCGGCCGCTGCGGACCGTTCTGGACGAGAGCGCGCTGGAGCACCCGACGGTGTACGTGTCGGCGGGCCGGCGCGGCCTGGAGGTCGAGCTGGCACCGGGCGACCTGGTGGCGCTGACGAACGCGTCGACGGCCCCCATCGGACGATAGGGGCCGTCGGCGCGCGGTACCGGGCTCAGGCCTGCGGGGGCCGCCAGTCCTCGGGCGAGGAAGCGGGCGCGGGGGCCGGAGCGGGTGCGGGAGCCGGAGCGGGTGCGGGAGCCGGAGCGGGTGCGGGAGCCGGGGAGGGCTGCTGTGCCGGGGCCGGCGGCACCGCCGGGGGCGCGTCGGCCGGCACCGGAGTGCCCCAGCCGGTGCCCTCCCAGTACGGCGGCGGGTCCTGCTCGCGCTTGCCGAAGGCCGCCGACAGGGCCAGCAGCAGCACCATCGCCGTCATCGGCCAGACCAGCAGCGCGCTGCGCGCGCTCAGCCGCAGGGCGTCGCTGAACTCGTGCCCGTCACCGACCTGCTTGGCGTGCGCGACCACGTCGGTCGTCGGGCCGAACCCGATCCCGAGCCGCCAGGCGAGCACCGAACCGGCCAGGCCGCCGACGGTCAGGCCGACCGCCACCGCGATCCCGCCGCCCCGGCCGCGGGTCAGCAGGAACGCCCCCAGCGCGGTGACCACACCCGCGCCCAGCCCGATCAGCGCGAACACGGCGTCCGCCCCGGCGCGCTGCTCGCCCTCGGGGTCGGCGTACAGGATCCGGTTGCCCTGGACGAGCAGCGGCACCCGGGGGGCCAGCCACACCCAGAGCCCGGCCACCGCCAGCCCCAGCACCAGGCAGACGAGCACCGTCAGCGCACCGACCCGCAGCTCGGGCAGCAGCGGACGCCCGGGCGCCCGCACCGGCTGGTGGACCGGCGGCATGCCGTAGGGGTTCTGGGCGGCGGGCGGCACCTGGCCGAAGGCACCGGCGGCGGGCTCCGCCGGGGTGCTCGCGGTCGGGTCCACGAGGTCCGCGGCAGGGCTCGCGACATCTCGGGCGGGGCCGGGATCCGGAGGTGTGTTCGGTACGGTCACCCGGCCATCGTTTCACGATCGGCCGGACGGGGGTGGCGCGGGCCACACCCGGGCCGCGTCGCGCACCTCGCGGCGGGGCGCACCGGGGCCGTACCGGCAGCCGGTACAGCAGCCGGTCCTAGCGGCTGGTCGCCCGCCGGTACGCCCAGGTCGCCGCCGCGAGCGAGACCAGGCCGACGCCCGCGCAGACCGCCAGGTCGCCCGCCACCGCCGCCCAGTCCGGGCTCGCGGTGAAGGTCCGGGCGAAGGCCTCGACGCCGTACGTCGACGGCAGCAGGTCGCGCAGCCAGAGCACCGGCTCCGGCAGGCGCTCGACCGGCAGCACGCCCAGCAGCAGCGCCGCCGACATGCCGAGCTGGCCGAGCAGGGTGGCGATCTCCTGGCGCGGGGCCAGCAGCCCGCAGGCCGCCCCCAGGCCGGAGAGCGCGGCCCCCGCCAGCGGGACGACCGCGAGCAGCACCCACAGGTGGGTGAGCGGCAGGGCGAACATCAACGCCCCGGCGGCCGCGGTGACCAGCACCCCCGGCAGCGTGAACGAGGCGTACGCGGCGGCCGTCCCGAGCACCACCGAGGCGGCCGGCACCGGCAGCGTCGCGTAGTGGTCGAGCCCGCCGGTGGCGCGCAGCCGTCCGAAGTACTGGGCGAGCAGGTTGAGCGCGACGAACGCCACCACGAGCACGCTGGAGCCGGCCACCACGGTGTGCGCGGCCGCGTTGTTCCCGGGGTCGACCACGCCGCGCATCATCACCAGGATGCCGAGCGACTGGAAGGTCGCCACGAAGAGCAGCGGGATCCGCGCCACCCTGGCCCGGGCCAGCTGCGCGCGGTAGACGGCGGCCAGCGCGGGCAGGAGCCGGGCGGCGGGCGCCAGCGGGGCCGGCCCGGCGGTCTCCGGGGCGGCCACCGTCTGCGGCGGGACGGACAGCAGGGTCACTTGGCCAGACCTCCGTGGCGGCCGCCCAGCTTGAGGTAGGCGTCCTCAAGGCTCGGGGTGGCCAGGGTGAAGTCGTCCAGGGCCGCGAAGGCGGGGCCCGTCGTGACGGCGGCGACCAGCTCGCGGGCCTGCTCGGGGCTGGTGCGGACCGTCCAGCGGCGGCCGGTGCACTCGGCCTGCTCGGCGAGCCGGGCGACGGCGGGCACCTCCACCGGGGCCTCGGTGCGCCAGACCAGGTCGAGCCGGACGTCGCCGTCGACCAGGGCCTTCAGGCCGCCGGGGGTGTCGCAGGCGATCACCCGGCCCTCGTCGACCACGGCGACCCGGTCGAGCACCGTCTCCGCCTCGATGACGTTGTGGGTGACCAGCAGGACGGTGACGCCGTGCTCGGCGCGGCGGCGGTCCACGGCGGACCAGACGGCGCGGCGCGCGACCGGGTCCATGCCGGTGGTCGGCTCGTCCAGGACGAGCAGCGGCCGCTCCCCCACCAGGGTCGCGGCGAGGCACGCCAGCCGGCGCTGGCCGCCGGAGAGCTTGGCGAGCGGGCGGCCGGCGAGCGGCTCCAGGCCGAGTTCGGTGAGCACGTCGGCGGCGGCGGAGCGGGCCTGCGCGCGGCTCAGGCCGCGCAGCCGTCCGGTGGTCTCGGCCGCGAGGGCGACGGTCAGCTCGTCCAGCGCGGTGGACTCCTGGCCGAGGTAGGCGAGCAGCCGGGCCGCCCGCTCGGGGTGGCGCACCACGTCGTGGCCGAGGACGTCGACGCTGCCGCTGTCGGGGCGCAGCAGCCCGGTGAGCTGGCGGACCAGGGTGGACTTGCCGGCGCCGTTGGGGCCGAGCAGTCCGAACACCTCGCCCCGGCGGATGTCCAGACAGATGCCGTCGTTGGCGCGGATCACCTCGGCCCGCCCGCCCCGGCCGGAGCGGTACGTCTTCACCAGGTCGCGCACGGCGCAGCAGCGTTCCGTGGGCCGTCCCGGCGTACCGGCGGCCTCGCCCTGTGGCACGGCCCGTGGTGCCCGCCGGTCGCTCTCGCTCACGAGCGAAGACTCTACGCGCTGGGCGGCCAGATCCGGACAAGGGGGCCTGAGACCAGCCTGATGCGGAGAATCCGGCCCACCCGGCCGCGGCGGGGGTCAGGGCCGGTCGTCCACGACGATCAGGTCGCCGCCGGGCACCCGGGCGGCGAGCTCCTTCCAGAAGCCGGCCCGGATCGCGTACCGGTCGTGCTCGTCGATCTGGTCGTCCTTGTGCGCGAGCAGGCCGAAGCGGGCCGCGTAGCGGAGCAGTTCGCCGTCGACCCGGTGCGGGATGCGCGGGTAGTCGGCCCAGAGGGCGGTGAGGCGCTCGACGTCGCCGAGGCGCTCCGTCCAGCGGCGGGCGAAGACCTGGCCGACCTCGTGGGCGTCGCCGCCGATGGTGGTGATGTCCTCCTCGCGGTCGGCCCAGCGCTGCTCGGCGGTGGTCAGCTGCGCGAGCGTGGGCAGGTTGTCGCCCGCGGTGGCGGTGTCCGGGCCGGGGCGGTCGACCCAGCCCCGGTCGGAGGACCAGCGCAGCACGGGGCCGCCGTGCAGCGCCGTCCCGTTCGCCGAACCGCCGTGCGCCGCACTGCCGTTCACCGAGCCGCCGTGCGCAGTTCCGTGCCCGCCGCCGTGTGCGCTGCCGTTCACCCCGGCGGCCACCGGCACGGGGGCGCGGCCGGCCAGGTCCTTGGGCGTCGGTACGGCCTTCAGCGCGGTCGCGGCGACGGGGACGGCGTGCACCGGCTGCGGGCGGGCCGGTGCCGCGACCGTGGCGGCGGCGGGCGGCCGGACGGCGGCCGGCGGGGCGGAGAGGATCTTGGCGATCTCGGCGCGCGGCCCCGGCGCGGTGAAGGCGGGCACGGTCTCCCGGACGGCGACCCAGCGCTCGATCCACTCGCGGTCCAGCACCCGCCGCTCGTCCGCCTCGCCGACCAGGTCCTCGGACTGGTTGAAGTCCCCGTCGGCGGCCTGCAGCGCCCACAGGTGCACCACCACACCGTGCTCCTTGGCGGACATCATGCCGGGCAGCAGGTCGCCGTCGCCGGTCACCAGCACGACGTCCGCGCAGGCCCGGTTGCGGGCCAGCTCCGACAGTTCGGCGTGCATCGCCGCGTCCACGCCCTTCTGCACCCAGCGCCCCTCGGCCCGGGTGAGCGCCCCCAGCCGTACGGTGACCCGGGGCAGCACCCGCAGCCGCCGGTGCTCGGGCATCGGCCGCCGGTCGGGGGCGGCGTCGAACCAGTAGATGCGCAGCAGCGGCAGCCCGGTCTCGTCCTCGGCGCGCTCGCGCAACGAGGCGATCAGCGCGGTGTGGTCCACCGTCACCCTCGACCGGGACGGATCGCCCGCGAGCAGGCTGGCGGCGGCGCCCAGCAGGTATCCGGCATCCACCAGGACGACACAGCGGTCCACGTCCGCACCTCTTTCCGGTCGGCCCCGGGTACGGCGCCACCGGCCGGCAGCGCCTGGCGGGCGCGGTCCGCCCAGCGCTCGGGCTGAGGGGCCCGGCGCGCGGCGTAGGGAGCAGTCTGCCCGACCGGCCGTCCTCCGGTACCCCGGACCACGCCGATCGGTCCGACCGGCCGCCCTCCGGCCCGCCCGATCGTTGGGGTCTCCTTTACCCCCCGTTCGGGCGGTGAACCTCGGTGATCCGGCCCGGCTCCCGGCCCCACGCCGTACGTACGCAGAGGCCCCCGACGCCGCTGTGCCCCGCCGGACGCATCCGGCGGGGCACAGCGGTGACGGCCCCGGGCGGAGCCGGGCGGGGCGGGTCGGCCCGGTGGCGGGGCAGGTCAGCCCGGTGGCGGGCAGCTCAGCCCAGTTCGGCGGCGACCAGCTCGGCGATCTGCACGGCGTTCAGCGCCGCGCCCTTGCGCAGGTTGTCGTTGGAGAGGAAGAGCGCGAGGCCGTGCTCGACCGTCTCGTCGACCCGGATGCGCCCGACGTACGAGGCGTCCTTGCCGGCCGCCTGGAGCGGGGTCGGGATCTCGGAGAGCTCGACGCCCGGGGCGTCCGCCAGCAGCTCGTAGGCGCGCTCGACGCTGATCGGGCCGGCGAAGCGGGCGTTGATCTGGAGCGAGTGGCCGGAGAAGACCGGCACGCGCACGCAGGTGCCGGAGACCTTGAGCTCCGGGATGCCGAGGATCTTGCGGGACTCGTTGCGGAGCTTCTGCTCCTCGTCGGTCTCGAAGGAGCCGTCGTCGACCAGGTTGCCGGCCAGCGGGATCACGTTGAACGCGATCGGGCGCCGGTAGACGTTGGGGGCCGGGAACTCCACGGCCTCGCCGTCGTGGGTGAGGCGGTCGGCCTCGCCGACGACCTTGCCGGCCTGCGTGTGCAGCTCGGCGACACCGGCGAGGCCGGAGCCGGAGACGGCCTGGTAGGTGGTGGCGACCAGCGCGGTCAGCCCCGCCTCCTCGTGCAGCGGACGCAGCACCGGCATGGCGGCCATGGTGGTGCAGTTCGGGTTGGCGATGATGCCCTTGGGGCGGTTCGCGATCGCCTCCGGGTTGACCTCGGAGACCACCAGCGGGACCTCGGGGTCACGGCGCCAGGCCGAGGAGTTGTCGATGACGACCGCGCCGGCCGCCGCCACCTTGGGCGCCAGTTCCTTGGAGGTCGAGCCGCCGGCCGAGAAGATCACGATGTCCAGGCCGCTGTAGTCGGCCGTGGCCGCGTCCTCGACGGTGATCTCGGTGTCCTGCCAGGGCAGCGTGCGCCCGGCCGAACGGGCCGAGGCGAACAGCCGCAGCTGCTCCACGGGGAAGGACCGCTCCGCCAGGATTCCGCGCACCACGGCGCCGACCTGGCCGGTGGCCCCAACAATGCCGATCCTCATCCGACTATCTCCTCTGGGGTTCTTGCAGATCACACAGCCTGCGATCACGGCCGCACTGGGCCCATCATGCCCTGAGACCCGCCCGGGCCCGTCAGGTGTTCCACGGTGTGAACGGTCACCGTCCGCGCTCACGGCGCCAGGCGCTCCAGCACCGCCAGTGCGGCCGCCACCTCGGCGGGCGCGGCGGGCAGCAGCGGAAGGCGGACGTCCGGCGTCGGGATCCGCCCCTGGGCGTGCAGCACGCCCTTCACCACGGCCGGGTTGGGCGCGGTGAAGCAGGCCCGGGCCAGCGCCGCCAGCGTGTGGCCGAGCGGGCGGGCGCGGGCGGTGTCGCCGGCCTGCCAGGCCACGGCCAGTTCGACGAAGCGGCCGGTCGCCAGGTGGGCGGAGGCCAGGATGCCGCCGGCGGCGCCGAGCGCCAGCAGCGGGGAGAGGAAGACGTCGTCCCCGGCCAGCACGGCGAACCCCTCGGGGGCGGCGCCGAGCAGTTCGACGGTGTCCTGGTCGATGCCGCCGACGGCGTACTTCACGCCCGCGACGCCCGGCACGGCCGCCAGCTCCAGCAGCGCGGCGGCGCTCAGCGGCTGCCCCGTCCGGTACGGGATGTGGTAGATCACCAGCGGGACGGGGCTCAGCTCCGCGAGCCGCCGGAAGTGCGCGATCACGCCGGCCTCGCC
>FTKL01000240.1_pt5 | contig 15195 bp, 12 predicted proteins | sample 2434061 | NCBI WGS metagenome assembly FTKL01 (sample SAMEA3914816, study PRJEB12502) | metagenome | biome: forest; material: soil | place: USA | collected 2011-09-16 | depth 0.3 m
GGCCTGGCGGACGCCTCGCTGTCCTTCTCCTCGCTGTCCGGCTGGGAGGAGCGCGGGCGTCTCGACCCGTTCCTGGACCTCACCCGGGCCAGCTGGCGCACCCGCGCCTACGGCGACTTCTGGTCGTACATGATGGTCGCCGAGGGCGCCGTGGACATCGCCGCCGAGCCCGAGCTGAGCCTGTGGGACATGGCCGCGCCGTGCATCGTCGTCCAGGAGGCGGGCGGCCGCTTCACCGGGCTGGACGGCGTGCCCGGCCCCGGCGGCGCGGACGCGGTGGCCACCAACGGCATCCTGCACGACGAGGTCCTGCGCCGGCTGAGCGTCTGAGACCGACCGGTACATGGGGGGGTGTCTGACGGGAGTGTTTCGGCGGCTGGTCCGCCGGGTTGCCGAGTTCTCATCAACTGCCTTTTCGCAGTAAGGGGTTCGCGGCAACCCGGCGGCAATCCCGGCCCCCTAGGCTCGGCGGGCCAAGGCCGGTCCCGCAACCGCGCCCCACTCCCCGCGCGCCCACCACGCCGGGCCGCTCGCCTAGGGGATCCCCGACGTGCGTACCCTCCGCATCCGCACCATCCGCCACCGGCTGGCCCTGCTGCTCGCCCTGCCCACCGGGGCGCTGGTGCTGCTGGCCGCCCTCGGCACCGCCGGGCAGGCGGCCCGCCACGGCGAGGCCGGCCGGACCAGCGACCGGGTGGCGCTGGCCGTCACCACCGAGGCCCTGGTCCACCAGCTCCAGCTCGAACGCGGCCTGACGGCCGGTCTGCTCGGCGGCGACGAGAGCTTCCGCGCCCAGCTCGGCGGCCGCCGCACCGCCGCCGACCAGGCCCGCCGGGCGCTGGACCAGCAGCTCGCGGCCGGCCCGCCCGGCGCGGCCGCCGTCCGGTCGGCCCTGTCCGGCCTCGGCCGGCTCGCCGACCTGCGCGGCCGGGCCGACACCGGCACTGCGAGCCGGGCCGACGCCCTCACCTTCTTCACCGAGGCCATCACCGGCCTCACCTCGGCCGCCTTCGCCGAGCTCGGCTCCTCCGGCGACGACCGCCTGCAGGCCTCGCTGTCCACCCTGCGGGCGCTGACCGAGGCCACCGAGGCGGCCGCGCTGGAGCGCGGCACGCTCAACGGGGTACTGGCGGCCGGCTCGTTCAAGGGCGCCGACTACCCCTCGTTCGTCCGGATCACCGCGGTGAAGAACGCCGCGCTCGCCCAGGTCCCGCGCACCGCCACGGCCGCCCGGACGAGCTCGCTGGACGCGGCGCTGCGGACCCCGGCGGCGGTCACCGTCGCCGGGATGGAGCAGCAGGCGCTGGCGGGCTTCGCCGGCGACCGGCTGCCGGTGGCCCCGGCCGACTGGTGGCGGGCGGCGAGCACTCTCGTCGACGACCTCCAGCAGGTCCGGGCCGAGGCCGCGCAGGAGAGCCTGGCCCGGGCGGACGAGCTGCGCTCGGCGGCGCTGCGCGCGCTCGTCCTGGACGTCGTGCTCGCGCTGGTCGCGGCGCTCGGCGCGGTGGCCCTCGGGCTGGCCGCCACCCGCTCGATCACCCGCCCGATGGCCGCGCTGGCCGCCGAGGCCGGCGGGCTCGCCGACCGGGTGCTGCCGGACGCGGTCGCGCGGATCCAGGGCGCCGGCCCCGACCAGGACCTCGCCGAGGTCGCCACCCTGCCCGCCCCGGAGCGCCCGGGCCGGGCGGACGAGCTGGCCGAGGTCGGCGCGGCGCTGGACCGGCTCGCGGGGACGGCGCTGCGCCTGGCCGTGGAGCAGTCCGTCCTCCAGCGCAACAGCACCCGCTCGCTGGCCGGCCTCGGGCGCCGCAACCAGGCCCTGGTCACCCGCCAGCTGGGCTTCCTCTCCAGCCTGGAGCGCGCGGAGCACGACCCGGGGGTGCTGGCCAACCTGTTCGAGCTGGACCACCTGGCGACCCGGATGCGGCGCAACGCCGAGAGCGTCCTCGTCCTGGTCGGCGAGCGCAGCCCGCGCCGCTGGGCCCGGCCGGTCGCCCTGGGCGACGTCGTCCGGGCGGCGCTCGGCGAGGTCGAGGACTACCGGCGGGTGGTGATCCGCCAGGTGGACGAGGCGCTGCTGGACGGCGCGGCGGTCGCCGAGGTGGCCCACCTGCTGGCCGAGCTGATCGAGAACGCACTGGCCGCGTCCACGCCCGACACCGACGTCGAGGTCTTCGCACGGCTCAGCGCGGCCGGGTACCTGGTCGCCGTCGTCGACCACGGGAGCGGCCTGAGCGAGGAGGGGATGGAGCGGGCCAACGCCCGCCTCGCCGGGCAGGAGAGCTTCCTGGTCGGCAGCTCCGGGCAGCTCGGCCACTACGTGGTCGGCCGGCTCGCCGTCCGGCTCGGCGCGCGGGTGCGCCTGACACCCTCACCGGTGGCCGGGGTGACGGCGACGGTGGTGCTGCCGGGCACGCTGCTGGCTTCAGCGGCCCGGCCGCTGCTGGTGGGTGAGGCGCTGTGATGGGCGCCGACGAGTACGAGACCGGCGAGGTGGTCCGCCCGTTCATCGTGACCGCCGGCCGGACCAGCCCGGTCACCGGGGAGCTGCGGCTGGAGACGCTGGTCTCGGCCCCGCCGTCGGCGCTGACCGCGCCGCTCGGCTTCGAGCGGCACCGGATCGTCGAGCTGTGCCAGTACCCGCGCTCGGTGGCCGAACTGGCCGCCCTGCTGCCCGTCCCGCTCGGGGTGGCCCGGGTGCTGGTGGCCGACCTCGCGGCGGAGCGGTACGTCCGGATCCACCAGGACGAGAACCCGACGGTGGCCCTGCTGGAGCGGATCCGGGACGGCCTGCTGCGGCTGTGAGGGCCCGCGGGCCCCGGGAATGGGTGCGGGCCCCGGGCAGTGTGGTGGCAACTGTCCCGGGGCCCGCTGTTCTTGGGGTGCTTCCCCCGTGCGGCGGCTGCTACTGCTTGCGCAGCTCGCGCACGGCCGACTCCAGGCGCTGGCCGTAGTCGGCGTCGGCCTGGCGGAAGTTCTCGATCGCCCGCTCGACGATGTCGTCGCGGTCGGCGGAGACCTTGGCGATGAAGCCGGCCAGGTTGGCGATCAGGCGGGCCTTCTCGTCCTCGCTGAAGAGGCGGTAGAGGTTGCCGGCCTGGACGAAGTCGCTGTCCTCGCTGTGCGAGGGCGCCTCGTGGTTGCCGGTGGCGCCGGTGACGGCGGTCGCGGCCCAGAGCGGACGGCCGGTCTCGACCGGGCCGCCGAAGCTGTTCGGCTCGTAGTTCTTCTGACGGCCGTGGCGGCCGTCGTACAGGTGGCCGTCACGGCTGTTGGTGCGCGCCTCGGTGGCGTGCGGGCGGTTCACCGGCAGGTGGTCGGCGTTGATGCCGACGCGGTAGCGGTGGGCGTCCGCGTACGCGAACAGGCGGCCCTGGAGCATCTTGTCCGGGGACGGGCCGATGCCGGGCACGAAGTGCGACGGCGAGAAGATCGACTGCTCGACCTCGGCGAAGACGTTGTCGGGGTTGCGGTTGAGCTCCAGCTTGCCGAACTCGACCAGCGGGTAGTCCGCGTGCGGCCAGACCTTGGTCAGGTCGAACGGGTTGAAGCGGTACGTCGCCGCGTCGGCCGCCGGCATGATCTGGACGCTGACCGTCCAGCTCGGGAAGTCGCCGCGCTCGATCGCCTCGCGCAGGTCGCGCTGGTGCGAGTCGGGGTCGGTGCCCGCGAGGACGGCCGCCTCCTCGCTGGTGAGGTTCTTGATGCCCTGGTCGGTCTTGAAGTGGTACTTCACCCAGAAGTACTCACCGGCCTCGTTCTGCCACTGGAAGGTGTGCGAGCCGAAGCCGTCGGTGTGGCGCAGCGTCGCGGGGATGCCGCGGTCGCCGAAGAGCCAGGTCACCTGGTGGGTCGACTCGGGCGACAGGCCCCAGAAGTCCCAGACGTTGTCGGCCTCCTGCGAGCCGGTGTACGGGTCGCGCTTCTGGGTGTGGATGAAGTCCGGGAACTTGATGGCGTCCTTGATGAAGAACACCGGGGTGTTGTTCCCGACGAGGTCGTAGTTGCCGTCCTCGGTGTAGAACTTCAGCGCGAAGCCGCGCGGGTCGCGGACGGCGTCGGCGGAGCCGAGGTTGCCGGCCACGGTGGAGAAGCGCAGGAAGGTCTCGGTCTCCTTGCCGACCTCGGACAGGAACTTCGCCCGGGTGTACGCCGTCACGTCGGCGGTCACGGTGAAGGTGCCGTAGGCGCCGGCGCCGCGGGCGTGCACCACGCGCTCCGGGATGCGCTCGCGGTTGAAGTGGGCGAGCTTCTCGAAGAGCTGCTGGTCCTGTATGAGGGCCGGGCCGCCTATGCCGGCCGTCTCCGAGTTCTGGTTGTCGGCCACGGGCGCGCCGGCTTCCGTGGTCAGGGTGGGTCGCAGCTCGTCCTGGGCAGTCATCGGGGAGACCTCCGCGCGTTATCCGGTCGTGACGGGGATCAGCCTAGCTTGGACTTTGTCTAAGTCAACACTGATACGAAGTTCGGACGTATTCCGATGGGGGAGAGCCCTTGCTACCCTGTCCCCCATGAGTGACCTGCTGGAACGACTTCGCGAACGCGGATGGCGCGTGACCGCACAGCGGCGTGTCGTGGCCGAGGTGCTCGACGGCGACCACGTCCACCTGACCGCCGACGAGGTGCACGCACGCGCCGTCGCACGGCTTCCCGAGATCAGCCGGGCCACGGTCTACAACACCCTCGGCGAGATGGTCACCCTCGGCGAGGTGATGGAGGTCGCCACCGACGGGCGCGCCAAGCGGTACGACCCCAACGCCCACCACGCCCACCAGCACCTGATCTGCTCGGGCTGCGGCGCGATCCGTGACGTCCACCCGCTGGGCGACCCGGTCGCCGAGCTCCCCGCCGACCAGCGCTTCGGCTTCAGCGTCTGGGGCGCCGAGGTCACCTACCGCGGGCTCTGTCCGAACTGCCAGTAGCCCCGCGCTCCCCCACCGCGCGGGCTCAGGCGCTCAGCTCGGCGTGCAGCGCACCCAGCAGCCGCCCGGCCCGCTCGGCCACCTCGGCCGGCCCGTAGTCCGCCGCCCGTCGGCACCAGTTCTCCGCCTGCACCGGCTCCCCGCGCCGCAGCGCCAGCAGGGCCAGGCGCAGCGCGGCCCGCCCGTGGCCGGCGTCGGCCGCCCGGGTGTACCAGAGCATCGCCTCGGCCTCGCTGTCCTGCCGGGCCAGCAGCAGGCCCAGGTTGAACGCCGCGCTGCGGCTGCCCGCCTCCGCCGCGCGCCGGTACCAGCTCTCCGCGATCTCCAGCGCACCGCGCTCGGCCGCCCGGACGCCCATCCTGACCTGCGCCCGGCGGTGGCCCGCGTCGGCCGCGACGGCGTACCAGTGCTCGGCCTCCGCGTCCGCGTCGCCGCGCCGGTCCAGCAGCGAGGCCAGCCGGAACGTACCCTCGGCGCTGCCGCCGCCCGCCGCCTGGCGGTAGCGCTCCAGGGCGCCGGGGAGGTTGCCGCGCTGCTCCTGGGCGACGGCCAGTTGCAGCGCCGCCTCGCCGTGCCCCTCGGCGGCGGCGCGCGCGTACCACTCGTGCGCCTGCTGCTGCTCCCCGCGCCCGGCGTGCAGGACGCCCAGGTTGAAGGCGCCGTCCACGCTGCCCGCCTCGGCGGCCTTGGAGAACCACGGCTCGGCGCCCGACTCGTCGCCGCGCTGGAGCAGCACGACGGCCAGCGCGTTGCAGGCCTCCCGGTGCCCGGCGTACGCGGCGCGCCGGTACCACTGCTCGGCCTGCTGGTCCCGGCCCGCACCGGCGCAGAGCAGGCCGAGGTTGAACGCGCCGTTCTGGTCGCCCGCGTCGAGTGCCGTGCGGTACCAGTGCTCGGCGGTGGCGGCCTCGCCGCGGCCCGCGTGCAGGGCACCCAGCGCGTTGGCCGCGTTGCCGTCGCCGGCCTCGGCCGCCTCCTGCCACCACTCGGCGGCGGACGCGAGGTCGCCGGAGTCGCGCAGCAGGAAGCCGAGGGCGCAGGCCGCCCGCGGCTCGCCGTTCTGCGCGGACTGCCGGTACCAGCGGGCGGCCTCGTCCAGCAGCGCCGGGTCGCCCTGGCCGCGCTCCTCCAGCAGCACGCCCAGGCGCAGCGAGGCGCGGGCGTGGCTGCGGGCGGCGGCGGTGCGGTACCAGGTCTCGGCGGTGTCCTTGTCGCCGGCCGCCTCGCGCATCCGGGCGAGGCGGTACGCGGCCTCCCGGTGGCCGGCGTCGGCGGACACCTTGAACCAGCGCTCGGCGCGCACGTCGCGCCGGTGCTCCATCAGATCGCCCAGCGCGTACGCCCCGAGCGGGTGCCCGTGGTCGGCGGCGAAGTGCAGCCAGTACTCGGCGGCCTCCTCCTCGCCCTGGTCGCGCAGTTGCAGGCCGAGCGCGTGCGCGGCCGGCGCGCTGCCCGCCACGGCGGCCTGCCGCCACCACTGGGCGGCCTCGGCCCGGTGGCCCTGCTGGTGCAGCAGGACGCCCAGGTTGTTGGCGGCGGCGCGCAGCCCGGCGGCGGCGGCGCTGCGCAGGTACGGCTCGGCGTCCTCCAGGTCGCTGCGGCGCAGCAGCAGGGCGCCGAGCCGACTGGCGGCCTCCGGGTCGCCGTCGTCGGCGGCCTGGCGGTGCCGGCCCTCCAGCGCGGCCTGTTCGCGGGCGGCGAGGGCCGTCTCGAAGCTGTCACCGTCGAAGGAGGGGCCGTCGGCCCCGTCGCGGTCGGTCCCGGCGGTGCCGTCCGGAGCGCCCTGCCGGTCGGCGTACGGGCCGATGCCGGCGGCGAACTGCTGGGCGGAGACGTGCACGAGGCTGTCCGGGCCGTAGCCGGGCTGCGGCCGGCGGTCGGCCAGGCCGCTGCTGCGCTGTGCGGGCAGCGCTCCGGGCCGGTCCTCCGGGCCCTCGGCGCTCTCCGCCCAGGACTCGGTGTCCGGTTCGCTCGTGACGGGCCTGGTCCCTGATCCGTTCTTTCCGATCAGCTTCATGCCGACTCCCGCTCCCCCAGAGTGTCGCGGCATCTGCCGGGGGTATTCCGGAGCCGACGACCGGTCAACAGTCGCGCTCCGTCCCCCACATGTCCCATCGTCGCATCACCCGCAACCCGCGTACACCTGCCCCGGCCAATTTTGGTGGAGCGGGCCGAAGCCGGCGGGATTGCTTCAGTGCTTTGTCGATTTCCCGACACTTCGGCCTCACAAACCCTACCCGGGCCCCGATTGCGGGACGCTGCCCCCGTTGGGCGTACGGGCCGCCCTCGGCGGCATCGGTGGTCGGCACCGTCGGCGACACCCGGTCAGATCTCCCGCCCGGCCGATCGGTACGGACCGGCGGGCAACGCTCGATAGTACCGAAGGCGGCGGACACCGGGGCGGCGGACGGCTCGGGACACGTCGGGCGGGCGCGGCGGCCGGAGTCGGGAGTCGGCCGGTCGGGGGCAGCCGGGAAAAGCAGCAGGCCCGGAGGACGGATCCTCCGGGCCTGCTGTGCTACTGAGTAGCGGGGACAGGATTTGAACCTGCGACCTCTGGGTTATGAGCCCAGCGAGCTACCGAGCTGCTCCACCCCGCGTCGGTAGTTGAACTCTAGCACGATCACGGGGCGGCCCGTGCACCGTGCCGGGCGGCGGGCCCGGCACGGTGCACGTACTGCCGCTGGTCAGCGCCCTACGGGGTCGCGGCGGGCGAGGCGGGAGCGGTCGCCTGGGCCGAAACGGTGGCGGTCGCCGAGGGCGAGGCCGTGGGGGCGGGCGCCGGGGTGGTGCCCGCCTTCTGCTCGGCCGTGATGGCCGCGGTCACCGCGTCCTGCAGCGCCTTCTGGGCCTGGCCGTACTTGACCCAGTCACCGTCCTTCAGCGCCTGCGCACTGTCGCTGATCGCCTTCTGCGCGTCCTGCAGCGCCTTCTCCACCACCGGATCGCCGCTGCCGGCGGACGGCGCGGTGGGTGTGGTGGCGGGCGCGTTCGGATCGGTGGGCGCGGTCGGCGTCGTCCCGGTGGCGACCCCGGCGAAGACCTTCTTCAGCGCCTCCTCCAGGGTGTTCTCGAAGGCGACGTTGTCGTTCCCGTAGACCGCGAGGACCTTCTGCAGCACCGGGTACTTGGCGCCGCGCCCCTTCACGTACACCGGCTCGACGTTGAGCAGGCCGCCGCCGACCGGCAGCGTCAGCAGGTTGCCGTACTCCAGCTGGGAGTCGCCGCCGCTCTTCAGCAGGGTGAGCTGGTTGGCGACCTCGGGGCGGGAGTTGAACTGGGACTGCACGAGGTTCGGCCCGAGGGTCTTGCTGTCGCCCGGCACCTTGAGGATGCGGATCTTCCCGTACTCGGGCCCCGGGTCGGCGCTGACCGCCATGAAGGCCGCCAGGTTCTCCCGGCCGCTGGGCACGAAGGTGGTGGTGAGCGAGAAGCTCGCCGAGGTCACCGCGGGATCGGGCATCCGGACCGTCAGGTAGTACGGCGGCTGGACCTGCTTGGTGTCGCTGGTCGGGTCGACCGGGATCTGCCAGATGTCGGTGCCGTTGAAGAAGGAGCCGGCGTCCGTCACGTGGTACTGGCCGAGCAGCTCGCGCTGCACCTTGAACATGTCCTGCGGGTAGCGCAGGTGCGGCATCAGGGTGGCCGGGATGTCGGTCTTGGCCTTGACGGTGTGCGGGAAGGCCTTCATCCAGGTCTTCAGCACCGGGTCGGCGTCGTCCCACTGGTAGAGGGTGACCTCGCCGGTGTAGGCGTCGACGGTGGCCTTGACCGAGTTGCGGATGTAGTTGACCTTGTTGGCCGCCGTGAGCAGCTCACCGCGCTGGTTGGTGAGCGAGTCCTTGGTGACGGCGCCCAGCGTGGTCTTCGAGGAGAACGGGTAGCCGTCCGAGGTGGTGTAGCCGTCCAGCACCCAGACCAGCTTGCCGTCCTGCACCACGGGGTACGGGTCGGCGTCGATGGAGAGCCAGGGCGCGACCTTCTCGACCCGCTCCTTGGGGGTGCGGTCGTAGATCACCTTGGCGCCGTCGGTGATGGCACCCGCGTAGAGGATCTGCGGCTCGGCGAACTTCACCGCGTACGCGGCCCGGGTGAACGGGTTGTTCAGCGAGACGCCGCTGCCGCCGGTGTACTGGTAGAGCTTGTCCCCGGTGTCGGTGGTGTAGTCGATCTCCTGGTTGGAGCCGCCGACGATCGAGTAGGTGCCGGTCTTCTCGCCGTAGTAGATCCGCTGCTGGTAGTCGCCCAGCGAACCGGTGGCCGGCAGGCTCGACTCGGTGAAGACCGGCTGCCCCTTGTCGTTGACCTGGTTGCCCTTGGCCGCGACGGCGCCGTACCCGTGGGTGAACTTGAAGTGGTCGTTGATCCAGTTCCGCTTGTCGCCCTGGACGCCGGCCAGGTCGAGCTCACGCAGGCCGATCACGGTGTCCTGGGCGGTGGCGCCGCTGCCGTAGCGGTCGACGTCCAGGGTGTTGGGGAAGGCGTAGTACGAGCGCTGCTGCTCGATCGACTGGAAGGTCGGCGAGACCACGTTCGGGTCCAGCAGGCGGATGTCCGCGATGGTCTGCGCGTCCGGCTTGAGGGCCTCGGCGCTGGTGGTGGCCTTCGGCGAGTACTGCTGCGTCTGGCTGTCCGCGATACCGTACGCCTGCCTGGTGGCGTCGATGTTCTTCTGGATGTACGGCGTCTCCTTGGCCTGCTCGTTCGGCTTGACCTGGAACTGCTGCACGATCGCCGGGTAGACCCCGCCGATCAGCACCGCCGAGAGCGCCATCAGCCCGAAGCCGATCAGCGCCGGCGCCCAGGTGCGGCGCACCGGCGTCAGGAAGAACAGCACCGCGCAGATGATCGCGACGAAGAACAGGATGGTCTTGGCCGGCAGGAAGGCGTTGGCGTCGACGTAGCGCAGGCCCGTCCAGCCGTCCACGCCCTTGAAGGTGCCGGTCTTGACCGCCAGCGCGTACCGGTCCAGCCAGTACGCGACGGCCTTCAGCAGGACGAACAGCCCGAGCAGCACGGCCAGGTGCCCCTGCGCGCCGACGCTCGCCCGGCGCCCGGGCCCCTGCAGCCGCAGGCCCCCGTACAGGTAGTGCACCAGGACGGAGGCCAGCAGCGCGACGATCACCGCGCTGAACGCGAAGCCGAGCAGGAACTCGTAGAACGGCAGATCGAAGGCGTAGAAGGAGACGTCCAGGTTGAACTGACTGTCCTTCACGCCGAACGAGGTCCCGTTGGTCCACAGCAGCCAGGTCCGCCACTGGCCCGCCGCGGCGGCGCCGCCGACGAGGCCGACCAGCAGCGAGACGCCGATCAGCACCCAGCGCTTGAACGGCGCGATGCCGGCCCGGTAGCGGTCCAGGCTCTGCTGCTCGACCGACATCGCGGACAGCGGCGGGCGCAGCCGGTGGGCCAGCCAGAGGTTGGTGCCGACGAACAACGCCATCAGCAGCCCGACGACGGCGAACAGGCCGATCTTCGTCCACAGCTGGGTGGTGAAGACCGAGGAGTAGCTGACGGACTTGAACCAGAGCCAGTCCGTCCAGAACCCGGCGAACATGACGAACAGCAGGAACAGCACCGCGAGCACGCCCACGGTCAGCAGCAGTACCCGCGTGCGCCGCGACGGCGGGCCCACTCTGGGCCGGAAGCCCGGTCCTGATCGGTCGGGCATCTGGAACACCACGGTGGCACCTCGGCTGTGTCGTCTCGAATCGTTCGGTCCTCCATGCAACTTAATCAGTCTTTACCTGAGTTCCCAGGCTTTGCAGACGGTTCGGTACCGGTTCTCCCGGGCGGCCCCCGCAGGGTGTCCGCGGCGGCGCGGGCGCCGGGCGCCCGGGGGCCGCGCGCGCCGTGTGAGGATTGGGTCATGTCCGATGCTTCCAACACCCCGTCCGACGTCTCCAGCCTCCCCGCGGCCACCCCGCTGACCCGGGCCGCACTGGAGATCGACGAGTACGCCTCCACCCTCGGCTGGGACCTCCCGGCCCGGCTGTTCGCCCTGGTGGACAGCGCCCAGCTGCGCCGGTCCGACCCCAAGCTCGCCAAGCAGCTCGGGCTGGCGGACACCGACGAGCCCGGCCTCACCCCGATCGAGCAGGACGAACTGCCGACCGGCATGGAGCTGGACAAGTTCCTCGGCACGATCGCCTGGCCCGACATGATCGCCGGCTGCGCGCTGGTGGTCGAGCGCCTGATGCTGCCGCCGGACGCCGAGCGCAGCCGCCCGAAGAACGCCACCGAGGCGCAGCTCGCCGAGTGGGTGGCCAACCACCCCAAGCGCGAGGAGATCCGGATCACCGCCGCCGTGCTGCGGGACGGCAAGCGCGAGACCGCCCTGCGGCTGCGCTCCAAGGACGTCGCTCGTGAGGTGCTGACCGGCCCCGACCTGGTGCCCGGCCTCACCGAGGCGCTGCTGGCGACCTTCGCCTGAGACCTCCCGGGCCGCCCGGCCCGGAGGGCCTCAGCCCTTGCAGGACGGCAGCGCCGAGGTCTGCCCGGAGCGGACCTGCTCCAGCGACTTCAGCGCGCCGTCCAGCGTCTCCGCCTTGATCAGGGTCAGCCCGCCCGGGGTCGCCCCGGCGGCCTCGGTGCAGTTGTCGGCCGGCGTGAAGAAGTACTCGGCACCGGCGTTGCGGGCGGCGATCAGCTTCATCGCGATGCCGCCGATCGGGCCGACCTTGCCGTCGTCGGTGATCGTCCCGGTGCCGGCCACGAACTTTCCGGCCGTGAGGTCCTCGGGCGTCAGCTTGTCGATGATGCCGAGCGAGAACATCAGCCCCGCGCTCGGACCGCCGACGTCCTGCAGGCCGATGTCGATCTGGAACGGGTACGTGTGGTCGGTGCCCGGCCGGATCCCGACGACCGCCCGGTCCGAGTCGGCCGCCTTCGCGGTGGTGATCGTCACCTGGGTCTCGTCCGCCGGGTTCGGCGTGGTGCTCGCCTTGCCCCGCGGGAGGACGGTGAAGACCACGTCCTCGCCGGGCTTGTGCTGGGTGACCAGCTTGGCCACCTGGTCCTCCGCGGTGACCGGGGTGCCGTCCACCGCGACGATCTGGTCGCCCGCGTGCAGCTTGCCGTCCGACGGGCTGCCGGCCACCACCGAGGCGACGATCACCTCGGTGCCCACCGGGAAGCCGAGCTCGTTGAGCGCCGCCGTCTTGGCGCTGTCCTCGGAGGACGCGAACTCCTCGGCGTTCTGCTGCTGCGCCTCCTGGTCGGTCTGCCCGGGCGGGTACACGTTCTCGTGCGGCACCACCAGGACGTCGCCGCGCAGCCAGCCGACCACCGCGGACACCAGGCTCGGCTCGTACTTCGCGCCGGTGACCTGGACGGTGGTCATGTTGAGGTGCCCGGTGGTCGGGAACGTCTCGTGCCCGGTGATGGTGATCACCGGCTTGCCGGTCTTGTCCTGCACGCCGAGCGTGTTGTACGTCGGCCCGGGGCTCATCTCCGTGTACGGCACCTTCATCAGCACGGAGGCGCAGAGCAGTGCTATCAGCAGCAGGGTGGCGGCGAGCATCGTCGCAGAGCGGCGTGGCATGGCACGACAGTACGGGACGCAGGTGAGGGGGCGCCCCTCGGGCTACCGGCCGGGCCGGTCCGTGGCGGCCGGTCCGGAGCCCGAGGTGGTGCGTTCCATGGCGGCCAGGAAGCGCCGGTGCTCGGCCAGCGAGGCCGGGTCTCCGGCGTCCCTGGGTGTCCGGCCGGCCCACAGGGCCCAGACGCCGGCCAGCAGGGCGGCAACAGCGGGGATGATCAACCAGGCGAGCGCACCCATATCCGTACTCCCAGCTCGTCGTGTCTATGAGCAGATTAACCACCCGCGCAGACAACGGACGCGGCGCCATCCGGGTTACGGCAGGGCAGGCCGGCCCACCGACGGCGGGCGGCCCGGGACGGCCCTTGCGCAGGCCCGGCCCCGGGCGGGCGCGGGCCTCGGCGGGGTCGGTGCGCACACGCCCGGCCCACTCCCCCGAACGGGTGAGAGGGCACGGCTGTGGGTGACGCTCAGCAGGAGCCGGCGCCGACCCACTCCTCGTCGCCGTCGGAGAACACCTGGTGCTTCCAGATCGGCACCTCGTGCTTGAGGTCGTCGATCAGCCGGCGGGCCGCCGCGAAGGCCTCGCCCCGGTGGGCGCAGGAGACCGCGACGATCACGGCCTTGTCGGTGATCTCCAGCCGGCCGACGCGGTGCACCGCGGCGAGCGCCCGGACGGGGAAGTCCGCGACGATCTTCTCGGCGATCCGGCGCATCTCCTGCTCGGCCGTCGGGTGGCAGCTGTACTCCAGCGCGCTGACGGACTTGCCGCCGTCGTGGTCGCGGACCGTCCCGACGAAGACGGTCGTGCCGCCGGCCGCGTCGTCCCCGACCGCCTCGTACACCTCGTCGAGGGAGAGCGGGGTGTCGCGGATCGCGAGCAGGCGGATGGGGTCGTGGTTCTCGGACATGCCCCCATGATTCCTCATCATGGGCGGGCTTGGGCAATAGCCTTCCGCATCACGATTCCGAAATTTCGCATCGTGAGAAATGACGCCCGTCTGCCCCCTCAGAACCGGCGGCGCTTGCGGGCCCGCCGGACCAGCGCCGCCGTACCGACCAGGGCCACCGTCGCACCGGCCGCGCCCAGGCTGGTCGCGGCCTCCTTGCCGCCGAGGCGCCGGCCCGCCACCGCGTGCTTGCCCGCGACCTGCGCCAGCAGCTCGGCCAGCACCTGCTCGTTGGTGTGCACCGGGCGCCAGCCCGCCTCGTGCAGCCGGCTGCCGGACACCACCCACGGGTACATGGTGTACGCCAGGTCGCCCGCCGGGGCCGGGGTCAGGCCGAGCCGGTGCAGCCGGGCGGCGGTGCCGAGCGCCAGCGCGGCCGGCAGCTCCATCCGCCGGATGCCGGAGAGCTTCTCGACGTCCTCCTGCTCCAGCCAGCCGTCGCAGCCGACCGTCACCTCGCCCTCGACCAGGCCGAGCGCCGCGTACTCCAGCGCCGCCGCCAGGTCGTCCACGTGGCAGAACTGCCAGCACGGCCGGGAGCCCGCCACCACCAGCAGCCGCGGCGCCTCGAAGTGCCTGGTCAGCACGGTGTCGACGCCGGGCCCGACCACCACGGCCGGGCGCAGCACCGTCACCTGGAGGCCCGGGTGGGCGCGTGGCGCCCGCCGGGCGAGGCGCTCGATCTCCAGCAGGTCGCCGACCAGCGACGCCTCCTCGGTGGCGCGCAGCTCGGAGTCCTCGGCGAGCGGCACCTCGTTGTCCGCCAGCGCGCCGTAGACCATCGCGGAGGTGCAGAGCACCACCCGGCCCACACCGGCGGCCGCGGAGGCGGTCAGCACCGTCTGCGCGCCCCGCACGTTGTACGCGCTCCGGGCGCGCGGGTCGGTCTCCATGCCCAGGTCCATCGCCAGGTGGACGACCACGTCCACGCCGGCCAGCCGCTCGGCCACCGCCGGGTCGCGGACGTCCAGGACCCTCCACTGCACGCCGGGCACCTCGCCGCGCCGGTCGTCGATCGCCAGCACCTTGCGCACCCCCGGGGAGGCGACCAGGCGGGCGGCGACCCGCTCACCGAGCACACCGGCGGCGCCGGTGACGGCCACGATCAGCGGCTTGCCGCCGTAGGCTGGAGGCGGCGACACCGTGGTACCCGGGTCGTCCTCACCTCCGGTCAGCCCAGAGCGAACGTCCGAAGGCGGGGAACTCACCGGCCATCCTCCACGGTTAGCTTATGTGCGTACGTACGAGTGTTACGTACCGACCATCCTGCCCGAGGCGAAGGCCCGGCGGTGCACCCGGCGCGGGCCAGACCGCGCGGGAGCCGCTCACCGGCTGTGAGTTTCGACTCCACGCACCGCCCCGGGCCTGCAGACTTCTCCCGCCACACCACCCGCGTGACGGCCGACCAGATCGAGGAACCCGTGAGCGACCTCCCCTTCGGATTCGGCGTTCCGCCCGAGGAGCCCGAGGACGGCAAGGCCAAGCGCGACAAGGACAAGGACGGCGAAGGAGCGGGCGGCCAGGCCGATCCGGGCCCCACTCCCCAGCAGCCCTTCGGATTCGGTGCGGGCAACCCGTTGGGGGCGCTCTTCGGCATGGGCGCGCCGGGCGGCGCGCCCGGCGCGGACAATCCCTTCGGCGCCATGCTCGGTGGCCTCAACCCCAACGACCTCGGCGCGGCGTTCCAGCAGCTCGGCCAGATGCTGTCCTTCGACGGCGGCCCGGTGAACTGGGAGCTCGCCAAGGACATCGCCCGCCAGACCGTCGTCGCCGAACCGGTCGAGGG
>FTKL01000345.1_pt6 | contig 15150 bp, 13 predicted proteins | sample 2434061 | NCBI WGS metagenome assembly FTKL01 (sample SAMEA3914816, study PRJEB12502) | metagenome | biome: forest; material: soil | place: USA | collected 2011-09-16 | depth 0.3 m
CGGTGCCGGTGCCGGTGGCTGTGCCGGTGCCGGTGGGTGGGGGTCACGCAGGCTGCCGGGCGGCGTGGCTTGGGGCGTGGCGGGCACGGGTACTCCTCGGGCGGGTCGACCGGCGGGCTTCGGGTGATTGCGGTGAAAGTCATTGATGATGCCGATGGTTGAGCATGGCAACTATCGACGGGGCGGCTCAGGTCGCGGTGAGGACGACGACGGCGTTCTGGCCGCCGAAGCCGCTGGAAACGGAGATGGCGGCCCCCAGCGCAGCCGGGCGCGGGACCTTGGTGACCACGTCGAGGTCGATCGCGTCGTCCATCCGGTCGAGGTTGGCGGTGGGCGGGATCAGTTGGTGGTGCAGGGTCAGGACGGTCAGTGCCGCTTCGATGGCGCCCGCCGCCCCGATCGAGTGGCCGATGACGCTCTTGTTCGCGGTGACCGGCGGCGGCCGGTGGAACACCCCGTGCAGCGCCGCCGCCTCGGCGCTGTCGTTCAGAGCGGTCGACGTACCGTGTGCGTTCACGTGGCCGATGTCGGACGGGGCCAGGCCGGCGTCGGTGAGGGCGGCCCGGATGGCGCGGCCGAGGCCTTCGCCGTCCGGGGCCGGAGCGGCGTAGTGATGGGCGTCGCAGGATCCGCCGTGACCGGACAGGTGGGCCAGGACCCGGGCGCCTCGGGCCCGGGCGTGCTCGGCCCGCTCCAGGACGAGGATGCCGGCCCCCTCCCCCAGGACGAATCCGTCCCGGTCCGCGTCGAACGGGCGGGAGGCCCCGGCGGGGTCGTGGCGGCGGCGGGACAGCGCGCCGAGCCGGGTGAACGTGGTCGCCGACATCGGCGTGCACTGCGCGTCGCTCCCGCCGCTGATCACGATGTCGCAGGCGCCGGAGCGCAGCAGGTCACGGGCGACACCCAGGGCCGTGGTCCCGGACGCGCAGGCCGTGCTGGTGATGAAGCTGGGCCCGCGCGCGCCGAGGTCGAGGCTGACCTCTCCGGCCACCATGTTCGGCACGCTGCGCGGCAGCATCAGCGGCGAGACCTGGTCGGCCCGCCCGGCGGCGAGCCGCGCGTACTCCACCGGATAGCCGGCGACGCTGTTGCTGCTGACCCCGAGGACCACGGCGACCCGGGTGCCGTCCCACCGCGCGGGGTCGAGTCCGGCGTCGGCCACGGCCTCCCGGGCCGCGATGACGGCCATCTGGCCGACCCGGTCCAGGCGGCGGGCGAGCCGCCCGCCGAGCCGCCGGGGTGCCTCCAGGCCGCCGACCCGGCAGGAGAAGTCGACGCCCAGCCCGGCGAGTTCCGGGTCGGTGGCGGCGGTCGGCCGGCCGTCGAGGAAGTGCTCCCAGGTCGCCGCCGTGCCGATGCCGGCCGGTGTGACCAGGCCCAGGCCGGTCACGGCCACCGCGTGGGTGCTCACCTGGCGCCGGCCGGAGCGGCCTGCCCTGCCCGACCGGCCTCTCCGGTCTCACCGACCCGGCCCACCTGACCGACCTCACCGGCCAGTTCGGCGAGGCCGGCCAGCGTGGCGTCGCCCTGGATGTCGGTGACGGTGACTCCGAGGCGTTCCTCCACCATGAGGGAGAGCTCCACCAGGGCCAGGCTGTCGAGTTGCAGCCCGGCCAGGGTGGCCTGCGGGGTGACGAGTTCGGGCGCCACCGCGAACTCCTTGATCAGGCAGTCGCTGATGGTCTGGTAGGCGGACATGGTGATGGCCTTTCTGTCGACAGATCGAGGGTTGATGACCGACTCGGCCGGCCGGCCCACTGCTACGGCCCACTGACCACGGCTCAGTACTCCGGCTCCGGGACGAGTACCCGGACCGGGTCGGCTACGCCGGCTGCGCCAGGTGCCGCCGGGCCCGGCAGGTGCTCGCGCGCCGGCAGCCGCCACCAGGCGAAGCCGGCCGCCAGCAGGGCGACCGCGCCGCCGACCCAGGCCGCCGCCGTCAGCCCGTGGACGAAGGCCGTCCGGGCCTGCTCCGCGGCGTCCGCGAGCCGCGCGGCGGCATCGGCCGGAAGGTTCGCCGCGCCGGGGCGGGGGCCGGCCTCCCCCGCGTTCTCGGCCAGCACCGACCCCAGGACGGCCACCCCGAGGGTCGAGCCGACCTGGCGGGTCGCGTCGTTGAGCGCCGAGCCGACCCCGGCGGTGGCCGCCGGTACCGCGCTCATCACGACCTCGGTGGCGACCGGCGCGACCAGCCCGGAGCCGAGCCCGGCAAGCGCCTGGAAGAGGAGCACCGGGGCGTCTCCCGAGTCGCTCCGCAGACCGGCCAGCACGCCGAACCCGGAGGTGATCAGGAGCAGGCCGCCGCTCACCGGTACCCGTGCGCCGAACCGCCTGGCGACCGGCGGGGCCGCCACGGCGCCCACGGCCAGCCCCGCCGAGAAGGGGATCATCCGGACCCCGGCCGCCCAGGCGTCGAACCCGCGTACCTGCTGGAGGTAGAGCGTCAGCACGAACATCGCGCCGAACATCGCGAACGACATCAGCGCCAGCGAGAGCGCGGCCGGTCCGACCGGTCCGGCACGCAGCAGCCCGACCGGGACCATCGGCGCGGCGCAGCGCAGCTCCCACACGGCGAAGGAGGCCAGCAGGGCCGCCGCCGCCAGGAAGGCGAGCAGCACCGGCGCGCTGGTCCATCCCCGGCCGGGGGCCTCGATGATGGCCCAGACCAGCGTGAGCAGGCCCGCGCAGGACAGCACCGCTCCCAGCCGGTCCAGTCGTTCCGGGACGGGGTTGCGGGATTCCGGCAGCACCAGCAGCGCTGCCGCGATCACCAGTACGGCCACCGGTACGTTCAGCCAGAAGGCCGCCCGCCACTCGTACAGCTGGACCAGCCGGCCGCCCAGCACCGGGCCGGTGAGGGCGCCGATGCCGGCGACCGCCGCCCAGAGGGCGATCGCCCGGCGCCGGTCGGTGGCGTCCGGGAGGACGTGGACGATGGTGGAGAGGGTGGCGGGCATGAACAGCGCCGCGCCGACCCCCATCCCGCACCTGGCCGCGACCAGTTGCGCCGCGCTCCCGCCGGTCGCCCCGGCCACCGAGGCGAGCGCGCAGAGCGCGAGCCCGGCCACGAACGCCCGGCGCCGGCCGTACGTGTCGCTGAGCGTCCCGGCCGCCAGCACGCAGCCGCCGAGGGTGAGCGCGTAGCCGTCGACGATCCACTGGGTCTCGGCCAGCGAGGTCCCGAGGTCGGCCCGCAGGCCCGGGATCGCCACGTTGAGGACGGTGAAGTCGAGTCCGATCAGGAACAGCGCGGAGCAGAGGACGGCCACCGCGGCCCAGGCCCGGCGGCGGGTCGTGTCCGCGCCGGTCCCCGGCCGGACGCCCGCCGGTGCGGCGCTCACGCCGGCAGGCGCAGCGGCTCGTCGCGGCGGCGGAACCCGATCCGGTACAGCGTGGCGGCCCGGCGCAGGAAGGTGACCTCGCAGGCCCGCAGGTACAGCCGGTATCGACGGAACGATTCCGCACCCACCAGGCGCTCGGCGTCCTCCCTGGCCCGCAGCAGCCGGGCCGACCAGGCGCGCAGCGTCCGGGCGTAGTCCTCGGGCGAGCTGCGGACGACCGTGACGGAGAAGTAGGAGTCGCAGGCCGCCGTGATCTCCGAGAGCCGCGGCAGCGCCGCCCCCGGGAAGATGTCACTGGCGACGAACGATCCGACCGGCCCGGCGCCACCGCTCTCGCCGTCGAAGGCGATGGTCTGCAGCGACATCCGGCCGTCGGGGGCGAGCCAGCCGTGGCACTTCTCGAAGTAGGCGGTGTAGACCGCCATCCGCTCGGCCCGGGTCATCGCGGCGTTGACGAAGTGCTCGAACGCGCCGACCGAGACGACGGCGTCGTACGGCGTCTCGGGTGTGTGGGAGTCCCAGCTCTCCAGCCTGGCCTCCAGGCCCGGCAGGCCGAGCGCCTCGACGTGTGCCAGCTGGGCGCGGGAGAGGGTGAGTCCGGTGGCCTCCCGCGCCCGGCCCTCGGCCGTCGCGTACGCCAGCAGGCCGCCCCAGCCGCAGCCGACGTCCAGCAGGCGCAGGCCCGAGCCGGGCGCCGCGCCGACCAGGTCGAGGTGGTGGGCGAGCTTGGCCCGCTGGGCGCGGGCGAGCACGGCCTCGTCCGACTCGTCGCCGTCGATGCCGTCCCAGCAGGCGGCCGAGTAGCTGCGGGTGCCGTCGAGCCACAGGGCGTAGAAGTCGTTGCCGAGGTCGTAGTGGAACTCGATGTCCTCGGCGCTCGTGCCCGTGGTGGTGATGGTCATGCTTCTCCTGTCAGAGTGGCGCCGGCCGGGACGGGGCCGTCCGCGCGCCCGGCCCGGGCGGCCAGCGCCTGCGCTCGGCGCTCGACGAACAGCCGGGCCCGGGTGTCGAGTCGGTCGAGTCCGGTGGCGAGTCGCTCGCGGGCTTCCTCGCCGGCCCGGCCGAGGCCGGTGAGGTCGAGGATCCGGAGGGAGCGCAGCAGCGGGACGAGCACCTCGTCGTGGTGGACCTTCGGGTCGTAGACGCCGGCGACCGCCACCTCGGCGGCCATCGCGGCGAACCCGGGCATCGCGACACCCGGCATCCGGAAGCCGTGCACCGTCGCGGCCAGCACGGTGAGGGCGGTGTCGGGGTCGATCTCCAGTGCGGCGCGCAGCAGTTCGCGGTAGAAGACCATGTGCAGGTTCTCGTCCTGGGCGATCCTGGCGAGCAGCCGCTCGCAGCCGGGATCGCCGCTGAGCCGGCCGGTGTTGCGGTGGCTCACCCTGGTGGCGAGTTCCTGGACGGCGGCGTACGCGACGGTGCCGAGGACTCCCGGGACCGTGGTGCCCGCGGGGGTGCCGACCTGGGCCATCCGGGCGCGTTCGAGGGCGACCGGGTCGACGGCGCGGGTGGCGTGCAGGTAGGCGCGGAGCGAGGCGGCGTGCCGGTCCTCCTCCGCCGTCCAGCGGTGCAGCCAGGCGCCCCAGGCGCCGTCGCGCGAGGTCTGGGTGCCGATGGCGAAGTGGTAGCCGGGGAGGTTGTCCTCGGTGAGCAGGTTGACGATCAGGGCGGAGCGCACCGCCGGGGCCAGGGCCGACTGGCTCTCGTGCCACGGCGTACCGCCGAGCGGGCCGTCGAAGTCGCTCCCCCGGCCCCAGGGGACGTACTGATGGGGTAACCATTCCCGAGCGGAGTCGACATGACGTGTCATCAGTTTATCGACCCACGGCTCCAGTTCGACGAGCCAGCGGGCTTCGTCGCGGTCCGCAGTGATCTTCACGGGAGGTGATCGTTGCGCACCGCGCGCGGGCCGCGCAAACTCCGCCCCACCCGAATGGAGCAGCGCGGTCCCGGCGGCGGGCGGCTTCCGGCCCGGCCTCCGGTCAGGCCTCCGGTCCCTCAGCTTCCGGTCGGCCGGCCGAGGTAGGTGAGCGGGCCCGGGTCGGGCACGGGGAGGACCTGGAAGCCGAGGCGGTCGTAGAAGGCGCGCGCCCCGGTGTTGGCGCTCACCATGCCGAGGTGGACGTGCTCGGCCCCGGCGCGGTGCAGGGCGGCCAGGAAGGTCTCCAGCAGCTGCCGGCCGTAGCCCCGCCCCTGGTACTCCGGGAGCAGGTCGATGTGCAGGTGCGCGGGGTGGCCGGCGAGTTCGGGCAGGATCATCCGCTCGGGCGTGTGCAGGAGCAGCGCCATCAGCTCGTCGCCGTCGGCGGGCTCACCGGCCGGCGGCGGGTGGAGGTGGCCGACCTGCGGCAGCCAGTGCTCGCGGAACCGGGCCACGAAGCGCGCGGTGTCGGCCGTGCCGAGCACGTACCCGACGGCGTCGCCCTCGCCGTCGTCCAGGACGAAGGCCAGCTCGGGGTCGAGTTCCAGGTAGGGCGCGGCGAAGTTGTGCGGGAGCACGTCCTCGTTCTTGTACAGCCCGCGGGCGTCGCCGCCGGCCTCGGCGGTGCGGACGCAGATGTCGAAAACCGCCACGCGGTCGGCGGGGCGGTACGGACGGACGGTCGGGTGCTGCTTCTCCACGGGTGGGGTTCCTCTCGTGTGCCGTGCGAACTCTGCCGTGCGAACCCTGCCGTGCGAGCTCTGCTGTACGGGTTCTGCCGTGCGAGGGGGCGGACATGGATGGGCCGGGCACGGCAGACCCTCGGCTGCCGTGCCCGGCCCGCCGGGGAGGAGAGGCGCAGTCCCCAGCACCTCGCTCCCCGGCCTCGGCCCGGTGTCAGGCCAGGCCGGTCACCGGGGGGATCGAGTTGGCGCGGACGGTCCCGGCGTACCAGCGGGCGCTGGCCTTGGGGATCCGCTCCAGGGTCTGGTAGTCGACGTAGACCGCGCCGAAGCGGCGGCTGTAGCCGTACGACCATTCGAAGTTGTCGAGCAGCGACCAGAGGAAGTAGCCGCGCACGTCGGCGCCGTCGGCGATCGCCCGGTGGACGGCGGCCAGGTGGCGGTGGACGTAGTCGATGCGGCGCGGGTCCAGCACCTCGCCGTCGGCGTTCACGGTGTCCTCGAACGCGGCGCCGTTCTCGGTGATCATCAGCGGCAGGCCGGGGTAGCGCCGGGACACGTCGGTGATCAGGTCGTACAGGCCGCTCGGGTCGATCGCCCAGTTCATCGCGGTCAGCTCGCCGGGCGGCAGGTGGAAGACGACCTGCTCGGAGCCGGGCCACGGGGAGTGGTCGCTGGCGCCGTGGGCGTCGTTCTTGGCGGCCTCGCCGGGTGCGAGCTCCTCGCCCTCGCCGGGGCCCGAGACCAGGGTCGGGCTGTAGTAGTTGATCCCGAGGACGTCGATCGGCGCGGCGATCGCGGCCTCGTCGCCGGGCTGCACCAGGGCGTCCCAGTCCAGCAGGTGGGCGGTGTCGGCGCGCAGGTCCGCCGGGTAGGCACCGTCCAGGATCGGCGCGGTGAAGACCCGGTTGCCGACGGCGTCGATGCGCCGGGCGGCGTCCAGGTCGGCCGGGGAGCCGGTCAGCGCGCGGACCTGGTGCAGGTTGAGCGTGATGGACACCTTGGCGTCGGCGGGCAGCGCGGCACGCAGGGCGGCCACCGCGCGGCCGTGTCCGAGGTTGAGGTGGTGGGCGGCGCGCAGCGCGTCGGCCGGGTCGGTGCGGCCGGGGGCGTGCACGCCGGAGCCGTAGCCGAGGAAGGCCGAGCACCACGGCTCGTTCAGGGTGGTCCAGAACTTGACCTTGTCACCGAGCGCCTCGGCGGCGATCCGGGCGTAGTCGCCGAAGCGCTCGGCCGTCTCGCGCACCGTCCAGCCGCCGAGGTCCTCCAGCTCCTGCGGGAGGTCCCAGTGGTAGAGCGTGGCGACCGGCTCGATGCCGGCCGCGAGCAGCTCGTCGACCAGGGCGCGGTAGAAGTCGAGGCCGCGCTCGACGGCCGGGCCCCGGCCGGTGGGCTGCACCCGGGACCAGGAGATCGAGAAGCGGTACGCCTTGAGGCCCAGCTCGGCCATCAGCGCGACGTCCTCGCGGAACCGGTGGTAGTGGTCGGTGGCGACGTCGCCGGTGTCCCCCTCATGGACCCTTCCGGGGGTGTGGCTGAAGGTGTCCCAGATCGAGGGGGTGCGGCCGTCCTCGGCGGCCGCGCCCTCGATCTGGTACGCCGCCGTCGCGGCGCCCCACAGGAACGTTCTCGGGAAGGCCAGCCGGCCGTCCTGGTCTGCGGATGCGGCGGGGCTGTGCGGGGCGTTGTGGGACACGACAGTCATGAGGAGGACACTCCGTTGAGGTGCGAGGCGGACGGGGACGTCGGGGTGCGGACCGGCGGAAAGGATGGACCGCCGGGGTGGAGGGCTGCCCTTGTGGGTCAGCCCTTGACCGCGCCCTGAGCAATCCCGCCGACGATGTGCTTGCCGAACAGAAGGAACACGATGAGCAGGGGCAGGGTGCCGATCAGGGCGCCGGCCATGATGACCGACCAGTCGGTCGACCACCCGGTGCCGAGCCCGGCGAGGGCGACCTGCACAGTCGGGTTGCTGGAGCCGTTCATCGCGATGATCGGCCACAGGAAGTCGTTCCACGACTGGACGAAAGTAAGCATGCCGAGCACCGCCATCGCCGGGCGGGCGATCGGTACCACCACGTGCCAGACGACCCGCAGCGAGTTGGCGCCGTCCATCCGGGCGGCCTCCAGCAGCTCGGTCGGCAGCGCCTGGACCAGGTACTGGCGCATGAAGAACACGCCGAAGGCGGTCACCAGGGAGGGCAGGATCAGCGCGCTCAGGTGGTTTCCCTGGCCCAGGTTCTTCATCAGGATGAAGAGCGGCACGACGCTGAGCTGGGCCGGCACCGCGAGGGTCGCCAGCACCATGCCCATCATGGCGCCCTTGCCGGGGAAGGTGAGCTTGGCGAAGGCGAAGCCGGCGAGAAGCGAGAACGTGACGGTGCCGAGGGTGACGGCGCTCGCCACCAGGGTCGAGTTCAGCAGGGCCACGCCCATGCCCCGGCCGCCGGCGTTGTGCCAGACGTAGCTGAGGTTCTTGAACAGGTTCCCGCCCGGCACGAGCCGCGGCGGCATGGACACCACGGCGTGGGTGTCCGTGGAGGCCGCGACCAGCGTCCAGTACAGCGGGAAGAGCGAGGCCAGGGCCACCACGATCAGGATGACGTAGGTCAGCGGCCCGGCGTGGTGCTGGCGGCCGGCGCCGGACTTCAGCGAGCGGAGGCGACGCGGGGGCGTCGGGGACTTGACGGCGGGGTCCGCTGCGCGGACCGGAGCGGCCGGGTGTACGGCGGTCATGGTTCCTCCTCTCACTGCGACTTGCGCAGGCGGCGGGCGATCAGGGCGTTGACGAGGCCGATCAGCAGCAACAGACCGAACATCGTCCACGCGATGGCCGAGGCCCGGCCGAGCATGCTGTTGCGGAAGCCGGTGTCGTACATGAAGACACCGAGCGTCTCGTACTGGTGGTCCGCGCCGCCCTGGTGGCCGCTCTGGCCGCCGAAGAGGAAGGGCTCGCCGAAGAGCTGGGTGGCGCCGATGGTCGAGACGACCGCGGTGAACAGGATCGTCGGCCGCAGCGCGGGGACGGTCACGTTCAGGAACTGCTTCCAGCGGTTCGCGCCGTCCAGGGCGGCGGCCTCGTAGAGGTCACCGGGCACCGCCTGCATCGCGGCGAGGTAGATCAACGCGTTGTAGCCCGTCCAGCGCCAGGTGACGATCAGCGAGATGGCGAACTGGGACGTCCCGCTGCCCGCCTCCCAGTTGACCGGGTCGAAGCCGAACAGGCCGATCAGCCAGTTCGCCATGCCGGCCTCCGGGCTGAAGATCAGCGCGAAGACGAGGGTGGCGGCGGCGACCGAGGTCGCGTACGGGGCCAGCAGCGCCGTCCGGAAGAAGGACCGGCCGCGGATCTGGTAGTTGAGCAGGTGCGCCAGGCCGATGGCCACCATCAGCTGCGGGACCGTCGACAGGATGCCCAGCGTGATGGTCTTCCAGACCGAGTTCCAGAAGAATTCGCTGGCCGGACCGGTGAACAGGTCGGTGTAGTTCTTGAGCCCGACCCACTCCGCCTGGTCGACGTTGTAGAGGCTCACCTGGTGGAACGAGAGCCACCCGGTGTAGAGCAGCGGGAAGAGCCCGAACACCGCGAAGACGACGAAGAACGGCGCCACGAAGACGTAGGGCGAACCCTTCGTGTCCCAGCGGTAGAGACGGCTGCGCCATGCCTGCTTCGGGGCGTCCCCGGGCGGTGTGCGGTGGGGTCGGTCGGGCGTCGCGGAGCCTGGATCGCTCCCGCGTGCGCTGATGGAGGTGGCCACGTGTGGCTTCCTTCCGTGGATTGCTGCCTTCGGCCCACTGGCGAGGGCCAGTGGGATGCCGCCGGGCTTCGGGTCGTTGGACCGCCGGCCCGGGGCTCGGCGGTGCTGCCGGCTGCCGGACGGGAGTCCTGTGGACGTCGGAGCGGAGTCCGATGAGGGTGGATGTGCGGTCCGGCCGGGGGTCGGCGGGGAGGCCGACGGGGGCCGGGCCGCCCGGCGTGAACCGGGCGGCCCTGCCTGCGTACTACTGGATGGTGCTGTCGATCTGCTTCACGGTCGCGTCCCAGGCCTCGGTCGCGCTCTTGCCGTTCTGCTCGACCAGCAGGATGCCGTTGCTGAAGGCGCTCTGCATGTCACCGGCCTTGGGGCCGGTCTCGGCGGGCTTGATCGCCTTGGCCGCGGTCGAGAAGATCTGGCCGGTCGGCGCGTTCGGGCCGATGTAGGGGTTCTTGAAGTCGGTCACGCCGGCCAGGGCGTAGGCACCCTGGTTGGACGGGATGTTGCCGACCTTCTGGAAGACCTTGGCCTGCTGCTCCGGGGCGGTCAGCCAGGCGACCAGCTCCTGGGCGGCGGCGACGTGCTTGCCCGAGGACGGGACGGCGAGGAACGAGCCGCCCCAGTTGCCGGCGGCCGGCGCCTGGGCGACGTTCCACTTGCCGGCGTTGGCCGGGCCGGAGAACTTCTCGATGTTCGCCTGCTGCCAGGACGGGCAGAGCGTGGTGGCGAAGGTCGACTGCGAGAACGCGGTCTGCCACGCCGGGTCGAACTCCTTGAGGCCCTGCGAGGAGCCTGCGGCGTCGGCCGCCATGGCGAGCTCCCAGGCGGACTTCACGCTGGCCGACTCCTTGTAGGCGAGCTTGCCGTCCTTGTAGTACTGCTGGGTGCTGCTGGAGACGACACCGTTGAACAGGCCGGTCGCGGAGTCCATGAAGAAGGTGCCCTTGGGGGCCTTCGCCTGGAACGTCTTGCCCGCGTCGACGTACTTCTGCCAGTCGCCCGCCCACAGCGCGCTGACCGCGGCCGGGTCGCTCGGCAGGCCGGCGGCGGCGAAGAGGTCCTGGCGGTAGCAGATCGCCATCGGGCCGACGTCGGTGCCCAGGCCGATGGTCTTGCCGCTCTTGGTGGTGGCCTGGTCCCACTTCCAGCCCAGGTAGTCGTCCTTCTTGACCCCGGCGACCTTCGAGAGGTCCTGGAAGGAGCTGCTCAGCGCGTCGGAGGTCGCCAGCGCGATGCGGCCGACCTCCAGGCCCTGGATGTCGTCCAGGCCGCTGCCGGCCGCGAGGTGGGTCTGGACGGCGGTCCAGTAGTCCGCCTCGGCGGTGGTGGTGTTCTCCTTGATGGTGATGTTCGGGTGCAGGGCCGTGTAAGCGTCGAACAGGCCGGCCTCCTTGTAACCGAACGTCCCGAAGTCACCGACGGTGAGCGTGATCTTCTCGTTCGGGTCGGCCTTGGCGTCGCCGCTGCCCTTGCCGTCGCTGGAGCAGCCGGTGGCCAGCAGCGCCGTGGCGCTCAGCACGGACGTGACGAGCAGTGCGGCCCGACGGGAACGGGTGGTGCGGGTGGCACGGGACGTGCGCATGTCCATCTCCTTGGTCCGAGGCGCGGCGGTGCGACTCGGGAATGGGGCGGAAGCGAGGTCGGGGAGAGCCGGGGTCCGGCTGGGGGGAAACTGCGACTTTGGGGGGTGGTGCTGACGCTTGGACTGCCTCGGGAACCGCCCCGCTATGTGGGAGCGCTCCCATGCGTCTGCCGAAAGGTTGCTTCCCGTCCGGCAGGCGTGTCAAGGGATGAAGTCCAAGACGTTACCGGAGCGTGTCCTCGCCGCCGTCCGCCGGTTCCCTTCGCCGGGCCGGGCATTCGGGCCGAGCGGCCGGAGTCTCCGCAGGTGAGCGAGGTTGGGCCGACTGCGACCGATGACCGACGGCGACCGGACGACCACCGGGCACGGCCGACGGGCGGGAGTCGGCACGGACGCCGCCGGACCGGCCCGCGGCGGACCCGGGACGGCTCCGCCGCGCGTGGCCGGTGCATGCCGGCGCTGCGGTCCGCCCACCGGACGCCGCCTCCGGGAGTGGTCCGGCCACACCCCGGCGGACCGCCGCCGACCAGCGGGCGGCCGCCCTGGGCGCCGGGAGGTCGGGCCGGCGGGCGCCGTGGCACCCACCGGCGGCTCGGCCCGGCAGCCCGCGCGGGTTTCCCCCGCAGGTCCCCTGGCGCACAACGGTGGCTTGTCGAAGAGCCATTCATCGAATCATCGAAGAATCCTTCACAGATTTGAGTCAGTCGGCCCGCATTCCCGACCTCGGCGACCGGAGCGACGTGCGGCCCTTCAAGACTTGAACCTGCCGGATCCCTTGACGCCCCAGCAGCCCATCTGACTTCATGTGTGGCGGTCCACCGCCCCCCACCGTTTCCACGCGGGGACCGCAGGCCCCGGTACCTGGGAGCGCTCCCAGGTACCGGTGGCTTCCAACCGAGGGGCGCAGCAGACCGCGTACGGCCGTACCGCAGCACCGACGCAATGCCGCAGAGCCGAACCCGCACCGCACCCCCACCACCCGCCCCGCAGCAGGGAGTCACCGCCATGCGCACCGTCCGCACCATGAGAGCGGCACTCGCCGTGACCGCGACGCTCACCGCCGTCGTGGGCCTCGCCGCCGGCCCCGCGAGCGCCGGCACGCTCCCGGCCGCCCGCACCCTCCCGGCCGACAGCCGCTTCTTCGTCGACCCCGGGAGCAAGGCCGCCAACCAGGCCGTCACCGACCTGAAGGCGGGCGATCTGGCAGGGGCCGTCGCGATGGCCAAGCTGGCCGCGCAGCCGGTCGCCCAGTGGTTCACCGGCACCGCCGACCCCGCCCGGACCACCGACGAGATGGCCGCCCTCCAGACGAAGGCGGCCCGCCAGCACCGCACTCCGGTGGCGGTCGCCTACAACATCCCCGGGCGCGACTGCTCGCAGTACTCGGCCGGGGGCGCGGCGACCAGCGCCGAGTACGCGGCCTGGATCGACGCGCTCGCCAAGGGCATCGGCAGCCACCGGACGGTGGTCGTCCTGGAGCCGGACGGCCTCGCGCTCAGCCCCGCCTCCTGCGGCGGCACCGCCGCCCAGCAGGCCGACCGGCTGGCCGAGACGAATGCCGCCGTGGACCGCCTGGAGCAGCAGAGCGGCGCGCTGGTCTACCTGGACGGCGGGCACAGCTCCTGGCAGAACGTCGGCACCCAGGCCCAGCTGCTCAACGACGGCGGCGTCGAGCGCGCCCAGGGCTTCTTCCTGAACGTCTCGAACTACCAGACCGACGCGAACCTGACCCGGTACGGCACCCAGGTCGCCAAGTGCTCCTGGTACCTGCGCAACACGCCCGGCGCCGTGGCCGACGACTGCGCCAACCAGTACTGGCCCGCCGCCGACGCCGACGCCTGGTACGCCTCGCACGTGCCCGCCGACGCGAAGCTCCCGCACTTCGTGATCGACACCAGCCGCAACGGCCAGGGCCCGTGGACCCCGACCGCCGCCTACCCGGACGCGCAGACCTGGTGCAACCCGCCCGGCCGGGGCCTGGGCGTGCGGCCCACCGCGGACACCGGCGTGCCGCTGCTGGACGCGTTCCTGTGGATCAAGGTCCCGGGCGAGTCCGACGGCAGCTGCACGCGTGGCACCGCCGGGCCCGCCGACCCCGAGTACGGCGCGGTCGACCCGGCCGCCGGGGCCTGGTGGCCGGCCCAGGCGCTGAGCCTGGTCGAGCACGCGTCGCCGGTACTGTCCTTCGGACCCGGGCCGTTCGCACCCCGGGGCTGACGGCCCGGGCGGACGGTGGGGCCGGCCGCGCTGCTCGCGAGCTTCGGGGCGGTGCGGCCGGCCCGGCGCCGGGCGGGGCTCCGAGCGAGGCGCCGGGCCGGTGGACGGACGGGCAGGGCGGCAGGCGGACGGACGGACGGACGGGCCGAGGCGGCCGGTTGAGGTGCCGTGCCGGCGTGTCCGCAGGTCCGACGCATCATGTTCATTCCAAGGACACGGTTCGACAACGTGCCGACACCGGGGTTGACGCCCATCCGGCCATCCCCGAAGCTCCGATGGGAGCGCTCCCATTGCACTCCCATCTCCCCTGCACGTCCGAGAGGCACAGCACCATGCCGAGCATCCAGCCCCCCAGCCGTCCACGGGTCCCCGGCATCGGACGGCCGCCCCGAAGCGCCACCGTCCGGCTGACGGCGGCCCTCGCGGCCGGGGTGCTGCTGCTCACCGGCTGCGCCCTCCAGGGCGGCGGCACGGCGGGCGGCGACGGCGCCATGGCCGGGACGCCCACGCCCCGCCGGAGCGACACCGGCACGATCACCCTGACCGTGGGCGAGTTCGGCACCTTCGGCTACTACGAGGCCGGCCTCTACGACGAGTACATGGCCTCCCACCCCGACATCAACATCCACAGCCAGCTCATCCGGGATGCGCAGGAGTCCTGGGACACCTTCGGCTCCCGGCTGACCTCCGGCACCAGCCTCGCGGACGTCCAGGCCGTCGAGGTGGGCTACATCGCCCAGGCGACCAGTACCTACGCCGACAAGCTGGTCGACCTGAGCACCTCCCCCGGGGTCAACCCGCAGGCCTGGCTGCCGTGGAAGAGCCAGCAGGCCACGACCGCGAGCGGCGCACTGGTCGGCCTGGGCACGGACGTCGGCCCGATGGCGGTCTGCTACCGCAAGGACCTCTTCAAGCAGGCCGGCCTGCCCACCGACCGGGCCGAGGTGGCCGCGCTCTGGCAGGGCGACTGGAGCAGGTTCCTCGACGTCGGCCGGCGCTACAAGGCCGCCGCGCCCAAGGGGACGTCCTTCACCGACTCCGTCGGCGGCCTGTTCAACGCCGTCCTCTCCAGCGAGCCGCAGCAGTACTCGGACGCCTCGGGTCACCTCGACTACCAGTCCAGCCCGGGCGTGAAGAAGGCCTGGGACATCGCGGCGCGGGCCGGACAGGAAAAGCTGAGCGCCGGGCTCACGCAGTTCAACGGCGAGTGGAACACCGGCTTCTACCTGTCCAGGTTCGCCACCGTGGTCTGCCCGTCCTGGATGACCGGCATCATCAGCGCCAACTCCGGTGACGGCGCCGCAGGACAGTGGGACATCGCCCAGGCGCCCGCCGCCGGCAACTGGGGCGGCGCGTTCCTGACCGTCCCCAAGGCCGGCGGGCACCCGAAGGAGGCGGCCGAGCTGGCTGCCTGGCTCACCGCGCCCGCGCAACAGGCCAAGGTGTTCGCCAACACCGGCAACCTGCCCTCCACGCTCGCCGGGCTCAAGGAGCCCGCCGTCCAGGACGGCAAGCTGGCCTACTTCGGTGACACCCCCATCGGCCAGATCTACGCCGCGGCCGCCCAGTTCATCCGGCCGGCGCCGATCGGCCGGGACGACGGCACCGTGAAGACCGTCCTCACCACGACCGGCCTGGCCGCCGTCGA